>Ga0268263_1000156_pt1 | contig 166576 bp, 131 predicted proteins | sample Biomet5_FD_190358 | JGI IMG/M metagenome (GOLD analysis project Ga0268263, IMG submission 190358) | Microbial communities from bioreactor (seeded with sewage sludge) at LBNL, California, USA - Biofuel metagenome 5 (SPAdes) (version 4) | ecosystem: Engineered > Bioreactor > Anaerobic >... | reverse complement strand
TAGGCGAAAGGTTTAAAAGAAGGCGGACCTGTATTTTGAAAAAGAGAATGATATTACTCGAATATTCAATTTGTGATTTCTTTCCGTACTGAAACGGACGGAAAGAAATCACAAGAAGAGAGCATTCTTACATAGCAGCCAAAAAAAGAAGCAATCAATATGGAAAAATGGCATATTTAGCAGATGAGGGAAACAGGAGAGAATAAACAATCTTAAACAAGATTCCTAATATCAGAAACCATCCGGGTATAACTTTAGAAGAACTCCCACAGCCCGATCTCTGTATATCGGTGACAGAAAAATATCGGTAGAAAACAAGAACGGAGAAAGGGAAAACTTATCGCTCATAAGTCATTTTTTTTGATTTAGCTTTACTTTTATAAGGAATTTACTAAGCACCCCATACAACCTATCCTAGATAGGTATAAATGTGAATTAGTATTAAAAGCCTTTTAATCATGTTTTAAAAGCCTTTTAATACATCAATGAAAGCCTTTCTTTTTAGCATTAAAAGCCTTTTAATTGATAATAACTTAGGAAGGCAACCTAAATGTATAATTATAATACATACTGTCATGCTATTAAAACAAAAGACAAAGCTACTAAATCGCTATCTATTTGCGATAATCAGATAAGTGCATCTTCTGCCTGAAAGATGAAATCATTCGTGAATGCATAGTATAATATAACGTAATCTCCACTTTTTTACTAACTTTGTCTTGATATGAAGAAGAGAAAAGCAGATAATATTGTAATCATGAACTTCAGTCATATCTACGAGCAAGAAAAGTTCCTGCAAAATGCTCGTTTCCAATGGATAGACTGCACTGATGTGTACGGATGTAATTGTTATTGCGATTCGGATGCCATCAAAGCATTGCAACAAAAGATAGCTTCATATCCACCTGAAGGCATTCATTTTATCGATTCCGGGAATTATCACTATGCGACCAAGCTATGGACAGATAAAATAGAGCATCCTTTCTCACTTGTAGTTTTCGACCACCATCCTGATATGCAACCTTCATTATTTGAAGGACTCATGTCCTGTGGGTGTTGGGTAAAAACAATATTAGACACTAATCCCCAATGCAAAAAGGTATGTATCATAGGAGCATCGGAAAAACTAATCAATGAAGAAAGAGACCCCATTTATAAAAACCGGCTCGTGTTCTACAGCGAAAATGATTTAAAAAGAGAGGAGACATGGAAACAGTTTGCCGCTATCCACATCAAAGAACCGATTTATATTTCCGTGGATAAAGACGTACTTAGCAGGAAATATGCTATCACAAATTGGGATCAAGGGACTTTATCTTTGGAGGAATTAAAAGAACTATTAGATTTGATTATTAAAAAGCAGCAAATCATAGGAGTAGATATATGCGGCGAATGTTCTGACACTATTAACCTGTTCAATTGCGGGGAAGATATAAAAACGAATAATTGCACAAACAAAGACATTTTTCTTACCTTTGCCGACGCTAAACCGTTAACAGTGGTAAAGCCTGTAGAGAACGAGAATGAAAAAAAAACTGTCAAATAATCAATTTATCCGTTTCCGACGCTGGAGCAGAAAGGCTTATGCTGCATTTGCCAGCATAGGAAAATGCGTTACCATTGGTTGCTTACGCAAAAGTGTGGCAGACAGTTCTTTATCTAAACAGCAAAATAGTAGTGCAGCCAAATGTGGACTTGAAAGTTATTCCGGTACAGTAAAAGGAGAGAACAAGGAGAATGGGCTCCCACCGGAATATGAAGACTTACTATCTTTAATTACAGAAAGAATAAAACTAAGAGAAGCAATAGTTGAACCATATTTTTGTATCCAACAAAATAGCGGTTCAACCAACGCGTTTTATATAATCGAGTCACCAAAAAGGTGCATGGAATATGGGAAATTATTCGTAATGAATACCCAAATTTCATGCACCTTTTTATTTTTTAACCACATAAACGAAGAGAAAGGATGAGCAATACATCACATTCTAAAATCAATCTACTGAAAGAAAAGGTTATTCAAGGTTTAGCTATTAATCCGGCGGAAGCTGAATGGCTAGCTACCGAAGCCGACAAAAAACTGCTATATGAAGCGGCACATCAAATCAACCGTATAATGGCTTCACAAACATTCGACATGTGTTCCATCATTAATGCCCGTTCCGGAAAATGTTCCGAGAATTGCAAGTGGTGTGCACAATCCGCTCACTATCAAACGCAAGCTGAAGTTTACGGACTAGTCAGTAAGGAGGAATGTCTTCAACATGCCCTTCATAATGAAGAGCAAGGAGTAGTGCGTTTTTCGTTGGTAACCAGCGGACGAAAACCATCATCCTTAGATATGAAAAAGCTTTGTGAAACAGCAAAACATATGCGCCGCCACTCATCCATAGCCTTATGCGCATCTTTGGGACTAGTGAATGAGGAAGAGTTACGGGCACTACACGAATCCGGGGTGACCCGCTATCACTGCAATCTGGAAACCGCTCCTTCTTATTTTCTAACGCTATGCAGCACACACACACAGAAAGATAAATTGGAAACATTAAAGGCTGCACGAAAAGTCGGGATGGACATTTGTTGTGGTGGTATCATAGGTATGGGTGAAAGCATGCAACAACGCATTGAGTTTGCCTTTACACTCAAAGATTTAAAAGTGCTATCCATACCCCTGAATTTACTACAACCGATAACAGGTACTCCCCTTCAAGGTCAGCCGTCTCTTTCTGAAGAAGAGGTTCTGACAACAATCGCATTATTTCGCTTTATCAATCCCACTGCTTATCTCCGCTTTGCCGGCGGACGTTCGCAATTAAGTCGTGAAACTGTGCAAAAGGCATTGTATATAGGCATCAATTCAGCAATTGTGGGAGATCTGCTTACCACTCTGGGGTCTAAAGTATCCGAAGACAAAGTATTGATAGAGGATGCAGGGTATCACTTCAGTGATTCGGACTTTGACCGGGAACATTTGTGGCACCCATATACCTCAACTACCAACCCGTTACCGGTTTATAAAGTAAAGCGAGCAGATGGAGTGAACCTGTTTCTTGAGAATGGACAGACCTTAATAGATGGAATGTCTTCCTGGTGGTGTGCCATACACGGCTACAATCACCCGGTATTAAACCAAGCCATTGAAAGACAACTTAAACAAATGTCTCACGTCATGTTCGGAGGACTGACCCACGAGCCCGCCATTGAATTAGGCAAACTATTGCTAAAAATAGCTCCACCTTCAATGCAAAATATCTTTTATGCTGATTCCGGTTCGGTAGCCGTGGAAGTTGCAATGAAAATGGCAGTGCAATATTGGTATGCTAAAGGAAAAAGTGAAAAGAACAACTTCATAACCATACGGAATGGCTATCATGGAGATACGTGGAATGCCATGTCGGTATGTGATCCGGTGACAGGCATGCATTCACTATTCGGCAGTGCATTACCCATACGTTATTTTGTCGATCATCCCCACTCCCGCTTTGACGGAGAATGGAATCCCGATGACATTCTATCACTAAAAACGGCCATAGAAGCACATGCAGACGAGTTGGCAGCTCTTATATTAGAGCCTATTGTACAAGGTGCAGGAGGGATGTGGTTTTATCACCCGCAATATTTACGGGAAGCGGATAAACTGTGCAAAGAGCATGGCATTCTTTTAATATTCGATGAAATAGCGACAGGATTCGGACGAACCGGAAAGCTATTTGCTTGGGAACATGCTAACGTGGAACCGGATATCATGTGCATTGGGAAATCACTAACCGGAGGATATATGACCCTGTCCGCCGTATTGACCACCAATGAGGTGGCCGATACAATATCCAACCATGATCCGGGAGTATTTATGCACGGTCCCACGTTTATGGGTAATCCATTGGCATGTTCTGTTGCAGTAGCCTCCATCAACCTTCTATTATCATCCAATTGGCAGGATAAAATAAATCGAATAGAACAGCAAATGCGTAAGGAACTGGAACCTGCACGTCAACTGCCTCAAGTTGAAGATGTACGGGTGCTGGGAGCTATTGGAGTGATTGAAACCAAACAACCGGTAAACATGGAGCAAATGCAAAAGCTATTTCTGAAAGAAGGTATCTGGGTACGTCCATTCGGCAAACTGGTTTATATTATGCCTCCTTACATCATCAAAGAAGAACAACTAACCTCCCTGACACATGGTCTGATCAATGTTGTCCGGCAAATCAATGGATAAAACAGTAACTATGGAAATCATTAATCGAATGGAACAGGAGATGCAAGCCCTTAAATCAGCAGGGAATTTGCGTACTCTCCCCCCTTTATTGCATGAAAGCAAAAATATCATTGCCAAGGGAAAAACGATGCTGAATCTGTCTTCCAATGATTATCTGGGATTATCAACCAACATGGAACTCAAAGAAAGATTCTTAAAAGACATCACTCCCGAACGTTTCTTCCCTACTTCATCATCATCGCGTCTACTGACCGGCAATTTTAGTATCTATGATGAATTGGAACAAACACTTGCCAAACTCTTTGGTACGGAAGAAGCTTTGATCTTCAATAGTGGGTATCACGCCAACACCGGCATTCTACCGGCGGTAAGTGATGCACAGACTTTAATCTTGGCCGATAAACTAGTACATGCAAGTCTGATTGATGGCATACGCTTATCATCTGCACATTGCATCCGTTATCGCCACAATGATATGGAACAAGTTGAGCGTTTGGTACATGAAAACCATCTGGCATATCATGAGATTATCATCGTTACGGAAAGTATTTTCAGCATGAATGGAGATGCAGCCAACCTAAATGCACTGGTAAAGTTGAAACATCAATACGATAATGTTCTACTCTATGTTGACGAAGCGCATGCTTTCGGGGTACGGGGAGCTAACGGACTGGGATATGCAGAAGAAGAAAATTGTATTCACGACATCGATTTTTTAGTCGGTACATTTGGCAAAGCCATTGCTTCAGTAGGTGCATTCGTTGTTTGCAAACGCATTATCAAAGCGTATTTAGTTAACCGGATGCGGACATTTATTTTCACAACCGCCCTGCCTCCGCTCAATATAGCCTGGACACTTTTCATTGTAGAACAATTAAAAGAATGGCAGTCTCAGCGGGAACATCTGAAATTAATCAGTAAAGAACTTAAAGCAGCACTTATCCTAAAAGGATATAAATGCCCAAGTATCAGCCACATCATCCCCATGATTGTCGGGGCAAACGAAGCTACTATTTTACAAGCAGAAGCCCTACAACAGCATGGGTTTTATGCCCTACCCGTACGTCCGCCTACAGTACCTGCAGGAACTTCCCGCATTCGTTTTTCACTTACGGCAGCACTATCAGCAGATGAAATCAACCAATTGATTCAAAGCATCCAATAAGAGCATCAAGACTAAAAATTTACATCATAAAACTTAAGTAACAAGTAATCATAAAAGAAACAATTCAATTATACCTAATAGAATAACACTAATAAGAATGAAACAAAAGTTTATTATACAAGAACATCACCCCCGGCTATTACTATTCTTTGCCGGATGGGGAGCCGACGAAACACCTTTCAAGAGTTACCATCCAACTCATAGCGATTATATGATCAGCTATGACTACCGCGACCTCTTCTTCAACGCAGAGGACCTCGCGGGTTACTCTGAAATAAATTTGGTAGGCTGGTCCATGGGAGTCTGGGCAGCCACACAGCTATTCGGTACGTGGAATGCCAAATGTAACCTTCCTATCAAAAGTCGTATAGCCCTTAACGGAACCCCCTATCCCATTGACGAACAGCGTGGCATACCACCACATATTTACGAAGGAACACTAGACGGCCTGTCAGGAGCTTCTTTACATAAATTCCTACGACGAATGTGTGCCGGGAAAGAGGCGTTCCGTGAATTTCTAACAGTTACCCCCACACGCCCGCTAGCGGAATTGAAAGAAGAATTAATCCGAATAAAAGAGATGTACCTAACTCTTCCTACTCCGACTTTTCAATGGCAAGAAACCGTCATCGGAACTAACGACCGGATCATTCCACCGGAAAATCAATTAAAAGCCTGGCAGGGCATCCAAACCCTCCAAACGGAAGATGCCCACTACCAAGCTGAATTATTCCACTATTACTTAGAAGAGAGATGGACAAAGAACTAATAGCGAAGCGATTTAGCAAAGCAAAAGACACCTATACGGACACGGCATATATCCAACATCACATTGCAGAAAAGATGATCCGGCTTTTACTGACTCACACTTCATCCCGTTCTTTTCAACATATTGTAGAATTTGGATGTGGCACGGGCATCTACTCCAGGATTCTACAGCAAGAGTTTCATTCCAAAACGCTGTTACTGAACGATCTCTGCCCGGCAATGGAAGACTACCTGCAAGTTCCACTGCAAACAGCGCAACAATCGTCCGTACAATTCATTGCCGGAGATGCCGAGCATCTGAACTTCCCCAAAGGAACCAATCTGATTACGTCTTGCTCCACCCTGCAATGGTTTGATGATCCGCAAGCCTTTTTTATTCGCTGTCAACGTTTTCTGGAAACAAACGGCTATCTGGCTTTCAGTACATTCGGGAAAAAAAACCTTCAAGAAATAAAGCAACTTATTGGAAAAGGCCTAAGTTATTATTCAATAGAGCAATTGCATGAAATGCTTGCTCCTTATTTTGAAGTCATTCATTGTGAAGAAGAGTTGCAATCCCTCACATTTGATTCTCCCATCCAAGTACTTTATCACCTTAAGCATACAGGTGTTACAGGAACCGAACATTGTACCTGGACGCGTAGCCGTTTACAGTCATTCAGTAATGAATATACCAGAGCATACTCGCAACCGGACGATAAAGTCAGACTAACCTATCATCCGGAATACTTCATTTGTCGAAAAAGAAATCAATAGAACATAACACTTAAATAAAAGAATTACAGAAACATGAAAAGTAACATTTATTTTATTAGTGGCATTGATACTGATACCGGAAAATCTTACTGTACAGCCTATCTGGCTAATACCATGATACAAAACGGTCATCATGTAATTACCCAAAAGTTTATTCAAACAGGTAATGTCGGACGCTCTGAAGACATTGAGCTTCATCGTCGCCTAATGAATATTCCACCTACACCAGAAGATTTGAAGCAATTAACCATGCCCGAAATATTCTCTTATCCCTGCTCTCCTCACCTGGCAGCACGCATTGATAAACGGGCCATTAATTTTAGCAAAATAGAACATGCCACTCAGGAACTTGCCAAACGATATGACACTGTTCTCATTGAAGGCGCAGGCGGATTGATGGTCCCACTCACGGAAGACTTCCTTACTATAGACTATATTCAAGAGAAAAAGTATCCACTGGTATTTGTAACTTCAGGGAAGTTAGGAAGTATCAATCATACTTTATTAAGTCTGGAAGCCATACAACACCGCAATATCCGACTCGATTATGTGCTCTACAACTTGTATCCCGTAGCTAAAGATACCACTATACAAGAAGATACCTTACAATACATCGAGAAATACTTAAAAAAGAATTTTCCAGAAACCCAATTTATGATTGTACCCGAAATGAAATAAATTGTGTATTTTTGCATCGCATAAATATTCGGTGCAATAAATATGAATACATTTACATTTGATACGATAGAGCAGATCCTGCTGGCTGTAGTCGGCATTCTTTTCATTGTCCAGTCTCTATACTATTTGCTAGTTTACAATCGCATTCACCTGCGTAACCGGGCTGTAAAAAAAGAGAATGTGCACTTCAACGAGGAACTGCCCCCCGTATCAGTCATAATCTGTGCCAGTGAAGAAGTAGATAATCTACGGAATAACTTAACTGCTGTATTGAGACAAGATTATCCGCAATTTGAAGTAATCGTAATCAATGATGGAAATACCGACGAAAGTGCAGACTACCTGACTTTACTCAGTGAAAGGTACCGGAATCTTTATCACAGCTTTGTCCCCGACTCATCCAGATACATTAGTCGCAAGAAATTAGCCATAACCTTAGGAATAAAAGCCAGTAAATACGATTGGGTCGTATTTACGGAAGCGAACTGTCGCCCTGAAAGTAATCAATGGCTGCGCATGCTGGCACGAAATTTCACTTCACGTGCACAAGTTGTATTGGGCTACAGCAGCTATGAGCGAGGTAATAAATGGGTACATAAGAAGATTTCTTTTGATAATCTGTTTACCTCTATGCGCTATTTAGGAATGGCTCTAGCCGGGCATCCTTATATGGGTATCGGACGTAATATGGCCTATCGAAAAGAACTGTTTTATGCCCAAAAAGGCTTTTCCACTTATCTTAACTTACAACGAGGAGATGATGATTTATTTATTAATCAGATAGCTACAACAGAAAATACCCGCGTAGAAATAGATAAAGACGCAATTGTGCGCATGCAGCCTGTGCCCCGCACCAAAGATTGGAAGGAAGAAAAAATAGGTTACCGTTCCACCGGCAAATACTATCATGGCATACAACGTCATCTAATAGGAATGGAAACCGCTTCCCGGCTATTATTTCACCTATCGTGGATAACAACGGTTGTTGTTGGATTATTAAATAAGAATTGGATTATTCCCGCTATTGTATTTTTCCTGTTTCTATTACGATTCACTATGCAGGCCATTATCATCAACACAACGGCAAAGGAATTGAACGAAAAGAGACGCTATTATTTTTCTCTTCCTTTGTTTGATATTCTACAGCCTCTACAATCACTACAATGGAATCTTTATTGCCTATTCAGGAAGAAAAGCGACTTTACAAGAAAATAAGAGGAAAATTCATCTTCTATTCATATCTCATGGAATCAGCCGGATGAATACGGGTAATTAAGTAAGATGGTCCTAAAAGCATTAATACGGAAACCAATAAAGTACCAACATTCAACAATATGAACAATATTAAGTTGAGAGATACTGGCACGGTATCCATATAGTAAGTATCTGGATCAAGCTTAAAAATACCGAACCATTTTTGTACAAAATAGAAAAGTAATCCTATAGCGTTTCCCCACAACATTCCTTTGCCAATAAGAAAAACCGAGAACCATAGAAATATCTTACGGATAGTGGTATTATTGGCACCAAGAGACTTTAATATCCCAATCATTGAAGTCCGTTCTATAATAATAATGAGTAATCCGGAAATCATTGTAAATCCTGCTACTCCAATCATTAAAACAAGAATAACCCAGATATTCAAATTCAAAATGCCAAGCCATGCAAACAATTGTGGATTGAGCTGTTCCACATTTCGCACACAATACTTAGCACCATACTCATCCGTCTGCTCGTCCATATCTGCGGCTATTTCATAAGTTGTAGCATCAAGACGATCGTAATCACGTATTTGAAGCTCCACTCCGCTAACCTGCTGGGGCTTCCAATTATTGAGACGATTTACCAAACATAAGTCCGTAATCAGAAAAAGATTATCAAACTCGGAGAAATCAGTCCGGTAAATACCAACGATCTTCAAACGACGAGCCCGCACATTGTCCTGTATATAATAGGTATCAATTTTATCCCCCAGCTTCAGTCTCAGTTTTGTTGCTAAAGTCTCAGATATGACAACCTGATTGGAAGAAGCAGAATCACTAAATTGAGGGAATACACCTTTTACCAGATGATGACGAAAAAAAGAGGCATCATATTCCGGTCCCACCCCTTTCAATACCATTCCTTGGAAGCTGTCCGCCGTCTTAACCATTCCCGGTTTGGTAGAATAACGCTGTATATGTTTTACTTCCTGATAATTGGAAAGAGCGGCTAATAAACTATCATTAACAACAACCGGCCTTGTTTCATACGACTGAACCGCATCAGCATTTCCTATTTGAATATCAGAGCCAAAACCTACCACCTTATCACGCACCTCACTTTTAAAGCCCACAACTACGGATACGGTAACTATCATCACAGCCAAACCAATAGCGATACCTATCAAAGCAATAAGCACAGCTGGTTGTGAAACATGTTTACCTGCATCACTGTTACGATATATACGTCTGGCAATAAATAGAGATAATGACATTTTTCAAGTTTTACAGACCACGAAAAAAAGAATATTCAGAGGAAATACTCGTTTATTCTATCCGCCCCGGATATGCTTCCAAAGCCTTTTCCAAAATAAAGAGGGCGCGCGTTAAATCTTCCTTCTTAAGTACATAAGCAATGCGAACCTCATTATAGCCCGATCCTGGAGTGGTATAGAACCCTGAAGCAGGAGCCATAAAGACAGTCTGTCCTTCATATTCAAAATCAGAAAGGCACCATGCACAAAATTTATCAGAATCATCCACCGGCAATTTAGCCACGGTATAAAAGGCCCCCATCGGAATGGGAGAATAGACACCGGGAATACGATTCAGCCCATCTATCAGACACTTACGCCTCTCAACATATTCATCGTATGTATCACGTAAATAATCCTCTCCGGCATCCAAGGATGCTTCGGCCGCAATTTGACCAATTAAAGGAGGACTTAAACGGGCTTGACAGAACTTCATTACAGAGTCCCTTATTTCTTTATTCTTCGTAATTAAAGCACCTATACGAATACCACATTCAGAATAGCGTTTGGAAACAGAGTCAATCAGTACCACATTATTTTCAATACCAGCCAAATGGCAAGCTGAGATATAAGGAGAGCCGGTATAAATAAATTCACGATATACCTCATCCGAGAACAAAAACAAATCATACTTCTTCACCAAATCACGAATCTGATTCATTTCACGACGGGTATAGAGATAGCCTGTCGGATTATTAGGATTACAGATTAAGATTCCCTTAGTCCGTTCATTAATTAATTCTTCGAACTTCTCAACTTTGGGCAAAGAAAATCCTTCCTCTATTGTTGTAGCTATCGTACGAATAACCGCTCCGGCTGATATGGCGAATGCCATATAATTGGCATAGGCAGGTTCCGGAACAATGATTTCATCTCCCGGATTGAGGCATGCCATAAAAGCAAACAATACCGCTTCCGATCCGCCAGATGTGATAATGATGTCATCTGCTGTAAGCTTAATATTAAATTTATCATAGTATCCCACCAATTTCTCACGATAGCTACGATAACCCGCACTTGGGCTGTATTCCAAGACCTTTCTATCAATATTGCGTATCGCCTCAATCGCGACTTGAGGCGTTGGTAAATCAGGTTGTCCAATGTTTAAATGGAATACATGCACCCCCCGCTGTTTTGCTGAATCAGCAAGAGGAGCCAGCTTTCTGATAGGAGATGCAGGCATCTCCATTCCGCGAATAGAAATTGTTGGCATGTTTAAATAATTACTTTTACTTTGACAATTTAATCTTGAATGATAAGATATTACTTCCTTTTATCCATCAAATTTGCAAATGTAGCACTTTATTTGAAACAAAAAGGTAGTAATGATACAAAAACTTTAAATTCATTATCTATACTAAAAAATGAGGAATGTATGAAAAGAAACTTGTACCTTTGAAGGTCGGCATTAAAGCTGTATTTCTCTAGATCAGACCGAAAAAGATATTTAATAAACAATTGATAAACAGAAAGCATTATGGTTTTAAATCTGATTACCTTTGCGTCTCCACTTCATAAAAAGACATCAATCCTCCAATCTCACGAACTTTTAATCAATGAACTAGAAAAATATTTTACTGTAAACTTCATAAAGCATCAGGATATCGGCACACTTACCAAAGATGATTTTTGCTTACTATTCATTGCTACCGGAGGTGTTGAAGGACTCGTAGCCCAATATTTCGAAAAGCTCCCCAGACCGGCTATTCTGCTTGCAGACGGAATTCAAAACTCTTTGGCATCTGCATTGGAAATTTCTTCCTGGCTCCGTACCAGAGGTATGAAAAGCGAAATACTACATGGTGATCCTGTTGATATTGTCAAACGCGTCTTTATTTTACATAACAATTATCAGGCTCAACACGTCATTGCAAAATATCGCATTGGAGTCATTGGTACTCCTTCTCCTTGGCTTATAGCAAGCAATGTGGATTATTTACTATCCAAGCGACGTTGGGGCATTGAGTATATTGATATATCTTTAGATAAAGTCTATAAGTATTTTCATCAGATTAAAGACGAAGAAGTGCAAGAAGCCTGCACTACGCTCACCAATAAGGCACTCGCTATCCGCGAAGCTTCCCCAAAAGATATAGAAAAAGCAATGCGACTTTATTACGCCCTAAAAAAATTGGTGCAGGATGAACATTTGGGGGCAATTACGCTTAATTGCTTTAAACTCATAGAAAATATTGATACGACAGGCTGTTTAGCACTTTCACTTTTAAATGATGAAGGTATTATGGCTGGATGCGAAGGAGATTTACAATCCATCTTTACTCAAATTGCAGTCAAAGCGCTAACAGGAAAAGCTTCTTTTATGGCTAATCCTTCCATGATTAATATCCATAATAATGAAATAGTACTGGCACATTGTTCTATAGGCCTCGAGCAAACAGAACGCTACATTGTCCGTAACCATTTTGAGACAGAAAAAGGAGTCAGTATTAAAGGAATTCTTCCAACAGGAGACGTGACTGTAGTAAAATGTGGTGGGGAATGTTTGGACGAATATTATCTTAGCACAGGGACATTAATAGAAAATACAAATTACATTAACATGTGCCGTACTCAGGTACGTATAAAAATGGACACTCCTTCCGATTACTTTCTGAAAAATCCTCTGGGTAATCATCACATTATGCTACAAGGTAACTATGAAACAGTATTGGAAAATTTCATGGAAGCCAACAATTGCAAGCGAATGAGATAAAGTAATACCTTAACCTTCTTCATGAAGTGCTTCCGCCGGTTGCAGATTCATCGCATTCCGGGCAGGAAACCATACTCCACACAGTATGATTATGCTCAGCAAAATCAATACACTTAAAAAACAGAAGATGAAACGCCCTGTTGTAGGCTCCATCAATGTATGGACTGTCAGATCTGCTATATCTATATTAATACAGATAATAACCGCCGGTATAGCTGCAATTAACAATAGAAAGATACTTTCCAATACATAATAACCGAATACATTTTTACGCGTACTACCCAAAGCCATTCTCAATGCAATCTCTCCTCTTCGTCTTCTCATCCGATACCAAAAGGTTCCTAAAATACTCAAGAATACATTGAACATAAAAAAGGCAATGACTGCATAAGTTGTATTTAAATAATTCACCGTACCTGTTTCAAGATCATAAACTCTCTTCATATTAGAATAGGATTGGACATTTTCAAGGTAAAAGGGACCGATTGCCAATTTTGATTGCATATCCTCCAAAAAGCGCTCTCTAAAATCTGATAGCTGATTGGTATTTACACGGAAAGCAATATGACACCACCACCCCATCTGTTCCGACGCCGGCAGATAGATGAACGGTTCGTAACGCTCATAATCGCCTAATTTATGTTTAGGCAAAACAGCCATCACCTTATAATTCGTGACAGGATTGTTACTCCCTATGAAATAAGGATTAAAACAAGTCTGTCCTACAGGACTGGAGCTATGGAAAACCGAATCACACAAGGAAACACTCATCAACACAGGCATCGGATATTCACTTTCTTTCCACTGATCTGAATGAAAGGTTCCGGACAAAGATTTTAAGTGAAACACTTTAAAATAGGTCGGATTAACATAGCGAATATAACAACCGGTTACATGAGTAGAGTCTGTATGAGACGCATACCCCTCATATGTTATCTGATCTGTATATGGAATAGAACCATAATAATAACAAGCTTCACAAACTCCGGGATAATGTTTTACCAAATTATAAATCTGCCATATATAATCAGAAGAATGACTCATTAAAACCGAATCCTTTTCTTGCCCGGGTTTCAGATTAACAGTTAAATCAAAAACAGATTCCGTATCATATCCTTTAGGTTGCAAGGCAGCTCCTTCGTAATTATAGACCAAGTCAATGGCATACCATAACAAAACAATAACAATCACCAATTCTATTCCAACCCACGAGTTAGCATACCGCTGAGCCCAAATCTGTTTGAGTAAACTCTTCCACATACTTCTATTCTCCTTTTAATATAGATACGATATTACGATGCACTGCAATCCAGGCAGGCAGACAAACAGACAACAGATTAAAAACCACGCACGTTCCTAATGCTATAATGAATAGAAGAGGACGCAACATCAGCCCTCCACTTAAAGCAATTCCATCTAAGTCAACTCCACCTGTGCCCAATAACCATGTTCTCCCGATAAAGATTAAAAGGCATGATAGCAGATACCCTATTACCCCACCTAATAAAGTCGTCACCAAACTCTCAGTAAAAAGACGCCCCATTATAGATAAGTTGGAAGCTCCATAAACTTTGCGGAGCGCCATTTCAGCTAAATTACCCTGCATTTGTGCATGCATAAGACCTGATATACTAATTGCGGGAACAATCAGCAGTACGATAATTAATAGCCCGTATGCCAAAGAGGCATTAATACTACTCCCTCGGAAAAAAGAATAATTAGTTTGCGTATAAAGATTTTGCATCTTAAATATATATTCTTGTCCACTATTGTTTAAACGATCCTGCCGACGCTGAACTTCTGCTTCCACAGATGAAAATTTTGTATCCGGATACATCTTTAATAATCCTCTTCGAAATCCTCCCAAACCTGCAGTCCACATTTGATAATTATCCTCATCTTCTAATGAGAATGGAAGAAAAGCATCAGCATAAGCAACCTGAAAAATAGAACTAACATCTTGTATTACTCCAACAACCTTGGTCGAAACAAAATCTGCAAAGAAATATTTTCCTACAACATCGACGGTGCCAAATAATTGGCGTGCCGTATGCTCTGTTATCACACAAACCCTGCGCCGGGCATCGTATTCTTCTTGGGTAAAAGGACGCCCTGAAACAATGTTATAATGGAAAAAGGAAAACCAATTAGATGCAACCGAACGAACGAAGCAATTATATGTGGATTGAGAGGCCGGTAAGGAACAGGGAATTCTTGATATTCCTTCATACCAGGTAGCATCTTCTATACCGGGTAACTTTGTAAAAAGAGCGTCAAAAGCGACCTTCCCCATACCTGTATTCACATTCGTTCCATTCTTTCTGAGAGTTTGGCCTATATCCGTATAAATCATACGGGATCTATCTGTTTCGGGAGCAATATCCGCAGTTCGAAAATCATAAATCATCACCACCACCATAACAAAGGCTATTGTCACAGCCGTCCCCACAATACTGATTATTGAATAGAAGCGATTCTGCTTCACCAAATTAATAGCTTGTATAAATAATTGTTTCATCCTCTATAAACTAAAAAGCACTATTCTTCATGAAGAGCCTCCGCTGGTTGAACCGCCATAGCTTTTCGGGCAGGAAACCAAATACCTAACAATATCATTAAAGCAATTACCCCCCAAGACATTAAAACTGTAATAATAAACCGTCCTACGGATAGCGTCGTTCCGTTATACCAAGCATTTAATTCGGCACGCGCCAGATTATAATCTACAATAATCGCTAAAATAGTTGCAAAAGATAGTAATAACAAAGCTTCTGCCAATAAACGTCCAAAAACACTGCTAGTAGTACTCCCCAATGCCATGTGCAAAGCTATTTCCGCCCGACGCTGCTGCGTACGAAACCAAAATGTTCCCAACAATCCCAAGAAGATATTCAGCATAAGGAAGCCCATACCGGCCAGATAATTGCGCAATTGATTTGTTTGGTATTGTTGAAAGTTACGACGTATATCGTGAAAAGAACGAATATTCGAGATGAATACATTTCCAATACGGAATTGTTTTTCAGAATCGGCTTTTAAGTGTGACATGAAGTCCACATCTTTGTCTGCTTTCACACGAACACAAAGTTCCGCGCCTACTCTATATTGTGAATGGGGCAAGAACCTAACAATACTCGCGCTATTATATGCAGACTGATAATCAATATAACGGACTGTTTTTAGAGCTGCTGACAACTTGAACGACTTTGTTGTATCACCCTCCAGAAAGAATGATTTTCCCACTAAGTCTGTCATTTTAACTCCATACCGATTCGTGAAGATATTATCGGATGCTAAGAATGTATTTTCTGTCAACATTTTAGCTAGTTGCTCAGAAGTTTCTCCTTGTGTACCCTGATATCGAAATACTTTTAAGAAATCAGGAGTTACCATCCGCCGTACAATATAACTATGGGCATTTATACTATTCAAACTATCACACTGAATAACACATCCACTATTACTTCCATTGTAAGGATAAGAATTTTGGGATAAACTTACTGCTTCTACTTCAGGACGATGTCGCAAGCGATCCATTATTTCTGCAACATCATCCGTAGTAAGTGTATCTGCAGGATTGAAATCAGCACTCTTTGAAGTAAGGTATTCCATTTCAATTAAATAACAATGAGTTGCATCGAAACCGCGCGGCTCGTTGTAAACAGAATATTGTACATAAAGATAGTCAATAATAAACCACATTACAATGCTTACTAGAAACAATTCAATGAGCAGCCATAAATTAGTTCGCCATTCATTACGTATTTGTATAAAAAGTTTTTTATTCATACTCAAGGGTTATTTAATACGTTTTTCCTCCAAGAGCATTTACTATACTCGTACGCGATGCCCTCCATGCCGGAATGCCACTACTCAACAGGTTAAGTACAAAGCAAAAAAACAATGCATATAGAAATGTGGAGGCATGTAATAAAATAGAAGCATCAATGGTTGGAGGGTTAAATGTATTACTATATGGTTGTGAAAATAGTAGCACATTTCCTGCATAAGCAAATATAAGACTGAAGATTAACCCTACAATACCTGCCAACAACGTAATTACTAAGTTTTCCATTATAATCTGCCCAACCATCTCCAGACGTGTACTCCCAAAGGCTCTGCGAACACCTATCTCCGCCACCCGTTGGCGTAATCGGCTCTGCGTCATGCTACTTAAATTGATGGCTGGAACTAAAAGAAGAATAATAAAAATAATAGCCCGATGCATACGATCCGCTTTCAAATCAGGCTCCCAATTAGCAGCAAAAGCTATTGCCTGCTTCTCCTGATCATAAGGACGGTTACGATAAATGAAATGAAATCCAGTGCTTTCACTTATTGTTTTATTATAAGCATCCCGCCGACGCTCTACTTCTCCCCTTATTTTATCAAAATCATCTCGTGAACGAGCAAGTATCGTTACAGAAAACATTCCCATATTGCCTCCACACCACGTATCTTTAGGAGAATCAGTTGAAGTAAAAGGAATCCATACTTGTCCGTAAGCGGAATCAGCAAGAGTAGAAACATCATGTACTACCCCAGAAACTTTATAAGAAGCATGATTCAATAGAAAGGTCTTTCCCACTACATCAGTCGTACCAAAGAGCGTACGTGCCACTCCTTCTGTAATTACTGCAACAGATAGTCCTGCATCAAAATCAGCTTTGCTATATGGTTTCCCTTGAATAAAAGCAAAATCGAATACCCGCCAAAAATTATCATCCGTTTCCCGAATATCAGCTCCCGTAGCAGATTGACCTGGCAGCGAAACAGGAGTAGTTCTTGTAAAAGCAAGATAAGTGGTAACAACTTCAGGCAGTGTTAAGCTCTTAAAACATTCTTTCGCAGTACGCACACTCATCGGTCCATTGCTGCTATCTCCCTCTCTCCAATCTTTGCTTGTAATGCTCATATAGCGAACATGCAAGAAACGATTTCTATTACTTTCCGGCGAAAAAGGCGCTACCTTTACTTGCTGAATCATAACAACCAACATAATGAGGAATATGGCAAGCGCCGTACCCAACACCGTAATAATACTGATTACAGGTTGTTGATGTAATTGTGCAATAGCTTGTTTAAAATATTGTTTTATCATTTCATCATATTAATTATAAATGAGACACCTTTAATGAGCAGAAATATTATATATCTGTAACATTACTTTCCGATAAATAAATGGCGAGTATTCACTCGGCCTATTCCACCTTTCGAAATATCGGCACGACCAGCCGAACCGCTTAATTCCATACTTCCTATGCCTTCAACATCAGCTTTCAAATAATCACAGTTTACATGTATATTAGCTTTACCTACACCTTCTATTTCAACCTTTAGAGTGCGACATTTCAAATCAACAATATTGACCTTTCCTACTCCCTCAATTTCAAATTTCACATCACCTAATTTTAAAGAAGACTTACTATTAAAAGAGCCTACTCCCGCAAATTCAACTTCTTTCAAGTCAGGAGCCGTAAGATAAATCACAACGCCGTCCTTCTTCCCATTCTGCACAGTCAAATTCCCGTTACTATCCTTTTCTCTTTCTATAGTTAAAACGCCATTTTTTACATAACTTTTTGTTTTCTTTACCCCTTTCTCTTTTCCTTCTATTTTAAAAGAGCAGCGATCACTCTGTTCAAAATAGATTGTAGCAACAGCTGTAATATCTATAGAAGAAAAATTCTCTACTTTTCGTTTCTCACTCACTCTCACATCTTTATTATCAACTGCACCATAAACGGCAGTTACAGCAAGGGCAAATAATAAGCCCAAAGTTATAGTCAAAGTTCTCATACTAATTATATTTTAAATGTATTATTCTTCATGTAAAGCCTCAGCCGGTTGAATATTCATTGCACGATGCGCAGGAAAGCAGATTCCAATAACAACCATAGACGCCATCAATAACCACGCCCCCGCAGACCCTAAAAGAAAACGGACAAAACTCCATTTAACCGGCCAAGTTGTTATTAGTTCCGTTCGTCCGATTGAAAATTCAGAGATGCCGATATTATAACATATAACCATAGCGGGAACAGCAGCCAAAGTCAACAAAAGTAATCCCTCCCCTGTTAACATACGAAATATTCCTGTTCTGGAGCATCCCATGCTTAACCGTAATGCTACTTCACTCCGTCTTTTCCTTGTACGTAGCCAAAATGTGCCAATCAAGCCTAAAAAGACATTTGCCAGCAGAAATACGGCAATAATGGTTTGACTATTTACTTTATCAACATCCCCGTGCATCACTTCATACTGCAACTGCTGATTGGAGAATGGAGCGGCATCTGCAACAAACATATTATCCGTATCCAATTGCGGAGCTATATCCTTCAAAAAATGACTGCGATAATCTGCTCCGTCTGCATGTTCCTTTACCCGGAATACAATTTGACCTTGATCGTTCAGCAGATCTTTATCTTTTTTATTCTCATCCAAACGCGTAAAACACCATGCCGCATCCGCACCATACCGCCATCCTCGGAACCGTCCGATAATTCCATATTGCCGGACGGAATACAAAGAATCCCCAACCCAGCGCAAAGGAGTATCACAAGAAAATTTCGGCATCTCTTTACGGAAAAGGTCAAATGCACCTTCGCTTAAAATAACGGAATTATCATTTGCTAACATCTTATCAAACTGGTGGTTTTTATCTTCATTCATTCGAAACACACGGGTATATCCTTTAGTGGATTCAATCATACGCACATCCACTCCCACAGAATCTGCTGCAGCCAAAGAACTATAGCTACTACTTCCACTCATAGGCAGACTCCAATAACAAAAACAGGCAGCTTCAACTGTGGGCTCTTCTCTCAATTTCTTTAAAATACTGACATATTTATCGGCACGTGATAGCGTTGAGTCCTTGCTCTCTCCTCCCATAATCATCAAAAGTTGATATACATGATTTATATTGTATCCTAATGGTTTATAAAAAGTATATTTCATGCAGCCCAAAGAGTCACAAAGAAACCACAAGACAATAAATACCAGAAAAAGTTCCGCCAATACCCATCCGTTAGAACGGAAACGGGAAAATATCATACGAAGATTATGTAATACGAATTTCATAAGGCAATTGTTATCTATCGTTTAATGAATCCACAATAGTATGGCGGGCAGCCAACCAGGCAGGTAATCCTGCACTCAACATATTAATCAAGAAGCAGAACAGGAAAGCCAAGAAAAAGACCCAAGGATTAAATAAGACTCCCATACTTAACGAAAAGTCTCCGGACGTTCCAATATTCTGACCGTTTGTAAATAGCCATATACGCATACCATACACCACCAAATAGCTCAAGCATAATCCAAATAAACCACCCAACAAGGTTAGCAACATATTCTCATTTAGAATTTGTCTAATCAGTATTCCACGAGTTGCACCGAAGGCTTTGCGCACCCCCAATTCACTAATGCGTTGCTGCATACGGCTATTGCTTAGTCCACATAAATTGAGTGAAGGAACTAATAAGATAATGGCAAGGGCTATGATATATTGTAAATATAGCAAATTTAAATTAGGTTCCACATTAGCCCATACATGGTTAACATGTGCTACGATCCCATCCGGCTGATCCATAATATCCAATTGCATATCCTTCATCCCGGCATTTACATCTTTAACGAGTTTGGTTATCCCCTGTCTAATGGCTGGAATATCATTGATATTGCGTGGTAAGGCCACAACTGTCATGCCACCTCCATAACTTGATTCGGAAGTAATATTCAGATAGCTGGAAGGATACATTGTCCACACTTGGGCATAAGCATCTTTAGCCGTAACGGACACGTCTTTAACAACCCCGCAAATACGTGCAGCTTCACGATTAAGCAATATGTTCTGCCCTGATACATCAGTTTTGCCAAATACTTTACGAGCTACAGATGCTGAAATAACGACAGCTTTTGTACCACTAATACGATCTTCTTCCGTAAATCCATGTCCATTCAAAAACTGGAATCGAAATATCTTCCAAAATCCGGGATCAGATTTCTTCAAGTCCACTTTCACCCGATTTGAACCATCCGCCATAGAAACCAAAGCAATATCCGGCGAAGAAAAAGCCGTACACACAATTACTTTTTTTAAAGGCATTACACATGCTTTCATGAAAGCAGGAGAACATTCTCCCCAATTGTTCCTTTCATTATCTTTGCTGTGCAAGTGCATTGCACTAAAATAAAGGCAGGAGCTTCTGTTTACCTCCGGCTCTAAATCGGAATATTTCGTCTTTCCTGTTATGACAATAGCCATAATCATAGTAATGGCAAATGCAGTACCTAATATTGAGATTATACTTAATAGAAGGTTTTGGCGTAATAATGTAAAGGTTTGGCGAATAATATGCATGGCTTGCTATTTTTATTCCACTTGGCGTCCATCAAAGAAACGTATGGTACGACTGGTCTGCTTGGCTTGCTCTTCATTATGTGTCACCATCACAATGGTACGCCCGTCTTCTTTATTCAACTGATGCAACAATTCCATTACTTCCGCTCCCATTTTGGAATCCAAGTTACCGGTAGGTTCGTCAGCAAGGATAATTTCAGGATTGCCAATAATAGCACGGGCAACAGCAACACGTTGACATTGACCACCGGAAAGTTGTGTAGGCATGTGTCGCATACGGTGACTTAAACCAACCTTTTGCAGAACTTCTTCCGCCAACCGACGACGCTCTTTGGCCGAAACCTTACGATACAATAATGGAAGCTCCACATTATCCACCACGTTTAATGAATTGATCAAATGGAAAGATTGAAACACAAAGCCAAGTTTCTTATTACGAAAAGAGGCTAATTCTTTATCTTTCATACCTTCCGTGCGTATGCCGTCAATTTCGACCGCTCCACTGGTAGGTGCATCCAATAATCCCATAATATTCAATAAGGTAGATTTTCCACACCCTGAAGGTCCCATAATACTAAGAAATTCTCCTTTATCCACTTCGAGATTGACATTCTCCAATGCAACGGTTTCAATCTCATTGGTCCGATAAATCTTGTTTATCCCAGTTAACTTAATCATAATAATGAGTATTAAATTATTAATTTGTTATTTTTTTTATTCATCATGCAATGCTTCCGTCGGGGCTATTCTACTAATCCTGCGAGCTGGAATATAAATACCAATCAAAACAACGACGAGTAAAATAAGATAGACAATTAAAGAAACTCCCACAAAATGCGGTACAAAATCGGAAACCCAATATTTATTTTGAAAAGTTCCCCAACCATTCCCCTCGTATAATCCTTCTTTAATAGCGTACTGTAAATAAAGCATGCAGCCTATCAATGTACTCAATGTTGTCAACACTACCCCTTCTCCCATTAGCAAACGAATAATATGCCCCGGGGTTCCACCAAAAGATAAGATAATTCCCACTTCCTCCCGGCGTACCCGCGTTTGCAGCCAAAATGTACCGACAACTCCCAGACACAAGTTCATCAAAAAGAAAAGTGCTAAAGCCATATTCATACGATAAGTTCCTGTAACCCCTTCGGTAAATTCGCGATCTTCTATCATTTTTGTGTAAGGTTTAACCGAACGCACAAATAGATTGCCAGCTCTCAAGTTTCTTGTCATCCAAGGACGGAACTCGTAAGAAAAACGATTGATACTGGCACTTGATTTCAGACGAATAGCAATAAGAGCACTTTGGGGGATATCCTGAACATTAAAGGTTAACTGCGGTTGAAAAACTACAGGTGATGGACGCCATGAGCTATAAGCCTTAATATCTTTCAACGTACCGATGACAGGCATATAGGTAGTATCTGTTTTGTTTGCCGAGTAACAACGCTTAGCATATATGTCAGCACTTCCAAACAAGCCTGTAGCTAAATTCTCTGTAATTACAAGATCATGATTAGTATAGTTATAATCAGACAATTTTTCCGCACTCATGCGCTTTCCTCCTTCCATACCAAAAGTCTCGAAGAAATGAGTGTGAGGCACAAAATGCATAATCATACAATTGATATCCATTGTGTCTCCTTCAGCCCGGAATTGACTATTACTATTGCCTTGGGAATTCGGATAGCAGTAGCCTAAAATAGGAGTTGCCTGTTCTACATCCGGATAATCTTTAACCCTACGTATCAATTGCAAATAGTTGTCTACCAAATTAGCGGAATCAGCTGCCGTCTTATTATATCCCAAAGCGCCAGGTTCTAAAGCACCTAATGACAGAACAAAAAGATGATCATCCTGATAGCCAAGCGGAAGATGGCGATCGTGCGTCAACACAATTACCGGGTCTAATATTACCCACGTCACAACGCTCACTACTATTAGTTCGGCAAACAACCAGCCATTTCGCCGGCGCCGTGCCCAAAGATTCTTAATTATTATTTTGAACATAGGATATCTTATCTATTTTTTGATTCAATTATTTATAGTCACAACTTATAACTCATCTCTTTTCATTTAATGAATTAATAATTGGTTTATGCAACGACCTCCATGCCGGAATTATAGCAGAAAGCATATTAAGAATTATGCATAGTACTAAGGCTGAAATAAAAATAATCGGAGCGAACAGCATTTCTCCCGATATCGCTGGTACAACCCCATCAGGTAATTGTTCCGGCATAGACTCAAAAAGAGAAAAGACCCATACCCTACCGGTATATAAAATCCCCCATGCCAATAGCATACCAAATAAGCCACCGATAAGTGTTAATAACAAGTTTTCCCACATTACTTGCGAAAGTAGGCTGCTTCGATGGGCACCGAATGACTTACGTACCCCCATTTCAGCCAACCGTGTTTCCATACGGCTGGATATCATCCCGCTCAAATTAAGAGCCGGGACTAAAAGAAGCACTAATATAATCAGTAAATAATGTCGTATTGTCCCCCAAACCGAGAAGTCTTTAGCACCCGGATAAGCTTGAAAAACACTCTGCAAATGTGATATCGGTTGCTTCCAAATCATTAATTTCCATTCTTTTGCATGAACCAAATTCACCTTACGTACAAGATTTTCCACTTCCAGATGTAAGGCCTGCTCCTGCTTCGCAGATTTTACAAGAAACAGAACCTGATAGTTACCCAAATAGTCAAAACTCCATGCCTTATCATAATCACGTTGAATTGTATAAGGTAAATAAATTTGCGCATAAGATTTGGGAGTAAGATAACTGCCCGCTTTTACCACTCCGGCAACTTTGCAGTCCATATAATTCAATTTAAACATACGCCCGGTCACATTACGATCAGTGTCAAATAAACGACGCGCCATCTCATCCGTAATTACAGCTGAATGAATGCCACTGCTAAAATCAGCTTGTGTAAAAGGCTTACCTTCTATAAATCGAAAATCGTAGATCCGAAAGAAGGCAGTATCAGTCAACTTAACCTGAACCGGATAGTCTCCACTCTGGTCAGCAGGCTGTATATAGTTCTCGCTTTGCCAATTCTGATATACAGCCGAAACACATTCAACATTTTTTAACGGATAAAACCACTCTTGCAAAGCTTTATATGAAGAGTATGACTGAGAAGTACCTCCACCGGAAGCAGTTTGAATCCGCACACTCGTAAGATATAGCGTATGTTCACGATTCACTTCAGGATAGATAGGAGCTATTTTAACATAATAGGCAATAGCCATTGTCATCGTCACAGCAATTGCAAGTCCTGTCCCCACTATATATAGGGTGCTAAACAAAGGATTCTGTTTTAATAGAACCCAAGCCTGCTTAATATAGATTTTAATCATCATTTAGATCGTATTTATTAGCAATATTAGGCGAACTGTTTTCAAACAGTAATTCATTTTAATTCAATTTCAACCTGTTCTTATTTTTGTATTCGTTCATATCACTGACCACCACCTGATCACCTGGTTTCAAACCATTAACAACTTCAACATACTCAAAATTACTATCGCCTAATTGGACTTTACGTTTCACAAGTTCATTGTCTGAATTTCGCACAAACAAATCATACTCCCCACGCCCTACATAATAAGAAGCATTTGCAATGCGCATCACATCTTCCTTCACTGCGTTCATCACATAAACGTCAGTCTTCAATCCGGACCGAAGACGTCTATTATTATCTTGCTTCAACTGAACCGTAAATGATATCACTCCATTCCGGGAAAGCGGAGTCACACTACTCACCGTACCTTCCAATTTTTCATTTCCTATCTTAACAATAGCTTTTCCGCCGGCAGCCACTCTATCGCCATACGTATCGGCTATTTCACCTTCTACTTTAAAATGGCTAAGGTCTGAAATAACAGCAATTTGGCTACCTTCGGACACTTGTGCCCCAATCTGATTGTTGATATAAGTCAGTATGGCTTTACGCGGTGAACGAACCTGTGCATCATCTAATGTCCGTTTCATTTCGGCAAGACTTTTACGGAACATACTAAAATCCAATTCTTGCACCTTATATTCCGCTGCAAGTACCTGCTTCTCATTTGCATATTGCTGCTTCAGTTGCTCATATTCTAATTGAGCAACATTATAGCTAAGTTCAGCCTGACGAACTTTATCCGTGGTACCCGAACCAAGACTATCCAGATACTGCTCATTACGTAATTCCACTTTCATGCGGTTCAGTTTCATCGCAGAAACCTTAATCTGCATTTGCAAATCATTCAGTTTAGTCTGATTATTCACACGAAGCTGATCTAACTTATAGCTGCGCATTTGTTCTTCATCAAGAAGTTTCTTATAATCGGTCTCCGTGCTCTGCAAATCAAGTTTCAAAATAGGCGTCCCCACATCCACGCTATCACCACCTTTTTTATAGATTTCCAGAATACGGGTATTGATCGGAGAATTTATAATTTCCTCAAAGGCAGGGACTACTTTGCCCGATGCGCTCACACTCACCTCAATGGTACCTTTATCCACAGTAGAAAATGCCAAATCTTTCTCTTTAACCCCTGTACGCATAACAGAGATAAGTATACTGATGAGCACAATACCTACAATACCAATAACTCCATAGCGAATAATCTTTTTATTTCGCTCTTTATTCCGTTCTTCTTTTGGGATTTCTCTATCCATATACTTCTATACTATTTTTAATAAAAGATTCTATATATTCACTGATATGCTAAATATATGCCAAAATCATAATTAACTGAATATGAGATGATAAATAAAAATAAAGGTGTCCGATATCGGACACCTTGTACATTTTTAAAACGAAAAAGCCTTTATTATGGATTACTAAAATCCAGGCAAATAATCTATACTTCATCAAAACTTTTTCAGCCCTTTCAACTCTCCTCTGTCTTTTGCTTCCATTATACTAATAGCATATCCCCCACCCGGAGCAGCTTTTAAATTCAGAACTGTTTTATATGAAACGATTCCTTTAGAAATGATGTATGCCTGAGGATTTGTTTTATAATTAGCATCCTTGGCATCGGCATAGATTGTAGCTATATACTTTTTATCCTTATCCAAAAAACTCAATTTTAAAGCCGAACTATGTCCTAGTTCTCCACTTGTGCAACCAACAAACCAGTTAGCTGTTCCTTTCGCTTTTCGAGCAACTGTAATATAACGTCCGGGTTCTGCCTCCAAGTATTTACTGTCATCCCAATCCACTGCAACATCTTTAATAAATTGAAAAGCATCCATAAAGCGTTCGTAGTTTTCAGGGATATCCGCAGCCATTTGTAAAGGACTATACATGGTAACATAAAGTGCCAACTGACGCGCTAGAGTGGAATTTACATGAGCATGGCTATTAGGATTTAGCTTATGAATATCCATCTCAAAAATGCCCGGTGTATAATCCATTGGACCACCTTGCAGACGAGTAAAAGGAAGTATTGTGGTATGAAAGGGCTTACTTCCTCCAAAAGCTTCATATTCCGTACCCCGTGCCGACTCATTACCAATCAGATTAGGATAGGTACGGCACAATCCGGTAGGACGCACCGCCTCATGCGCATTAACCATTATTTTATGTTTAGCCGCTTGCTTCACTGCATATAAATAATGATTCACCATCCATTGTCCATAATGATGTTCCCCACGTGGAATAATATTACCCACATACCCACTTTTCACAGCGTTATAACCATATTTATTCATCAGATTATAAGCCGCTTCCATGTGCCGCTCGTAATTCCGTACAGAAGCAGAAGTCTCGTGATGCATCATCAAACGTACTCCTTTTTCATGCGCATATTCATTAAGCGCTTTGATATCAAAATCGGGATAAGGAGTCACAAAATCAAAAACATAGTCTTTACTTTTGCCGAACCAGTCTTCCCAACCAACATTCCAACCTTCCACTAGAACTTCATCAAAGTCATTCTTCGCGGCAAAATCAATATATTTCTTCACATTAGCATTATTAGCCGGATGTATGCCATTTGGCTTCACCTTGCTATAGTCCGTGACTCCAAGTTTCACAGAAGGTAAATCAAAGGTATAAGCCCACGGCTTTCCGCCGGCAATCATCTCCCACCATACCCCAATGTATTTCACCGGTTTAATCCAGGAAGTATCTTTATACTTACAAGGCTCATTCAGATTTAGAATCAAATTGGAGGCTAATATATCACGGGCATCATCACTGACCATCACTGTGCGCCATGGAGTGTGACAGGGGGATTGCATATACGCTTTATTCCCTTGAGCATCCGGAGTCAGCCAGGACTCAAAAATAAAGTTCTTATCGTCCAGATTCAAACTCATACATGAATAATCCACTAATTCAGCTTCATGCAAATTGATATACAGTCCATCCGCAGTTTTCATTTGCAAAGAAGTCTGAACGCCAGTAGGCGAGAACGGAGTCTGTGAGGCGTTCGGGGTAATTGCACTTTTCATCAACCCGCGTATCTCAGAAAGTTTGGATTCTGTATAATCATATTCTTGAGTATCATAATCACCGGGAATCCACCAAGCCGTATGATCACCAGTCATGGCAAATTGTGTATGCTCTTCTTTCACCACAAAATAAACCAAGTTTTTTTGTTCCGGAAATTCATAACGAAATCCCACTCCTTCATCATAAACCCTAAAACGAATATTCATATAACGCTGCGTACCGGTCTGCTCCAATTGCACGAGCATTTCATTATAATGATTACGAATTGTTTTGGTTTCTCCCCATACAGGCTTCCAAGTTTCATCGAATATAGAAGTAGTAGTACCCACCACCTTAAATCCATCCATCAAATCGGGAGCATCTTTTAACTCTAGTCCTAATTTACTCGGTCTTATCACGACTTTATGCTTATATTCTACTTCATAAGCCGGTGTTCCACTTTTTGTCAATTCAAAATTCACTGTAACCGTTCCCGAAGGAGAAGACACCTTTTCCGCATTCAATGCCAAACACAAAAACAACCCTGAAACGGCAATTAATAATTTTTTCATAAACATATTACTTTATCTATTCATATAAAAACTTTATGCTATGCTGCTGCCCATCATCCGGTAAGCGAAAGAGACAAATTCCGTCCTTCTTATTCACATACCAGACTATTCGATCAAAAACCGTTTCCATAGACTGGCTCAGACTTTCTTCCTTCTGTCTTTTGACCTTCTTTCCATCTATAAACACCTTCTTTGGTATTTGCTCGGTATAGATGCGAAACAGCAGATTACGCTGTCCGGGCAAATTATATTTTTCTCCTTCACGCGCTTTAATATCAAGTACATACCCGTTATCCACCGTGCGACAAATGATTGGAGTGCGCAAATATTCTCCACATAAATATCCCAAGTCCACCCCATCATCTTCGTAAAGAGAAAAAGAAGCTTGCTCTCCTTTCAAGGCCGGAAAGACTTCAAAAGTCAACGGATAGACCGGTTTTTCATCCGTGTAATTCATTACCGGCATTTGAGGAACAATACTACCGTTCTTTACCAGCATAGGAATAACATTCAGGGGAGCATCCACTGTAACCCATTGCCCACCTGTATATTTTGTATGTTTATCATGAAAGTTAATCCATGTTCCCTCCGGTAAATACACCTTCCTGCTACGTGCTCCTTTATTGACGACAGGAGCAACCAGCAATTCATCCCCAAACATAAACTGGGTATCAGTGGAAAAAGTCTGCTCATCCTCGGGATATTCCAAAAACATAGGGCGCATAATAGGGTAACCCTTATCGTGTGCTTCACGCGCATACGTATAAATATAGGGCAACAAACGATATTTCAGTTCAATAGCAGCTTTTGCCGCCTGTTCCGCTTCTGTTCCAAATAACCAGGGCTCCACGGCCACATTTCCTTCATGGTGGATACGGCTTAAAGGATTAAATGCTCCCATCTGTATCCAACGGACATACAATTCCGCCATCGCACTATAATCCTCTATATCCCCGCAATATCCTGAGATATCACAAGTCAGAAAAGGGCTACCTCCCAAACCGGAAGATAATAACACGGAAATTTGATTGCCCATTTGCCCCCAGCCTTGCAATACATCATTTCCACTGCCACAATCTCCGGTCCAGGCAAAAGTATAGCGCTGCAATCCGGCAAAAGCCGCACGGGTCATTTGAAAAACACGTCGGTTGGGATTCCGTTTTTCAAACTGCTCCTTCACCACTTTATCCCACGTCAAGCCATATACATTATGAATCTCATCATGCATCCCCAGATGATGCCTCATAACCAAACGCCCGGTTTGTTCTTCATTACTCCAAGCCGGTTCTCCCATATCCGTCCAGAATCCCTGTACTCCGTCATCAAGCGGTTTTTGTTGATAGCGCCCCCACCAGTCAGCCACCTCAGGTAGTGTAAAATCCACTACTCCACAATTACCTCCCCAAGGCCATGGCATATCATAACTTTTCTCTGTAACAGAATCTTTCACAAAATAACCCAGACTATCGGCTTCCCGCCATTGCTTCCTATTCTCTTGGGAAATAACGGGGTCTTGGGAAACCACCACCTTAAATCCCATCTTTTTCAAATCAGCCAACATTTTCCGGGGATGTTGATAATTTCCTTTCCTCCATTCAAAGTTTTGCAGATATTGTGTCCAACCTATATCCTGATAAATCACATCACAAGGTATTCCCCGTTTCCGATACCCTTCCGCTATTTCGTATGATAACTTTTCATTAGTTAACAAACCGCGGCACTGGGCAAATCCTAAAGCCCACCGCGGAGGCATAATTGGTTTTCCTGTCAGACCAATATATTGGTTGAGTATCTCTTTGTAATCCTTTCCGTAAATAAAATAGTAAATCATTTCTCCCTTTGGAGCTTCAAAACTATAATAATCGGGATTTTCGGTACCAAACTTGAATTCTGTTTTATAAGTGTTATCTAGGAAAATTCCATAATGATAACTACTCATAAAAAACGGAATGCTTTGATACAATGGATCCTCCGTCACACTATAGCAAGGCTTATCACTATTCCACATTTTATAAGATTGTCCCAAGCGGTCCAGTTTACCGGTTTTCTCACCTAATCCGAAGAAGTGCTCATCACGCCTCAAAGTCTTATATTCAATCTTATGTTCTCCTTTACTTATATGCCCCTGATCAGCATAATCGCTAAACAGTAACTTTTGATATTTATCGAACACCTGCAATCCGAAAGGCATCTTATTAATGCGGATACGCAACTTTGAGGTATATATTTCATAGCAAGAAGGTTCTTCATTCACCTTAGCTTCCAATTTATCATCCAAGTTTTCGTTTATCACGGCAAAGGAAGGATTATGTCTTTGCAATTTTCCGGTTGGTGAAAACCAGATACGTAACACGGAAGAACTGCACAGATGCAATTGTACTACCGAACTATCACTCAAATTAAAAATGACTTCCCGCCCCGCTACCGAGTAAGAGGCACAGTCTCCCGACTTATTACCTGCAAATACCGACGGAACAAATAAACAGATGAATAAGAGAATCAGCCTATATCTTTTTAAGACTTTCATAGTTAGTTCTTTTTCTTATTTATACTCCACTACAATCATTGTCCAATATTTCAATGACGGTAGCACAAACGAAATCATATCATTTTTCTGCTCAAACGCCAACTCCTGCGAAGCTCCCGCCAGTTGATCGGGCGAAGCAACCCATACTCTACTGACACTACCAGATACACTCAAATTAAAAGATATATCGGTCAATAAAGCCGGTTCCGGCATCGTACCATTTGTATCCCTCCAGCTCGTACTATCCGCATTTCTAAAATTCAGCAAGTGAATCACCTGCTTTCCTCCCACCATCTTAGCATAAGCCGTAACCGCACCGGTTTGTGGCGGCCATGCATTTAATTTTAAGTTAGAATTCGTTGTAGTCAATGCCATAGTCTGTTCTTCACCCCCTCCACGCAATAGGTTCTGATAAGCAGTCATGAAGTCATAATAATGTATCATCGCTGTTTTAAGTGCATCAGTCATTTTAAGACCTGCGTAAGGAAAGTATTCACGACATAACATGTGATCTCCTCCCAATTCCAAGTGAGAACCACCTAAAGCAAACATTACGGCATCTGTCAGTAATACTCCGGAGGTATTAAAAGAGGCATTATCCATATTGTAATTCATATAAGCAGCAAATACTGTTTTCAAGGAATGATTGCTGTACGCATCATTAGCCCGGATAATAGTACGCAAATCATTATAGTTGGCCTCATCACCCCAAACTTCATTATATAGAAAATCCACATCGCCTGTGCCGGCAATCTGAGATGCTCCATATTGGGCCACAGCATTCATAACCAACCTTTTTTGAGGATGCTTGGCTTTCATTGCTTCAATAAACGAAGCATAGCCTTTGGGAAGGTTTACCTTATTTCCATTATAATCATAACGATCACCCCGATTGCCCAATTGGTCTATCTGATAACCATCAAAATCGAAATTGACATATACATCATCATTACGCTGTGCCATGTACGCTTGCCACTCCTTATTAGCCGGATCAAGCAAATAGATATCACTCTTCCAACTTGAAGGTAAATCATGGTAATCTTTCTCAGAATGATTTGTCCCTTTATAAATATACCATTCCTCCTTTACACCATCCGAGGCAGCATCGTCCAAAGCCCCATAACAAAGATTATAGAACATGGATTTCATGCCATAATTATGTTGCACTGCAATATAATTTTTCACCACATTGGTGTAAACATCGCGATTGGCTATATCTTTATACACTTCCTTCAAGTGATCTCTTGTTCCCCCTAAAGGCCAATGATGTTTATTGTGCCAATCCTGAAATTGCACACCGTTGATATGATAACGATTTAAAGAGGTCATTTCTTCTTGAATCACCTCTATCGTTTTTTCAGCACCGAAAGTTGCTACAAAGCCATAACGGGGAAAACGAGTCCAGTCGCTGGATACGTCCACAGCAATCGTTCCCAAAATGACTTCCGTGCCATCGCTCTTTGTACGATATACATCCACCAGATAACCGGTAAAATCGGTGGCAGGTGCCGTCCATGCCCAAGCATTACCCGAGGCATCTACTTTATCAATTAACTTATTCATTGAGCGATAGCGTATCTTAGCCCCCGAAGGCATATTATCCGCTGTAAAATGGACTTTCTCCCCCGGATTGTAACAAGCCTTATCCGTTGTCAGATTAACAGTTAAATCGGATACCACAGGCGTCACATTCGTAACTCCCCCTGTAACGTCTCCCGATCCGGAACCGGGATTATCAGTTCCTTCATGGTCTTTACTACAAGCTCCCAATGCAAGAACTATTGCTATCAGAACTAAAATTCTTTTTATCATAGGCCTAAATTATAAGAGGAGATGCGCCAGAAGACTCACTCCCGACATACCTCCTCTTATTTTAAAACAAACTTTTTACCATTACTCTATTATTGCTTCACTATTGAAATAGTCTCTTCCAATTGGTTCAATGTGATTTTATATGTACCTGCACTCGCTATTTTCCACTTATGATCTACCCCACCAACGGAAACATCCAAATATTGAGCAGCAAATGCATCACTCGATTTATCTATAAACAACATCGGCTCACTCTCTCCTGTAGGTGCATCACCATCTTTTACAGCCATAAACCAAGCCCCGTTCCAATCGGACTGTTTATCACAAGTAAACTTCAATTCTCCTGCATTCAGTACTCCCTGCCAAGTAAAAATATACGGACTATCCGTTGCTACCATCGGAGTAGCATCACCTATACTCCATCCACTAGGAGTGGCATCACCAACCAGATAAACCATCTCATAAGGAGTAAATGCATTCATCATCATACGTTCTTTCCCGGTACGGATATCCACACATATCTTATATGCCTTTCCACATTCTTCATCTTTCAGGAACCATTTATTATCAGGATCAGTTCCTTTCACCAGTTCCACATTAGTATCGGTATAGGATGCATTAGCTACTGTAGCCTTATACATATTTTCCCAAGAACCGTCGGACGTTCCGAATTTAAACTCCCCTCCTTCTCCGGTAGCAAAGAGCCGACCGTACCGGAATAAGAACGGATCTAACGCATCTTGCTTCATTTCCACAAACGACCATCCTGTAGGATTACCTACAAAATAGAGTTGATCATAAGCCGGACCGGTTTCAGCATTATCAGTCTTTACCAAAGTGAGTTTGCCGGTAAACAGATTGACCTTAAGATTATAATAATGTTCTTCTTCAACAGAGAACTGTCCATCCGCTTCTTCATCACTTGTACGAAGCACTAAGTTTCCATCTGTTCCCTTATTATAAGAAGGTAAGAAACTCCCCAATGTAGTGATAAACTTAAAAGAGCCAACTGTCAATTTACCAGTCCAAGTGAAGATCCCCTTATCCGATTGTGTCATAGCAGTGGCATTATCCACACTCCAACCATTAGGAGTAGCATCGCCAATCAGGTATAATGTGGAAGTCAATGGTTTATACGAAGTGACCTTAAATGATGTCGTAGAAACTTGAGGCTCATTTAGGCCTGCAACTGTAGCCGTTATACGTGCTTCCAAAGATAGTGTTTCACCCCCTTCAGCACCGAAACTTTCACGTAATATGGTATTCAGCTCTTCTACTGTTTTCGACCAGGAATATTCTTGCACGCTACTTTCCATAGCAACATACGGATTTGCAAAATTTGTTCCTTCTTTAGCTATCTCCAATTTGTACGATATTTTATTACCCGTCCCGTAATTGGTCCCTGTACTCCAAGAAAGCGTTAAAGCATCACTACTATAATTCTGTTCGGTCAACGTTAACTCGGAAGTATTTGCAGTTAACGTCAATTCATCATTTCCTTTATTTAATATGGTGTAATCGTCATCTATACAGGAAGTAAACAGAGTTACCCCGAGCAGCAAGTACACCAGATGTAAGATATATTTTTTCATATCATTTTATTTAAAGCGATTAATAACCTGGATTTTGTGTCATCAAAGAATTGGTATCCATTTCCGTTTGCGGTATGGGAAATAACAAACGGTTTTTGTTCACATTAGTCTTACCAATTGATTTTAAGAAATTGATAGCATACTCACCGTTATTTATACGAATCATATCAAACCAACGGTGCCCTTCAAAAGCCAACTCCATACGCCGTTCATGAATAATCTTATCACGCATGGCTTCTTGTGAAAGTCCTGATACGCCAGCCAGTCCGGCACGTTTCCGTACAATATTTAAAGGAACAGCAGCTTCATCCGGCTTCCCCATTTCGTTCAAAGCTTCGGCTTTCATTAATAACACATCTGCGTACCGGTAAACCACAAAATTAGCAGGATTTGTATTGTACTCCGGAGAGATAGATTTCTTTACTAAGAATTTGCGCACATTATATCCTGTGTTCGAATAAGAGCTCTTATATACATGCCCGTCAAAATCGGGACAACCATTATAAAATATCGTCAAGTCTTTACGTTTGTCTCCTTCTTCATATTGACTGACAAATTCTTCTGTTGGTTGGTTCCACCCATAACTACCGGCTACAAAGTTAGAATTACGCGGTCCCATAAAAGTAGATAGCCAGGAAGACTGTACATTCCCACTCCAAAAATCATATTCCGTACTTCCCGAATATTGCACTTCAAACAATGACTCGGGGCCATTATTGATGGTTGCATCAAAGTTATCTGCATAGTTATATGCAGACAGATCATATCCCAGTTTCGCAATATCATCACACAAATCCGCGGCCTCCTTATAATACCCGGAATTATTAGGAGCTAAAGTCATATACACATCAGCAAGCATAGCCATAGCGGCATCTTGGCAAGCGCGCCCTTTATTGGAATCACTGTATGCAGCTTTAGTTGGCAATAACTTGATTGCACTTTTACAGTCGGAGATAATTTGATCATAAACTTCATCAGCCGAAGCACGTGCAATATCCGTTGATTCACCAGGGTTATAAGGTTCCAAACGCAGAGGTACTCCTCCATATAAACGGACCAATATGTAATAGTAATGAGCACGTAGAAAATAGGCTTCGCCCATACAACGATCCCGAAGGGAAGTAGATACCCCATCTGCTTGTGCAAGGCTATTGAGCACGATGTTACACTGTCCTATTCCCACCCAGGGCGAACGCCACATATATAATGCCATTCCATTGTCACTCTGCGTAATAAAGTTGGAAGCTTGAACTGTTTCCAACCCGTCTGTTCCGCCACCGGCACCAACCAAACTGTTTCCTGCGACTATATCCAATGACCAAATACGCTGATTATACATATTTGAAGATTGCAAGGTTCTGTAACATGCAGTAGTCAGAGCCACTGCTACACTGTCGGTCACTGTGGTTTCAGGATCAACGACATCCGTTGGCATTTTATCTAAAAAATCGCTGCACGATGCCAGCATCACTGCAACCAATGCATATATTATATTTGTTATCTTTTTCATACCTATAAAATATTAGAAGTTAAAGTTCAAGCCCACACTAAACGTACGTGAAATCGGATAACGGGAAGAATCAATTCCATTAATATCCACTTCAGGATCAAACCCTGAATATCCCGTAATAGTGGCTACATTCTCACAGGAGACTGAAAGGCGTGCATTCTCAATTTGGAGTTTACTTAACCATTGTTTCGGAAAACTATAGGAAAGCGTCACATTCTTTAAACGTAAGTAAGAACCACTTTCCACGAAGCGATCGGATACCCGGCAATTCTGATTCGGATCACCATAGACGGCACGAGGCATAGAGTTACTGGTTCCTTCGCCTGTCCAACGTTTCAACACATCGGTTGTTTGATTATATGCAGCCGCCATACCTATATTGTCTATATCATTGGCATTATAAATTCTGTTCCCAGCCACCCCTTGCAAAAAGACAGAGAGTTCAAAACCTTTATAGGTCAGACTATTATTCATGGAAAAGAGCCAGGTAGGATTCGGATTACCTATTACTGTACGATCCTTATCGTTAATCACTCCATCATTATTCAGATCTTTGAAACGTATATCTCCCGCTTCAGCCCCGGGCTGTACAGCATGATCATCTACCTCTGCCTGATTTTGAAATAGACCATCCGTCACATAACCATAAAAGACATTGATCGGATAGTTTTTAGCCAACATAGTTACATACGAGTTCCCAATCTGGTTGATGTAATAGGGTACATCGCTATTTAAATCTTTAATTTTATTTCTATTATAAGTTGCAGTTATACTACTCTCCCAACCTAACGGACCAGTCAGGTTTACCGTATTTAAACTCATCTCAACTCCTTTATTACTTACCTTACCGGCATTGGTATATGTGGTCGTTGTATCTTCAAATCCCGATGTAATAGGGATTGAAGCTTTGACCAACATATCACGCGTTTCTTTGAGATAGGCATCCAGTGAGAGATTTACGCGTGAGTTAAACAGCGATACATCAAAACCAATATTGGTTTGTGCCACTTCTTCCCAATGAATATAAGGATTGGCAAGTGTAAGTGAGATTAGTGCCGTTTGATTAGCTCCCGTAGTCCCCAAAGGATATACTCCTGTGTTGTAAGAGGCCAAATAGCTATAGTTGCCTACGCTGGCCTGACTTCCTGTAACCCCATATCCTACACGTAATTTCAAATCATTGATAGAAGTATTCTTTGGAAACCACTTTTCTTGTGAAAGACGCCATGCGGCTGATACAGAAGGAAAAGTACCCCAACGATTCATCTTCCCGAAACGACTTGATCCATCCCGGCGTATTGTTGCTGTCAACAAATAACGGTCCTCATAAGAATAGTTGGCACGAGCCATATACGACATCAACGCCCATTCACTTGAAGTTCCGCCAATGGCATACATCTTCTCCCCATTATCCATTTCATGTACATTATCGAACATGAAAATATTCTTTTGGGCGCTCAAATTGTCCGACTCATTCCATTGGGCTGACGTTCCGGCCATCAATCCGACATGATGTTTTTGAGCAAAAGTATAATCCAAGAGGAAATAGTTATCCCACAAATAAGTAAATGACTTGCTATCTTTTCGATAACGGGATGATTCTTCTATAGGAGTAGGCTTCCAGTTATATTTCGGAGTAAAACTATCATCAAACCAAAATTTTGCATCATAACCAAAAGTACTTTTAAACTTTAGCCATTTAGTGAAAGTGAGCTCTGCCGTCATATTAGCTAAGAAGTTATAGCCTTTCGTCTCACTTTTATTCAATTCAGTAGGTCCAATCGGATTTCGTATACTACCGTACCATTCGGCATTTCCTTCAGGACCACTCCATGCACCGTTTGCATCTTTCACAGGTAAAGTCGGTAGGGCTTTCAAAGCATCTCCAAGACTATATGATCCTGATTTCTTAGTGTCTGCACTGAATGTGAGGTTATTGGAGAACTTTAACCACTTTAGAACTTGTGCATCGCTATTTGTTTGGAAAGTAAAGCGTTTATAGCCTACACTCCGTACCGTACCCGTTTGATCTAAAAAACCTCCCGATACATAATAATGTGATTTTTCTCCCCCACCGGAATAACTAACCGTATAATTCTGCATACGACCTGTACGGAGCAGCTCATCCAACCAGTCCGTCCCTTCAGCTAATGAAGAAGGGTCCGCCCATTCAGGATTTGGGTTACGCCCACTATTCACCATCATGTCATTGCTCAACTTGGCATATTGTGACGCATTCAACAAATTCGGCACGCGAGTGGCATTTTGAATCGCATAATTTGCAGAGAAGGTTAGCTTTCCTTTACCTGCCGCACCACGCTTAGTTGTAATCATCACCACTCCATTTGCTCCACGAGAACCATAGATGGCCGTTGCCGAAGCATCCTTCAGTACATCCAGACGTTCCACATCCGCCATGTTCAATGAAGACAGTCCTAGATCGGTGGGAACTCCGTCAATCACCACCAACGGGTCGCAATTATTAATAGAGCCTAACCCACGGATTTTAATAGAAACATTATCCCCCGGTTTACCAGCATCGACTATCTGTACGCCCGAGATCTTTCCTTGAATAGCCTGCCCCAGATTAGAAACAGGAGCATCTTTTATTTGTTTGGTTCCCACAGAAGCAACAGCACCTGTCAGGTCACTCTTCTTCATCGTACCATAGCCTACTACAACCACTTCATCTAGCAATTCAGTATCTTCCGACAGTACAATCTGGAAGCGTTTCTTTCCATTGACCTGAATATCCTGAGTTTTATACCCCACAAACGAAACCTGTATCACACTGTTTGAAGGGGTCTTCAAGGTAAATTGCCCATCAACATCGGTTATTGTTCCGTTAGAAGTATTCTTTTGCACCACACTGGCACCAATGACCGGTTCTCCTGTGTGATCTTTCACTACACCTTGTACTGTAATTTGCTGTGCTGATACGCACATTGGAAACAACATTCCCATCAGGTAAGCTATTACCCGTAACCTGATTGGTTTCCTGTACTTTTGCATAATATAAGAATTTAAAGTTAATAATTAAAACTCAATGTATACGTGTCCTTCCGAATTGCTCCTCCAAAGACAACAGCAAAAATATCAGATAGAATATGAATACAATGAGTGTAATAGAAAGAAAGTAGTTGATTATAGGCAACAACAACTACTATATTACTAATAAACAATTAGTTAAGTAAAAGAGTATAGGCTAAAAAAGTAGTAAAAATATAAGCGTAAAGGAAACACTTATACAAAGAAAGAGAGGCGTTTTTAGGCTTTTAACTTGCCTATTTTCATCACTTCTGCTTCCAACCGATCACGATCACCAGCTGCTTTATTTCTCACTTTCGTCCGGTAATTATAGATTGTAGTAACAGAATAGCGAAGGAACTGGGCTATCTTCACACTATCCGTAATACCCAGACGAATCAATGCAAAAATGCGTAATTCGGTATTCAACCGTTCATTTCCCTTTGGATAGGTTTGTTCTCCTTCGGCCAACAGCGTATTAAAATCTTCTACAAAAGTTGGAAACAACTGCAAGAAAGTCATATCAAAACTCTCATAAAAATCTTTCAGCTCTTCTTCTATAAACTTAGTAGACTTAATATGTTGGTAGAGCTCTTCCACTTTACCGGTAGAAGCTATTTTTCCTAATGAGCGGCGATAATTATCCATCTTCTCCAGATAGACAGAGCATTGATCCATATATCGCCCGATATATTCTTCTTTTAAATAGGAGTTTTCAGCTATACTCCGGTTGGCCTCCATCAATTGGTCATTAAAACGATGCAATTCCCCATTAAGTTCTTTCAACTTTTGATTAGCTTCAATTACCGCACGCCGGGCAAACGCAACCTTCTTCATCTGCTTATAGACATAAAAAACAGCTATAATAAGAAAGATGGAAAGCAGACTGATAGAGATTAATGCGATTTCCATGTGTTTCTGCTGTACTTCCTCCCTCTTTTGATATGCATTATTTATAATCGGAAATATTTGCAAAATCTCCAGTATGCGCAACCGTGCATTACAGAACACAGCATCATCCATACACAGCTTTAAATAGGAATAAGCCCGGTCCAGATCTCCTTCATGGTACAATAGAACTGCTAACTTTCGCAAAGAAACATATTCACGAACACCCGATTTCATGTCTGCTATTGATGAAAGAATGAGATATTTCTTCTCCTTTTCAATATCTCCTTTCAGTCGGTATGATTCGGATAATGTATAAGCATATATGGCCATGTCATGGATGTCATCTATCTTCTTTCGCATAAAAGAAGATAGTGTATTAATAGCTTTATCATATTCATTCCGCGCATTGTACTGATCACATTTTATAAGCACATAGATCAATGAATCTTTCTTGTTTACCAACAGCAATGAATCACGATAACGATCGGTATATTCCAAATATATTTTTTTCTCTTGATCTGTTACCGCATAATCGGCCATCAATCCGTATACAATGCGGTAGATATGATAATAATACGGATGCAGATAATCGGGCAATTGAGCAATGTGCACGGTATGCATCAAGTCGAGCGCCTCCTTATACATTCCGGCAGTCCCCATGATTTCAGCCATATTCATCCGGGCGTCATCAATATGTTCCTGCTTTTTCAAACGCACGGCAACCTGATAACGGGCACGCGCCACTGACAAAGAAGAGTCTGTATTGTACGAACGATATTCATCAACCAGTTTACCTAAAAGAGAAAAGCGTTCTTCATCAGAAAGAGGTCGTTTCAGTTGCTGTTTCAATTCTTCCATTCTACGCTCCTTCTGCTCTATATATACGGGGCGATTTAGAATGGCTTGATCTAATTGCAACAATAATGAATCTATAGGGGCATTTGCTGCATGCAAAACTCCACAAATCCCAAATACAACCCACAATATAGCTCTTCTACTCCACATGATTCCTTGACTTTGCTTTTAGATATGCCGCATGGTTAACTATGCATTTCAATTTAAGTGTTAACGTAATATCTGACAAAGATAAAAAACATTTTTCATATTAATTATAAACCCTGTTGTTTTACCCTGAATAGAACTGACTGTACCCACCATATATTCCGAGAAGGAATAACCTTTCTTGGTAAGAGCAAAAATCAATAAGCCAAGAGCTTTATTAAGTATTGAAAGGGCAAACTGACAACCTCTTCAGAGGCAATGAATGCAAACTTACAACCTATTTGGTGCTTCTTCAATTTAGTTGAAAAGGGCTAAAGACAAAAAGATCTTTTATCTAAAAGCCTGTTTTATAGTAACCTTATTCAAATTTTACCTCTTGTTTCGTGAAGTACTATTCCTTTTCAACTAAATTAAAGAAGAACCACCTAATAAGTTAACTTACACACTATTAACCGGTAGAACGTAGCATAGGTTCTGTTTTCTATAGGGAAACAACTTGTTTTGCTACTCAAAACGAGTTGTTTTGAACGTCAAAACACTTTGTTTTAAGCATCAAAACAAAGCATTTTGAAGCATAAAACACAATCAGTCAAATGACCACTGATATTCTTCACTATAAGATTCAAAAGCGAGTTCCTCTACAACTCCTTGTTGTTGGAACAAGCGACGGATGTATTCCTGATCTTCAGGAGTAAGAAATAACTCTTTACGATAAAAACGATAGTACTTATTTCTGCCAAAATGCCCTAGCATTCTGTTTTTTAATTCATAAACTTGTTTATGGGGAACACGATCGAACAAATGTTTAATTCCCCACGCCACATGAACTTTTTTAGCCGAATGAAAGTAAGCACAAGCTCTGGAATCCGACGGAATGCAGGCCGGATTGATAATGTTCATAGTAGTACATTCCTTCGGACAATGCTGTGCTGCAATATACCGGAGGCACTCCCCAGTCTTTTGACATTGACTATTAAAGCAATGAGCATAGTTATAGGGTACCAATTGATAATTAAATTCGTCTTTCATCATAGTTTTCTAACTCTCTTTTTAAAGAATGACCTTCCTTTCCATACTAAAGGCTTGCAACAAAAACATTCTGTGATATTAACGCAACCTCAATCTGTCACCTATTTCGGGAACATAATCAGGATCCTTACGATTCATCTTATAAAGATTCTTCAGACGAATGCCAAACCGTTGGGAAATATCATGCATGGAATCGCCATCTCTCACAATATATACCGTATAAGGCTTATCAGCTTTCTTCTTTTTCGACTTTAGATAGATGATATCACCATCCGTCAAGGTATAGTCTTTATGCAGATCATTATATTTCACTAACTTCTTCCATCTGATGCCAAATTCCTTGCCTAATCCTTTAAAGGTATCTCCACTACGCGCTACAATATAGGCAATGTCGTTGGCGATATACACCTGATGTTGGTAAACAGGCTCCTCTGTCTCTACGGCAACAAAAGCTCCTTTTCGATCATACCGATACAACTCATAATCTTCTATAATCGTAATCAATCGGTTAGCATACGACGGATCGGTGGCATAACCAGCCTTCTTCAATCCACGCGCCCATCCTTTGTAATCGGTTATTTTCAAATCGAACAGAAAAGCATAACGTGCCCCCCGTCTTAAAAAAAGAGAATGATCTTCATATGAGTCCTTAGGATTACGATAGGCACGGAAGCATTCCTGTCGCGCATCATCATCATGCCTGACAGAACGCCCATTCCAGCTCCCTCCACACTTTATACCAAAATGATTATTACTTTCACGAGATAACTCACTATATCCCGCTCCACTCTCAAGCAAGCCTTGCGACAGGGTGATACTCGCCGGTACCTTATGACGCTTCATCTGGTCCACAGCCATTGGTGCATATTGTTTGATATATTCCACGTAACGGCTGTTCCGCCTCTGTGCACCGGCTGATACCGAAACCAGCAAAACAAGACAAATAAGAAAAGGTTTATATAAGTTGATTTTATTCATATCATCTTTAATTGAGAACACAAAAATCTTAAAAAAAATTGAGAATACCAATCTCTTTTCTAACTTTGTATCCCCAATAAAAAAACAAAGGTTGTTATGAAGAATTTATCCCTGCAAATCAATATCAAGATATATGATTACAATGAGCTAAGCAATGCCGATCGCGAACTCATGGATCAGGCTATAGCAGCAACCGAACGAAGCTATGCCCCCTATTCCCATTTCTCGGTAGGTGCAGCGGCACGGCTTACCAATGGAATTGTTATATCCGGTTCTAATCAGGAAAATGCAGCATATCCGTCAGGGATTTGTGCCGAAAGAACCACTTTGTTTTATGCCAACTCACAATATCCGGATCAGGCGGTAGAGACATTGGCTATTGCCGCCCGCAATGGTCAGGGACTTCTTGACGATCCCATTCCTCCATGTGGGGCATGCCGACAAGTCATGCTGGAGACAGAAAAACGGTTTAATCATCCCATGCGGGTATTGCTCTATGGTGAAAAAGGTATCTATGAAATGAAAGAAATAGGCGATTTATTACCACTATCCTTCAAAGCTTCATCCATGGAATGAAGAAAAAAAGCATCTGAACTAATAATTATTTCCGTAATAACGAATAAAATTCCATATCCAATATAACGCCGTCAAACCTCTCTTCACACTGCCGCAAGCAACCTTCATACTGGAATCCGCACTTTTGAATAACTCTTCGCGAACGGAGATTTATAGAATAACAAGTACAGGTAATGATATCTACCGGTAATTCCTGAAAACCTCTTTCAATGATAGCACGGGCAGCTTCAGTCATTAAACCTTTTCCCCAGTGATGCTCCGACATCGCATACCCCAGCATCAAAGCATGAGGATTCGTACGCCTGTGGTCGGGAATGAGTCCGATGCTCCCAATCATCTTATTTGTTTCCTTCAATACGATACCAAATATATTCTCTTGTCCAATAAATACCTCACTCATTATTTTGCGAGTTTCCTCAATACTCTCATGAGGTTTCCAACCGGCATTGGGACCCACATTTAGTTCTTTTCCATACTCAAATATATCTTCAGCATCGCTTTCTACAATATGGCGTAGTAGCAATCGTGTTGTTTCAAAATCCTTCATATCGGCTCTCTTTTATTATTAATTACTTGATCTTAAGCCAAAACGCAACGGACATCCCATACGGCATTTATTGCATTCCACTGTTCCAATACCCCCGAACGTTGTCTTATAAGTATACTCCCGGCAAAGCTCTTGATTTACGGTTTCATTTTCATTAATAGCATGAACGGGGCAATTATCAATACATCTACGACACTTCGGAGGACAGAGATTAACGCATAATTCATCGGAAGGTAAATTAAGAGATAATAAAACAGCCCCTACCGTCAGCTGGTTACCAAACATCTGGTTTATCAACAAAGTATTCTTACCCATAAAACCTACACCGGCAGCTACCGCTGCATGCTTCATGGAAAGTATTCCACGGGCAGTTTTTGTTTCTTCATCCCAAAAGCTAACAGGCGAATCACTGGGAAGTGGTACAGCAATGCCGCCAAAATCACGTTCAATAGCTCTAGCAACTTTTAAGATTATCCCGTCCAGCGTAGAACAACCCAACTCATTAAAATATCCGTAAATAAACCGAGGATCAACCTCCGACAAGCCATGGGGTAAAGCCAGACCTAAAACCACAACCGACTGACATCCCTCATAAATATCCGTAGGAGAAAACCCTTCAGGTGTATCTGCAAACCTATCTATATTGGCAAAGCCACACACATCGGCGCCAGACTCTAATACTATATTTCTAATTTCTTCCTTCAACGCTTCATTTCTTTATTGTCATAGACTTCTTTGCACTCATTTCTTTAACATACGCCTCTTCTCCTATCATCTTAATGCGATATACGCATGCCTTACGATCGGAACGAAAAATTAATCCAAATACCTTACTAATGAAATTACTGTATTTACCACAATCAGCTACATTCATATTGCAGTCAGCACAAGTGTGGTTCCCGCTTTCCATGTTACACTTACGGATTTTACACCATGTTGCTTTATCATTCAAGCGACAGCCAGAACATTTACCATTAAGGTATTTATGGCATGCGCCACAATATAGCCCACAGTAAGCTATCAATTCCCGATCAGCTATAATTTCGTTCATCATAACCACTTATCATTTAAATAATACCAATGTTATATTTTACCTGCCCTTTATTAAAAGCAAATATTTTGTCTGAAACAACTAAGCAAGATACAAGATACAACTTTATAAGTCATATGTGCGGTCAAACAACCACCTCCACAAAGGTACGCTCTTTTTTAAACTAAACAATCAATGAACCCGCTTTTTCATTACAATTTATATTTATATCGTTTATTCGTTTCATCGCGTACGTAACCCGACATCAGCAAACCTCTCCATTAATAATCTTTCAAAAGACAAGACCTGTTTTTGCATAATCCGGCAAAACATATTATCTTTGCGCCCATTATTTAAAAAGCTACCCCAATGAAAGTATCCGAATAAGGACATAACGCATCTTAGTAAACATCAATCATTATCATTCGCTTTTACTTTAAAGATATAAGCATCACCATAGATGTTTAGTTTAAATTGTGTTTGTCCGGTAATCCCTATCCCACAGAGAATCACTCATGCACCAACGTGCATTATTATTTAATCCGAAACACAGTTTATTTTATGAGTATCATCATCAAAGATCTTACCTATATTCATCCCGATAAGGAAACCTTATTTGAACATCTAAATCTGGTTATTAACGAAGGAGAAAAAATTGCCCTAACCGGTAACAACGGCTGCGGAAAATCAACACTCATGCAGATTATTTCCCATAAATTACTCCCTACATCAGGAAGCATAATATCTCCGGAACACGAATTGATGTATTATATTCCGCAACACTTCGGGCAATATGACACCCTTTCATTAGCACAAGCATTGGGCATCAGTTCTAAAATAGAAGCGTTACATTCCATCTTAAACGGTGATGCATCAGAGAGCAATTTCTCTACACTGGATGATGATTGGAACATTGAAGAGCAGGCTCATGCCGCTTTGAAGACATGGAATTTGGATCATCTGTCTATGACTTGCCTATTGAAACAACTAAGTGGTGGAGAAAAGACCCGTCTCTTTCTCGCTGGAATGGAACTGCACCATCCTTCCATTATCTTAATGGATGAACCAACGAATCATTTGGATACCGCAGGCAGAAATCAATTCTATAATTATGTACAACATAGCACAGCCACTTTACTGATCATTAGTCATGACCGCGCTTTGCTCAATTTTTTACCAACTGTCTGTGAGTTATCCCATACAGGAATCATCCGTTACGGTGGAAATTACGATTTCTACAAAGAACAAAAGGATGCTCAACTGAATGCTTTACAACAACAGTTGATAGAAAAGCAGCACTCCCTAAGATCAACCCGGCAAAGCGCCCAAGAGATAGAAGAGCAAAAGGCAAAGCAAAATGTACGGGGTGAAAAAAGAAATATAAAAAAAGGTGTTCCGCGGATAGCTCTGAACTATTTAAGGAATAAAGCTGAGCAGAGCACCAGTAAACTAAATGACATCCATGCAGAAAAAGCGATAAAGCTTCAGCAGGAAATTCAGATCATAAAGAACACTCTGCCTTTAAGTGAGAAACTAAAAACGAATTTCAACGCCTCAGAACTTCATCCCGGCAAAATACTTGTAACAGCCAAAGACGTCCTGTTTCACTACCCTACAATAGAGACCAATATTTGGACAGAACCCCTGAACTTTCAATTACGAAGCGGTGACCGGTATTGCATAAAGGGAAATAATGGAAGCGGGAAAACAAGCTTACTCAAGTTAATCACAGGAGAACTATCGCCAACCACCGGAATAATGGAACGTTCTGATTTTACTTATGTATATCTGGATCAGGAATACTCTATGATACAAAACGAGCCCAGCATTGTAGAGCAAGCGGAATCTTTCAATCGACGACATTTACCCGAGCATGAAATAAAGATGATTCTAAACCGCTATCTGTTCCCAAAGGAAACATGGAACAAGCCGTGCCAGCAACTTAGTGGTGGAGAAAAGATGCGCCTTTCCTTCTGCTGTTTAATGATTGCCAACAATACTCCGGATATCTTCATTCTGGATGAACCGACTAATAATCTGGATATAGAAAGTATTGAAATCATTACTGCTACTATCCGGGATTACACCGGAACTGTTCTAACCGTTTCACATGATAAAGAATTCCTCAAGGAAATCAATTGTGAACATGAATTGGTGTCAATCGAATAAATTCCGCTCCAACATAATCTTACAATATAGCAATAATGGATATTATAGAATAAATCATAAAGTCGTACATTTGCATCATAACATAAAAAGAATGGTACGATGAACAACGAATTTGCAAAAGCATTGATTTGTAATAGAAAAAACGATCGAATCCCGGAAGAGGATAATTATTTCGAGGCGTTAATAGGAGAATGGGATTTTGAATGGACGGACCACTATGAAGCTGCAAATCCACGGCGTGTGATTGGTGAATAGCAGAAGAAACCGGTTATCAGACTCCGTACGCATTATCGAAAGCATTCAAGAAACGTTTTCAAATAACACCATCAGCATACAAAACGTCCTCCGGAGATCTTAGTATTCCAACGAATGAAATACAATATTCACATACTTATATCCCGGAAATCAAGCACATAGATACAACCGAACTGTTTTGCATCCGGGTTCCCAATCCTTATAAATATAAGAATGCATTTACTGTGGCATGGGATAAGCTGATGAAAAATACTATGCTCAGTGGAATACCGGACAATGACATACATTATTATAGCCTGAGTATTGATGTCCCCACTATCACACAGCCGGACCGGCAACGATTCTATGTTTGTATCAACACCTCCAATGCCATCAACAACACAAAGGCATCGGAGCAACAGACAAAATCGAAGGTGGAGAGTATGCAGTCTTTACAGTTCATGGATCGCACAAACTATTATCAGAAGCTTATTCTTACATTTATAGATTTTGGATTCCGAATAGCAACTATCAGCTACGAGATTGCATCAGGTTTGAAAAATATCTCAATAATCCAGATAACACAGAGGAGAAAGATATAACCACCGAAATACATATTCCGGTACAGAAATATACTTAAAATAGCTTTAAGAGGAAAAAGTATTTGCTCATTTTTGTACCTTTGCAGCCGGAAATCATTCCGTTACATAAAGTACTTTTCTTATGGAAACTGTAACAAAATCAATTCCTACGCAATGGTACATCTTCTTTGAAGATCAACTGTTATTAAAAAAGAGAACAATAGCAAAATCAGATAGCAATATTGTGAGTTATTCCGTACCTTATAGTACAGAAGCTCCAGTGGGAGGATTAAATGGAAATATAGTCCATGAAGTATCTCTTCCGGATGGTAGAGTAATAAATACCATATCTGTTAACCAGCTTATTGCCGATACTGACGATTGGACCATGATGAACCTCCGGGCTTCTTACGAACACATCAATCACAAAGAGTATGCTGCCGCAGGAAAAGCTTATCAGATTCTCTATTGGGACAAGCACAGTCGGTATTGTCCGGTATGTGGCACTCCAACCAAACAGCAGACTCCAATCATGAAGAAATGCCCGTCCTGTGGGTTTGAAATATACCCCCCGGTAGCCACTGCGGTCATTGTTTTAATACGTCGGGAAGATAAAATATTGTTGGTGCATGCCCGCAATTTCCGTGGAACATTTTACGGGTTAGTAGCCGGATTCCTCGAAGCAGGTGAGACGCTGGAACAATGTGTGGAACGTGAAGTAATGGAGGAAACCGGATTACGCATCAAGAATATCACTTATTTCGATAATCAGCCCTGGCCCTATCCAAGCGGTCTAATGGTTGGCTTTATAGCAGATTACGAAAGTGGAGACATCAAACTTCAGGAAGATGAATTAAGTGCCGCTGAATTTTATGACCGCAACAATTTGCCTGAAATACCACGCAAGTTGAGCCTTGCCCGCAAATTAATAGATTGGTGGTTGGAGCATTGCTAATGCGCTGCCAGAGACTTAGGCCGGGGCCTCGGTAAAACCAGATAAAGTACAACATATCCTAAAATACCAGCAATAATAGTCCCCATTAAAACGCCGAATTTTGCCTGATTAAGTAGTTCTGGATAACCATTGGCGAAAGACAGATTGGCAACGAACAGAGATACGGTAAATCCGATACCTCCTAACAAAGATACTCCTGCCACACTTTTCCAATTCATCCCGGGAGGCATTTGTGCGAAACCACTTTTAATAGCCAGCCAGGTAAACAAGAATATGCCTACAAACTTACCGAAGAGTAATGCTGTGGCTACGGCAATGCTAACACTTCCAAATAACTCCCCTCCACCACTAAAGACAACTCCTGCATTGGCAAAAGCAAATAAAGGCAGAATGAGAAAGTTTACCACACCATGCAAACTATCTTCCAAAGATTGTAACGGACTAATCACATAATCGGAAGCAGCTTTTACTTGTTTCAGTGTGGCTATTTGATCATTCGTCAGTACAATAGCATCAGATTGAAGAACAGGAAAGCGACTAATGACTTCACGTATGCGTCGAATATAAATCACAGCATCCAAACGGGGACGGGCAGGAATAACAAAAGCCAGTAACACCCCGGATATCGTACTATGAATACCCGATTGCATAAACAAATACCAGATAATCACTCCAAAAAACAGATAAAAACTCTTTTGCTGGATACCCATTCGTCCCATAAAATACAAGAAGATCAATAATAAGGCAGCCACCAATAAATAACCGTAAGCAACATGTGAACTATAAAAGATGGCAATGACCAAAATTCCACCGATGTCATCTACAACCGCAAATGCAGTCAGAAAGACTTTTAGACTTAATGGAACACGCTTGCTTAGTAAACTAAGAACACCAAGAGAGAAGGCAATATCTGTTGCCATGGGAATTGCCATTCCGCGAGTCTCAGGTGTACCTGAAGCAACCATATAACAATAAAAAAGGACCGGTAGAAGCATGCCCCCGCATGCGGCAATAAAAGGCAATGAAGCTTTTTTGAAAGAAGACAGCTCACCAACCAATACTTCCCGCTTGATTTCTAATCCTACCGTAAAGAAAAAGATAGCCATCAAACAGTCATTGATAAACTCGATCATCAACAAATTATGTCCTCCATGGGATAACAGATTGAAATCTCCTATCCTCAGATGCAGTTCCTGACTAAGAAAACTTTGATAGACATCTGCAAAAGAAGAATTGGCAATAAGGGCAGCTAAGATAGCTGTAACAAACAGGAAAACACTTGCTATAATATTCAGAGAAGTGGCTCTAAGACTACGTAATATTATCATCTTTCTAATAGGATTTAGTAAGGAGTATTCTTTTGAATTTCATACAGTAAAGTGGGTTATCCCCAAAACAATGCTTTTTTCCCTTAAATTAATCCAGCTTCAAAACAGCAAGGAAAGCTTTTTGAGGAACTTCCACACTACCTATCTGCTTCATACGTTTTTTCCCTTTTTTCTGTTTCTCCAATAATTTACGCTTACGACTCACATCACCGCCATAACATTTAGCTGTGACATCCTTGCGTACTGCTTTAATTGTCTCACGGGATATGATTTTAGCTCCGATAGCTGCCTGTATAGCGATATCAAACTGCTGGCGGGGTATCAAATCTTTCAACTTCTCACACATCCGCCGACCTAAATCATATGCATTGTCAAAATGAGTCAAAGTGGAAAGAGCATCCACGGATTCACCATTAAGCAAGATGTCCAATTTAACCAATTTGGAAGGGCGAAAGCCATTGGGATGATAGTCGAATGAAGCATATCCTTTTGAAATGCTTTTCAATTTATCATAAAAGTCAATCACAATCTCACCCAAGGGCATATCATAATAAAGTTCTACACGGTTGCCCGAAATATACTCCTGCTTTACCAATTCACCACGCTTACCCAGACACAGTGTCATGATAGAACCAATATAATCGGTAGTTGTAATAATGGAAGCACGTATATAAGGTTCTTCAATATGATCTATCAAAGTTGGTTCGGGCATGCTACCGGGATTATGCACTTCCATCACATTTCCCTGTTTATCGTAAATATTATAAGAAACATTAGGAACTGTGGTTATTACATTCATATCGAACTCACGATCCAATCTCTCCTGCACTATTTCCATGTGAAGTAGTCCCAAGAAGCCGCACCGAAAACCGAATCCCAATGCCAGAGACGATTCCGGCTGGAAGGTTAATGATGCATCATTCAACTGTAGTTTCTCCAAAGAAGAACGCAGATCTTCAAAGTCTTCCGCTTCAATAGGATAAACGCCAGCAAAAACCATTGGCTTCACTTCTTCGAAACCAGATATCGCTTTACTACATGGACGTGCTATATGCGTGATAGTATCACCTACTTTCACCTCTTTCGATGTCTTAATACCGGAAATGATATATCCTACATCTCCTGTGCGTAGCTCTTTGCGCGGAACCAGATCCATCTTCAATACCCCTATTTCATCAGCATCGTATTCCTTACCGGTATTAAAAAACTTCACTTTATCTCCTGTACGGATTACTCCATTCAGTATTTTAAAATAAGCTATAATTCCGCGAAAAGAATTAAAGACGGAATCAAATATCAAAGCCTGCAAAGGTGCCTCTTCATCTCCTTTGGGACAAGGAACACGTTCAACAACAGCTGCAAGAATTTCTTCCACTCCCATCCCAGTTTTGCCGGATGCACGAATAATCTCCTCCCGCTTACAACCGAGCAACTCTACAATTTCATCCTCCACCTCCTCTGGCATGGCACTTGCCATATCACATTTATTAATCACCGGAATAATCTCCAAATCATGCTCAATAGCCATATATAAGTTAGAAATAGTCTGAGCCTGTACTCCCTGTGAAGCATCCACTATAAGCAATGCACCCTCACAAGCGGCAATGGAACGGGACACTTCATACGAAAAGTCCACATGCCCCGGAGTATCTATTAAATTAAGAATGTAGTTTTCCCCTTTGTACCCATATTCCATCTGGATGGCATGACTCTTAATCGTAATGCCTCTTTCCCGCTCCAGATCCATATCATCAAGCATCTGTCCCTCAGTGACCTGAATGGTATGGGTAAAGTCGAGTAAACGATCTGCCAATGTAGATTTTCCATGGTCAATATGGGCAATAATGCAGAAATTCCGTATATTTTTCATTTGTTATATTACCTATTTTAAATCAAAACAAGATATTGTAAACTCTTTGAGAGTGCAAAGATAATAAAAATACTACGATTTAAACTGATTCACTATTCTACTGTCAACAAAGAGATATATTAAATTACCACAGCAATCGTATAGTTATATAACAAAAAAGCGTTGATAACTTTATAAAGTACCAACGCTTTTTTATTATAAGATAAAAATTCTGTACGCTCAAATCAACTTAATAAACCAATCGCCTTCCACTTCCTGAGTAGAGATTTTATCTTCCCTCAATAACCATCCAAGGCCTAAGAACAAATCTTTATCAACCAACTTAGTTAGTTTTTTGATTTGTTTAGCAGTTAAACCTTCAGTTCCATCCAGTGCATTCCAAATTTTTCCTGCAGTTTCACCAGCTTTTTCTTTTAACATCTTCTTTTTCTTTTTTAGTTAGACATGCTTTTGCCCTTCACCCTTGTTATCAAGAATTTCAGGTTTTATTTCAAAGGCAAATATAGCTATTTTTATGTTATATAACACATTATCGCCATTTTTTTCTTATTAATGTCATAAAAGCATAAAAAAGAAGGCTTATTTATCATTTTTTTCCAGATATTCTCCCCAAATACGTGCAGCTCCTTCTACCATCTTTACACATGGACGTTTGGCATAGTATTGTTCAGTGCGTTCTTCCGGCACATAACTTTCTTCTGTTTTCTTTATACCCAGAAGCTCCCCACAGATCAAAGAACCGTTACGTTTGACAAATTCGGCAGCTAATTGCCTTACCAACGCATAATTAGCAGCCTTTCCTGCACGATCCTTAGAATCAATAGCACCGGTCTCGAGTCCCGCTAGCAGGAACATGCCACATGCTGCTCCACAAGTCTGGCGCATACGCCCTATACCTCCTCCGAAAGAAGCTGCCATTCGCAACATCTGTTCTTGAGTAAATCCATAACGATCGGTAAATGCCGCAGCCACAGACTGGGAACAATTATATCCACTCTTAAAAAGCATACTGGCTTTCTCAACTACTTCTTCTACTTCTTTTTCTGACATCTCTTTTTATTTAATCAACTATTTCCAATAGCATAGGACAATGATCAGAATGTACAGCTTCACCTAGGATCCTTGCTCCCTTAAGCATTGAACGCATATTTTCTGTCACCATACAATAATCTATTCTCCAACCCTTATTCTTAGCACGCGAGTTAAACCGATAGCTCCACCATGTATACTCTTGACTATCGGGATGCAATAAACGGAAGGAATCAATAAATCCTGTGTCCAAAAAACGAGTCATCCACTCACGCTCTTCCGGCAAGAAGCCACTATTGGTTGCATTTCTCACAGGATCATGAATATCTATTGCTTCATGACAGATATTGTAATCACCACAAAGCACCAACTTAGGGCGGGACTTTCGAAGTTCTGTTACGTACTGCTGGAATTTCTCCAACCAAATCATCTTAAAAGCCTGGCGTTCATCTCCACTTGTTCCGGAAGGATGATATACACTGACAACCGAAACATCACCATAATCAGCACGGATAAAACGTCCTTCATTATCATATTCTTCCATCGCCATGCCATATTCCACATGATCCGGTTTAGTTTTACTTAAAATGGCCACTCCGCTATATCCTTTCTTTTGAGCGGAAAACAAGTAATGATTATATCCCAAGACGCTCATCGCTTCTTCCGGATATTGTTCCGGCTGCAACTTCGTTTCTTGTACACAGACAACATCCGCCTGTTCTTGTGCAAGCCATTCAGGTAACCCTTTTCCTACCGCTGCGCGCAGGCCATTGACATTATATGTAATTATTCTCATAACTATATTCTTTTTCTATAAACAATCACACTATTCTTTTTTAATCTCAAGACAAACCTGATATAAGTAACATAATATTCAAAATAGTTACAACTCCGGCAATCGTATAAAGTACGCCACTACTCCATTTGCTATTAGCGTATTTCCCCATTACTTTACTTGAAGAAGTTAGCCCAACTTGCAAGAAAACAGTAAATGGCAATTGAATACTCAAAACCATTTGAGAAATCAACAATCCTTTAAAAGGGTCACCAATAAAAAAGATTAGCAATAAAGCTATGCCTAATGAAAGCACGACTCCCACCTGAGAGTGAATATCTTTGATATGATAAGGTTCCTTAAATATACCTGCAAATATAGACCCGGCAGCCATACCACTGGTAATGGTAGAAGATATACCGGCCATTAGCAAAGCCAAAGCGAAAATCACGGCTGCACTATTCCCCAACAAAGGCTCCAATAAAGCCTTTGCCTGTTGTAGTTCCTCTACGTGAACGCCTTCCCGATAGAAGGTAGTAGCTGCCAAAAGAATCATTGCACTATTGATTGCCCATCCCACAATCATAGAGAACAAGGTATCAAACAATTCATATTTCAATACCTTCTGAATGGATGCATCATCCTTTTTATTATATTGATGGCTCTGAATTACCTCCGAATGCAGAAACAAATTATGCGGCATTACAACGGCACCTAGGACACTCATAATAATAAGCATGCCTCCTTGCGGAAAAGAAGGCTTTACCCAGCCTTCTAATGCTAACGGCCAATTGATATGTACCAAAAACAATTCGTAAATAAATGATAACCCAATAACCGATACAAATGCAATAATAGAGCGTTCTATCTTTTTATACGAATTCGTAAACAGCATAATAAACACGAAGACTGTTGTTAACACAGCTCCCCAAGCAATTGGAATATTCAAAAGCATCTGTAAGGCGATGGCCCCTCCCAATATTTCGGCAAGCGAAGTAGAAATAGAAGCCATCACAGCAGTTGCTAATATAGGGCGGGCTACCCACTTCGGAGCATATTGTGTAGCGGCTTCAGATAAACACAGCCCTGTAACAATACCTAGATGGGCTACATTATGTTGTAATACAATCAGCATAATAGTAGATAAGGTCACCACCCACAGCAAAGAATAACCAAACTCTGAACCTGCTGCAAAATTCGAAGCCCAATTTCCCGGATCAATAAATCCTACCGTAACCAATAAACCGGGGCCTATATACCTGAATACATCCAAACCACCTAAATAGTGTTTGTGATCTTTTCGTCTCAGGTCCTTCAATATATTTCTCATCATCTTTTCTTTTTAACGACGTAAAAATACAAAATTATAGCATACGAAAGGATGTACTACAAAAAAGAAGTCCCGATTTCATCAATCGGGACTTATATATGCTGTTAAAAAGAAAGTCATAGATAGGCGATCAATATCCCATCTCATGTAATGCTTGGCATAATTGATCAGGACAGGAAGTTGGACGGGGGCCGCATGGAATACCTTCCAGACGTGAAATAATATCATGCACAGACATCCCCTTTATTAATCTGGATATAGCCTCCAAATTTGCATCACACCCTCCATAGAACTGAACACTTTTAATCTTATCATCTTCCACTTCCAGCTCGATCCTATTGCTACATGTACCTTTCGTTTTATAAGTATACTTCATTTTTATTCATCCTCCTCCTCAGACGGTTTCATATTTGTATAAACCGTTTGCACATCATCAAATTCTTCTAAACGATCAACCATTTTATTAATCGTTTCACGTTGTTCGGGAGCTACATCTTTCAAGTCATTCGGAATATAAGTAAATTCCCCACCAACGTCTTCAAAGCCACACTCTTCAAGATGTTTTTGAATTTGTGCATAGCTTTTGGGATCACCATAAATAGTAATTGTCCCCTCTTCTTCATCTTCATCAAAATCATCTTCCACATCATAATCTATCAAATCAAGAATCAATTCTTCCATATCAACACCATCTTTCTTCTTAAACGTAAACATACATTTATGATCAAACAAGAAAGCTAATGAGCCCATTGTGCCCATGTTCCCGCCAAATTTATTGAATACTGAACGAACATCAGCAACAGTACGCGTGGCATTATCAGTCAATGTATCCACAAAAACTGCCACACCATGAGGACCATATCCTTCATAGGTCATTCCTTTGTATTCACTCTGGTCTTTACCCATCGCATTCTTAATGGCACGTTCTATATTATCTTTCGGCATATTTTCACGTTTACACGTGACAATCACTGAACGTAGTGCCGGATTATTTTCAGGTTCGGGACCACCAGATTTCACTGCTATAGCTATTTGTTTTCCTAGTCTTGTAAAAGTCTTGGCCATATGTCCCCACCGTTTCAATTTGGTAGCTTTTCTATATTCAAATGCTCTTCCCATTGGTTCTTAAATTTATAACTGTTACTATATTATTTTTATCTAAGTTTCGCATCTAATTTACCCTCCAGGTTCTTCACCAGCTTCGACATGATTTTATCAATTGTCTTATCATTCAAAGTCTGTGTTTCATCCTGCAACATAAAACTTACGGCATACGATTTCTTTCCAGCTTCCAGATTTTTGCCCTCATAAACATCAAAAAGTTCCACTCCCTTCAACAGTTTCTTTTCTGTTTCATAAGCAATCTTTTCAATCTCGGCAAACTGAACCTTCTTATCCAGCAATAAAGCCAAATCTCTCTTCACTGCAGGGAATTTAGGTATTTCGGTGTAACCAACCTTTACAGAACGAACTGCTTTCATCAATTCTGTCCAGCTCAAATCGGCATAGTATACTTCACTATCGATATCAAATTCCTTCAATATCTTTTTCGTTACCACACCCATAGTCGACAGAAGTTTTCCACCTCTGGTCTGTACCGATAGTGCCGTTGCATATATATCATTCGCTAAATTACCCACGACTAAATTCTTCATATCCAATCCCAAGCGGCGGAATACATTCTCCACATAAGCTTTCAACTCATATACCGAACTATCCTCATCAGCATGCGCCCATGAATTGGAAACCTTTTTCCCGGTTATCCATAAACCAAGATGATAGTTTTCAGAATATGTAGCTAATACCTTTTCCGGATTCTTTTTCTCCTCGTTGTAATAATAACAATTGCCAAACTCGAAGAACTTTAAATCTGCATTCTTACGATTAGCATTATGGGAAATACTTTCTAAGCCTCCGAAAAGCAAAGTCTGACGCATCACATTTAAGTCAGCACTCAACGGATTCAGCAGCTTCACCGCATTCTTCAAAGGATAAGATTCCGATTCGTTATAATATGCTGCACGAGTCAACGAATTATTAAGAATTTCATTGAATCCGCAACCAACTAGCTGTTCCGCTACTAAATTCTGTAACTTATTCGATTTATCATGCTCACCTTTAGTGGTCAGGCTTGACTTTAGCGTAGTAGGAATTTCAACATTATTATATCCATAAATACGAAGAATATCTTCAATGACATCACAGTCACGTTGCACATCCACACGATAAGGAGGAATAGACAAGGCTAGTCCTTCGGAAGTTTCATCAACAATCTTCATCTCCAGACTGGAAACAATGCTCTTAATGGTCTCTACAGGAATAACTTTACCGATTAAAGAATGAACCTTTTCATAAGTCAGGCTAACAATGAAATACTTCCCCAAATCACCTGTACAAACATCCTTTATTTCACAGGATATTGCTCCTCCGGCAAGCTCTTTTACCATCAAGGCAGCCATCTTCAAACAATAGATCGTTGCATTCGGATCAATTCCTCTTTCAAAACGGAATGAAGCATCGGTATTCAAACCATGTCTACGGGCTGATTTACGAATCCATGTTGGATGGAAATAAGCACTCTCAAGAAATACATCCTTTGTGGCTTCAGTGGAACCAGAGTCCAATCCCCCAAATACACCGGCAATACACATAGGCTTTTCTGCATCACAGATCATCAAATCGCGGTCAGAGAGTTTACGTTCCTCACCATCCAGGGTTATAAATGGAGTGCCTTCCGGCATTGTTTTCACAACTATTTTTCCACCTTTTATCTTATCAGCATCAAAACAATGCAAAGGTTGCCCAAAAGCATGGACAATATAATTGGTAATATCCACAACATTATTAATAGGACGTAAACCAATAACACGAAGTTTATTCTGTAACCACTCCGGACTTTCTTTAACCGTCACTCCTTTCACTGTCACACCGGCATACCGGGGACAAGCCTCAGTATTCTCCACGGTAACATCTATATCAAGATCGTGATTTTCTACAGCAAAAGCATCAACTGAAGGCTTCTTTAATGTAGTGGATTTCCCATTCTGAATTAGATAGGCATATAAATCACGTGCCACCCCATAGTGTGAACACGCATCCGCACGGTTGGGTGTAATATCCACCTCCAATACGTAATCGCTTTTTATATTATAATAATCTTTGGCAAGAGTACCCGGAACAGCTGTATTAGGTAATACAATAATACCTGCATGATCCGTACCGATACCTATTTCATCTTCTGCACAGATCATTCCGATAGACTCTATACCACGAAGTTTAGACCTCTTAATTGTAAAGCACTCATCTCCGTCATAAAGTTTTGTACCTAACGTCGCTACGACAACCTTTTGACCGGTAGCCACATTAGGTGCACCGCATACTATTTGTACAGGCTCCCCTTGTCCTAAATTCACGGTAGTTACATGCATGTGATCGGAATTGGGATGAGGGGCGCAAGTCAGCACCTCTCCAATCACCAGACCTTCCAAACCGCCTTTAATTGTTTGTACTTCTTCTACGCTCCCAGTCTCCAAACCAATAGAAGTCAAAGCAGCAGCTACTTCGTCCGGTGTCAGATCGAAGTCGACATACTCTTTCAACCAATTATAAGAGATATTCATATCATTATATGTTTATGTTTTCAAAAGTGACCTGCAAAGGTAATAAGATTTTTTGGTTGACAGGGAATTATCTTACAAGAAATTGCACAGAGCTCCACATGCAAAAGAGGCATATAAAAGTATCCCAATAATAAAGATAAATCTAGAATTTAAGGCAAAATGTACGGGATGCTTTAGCAGTAAATCCCCACTTATCCTCTGCTTCTACCTCTAGCGAATGTACACCTTGTTTACATTCTATTGGGAGTTGAATACTCCAAACTTGTTGTGAAGGTCTGTTCCTATATGGATTTAAACGACTAAACTTTGTAGGATATACCTTTAAATGATTCCAAGTCATAGTTCGAGCAACATTAGGGTCCATTTCCTCCACATGTTTGCACTGTACCCACTCCTTTCCATCTACCTTACAGCGCACATTGGTATATAGTGAACCACCATATACTGTAATCAAAACGTCCCCTGCTTTCTTCGGAGTTAAGAATCTAATAGAATTAGACAAAGAATCGGCACCTGCTACCCAAATATTCATATTCTTTGAGCCATCCTGTCCAATACCCTTATAATGAAATGTATAACTATCTTTGGTAAAGTCAAAAACAAAATAGTTACGAGGAGTTCCACATTGCATCAAAGCCGATGGAATGCCTTCCTCGTCTTTTTCTCCTACCCACCAAAAGCCACAACTTGCTCCAGCTACAAGCTCATGAATAGTTACTCCATTACCTTCTGTAATAGAGCGTTGTACTTGATGTAAATGTCCAGAAAGCACTAAGACATTTCCCCGTCCGGCCAATAGAGAAAGCAAATCGTCTTTATTCTTCGTCAAAAACAACGGAATATGCATACAAATAACAAGCTGCTTGGATAAACTCACTCTTTCAAGATCATTCTTCAAGAAATTCAATTGACGTTCTGGTATTCGTCCTTCATAAGAACGCATTCCCGTACCATACACGTTATTCAGCACAATAAAATGTACATTTCCTCTATTAAAAGCATAATAAGATGCTCCCCAGAAATTATTGTACGTAACCTCTTGGTTCATTCTTACAGTATCAGCATCACGATCGTGATTTCCTATTATAGTCCACGATTTCATAGGTAACTGACTTATCATCTGTTTAAGTGGCGAAAACAGAGTAAGATTATTGTTTACCAAATCACCTAAAAACAGATTAGTTGGCATAGAACTTCCTGCTAATAATTCAGAGAACAAACTACATGATGCATAATTAAGTTCTTCCCAATTACCAACTTGTACATCACCAATTGCATTTACAATGAAATGATTATCCACTTCTACTTTATGAATTCCGAATTTTACAGTTTTTGCAAGAGAATGCGATGGGCCCCAATAATAAAATGCACTATTCTCTATCATCCCCTTGGAAAAAGCGTAATTAGATGGAAGGATTGGAAAGACACTCCATCCCGGCAGCATATCCAGCACAAACTCCCCATCACGATCTGTCACAACAATAGCCTCACCATTGGAAACGTCTATACCTGATATTCCTTTTTCATTTCTATCTTGAACACCATTTTTATTCTTATCATTAAAGATCGTTCCATGGATCGCCTCCAGATTTTGTTGAGCCCAGCAGTGATAAGAGAGTAATATTTGCAAGAAAAGAAATGCTCTTTTAATATTCATATTCAATTAATATTATTTATCCTTGATATATAAATATAGAGAGTAAAAACGGAAAATTCCATTATTTACTCTCTATAACTTATGTGAATTATACTCGTCTTTGATTATTAAGAAATAATCTTCCTATTTTTTAATGTCATATTTGTAAATCATAGCATGGTCATCTGCATCAGTAAATATAACGTAGCCTATCCCAGTTGAAGAAAATACCATATCAAAATTATCAGCAGCAACGTCAGCCAGCTTAACCGGGGTACTCCACTGTTTTGTTTCACTATCCAAATAAATAACTTTAGGATAATCTTGATCAGCCTCGTCTTTATAGGCTACAAACGGAGTACCATCAGGTGCAACAGCTACAACTGCGGAAGAATGAGTCGAAAGTATGATACCCAAAGGATTACCACCGACTGTTGACCACGCTTGAGTTTGAGGATCGTACTTTCTTAGTCTTAATTGATAACTTCCGGTAGTTGCCGCATCATCTCCTGTTAATAAATAAACTGAACCATCAGCTCCTACCGCCAGATTTAACATGACAATGGAAGTTTGAGTAGCATTAGGCTCAAGGTAGTTATCCAGCAAAGTAGTCCATTGGCCATTTTCGTATTTATAAACCGAATGTCCATAATTCACTCCATTTACAGTACCACGATTAAGTAAAGCTAAATAAACTTTATCTCCTACACTAGCCATGTCACACAAATAAACAGGTGATCCTGAAGATAACAATGGAAGTTCAGCATTAGCCCAACTACCCGCATAGGTAGACAAAACAAATGCATTTCTTGCATAGATAGAATTTCGACTATTATTAACCTGTCCTACAAATATTTGGCCATCATTAGAAATAGCCATGCTTATCTTTTGTGACTGTGCCTCAATAAATCCCTGACTTCCAACATACTCCCAAGAAGATCCGCCCCACTTCATTAAAGAGGCTGCTCCTGAAATCGGACTTGTACTCTGGTCTGAATAGACCACATAAGGAGTACCGTCTTTATCAAATGAAAAATCAAAATAGGAAGAAGAGACTTGGGACCCAAAACCATCCGAAGGACCAACTGCCTCCCAAGCTGTATTATTCCATTTAACCACACTCATCTTATAATTCTCATTTTCCCGAATCTTAAATCCCATATATGGAGTTCCATCAGTAGGATTAATTTTCAATTTAACCCCGTCATATAATGTTGTAGAAGTAAACATTGGCAATGAAGACCACTCCATATTAGAAGCCTTAGCTATAGTTACAGTATACTTGACGTTTGTTTTTCCGTTGCTCACAATAAAATCTACAGGGACCGTATAATCATTCACGGTAACGCTATTTTCTTGAGTGACTCCATCCACTAAAACAACATTATCTTCATTTGTTGTAAAAGTAGCGACTAATTTACTTTTGTCTACAAATGCGGGCATAGTAAATTCAATATTAGTAGAAGTCACATTCACGGTGTAATCTTCAGAAATAATCCCCTGATTATTTTCCACTTTAAAACTAAAAGTTAATAATTTAGGATCTTGAACTTTAACTTCTTCATCGTTACTATCTGAACAAGATGAAAAGATAGCCAATAATCCAATCGTCATCCATAATAAACCTTTTACTCTTTTCATATAAAAAAATATTTGCGGACAATATGTCCAAGTTAATGTATATAATTATTCACCCTTACGAGGATATAGTACAGCTTTAATCATAGGAACATCCACGATGAGAGAGCGAGCAAAATCTGCCACCTCCTCTATCGTTATATTCTTTAGCATCTTATCGTAATTTTCTACATATCCCCAATCTTCAGACTGATTATACACAGCATTACGTATCAGTGAACTCCAATATGAATTCTTTTGCTTATTCAATGCAAAGTCTTTCAATAAATTATTCTGTATATTTTTCAAGATATCCGCATAGTCCATAGGAATCTTACACAAATGGTTTATTTCCATACAGGTTGCGTCAACTAATGCATCTACATCTTTCGGTAAACAAACAAAACTGATCATTGTACGTGAAAGAAATGAGGGATAGAGTCCCGCAGCAGATTTAACGCTAACGCCGTAAACTTTTCCCATCTCTTCACGCAAATGAGTCCTTAAAGTTGTTTTCAACAAATCGCTCAATATTTCAGACTTTAACTGAAATTGCTGAAAGTCCTCCGGCACATGTGCATTTTGGAATATCAAAGAAACAACAGCCTTTGGAGAATTGCCCGTATGCCGTTCTAGCGAAACAGTCTCTGTAGGAATCTCTCTTTTTCTAAATACATAAGCTGTGTCTGGTTGTCCTGTCGGTAATCCTCCTATATAAGTTTTTATATATCCTCTCACTTCTTCTAAAGAGCAGTCTCCTATTAACACAAAAGTATAGCCAGCTGCCTTACCAAAAAATTTATTAAATAAGGGTAGCATATCTTTCTGTTCTACAACATCAGATAGGATTGAATCAGTCAATTCTCCATTTGTATAATTGCGGCCACTAAGCAGCCAAGATAATTCACGCTGAAAAACTTCTTCAGGTGTCTTTATCTTAGTACGGTATTCATCTTTCATCTTTGAAATAACCTGATCATAAATCAGTGTATCCAACCGAGGAGCCGTCCATTTGGTATAAAGTAACTGAAATAATGTTTCCATATCTTTTTTCTGGGAACTTCCTGCAATACCGGTCCGAGTCTTATCCACCAAAAAGCGCATGGAAGCCGAATTGCCCGAAAGGAAATAATTTAGTTCTTCCCGAGAAAATGATCCAGCCCCTGAGAGACTGACAATATTAGGAGCTAATAGGCCACTGTAATATTCCAAAGAATCCAAACTATAAAGCCCTCCTCTTCTAAAACCCGTGAACACTATTCTGTCCTTATCCAATTGAGAAGATTTAAAAATTACACGAGTTCCATTGTTTAGCCATAAGGAAGTGGCTCCGATCTCCGGTAAGTTTTGTTCTTTTATAATTTCCCCACTCCGGGGAGCTTCGCCTAGTTTTTCAAACAATGCTATTTCTTTATAATATCGTGGAACCTTTTCTTTCTCTGCCTGCTGAATTATCTTCATCAATTTGCTGTCAGATTCCACCTCTTTATAAATCCGATTATCTCCACTTAATAAATAATGTATCTTTCCGCCATCATAATCCTTCTGTAATACCTTTACTAGACTTAATGAATCTATTGTTGGTAAATAACGTTTTAATAAATTCAATTCATATTTAGGAGAGATAAAACGATTGTTCACGAAGAAATCGGAATAGATATCGTTCATTACTTGGGCAGAAGCCACTTCTTGTTTGCTATTGACCTGATTAGCTAAAGTAGTATACAGTCTCTTTTTAGCACTTTCTATTTCCAAACCTGTAAAGCCATAACGAAACACTTGTTTCTTATTGGCAATGAAATTCTGAATTCCATCAGTTATTTTATCCGGTTGCAACTCAACTGAGCCAAGAAGCACCCCCGTTGTATTTAAGAAACTGCTTCTTTGAATAGTTGCCTTTTTATAAGATGGATTATCAAAAGCCAAAGCATCAAAACGCATCTTAAGTAATCTATTAATCAGTGTCCTATACAAATACTCCTTATAATTCTGCTCTGTAAGTACGGCAGAAGGCAACGGAAGTAATTCAATCATATTCAATTCTATATCTTCCGCTGATTTATGAACAACCAACTTAGCTAAATTTTTCTTATAAGGAGGTATCGGATAAGTTTTTGCATTAGGGACAACTTCTGCATATGGAAATTCAAATTTATGTCGGATTTGTTTTTCCACTGAATCCACATCCACATCGCCGACCACAGCAATAGCCATCAATGAGGGGTGATACCATGTCCGGTAATAGGCAGCAATATCCCGTGGGGAGCAATGCTTAATCACAGCTGTATCTCCAATTGTTATTCGTTCTGAATATCTTGAATTATTCAGCAATTCATTCAGAAAAGCCATTTCCTCCTCTTGCTGAGAACTCTGCCTAGACAACCATTCAGATAGTATAACCCCTCTCTCCTTCTCCACTTGTACAGAATCAATTAAAAGTCCAGAACCCCAATCTGATAATATAGTTAATGTGGAATCTACCATCCCTTGCGAAGAAGACGGAAGCTGAAGTTTATATACCGTTTCATTAAAAGAAGTATGCGCATTTAAATCTTTTCCAAATTTTGCACCTTTTCCTTCCAAAAAGCTCACCATCTTATCATCAGGAAAATGCTGACTACCATTAAAAGCCATATGCTCTAAAAAGTGTGCCAGTCCCCTCTGTCTTTCTGTTTCGTTGACCGATCCTGATTTTACAAAAAGGCGATACACAGCTTCTCCTTTAGGATATGCATTCGGATAAATATAATAAGTCAACCCATTATCCAATACTCCTTTTCTCAACTGAGGGTTATATGGTAATACACTACTTTGTTGTGCAACTCCTGCAGATACAATGAATATGCATAACAAGCTTAGTATTAATATTTTTTTCATAATCAAATATTTTTCTTCTCTATCACTAATTCACGTTGTAAACCATCGGGTCCCGGAAGTCCCATAGTTAATCCCAAATTATTTTCCATCAACCTGATGGTTATAGTATTATCTTTTGCTTCATCAACTCTGTTTGGTTTCCATTGAATCCGGATAGGCATATCATAAATTCCCGGCAGAAATGTGAGTTCATTTCCTTTAGTCAAAAGTTCATAATCCACTCCGTTTTTCAATCCGTTCCCAACCGTGATTTCATAAGTAACCACTACATTCTCGGACAGAGATTTCGAACTGAGATAGATAGAATAAGTATTAATGTTATTAACATCGCTACCTACTACAATTTCAGACGCACCGGTATCCGACATTATGTGAATAAAGGATTCATCAAAAGGGTCTTTCTCATCTGTTGTACACGAAGAGAAAAGACAAATCATTATTACAAATATATAAAGTTGTCTCATTTTACTTTCTATTAGTTATTTACAGTAGGATTAGGCTGCATGTTCTTGTTAGCATTTAATTCAAACTGTGGAATTGGTAATACAAAATAATCACTTGGATAAGCCATAAATTTCATAGACGAATTGGAACGAGACTCTCTTACAACATCCTCTTTCCAACGGATTAAATCAAAGAAGTTATGCCCTTCAAAACAAAGCTCTTTTACCCGCTCTCTTTTCACTAACCGAATCAAATCCTCATTCGAATAAGTATTCATTGTATTGTCTGCGTAAGCTTCATCAACAGCACGAGTCAATATAGCTTTAAGATACTTTTTAGCCAAGGTATAGTCTTGCAAATGACAGGCTGCTTCCCCCGCATTCAAATAGAGCTCCGATAAGCGAATCACCATAGGATCATCTCGCTTCGCCTCACTATTAGGTATCTGCGATGCATTATATTTCGAGCAATATGCTGTTCCCGTGGCATCATCAGTTAACAGATTCAAGCGGATGTCAGCATTGTCATACAATGAAAATAAAGTATCGGCCGGCATGCAGGAAGTGTCATAAAAGGATTTCAACTTGCCACTTTTGTTTATTCCATTTAAGCGAAAAATAGCTTCACCATCAACAGATAGATTCCGATACATATTCAGATACTCATCTCCTTTTGCCAGTTCTACATTTCCAATAGCCAATTCCGCATACTTCAAAGAGTTACTCCAATCTTCCATGTACAAATAAACTCTTGATTGCAAAGCATACACTGCTTTTAAAGAGACATGGTAAATATCCCTTCCGGCTATATCATTTAGCAAGTTTTCAGCCTGATCCAAATCTTTAATAATCTGCTCATAAACCTCCTTCACGCTTTTTCGGGATGGGTTATCATCTGGTCCCGGCGTTTTCAAGAGTACAGGGACTCCCAAATGTGAAGCATCCGAAGTATAATTGTATGGCTGGGCATAAACCCTACATAGATCAAAATGACATAACGCCCGTAAGAATAGGGCTTCTCCTAATATGCTACGGCACTTTTCTTCTTGAGTAGGATAAGCAGCCAAAACACTTGGTTGATATTCTATCACATTATTCACATTGGCTAAAGCTTCGTAAATGCGACGCCAAATATATCCTACGGCACCTGTCTCCTGGGATGGATCAGATGTAAAGTTATACTGGTCCACCATATCACTGCCAGCAGTTACATATTTCATTGATGCCATGTTACCGGCAACTTCCGCATATTTAGAAAATTCATTATCATAATAATCATATACCTTATTATATGCTCCCACTAATCCTGCATATAATCCATCCACATCCGAAAAGAAAACCGGAAGAGTGGTCCGCCCCTTCTCCTTCACTTCCAAAAAGTCACTACATGCTGTGATTGTCAACAATAATGCTACAAACATCAGCAATTTACTCATCTTATTTCTCATATTTGACATATTATTATCTTTATTAAAACCCTACATTCAATGAAAGCGTTACCACACGTTCCAGAGGATAACCACTCATTGACGTTTTATAAGAATTATGATTTTTGCTGGAATAAGGAGACCAAACCAATAGATTATCCCCTACCAACGAAACGATACAAGAGTTAATGCCTGCTTTGTGAATAAAATCGGAAGGCAATTGATAGGATAACACAACGTTCTGTAGACGCACATTTGTACGCTTATACAAATACCTTGTCGACCCCATAACAGACTGGGTAGATACTCCCCAGATCGGCTTCGGATTCAAAGCCAGATCTCCGGGATTCTGCCAGCGATCTAATTGGTCAACAGATTGATTAGTTGACATTATATTTAATCCATCGGAATTATTACCTCTCCCGAATGAACTGTATGCATAGCCGCCTATTGTATAATTCAACAGCACACGTAAACTAAAGTCTTTATATGCTAAAGTATTAGTCATACCTCCAGTGACAAACGGCGTAGATTTCTTACCGGGAACTCTATTATTCGTACTATATACACGGGTAATATTGCCTTCAGCATCATACCATAAAGGAGCACCATCACGAGGATCAACTCCCGCCCAACGGACCAAGTTAAAAGTATGAATATCATATTCTTCTTTCCACACATAATTACCCATATTCTTTTGGATTCCATTGTAGATTTCCAATAGCTTATTACTATTATGGGCCATATTTAGCTCTGTTATCCAACGAAGTCCGCCATTCTTTCTCGGTTTGAGGTTTTCACTCGAAATGGTAATTTCCCAACCTTTATTCAATATACTCCCCACATTTCTATATACCCGGGTATCTCCTGTGGTACGTGAAACATCCAACTGACTCAATAGATTCTTCGTTTTATTACGATACCCTTCCACTTCTATATCAAAACGGTCTAAGAATCGCATTCGCACTCCCCAGTTGGTCATGTAAGTAGTTTCCCAACTCAATTTGCTATTGGGTGCGCCAGACATAACTCCACCGCTTTCCCCCGCATAATTATAACTTTCCCCGTATGTATAAAGTCCTAATGCTTCTTGCGACCCAAGTCGAGAATTTCCATTCGCTCCATAACTGGCCTTTATCTTTAATACATTCATAAAAGGTATATGAAAGAACTTCTCATTATGAATATTCCAGGAAATACCCGCCGAAGCAAAGTTTGCCCAACGGGCATCCGACCCAAACTGAGAGTTACCGTCCCTACGACCATTTAGTGTTAAGTAATATCTACGATCATACGAATAGCTCAATTGTGCAAGCATAGATACACTCTTGCTCTCGGAACTAGAGTTTGATGCATTTCTCGTCTCGGCATAAGATACATCCTGAATTTCATCATTAATAAATCCATACCCGGATACTCCTATTGTTGTATAATCTTTCGAGTTAGCTTCCAGTCCTAACAATCCCCCAACGGTATGTTTACCAAAAGTCCGATTATAATTAAGGCGGTTTATTACAGTCCAATTCAATAGGTTAAGCGAATTTCTGGTAGCCTCTCCCATAGGTTCTCCTGATATAATTCCCGACCAATTTGTACGCGCACTATAAGTTTCTTCACGCGAGCTCTGATATTCTACGCCAGCTTGTACTGTATAAGTTAAACCTTTGATGACATCATACGCCAATTTTACATTCGCATTATTGTATAAAGTCTTTTGCTGGTTAAGATTCTCTTCACGCTCGGCTATACTATTAAAAAAATGACTATCAGTCCATACTGGCTCCCCATTTGATGCCTTACCAGATATTGTTCGATTATACAACCTAAACGTACCGTCAGCATTATATGGATTTACAATAGGTAAAAAGTCATAATAATCGGTACCGGGATTAAAAATATCATTTACATTATACGAACTGCTGAGTTGAAAAGACGCAGTCAACTTACTACCAAATTTAAATTCTGTATTGGAATATAAAGAAAACCGTTGTTGCTTATTCCCCTTAATCGTTGCATTATTTTCAAAATAAGATCCCGATACATAATATTTCGAAGTATTAGTTCCTCCGGAGAAAGTTAAACCAGCATTCAGCGTATTTCCCAAATCGTAGAACTGGTCCATCCAGTCTGTATTTGTAGTACTATAGCTATTTAATTCATTATCTGTGTACGGAAAGTATCGCAAATCATTTCCAGCATTAACAAAAGACTCCTTTGCCAGTTCCATATATTGCGAAGCATTCAGTACTTTAGGAGCGGTACTCTTATCTATTTGAGCAACTCCATATTGCAATGACAGATTAATACGCGTTTTTCCAATAGCACCTTTCTTCGTAGTAACTAAAATCACTCCGTTGGCCCCGTTGGCTCCAAAAAGAGAAGTTGCAGTTGCATCCTTTAGCACTGTCATGGACTCTATATCATCAGGATTTAAAAATGACAAAGGGCTGACGCTTGTATTCATGCCCGGCATAAGATTAGTATGTCCTCCCGTATAAACAGGAGTTCCATCAATAACCCACAAAGGTTCATTGGAAGCGGCCAAAGAGGCATCTCCACGTACCCTTATATTATAACGAACCCGCGTATTATCCGGCGAATCGGTATTTGGCTCAATTTTCACTCCGGGTACCAATCCGTCCAATAACTTATCCGCCCGAACCTGTGGCATAAACTTCAACTGATCAGAATTAACTTGAAAAGCACTACCTACCTGATCGGAGCGCTTTTGAGCGGTGCCATAAGCTCCCACAATCACTACATCATCAACGGCAACCGCATCCTGCTCCATCGTCACATTCACCACCTTCCTCCCCTTCAAGGAGATTTCTTTCTTCTTCATTCCCACGTAACTGAAGGTAAGTACTGTAGCTCTCGGATTTGCAACCAAAATAGAGAAATTACCATCAACATCAGTAAACGCCCCATCAGACGTGTTTTTCACCTGTACATTCACACCCACCAAAGGTTCACCTGCATCATCAACAACTTTACCTTTCACAAAAGGCCTACCGGATTTTGTCTTATCCGAAGATGATTCTACCCGACGAACAATTGAAATAATATTACCTGTCTTTCTATATGAAAAATCAGTATTTAAAAACACGCGTTCCAAGACATCATAAATCAACTCATTCTCAGCATTAACAGAAATAGTTGGCATTGTTCTCAACTGTTCCGTATTATATACAAAATCCAAATTAGTTTGCTTATGTACCTCTTCAAAGAAAGTCCCAATTGGGATATTTTTCAGATGCAATGTTATCCTTTCCTTTTCCTGTACAGGTCCATTCCCATAAAGATTTTCCCTATAATTTTGCACACTACCCGGCAAAGCATATATCGGAGCAGCCGATAATATTACCCATATTACACTTAAAAATCTTACAATCTTCATACAACCTTATTCTTATTATTTTCTATCAATCACTATACTATTACCTGATATATTAAAATCAACATCAACCGTTTCACTTATAGCTCTCAATATGACCGAAATATCATCATATCGATGTACACTACCCGTAAAATGAAGTTGTTCCAGTGATTTCTCCTTAAATCTCACATCTAAGTCATACCAAAGCGAAAGCTCATCCATCAAGCCTTTCAGGCTCTCATTATAAAAGACATAACGTCCGGAATGCCACGCAACATGAGGTAACAAATCCTTATTTTGTATTAAAACATCTTTTGCATTATCCACATTCCAGACAGCCAGTTCACCGGGATGTAACATATGCATATTCCCACGAGGCGGGCGAATTCCTATACTGCCTTCTACAAGAGCAACCTGCACTTCTTCGGGTGAACGGGATTTTATATTGAATTCCGTACCAAATTGTTGTACCGTTACTCCATGTACCTTTACTATAAATGGATGAAGAGAGTCTTTAGCAACTTTAAAATATGCTTCACCAGATAAGTCTACAACACGTTTATCGCCTGTAAACACAACCGGATATTTTAGTACGGATGATGAATTTAAGTGGATCACCGTACCATCTGATAAGGTTAAGTGATATTCGCCACCGCGTGGAACCGATAGCGTATTATGAATATCAACATTGATTTTATCAGGGACGTGATAGGTAATAGCTCCGCTACTTTCTCTTGCTATTGGCGTTCCACCAATATAGAACCAACGATCATTATCATTACCTTTCAATTCATATGCATCTCCACTAGCAAATGTAAGTAATGCCTTTGTTTCTCCAGGCTTAATGGTATTTCTTCCTGTCCATATATAGACAAAGACACTAACTACTAATAGTGGGATCATTACGGCTGCAGCTATTCTTGACCAATGATTCATCCTTCTGAATCTTCCTACTTCTGCGTTTGCAAAAGCTCCTTTTTGTAGCCTATGCCAAACTTGATGAAAAGCCTTTTTGGATTTCTTATCATGGTAACTATACAACCGATAAGCATCAGCCAACCCTTTGCCTAACGGCAGAGTTGAATACAGTTCTTTATGAGAAGGGTCCTCTTTAAGCCATTCTTGAAGAATACTTTCTTCTTCTTCCGAGAGGCCCTGGAGTAGTTTTTTTACAATAAGTTCATTTATATGCATAAGATAAAAATATCATTTATGCCATATAAACGACTAAATAGATAAATCGAGGTACATAAAAAGAAGAAAAAATAAAAAAATAGAATTCTTTCCTACATATTTATCTTTCAAATTGTCTCTCAGGAACTTCATAGCGCGTTTCTTCTGAGTCTTTACTGTTTCAATCGAAAGACTTAATGCTTTAGCGATAGATTCATTATTGTTTCCTTCCAGAGATAATAAGAATATTTCCCGACAACGTTTTGGAAGCTTATCTATTTGCTTAAACAACAGGCGGTATATTTCTTCTTTTTGGAAATCTTCATCTATCGAATGTGTAAATTCTTCTCTAATAGCTTCTTTCATATATCGTTGCTCAACACTTTGATGTTTCAAATAATCCAACACCGAATTTCTAACAGAAGTATAAATAAAGGAACGAAAAGCATCGATTGAAGTAAAAGAACGTTGCTTTTCCCAGAGTGAAACATACAGATCCTGTACGATATCCTCAGCGATATCTTCACGCTGAATATACCTTTGGACATAACTCACCAGTATTGCCCAATACTCATCAAACAGTTTTTCAAAAACGTCTTTCCGATCAATTAAAAACCCGGAGTGATCTGCCATTTAACAAGTTTTTAATAAACGATATATTATCAACCTTACAGGGTATCTCTCTATAACTCTATATTAAGATTAGGCAAAGAAACGAAATCTATTTTAATAAACCTATTCATTGCATCAAAAACAAGAATTCCACATCACATCAGTTATAATCTTTATTTACCTATATATCAAGACAATAGATTATATTTATCACGCATATTTTCAATCAGTTATTCTGAATAGTTATTTAATAAATATATATAGTTAAAAACAACTGTTTGATCAACGACAAGATCATTATAAAGTAGACTCCCTCTCTTTTTCCCTAATCCGAGAGGATATCGTGGAAAGAACAGCAAACAAATCGTCCCGATACGGATTTGTGTGCAAAGCATATACCCGAACCACAGTTTTGTCCGTCAGACACATTCCGATACACGGGTTCTCATCCTCGGCTATGAAACACAATTCAGCTGGGCACACCCGCCCGTTGTCCACTTTCACATAAGACTCCGCTGCAATCAAATTCATCAACATCCCTTCCACAGCTGCTTTTGGCGTATGATAAGAAGTGGTCATCACTCTGAAACGCTTTCCACAGTTACCCGTCTCCGCCAGTTCCTCCACCAAAGTGTAGTAACTCCCCTCAACCGCACGCGGCAGAATTCTTCTGGACACCCGTACATATTCAGGCATCTTTTCCATCAACAGGTGGAAGGGCTTGGCCTCCGCCTTTCCCGTCTCCTTTCCCTCCGTAGACCAGGAAGCAAAGTCGTATTTCTCTTTAAAAAAGTCAATCAATTCTTTCATGGTATCAATCTATCAATAAAGGGAACAAAAGTTGTTCCGGTAAATTCGTTTTCGAGGTCGGTACATTCTCAAAAAGGCGGTTACTATAATTGTTCTGTGCAACGTAAGGCACCCCCAATACATTCGGCGAGGGCGGACCAAACTGCATTCCCTGATTCGGAGCACCCGGTACCCTTTCCACACGAGCTTGGTCTGGAGCCCATGGATTACCCGAAGCATCCACCGCCGCACATCCGTCGTACACAATGGCATTGTTCGCCAGGCTATTTTGATCGGAAGCAATCACATGATAATCAAAATGATGTACATCCCATACAGCATTTCCGCCAAGTGGCTTAATGTAAGCCGTATTCACTTTAGTATGCTGAGGTCCCCAAAAAGCCACCGGAAATAAATCGCCACCCCAGATATTCCCCAAGATCACCAACGCCGTGGCACACTCACTACACTCCATAAATTGATCCCCCGGATTCTGCATATCCACCAATAAACGACTCAAATGGAAAGTCCAAGCATTATTTTGGTTCCCCAAATAAAATCCCTGGGCATATTTCACTCCCGAATGATACAAGCTATTCGTGATCTGTTGTAGTGCATTCTGTAAAACCAGAGCATTCTGCATCCACAACACTCCCCGGTCGAATGCATCCGACCAGGGCCATTGCCGAGGTTGCCCTGCATCCTGGGCCCAAGGTGCATGAGGCATTGCATCCGTCAGATACACCGTATGTACACTCACTCCCATCAGTGTCCATATTCCCGTCCGGATATCCTGATACTGCCAGGTCCACGTAACCTGATACCGCCCCATGGCCGTACCCGGTATGTTCTGATTCACCAGCGCCAGACTCACTTCACCAGACTGACACAACAGAAAGTTCACCGGAGTTGACGGAATATCCCCCAGGAAGTTACCCTGTTGCGCCACCGCCCGGACATTCACCGTATAGCTCAAGATGGAATCAATGCGGAAACGCGTTTTCACCACAGGTACCGCAACCGTTGCCTTGCAATACGCCACTGGATCACTCTCCCCGTTCACCCACTCCGGACGGCTTACCTCATCATTATAATTTTTACGGATATTCAAAGCTGAGTTGTCCGAGCGGTTCAGATTATGATTAAAGCGGATCTCCCTTAGCATTACCCGCGGTAACGGCAGACAAGTCTTCACAAACGTCACGTACGCTATGCCAAAGGTCACAGCCGTTGCCGCCAGCGATGCAATCGTGTCGACCCAACCCGCACCCAGGAAGGTCAACACCACTTTCGCCAGGAAACGTAACAAAGCCCAGAAACCTAAAGTCACAATCATCTTCAACAATTCCTTCAACAATCCCAGTCCCGACAAGTCCTTGCCCAACTGGAACACTTGCGCTCCCTTCAGCTCCGTGCCAGCCCCCATCAATGCAACCACCGAAGCCAGCGGTAAAATTTCGGTCACAATATAATTCACCGCTTTCGTATTCAATTTCGTTTTTATGCCGAACAAAGCACTCACCATCCCTGCAATCAGGATGAACACTAACTCCACCCGTTTCATTGTACACTCATCCACTTCCGTCGCGGCACAGCGGTACACCACCTGCGATTCCCCCTGATAATGAGCCAGCATCACATAATCACCTCCCATCTGATGATGAGTCACACCCAACAACACATGCCGGTTTCCAACCCGTTCCGCACGCCGTTGAGTTAGCAATCCTCTTTGCTTCCCTGTCAACTTCACTCCCAGAACCAGTTCCAGCATCGCCGTTTCATCATCCGCCAGCACACCCAGCAACTCTTTATGCCGACGGTCCACCTCAGCCAGATCCACCGTTTTCCGTGTCCGCTTAATCCAGTCATCGTCCACTCCAAAATCCACAGCTACCGGAACCTCCTCCGTAAAACCCTTTGGTGCGGGCAGCAACAACTCCTCATAAGAAGCATTATCGCAAAGCGCCACCGCCACCCCCGAAGTCTCACTCCTCACTGGGCGGTTAGTAAAATCGAACGCTTCCGCCAGTCCCGTACTGTCAATCTCCGGCGGTTCCTCCGTCCGCGCCTTCATCTCATCCGGATTCAGAGCCACCTTCCAGATCTCCATCCGGCTGATATAACCCTGAAACGTATTCTTTCCAGTAGGACGTCCGCACTCCAGCATTCCCCCTATCAATACATTTCCATCCTCCTGAGGCATCAGGATCGGTCCTGCTTCCACTTCGCTATCCAAGTTTCCGTTGATGTACAGCCGAAGATGCTCCCCGTCGTAAGTACACCCTACCGATACCCATTCCCCACCGTTTACCAGCCCGGTCGATACCGCCCAATTTCTCGTGTCTGAGTCCGATCCTCTCAAGGCCCTCAAGTGATACCCTCCGACCTGCGTGTCGTACATCAGGAATAAAGCAATGCCCGAATCCAGGTTATTATCCCCGTTACTCATCAAAGCCATACATGGGCTGATCCCCGTCACATAAATCCGCGCATGTACCGTATACGGATCAATCTGCCGCCCGCCCGGATTCAACGCTCGGCTATTCGTGGGCAACGCATAAGCCGTTCCCCTGAGTAACATCGCCGGACATGCCTCATGCATCTCCGCACCCCCTTCCAACTCCACCGTCGACGCTACGGACTCATGATCCACCGGAGGGTTACAACTAAAATCCACATCCGCCACTGGTGTCGCCGAAGTCACCGTCCCGAACATCTCCTCCAAAATATCCGAACCATTAAGAGCCACCTCATAAATCTTCAGACTACGCAACCTTCCGTCCATATCCGACCCGATCCTCCAACTCCCCGTTTCCGGGGGCACTATAACTGAAGCCGCTGTACATCCCGCCGTAATGCCATCGACAAAAAAACGTACGAACGAAAGATCATATGTCACCGCCACATGATGCCATTCGAGCCGGTCCACCGGAGCATTCGCATCCGAGCAAAACGTCACCCCACCCGCAAAGGACAGACACAAACACCCGTTGTCAATCCCCCAATCCATTACCCCATCCTTATGCAAGATAGAAATGCCCTTTCCCATCCCGTTCAGCTTTAACCAGGCCTCCAGCGTAAACGCATCCGAAGCCGAAGGAGAAAAGTTAAGTCCGTTGCAAGCCGCATAACCGCCTGACGGCACCGTCAATGCCACATAACCCGCATTTTTCATAAAGATATCTATTATTCAAGTTAATCCATCACCCGTGTGGAACACTCCCCCACCTTAATCAGCCTTCCCTCGCTTCGGAACAGATGCGGAGCATTCACAGGCACGCCGAGCAAAGTCATGGGCACGGAATGTTTAAAGGCCACGCCCTCCACCGATTCCGAAACATAGAACACCACCCTCAGCGTCGCCCCGGTAGGCCATCCCGCTTCCGAAGGCAGAAAAATACTCGTCGTCAGGTAAGCCGAAATACCCGGCGGAACGATACACCCCACGGGAAACTGTGTCATATCCTGCACCGTCGTCACCTGACGCGATTCACATAGTCCGATTGCGGCACACTTCACCTGTACCTGTGTACCCACCGGAAATCGGCCCACCAACTGAATGTTAAACGTTCCCACACGTTCCTCCGTAGAACTCGGATTCGAGAATTCGCTGATCTGGTCAAAGTCCGTCCGTCTGCCGCCCAGCGTTCGGAAGTTCCTCAGACAGATGTGCGTATTACCCTGCATCCACACTACGAATTCACTGTACGAAGCAAAGCTATCCGGAATGTCAGGTGTCCCCGCGTCTTTGAGCACATAACCCACATGGCAATAATTCCCCATTGATTTGGCATTAAAAATGAACGGCTCCTTCACCACCCCTATTTCCCCCGGAGCTATAGGCATTGTTTCAATCACCGGTTCCCCTTTGGCCGAGCATACCCGGTTATTCTTCCACCTTGAAGGGGTCATAAACAACGATGCATTCGAAGCATACAAATGCACGTACGCAGTCAGGGTATCAGTCGTTGACAGATTTTTCACCCGCGCATAAATAAAATTAACCCCCGATCCCCGGTCAATGGACTGGTTCACATCCTGGTTATAATTTGCCTTAAAGAAATTCTGCGGATCCGCCACCTGATCATGAACAATCAGATCGGGAGAAGAGCAATAACTACCCGGTGAAGGGATCTGCCCCTGATCGGACAAACTATCCCTCATTAAAAGAACTTTATTCATATTACTTATAATATTCAGTTATTTAATCTTTTAAGACTCTCAAATATAATAAACTATTATTTCAAAAATTCTTATTATCAATCTAGAATTCAGCATTTATGATTCTTTAACAATACAAAAAAGAATGATCTTTTCCATCCTATAAAATCCTTTCGTATTTTGCTCTTACCATAAATTATTATGCCCTTACAATAAAAGGACAAGCTCTTGGCAAACATAGCATTAGCCAAGAGCTTGTCAATAGTTTCACCCACCTCGCATAAATACCGAATTTTGCAGATATTGGTATCTTTTGTGTCAAAATGCGATTGGGCTATAAAAGCGGAAAAAGGCGTTTCCCGGACCTTTTTGTGAACGTTCAACAGTCAACAGTCATTAAGCGTCCCGCCGCGTACGACTATGACTAAAAACAGCAGGTTATTCAGTTGTAAGCTAGCATATTATATCGTTTTTTTTGTACTTGATTCCATTCCGTTTCCATACTGCGGACGGCATAAGAGTGAATGCAGCTTCATTATGGTTCCGCAACAAAATAAATCGGTACCTTCCTTTGCGTCAGATGGTACTATTTTAATATATATATATTTACATTATATATCAATTTTATCTTTAGTAGTATATGCAGCGGGACGCTTAAGTGAATGCTGAATGTTGACTGTTAAAAAACAGATTTCCAGACTCCTATATTTTTTATAAAATTATGATTAACAGAATATTACAGAAAACAGAATATCCACACGTCACATTCACCCCTCATATCCCGCAAAACATGGCACAGTAAATTATTTGCAATTATAACACGCTGATATCATGACACCACATGCTTTACCTTGGCTTTAATATATAGCCACAGATTCGACGGTAGTCAAACGTTTCTTTGCCATCCGTATTTTAAGTTTATCTCCGTTTTGATCGCCAAACCTCTTCTTACAGGGAATACTTAAAAAACACGAAAAAGCTTTCATACATAAAAGAAGACCACAAATAATTTAAAAAGGCAACGGTCCGTCGTTCCCTGCTCCACCAAACGGATTATCAGCGTGAGAAGGAAAATCAACAGGGGGAGGGGGAACGCCCTCCTTCGATGGAGCATTCATTTTAGACCCAAATGTTGCTCCGCCATTTTCATCGGAAGAAGGTAAAATCATGTCATCCTCCGGGTTTTGGAAACGAGTATATTGCCCAATGAAACGCAAGCGGACATCACCAACAGCACCATTACGGTGCTTGGCTATAATAATTTCCGCCATACCACGAAGGTCTTGCCCATCGGACGACTGGTAGATTTTATAATATTCGGGACGGTGGATGAAACAGACCATATCGGCATCTTGTTCAATGGCTCCCGATTCACGTAAATCACTTAACTGGGGCCGCTTTCCTTCCTCTCCTTCACGGTTTTCCACACCACGATTCAACTGTGATAAGGCTATAATAGGTATGTTCAACTCTTTTGCCAGCCCTTTCAATGAACGAGATATCGTACTGACTTCTTCCTGACGGCTACCGAATGACATTCCACTCGCATTCATCAACTGAAGGTAGTCGATTATAACAATCTTCACCCCATGTTCGCGCACCAACCGACGGGCTTTCGTCCGAAGTTCAAATACAGACAAAGAAGGGGTATCGTCCACATATAGCGGGGCATCAAGCAGATCACGCAACTTATAATCCAATTGCTGCCATTCATAGTCGGCCAATTGTCCGCTTTTAATCTTTTCACTTGGAATTTCACAGACATTGGATATTAAACGGTTCACCAACTGAACGTTACTCATTTCCAAAGAGAACAAAGCCACCGGATTGTGAAAGTTCACCGCAATGTTCTTTGCCATGGAAAGCACAAAGGCTGTTTTACCCATGGCCGGACGGGCAGCTATAATAATAAGGTCGGAATTTTGCCAACCGGAAGTAATTTTATCCAATTTGGTAAATCCACTTTCCAGTCCGCTCAAACCGTCGGTACGGGCAGCAGCCTTTTGAATCATTTTATACGCCTCAGCAATGACCGGATTGATCTGTGTATAATCCTTTTTCATGTTTTGCTGAGATATCTCGAAGAGCTTTCCTTCGGCCTCCTGCATCAGATCATCCACATCGAGCGTTTCATCAAAAGCCTTGCTTTGGATATTGCTCGAAAATGTAATCAGTTCCCGAGCTAAAGCCTTCTGAGCTATAATTCGGGCATGATATTCGATATGCGCAGAAGAAGCGACCTTGCTACTTAATTGAGTGATATAAAAAGGACCACCCACTTCTTCCAATTCACCACGTTTGGATAATTGTTCCTTTACGGTAAGAATATCCACCGGTTGTTGATTGATTGCAAGATCGGTAATAGCAGAATAAATTAACTGATGCTTATGCTCATAAAAAGATTCGGGACGAAGTATTTCACTCACTAAAGAATAAGCGTCTTTTTCTATCATCAAAGCACCTAAAACAGCTTCTTCCAACTCCGTTGCCTGAGGTTGAATACGCCCATAATCGGTTACAGGTTGCACTTTGGTTTTAGTGTTACTGCGGGGTGTTCTTCTTTGTTCTGCCATCAATCCATAAATTAGGGAAGACAAAGATACATTCATTCTTTGTTTTTACCCCACCTATTCCTTATTATTTATTAACTTTGTATCCACAATTTGCTGTTAATCGCTGAATATTAAAATATAAAACCAATATCATCGTGATTACATTTCCGAATGCCAAAATCAATTTAGGTCTTAACATCGTAGAAAAACGACCTGACGGATACCACAATCTAGAAACAGTATTCTATCCGATTCCATTGGAAGATGCTCTTGAAATTCATACACTAAATCATCAATCGGAAAAAAACGAAAACAAATGTATACTCAAGCAATCAGGTATAAAAATTTCCGGGAATCCGGAAACAAATCTAGTAGTCAAGGCATACCGTTTATTAGACGAACAATTCCACCTACCTCCCGTTGAATTCCACTTATTTAAGCATATTCCGTCGGGAGCTGGTCTGGGAGGAGGATCAGCGGATGCTGCTTTCACCCTTAAACTACTAAATGACAAGTTTGAATTAGAGTTGACCTATGAAGAACTGGAAGAATTTGCCGGTCGACTTGGAGCCGATTGTGCCTTTTTTATTTCCAATTCTCCCGTATACGCAGAAGGAATAGGCAATATTTTCTTTCCTATTACCTTATCTCTAAAAGATTATCAGATAATAATTATAAAACCGGATATTTTTGTTTCCACCCGAGAGGCTTTTGCTAAAATAACTCCCCGGCACCCGGAAAGGTCATTAAAAGAAATCATCAGACTTCCTGTGGAGCAGTGGAAAGAAACAATGGTGAACGATTTTGAAGCAAGCGTATTTTCGGCGTTTCCCGCTATCGGAGAAATAAAAGAAGAATTATATCGGCAGGGGGCCCTATACGCCTCAATGAGTGGCTCCGGCTCGTCTGTCTTCGGAATTTTCCCATTGAACGTCGAACTACCCAAAACTGCTTTTAAAGAAGAAAAGGCTATCTTCAGATTTAACTTATAGTTAGCCCCAAAGCATCATCAAATTCGAACATTTTTTGAGACTTCTCCTAAAGGAACAAGTTGTTCCTTTAGAAGAAAAATAAGCCTTGTCTCTCGACAAGGCTTATTCACAACACAAACACAAAATAAAACACGACAAAACTACTATGTAATCTAACCTGTCGACACCAGAGAGGCATCCGTGCTATCTATGGATATTCGCATAGACACAAGATAGATCAGGCTGATTAGCAAATATTAAACAAATGCAAAAATACATTTGTTTTTGTACATTTGTTAATTAAAGTAAAATATTCCATTTTTATTATTGAATACCTTTCTCACGAAGTTTCAGCTGCCAATTCCATGCGGAACGTAAAGTATCTTCAATCGTTTCAACCGCTTTCCAGCCCAGCTCGTCATTAGCCAAAGCCGGGTCAGCCCATACTTTTTCAATATCCCCCGCACGACGGTTCACAATTTGATAATTCAATTTCACTCCTGTCGCCTTTTCGAAAGCATGAATCAATTCCAATACGGAAAGGCCACGCCCCGTACCTATATTAAAGACTTCCACTTTTTCCTTTTGCTTTTTATCCAGAATGCGGTGAATAGCAATCACATGCGCCTTTGCTAAATCGACAACATTGATAAAATCGCGAATACAAGAGCCATCAGGCGTATTATAATCATCGCCAAATACACTTAACTTCTCACGAATGCCAATAGCCGTCTGGGTAAGATAAGGAATCAAATTTTGCGGCACCCCGTTGGGCAATTCACCAAGTAATGCTGTAGGATGTGCCCCAATAGGATTGAAATAGCGTAATAAAATGGCATTAATAGGAGATCCCGAAGTCACCGTATCACGGATAATCTCTTCATTAATTTGCTTGGTATTTCCATAAGGAGACTCCGCTTTTTTAATAGGAGCTTTCTCGGTAACCGGCAATTGGTCCGGTTGTCCATAAACCGTACATGAAGAAGAAAAGACAATGCCTTCCACCCCATACTTAGGCATCAATTCAAGTAAATTAATTAACGATACAATATTATTACGATAATAGAGGAGCGGCTTCTGAACTGATTCGCCCACAGCTTTGCTAGCTGCAAAATGAATAATAGCTTTGATGCCTTTATATTTAGCAAACACGGCTTCAACACCCGCAAAATCCAGACAATCCAATTTTTCAAATGCAGGCCGGATCCCCGATACCTCTTCAATATGATCGACTACATCTGCACTGGAATTTGAAAGATTATCAATAATGACTACATCATAGCCTGCATTTTGAAGCTCCACTACCGTATGAGAACCGATATAACCGGTTCCCCCGGTGACTAATATTTTGTCTTTCATCTATTATATATTTTTAGTTATAATTCGAAACCACAAATGTAAGCAATTTCTTTAAGCTTCAAAGGTTAAGATACAAAAATTCCCCCTGCCAATATGTAATTTAGCAGAGGGAATTATCAATCAGAGGTTTTTCGAGGCCTCTTATTTTCTTTATTTTACAATGCTCATATTTTTACGACTCCAGAAAAGCCCATGAACGCCATCGCTAACAAACCTGCTGTAATTAAAGCAATGGGAGTTCCCTGCATACCCTTAGGTATATTAACCAAACTCATTTGCTCGCGCAAGCCGGCGAATAAGGTTAGTGCTAAACCGAATCCAAGAGCTGTAGAAAAAGCATAAACCACACCTGTCAGTAGATCATAATCCTTCTGAATAACCAAAATAGCTACACCCAGAATGCAGCAGTTTGTTGTGATTAATGGCAAAAAAACGCCTAGTGCCTGGTACAGCGAAGGGGATACTTTCTTTAATATGATTTCCACCATCTGAACCAGCGCGGCAATCACCAAAATAAAAGTAATGGTTTGCAAATAACCCAAATTAAAAGCATCCAATACATATTTCTGAATAAGGAAAGTTACAATGGTAGCTATAGTCAGCACAAATGCCACTGCAGCAGACATGCCCAAAGCGGTATCTACCTTTTTAGACACTCCCAGGAAAGGACAGATGCCTAAAAATTGTGACAGCACAATATTGTTGACGAATATAGCCGATATAAAAATTAAAATATATTCCATAATACTTGAATTAAAATGAATGTTCAATAATACTCATTTACCCTTATTAATTAGTTTTCAACCGGTTTATCAAGGCTATTAAATAGCCCAATGCAATGAACGCTCCCGGAGCAAGGACAAAGAGCAACATGCCATATTCCCCTGGAAGAATGCTTAGCGTAAAGATTTTACCTGTTCCCAAAAACTCCCGAACAGCTCCCAATAAAGTCAGGGCCATAGTAAAACCAAGTCCCATGCCAAGACCATCGAATAGAGAAGGTATCGGACCGTTTTTCGCAGCAAAAGCTTCGGCACGTCCCAGAACAATGCAATTCACAACAATCAAAGGGATGAACAAACCCAAAGTCGCATATAATGCAGGAACATAAGCCTGCATTACCATTTGCAGCAAGGTTACAAAAGAGGCAATGACTACAATAAACGAAGGTATGCGAACCATATCGGGAATCAAATTTTTAATGGCGGAAATCACAACGTTTGAACAAATCAGCACAAACATAGTAGCTAGTCCCATACCCATACCATTAATTGCTGATGAAGTAGTACCCAGCGTAGGACACATACCAAGCAGGAGTACAAACGTGGGATTCTCTTTGGTAATCCCGTTCATCATTACTTTAAAATTATTCATAAGTCCACTCCTTTCATTACTTTACACTGACAGAATCCGCAGCAACTGCCGTGGAATCAGTATGTTCAACATTTTTTTTACGTGTAGCTCCGGAAGTTGCATCTGCAGAAGCTCCTCCTATAAAAGCAGCATATGCCGCATTCACCGCATTTAGAAAAGCACGAGAAGTAATGGTAGAAGCCGTAATGGCATCAACCTGACCTCCGTCCTTCGTAACAACCAAAGGAGCTTTTCCGGGATTTAATCCTTTTATACTCCCTTTGTGTCCTTCTTTAAACCAATCAGCAGCTTTAGAGCCCAAGCCCGGAGTTTCAGCATGTGCAAGCAAAGAATAATCTAAAATATTACCCTCTGCATCAAAACCAACCAAAACTTTCAGCTCCCCGCCAAATCCCATAGATGTAGATTCAACAGCCGCACCGATATATTTACCCTGCTTCGTAGCTGGATATATGGCATACTCAACACCATTTACCGCCTGCATTTTCTTGTCCGCAATAGGATCGTTATCAAAACCGGGAACGACCATACTTACAGCATCGCTCAGTGCCTTTGCATTGGCTTTCTCTATAGGCCCTTTTGTCAACTCGTTTACAAATGCCAGCAACGCTACAGAGATAATTGTGACTCCGGTGAGTACCAGCAACATATTTTTTAAAGATGATTCTAACTTCTTCATTTCTTCTTTGCTACCTCCCCAAAGCGTTTTGGTTTACAATAGGCATTAATCAACGGAGTAAAGGCATTCATAATCAGAATAGCAAAAGACATACCTTCGGGATAAGCACCGAAAAGACGTATTACAACCGTTAATAAACCAATACATACGCCATATATCAACATACCCTTCGTACTCATCGGCGAGGTCACATAATCAGTAGCCATAAAAACAGCTCCAAGCATCAAGCCACCGGATAATAATTGAACTACGGGAGAAACATAAAGCGCAGGATTAACCCAATGCATGATGCCGGAAAATATAAACACCGTAACTAATATGGATACAGGAATATGCCAGGTAATGATTTTCTTCCAAAGCATATAACATAACCCAAGCAGTAGAGCTAAAGCACTAACTTCACCAATACACCCACCGCTATGACCTATAAATAAGTCAATTGAGGAAGGAAGATCGCCAAGCGAATACCCTGGAGCTCCTTTTATAACTCCCTTCATAATAGCCAATGGCGTAGCTGCTGTCGTAGCATCAGTATAAGCAACAATTTGTCCCACGGCAGGCCAACTTGTCATTTGAACTGGAAAAGAAAGTAACAGGAAAACCCGGCCAACCAATGCCGGATTGAACGGATTACATCCTAATCCACCAAAGGACATTTTAGCAACGCCAATGGCAAACAATGCACCAATAATAATAATCCAAACAGGAAGATTGGAAGGTAGATTGAAAGCTAACAATATTCCGGTAATCACAGCAGAGCCGTCTAAAATGGTGGTATGCTCTTTCTTCATAATAAATTTGCCTATACTCCATTCAAAGAACAGACAGGCAACTACCGAAGTAATTGTAACAATCAATGCACCTACTCCAAAAAAGTACAGAGACAAAAGAAATGCCGGAATTAGGGCAACAAGAACCCCATACATATTCTTCTTTACGCTATCTGCGCCATGAATGTGGGGTGAAAGTGATATAGTTAATCTGTTTTCCATACTTCTTTATTTTTTAGCTTGACGTGCACGAATCATAGTGCCAACTTTACCTTTACCCAAACGGCAATAATCGAGTAACGGACGGTTAGCCGGACAAGTAAATTGGCAGGAACCACACTCTATACAATCCATAATTCTTTCTTTTTCCATTCTTTCAAAATCAATATGTTCTGCCAATGCTGCCAATAAATAAGGTTCCAGCCCCATAGGACAGGCATTTACACATTTGGCACAGCGAATACAAGGCTGAATTTCACCACGCTTGGCTTCTTTAGTATTCATGATCAGAATACCTGAACTCCCCTTTGCCGTAGGTACATCGGTATTGACCAAAGCTTTGCCCATCATCGGACCACCGCCTATAATTTTTCCTGTATCTTCAGGCAATCCGCCACAAGCATCAATCAATTGTTTTATTGGAGTGCCGATGCGTGCCAAAAAGTTGGAAGGTTTCGATAAAGACTTACCGGTAATTGTGATTACCCGTTCAAACAATGGTTTATTTTTTTGCACAGCTTCATAAATGGCAAAAGCGGTACCAACATTTTGTACCACCGCCCCAGTAGAAATAGGTAATGCTCCGCTTGCTACCTGACGCTTCGTAATAGCATCGATAAGTTGCTTCTCTCCGCCTTGAGGATATCTAACTTTTAGAGGAACAACCTCTATTCCGGCATAATTAGAAGCAATCTTAGTCATTAACTGGATGGCATCAGGCTTATTATTTTCAATACCAATAAAAGCTTTATTTACCTTTTCCGCTTTCATCAGAATATAAACCCCTACCATAATTTCTTCTGCATGTTCCAGCATCAACTGATGATCGGCAGTCAAATAAGGTTCACATTCTACCGCATTAATAATAACACACTCCGCCTTGAAAGCCGGAGGAGGAGACAATTTTACCTGAGTAGGGAAACAGGCTCCGCCTAAGCCTACGATACCGGCAGCAGCAACTTTTTTTATGATTTCCTCGGAAGTCAAGGTACATTCCTTGACCAAATCATCGGAACGGTCAATGCTCTCTTCCCATTCGTCACCTTCCACATCAATAAAAATAGCAGGTTTTGGATAGCCACTAGCGTCGACGATAGAATCAATCTTAGCCACTTTACCACTCACAGATGAATGAACAGCCGCTGAAACAAAGCCGTTTGCCTCACCTATTTTTGTACCGACTTTCACCACGTCACCTTTTGCCACGACCGGCTTTGCAGGTGCCCCAATGTGTTGCCCCAATAGAATGACCGCTTTAGCGGGAATGTCCGCTTTAACAATGGGTTGATGTGCCGAAAGTTTATTTTCACGTGGATGAACACCACCTATTGAAAATGTCTTCAACATACAAATTTTATATTTTTAATCATTTATTTTCTTAAATATATCTACTGCAATATCCCTCAACTGTTTTAAGTCAGACTATAGTCTCTCTTTCAGCAGTAACAGGCTCCTCCACTTTCGGTTTGCGAGGAGGAAAATTCAATGCAATAATCGTATCTTGTGGGCATGCTTCCTCGCACTTACGGCACGATTTACACTTATTAGGATCAATATACGCTAAATTATTTTCCAATGTTATGGCATCAAACGGACAAACTTTTACACATTTGCCACAACCGATACAAGCAACAGTACATGCTTTACGCGCTACAGCACCCTTCTCTTTATTAACACACTGCACGTATACCCTACGGGACTTTTTACCTTGCGGACGAATCTCTATAATATCTTTTGGACAAGCTTTGACACAGGCACCACAAGCGGTACACTTGCTTTCATCCACTTCAGGAAGCATGGTCTCGGGATTCATATGAATGGCATCAAACGAACAAGCAGCCACACAATCACCACAGCCCAAACACCCATAACTACAACCCGTATCACCTCCATAAAGAGAAGCAGCAATAGCACAGCTTTGCGCTCCGTCATAGAAATTCACTTTCGGACGATTGGCACACGTTCCATTACATCTTACCACCGCAACCATCGGTTCGGCAGCAGTTGCATCCATTCCTAAAATTCCAGCAACTTTTGCCATAACAGGTTGACCGCCTACCGGACAAAACTTGCCTTCCAGAGAATCAGCTTTTACACAAGCATCGGCAAACCCACTACATCCCGGATAACCACATCCACCGCAATTAGCCTGGGGCAGGACAGCTGAAACTTGTGCAATGCGCGGATCTTCATACACTGCAAATTTCTTGGAAGCAATATACAATATAGCCGCAGCAATCAATGCTATAGCTCCCAACGAAATTACTGCAATCAGAATCACATTCATAAATTAGTTGTTTATTAATTATTATTTTGTATTTCGATTGATATCTTCTATAGAGAAAGAAAAATTCTTTGCCAGACGATTCTTATTCAATCCTAATATTAAATAATAGGGCGCAAGAAGAAATAATGAGCATAATGAAGACCATAATTCATTATTCCATATAGACATGAAAACAAAGAGGAAAATGACCAAAATAAAAAACGGGAGTATAAAAGCTAAAAACACCGCTTTCATCCCCATAGAGAGGGCTCCGATAAGAATAACACTATCACCCGGTTTATAAATAGCTCCGTCAGTAACAGTCACGTCAATCAGCTTTTCTTTTGTATCAGCTGATGAGCAATGTCCTTTTACACTACATGCAGCACATGCTGATGCTTGAATAATTCTCACTTTAAGATGAGAACCATTTATGTTTTCCACAATACCCTGATGTTTTATAATATCCGCCATTTGCAAACTACGCATTACAAATTGCGGCAAATTTACGCATTATTTGTGAACTGCAAGAGTTTCATATCTCTTTTTATGTGTCCGCGAACGATCTTTTACCCGTTTTAACTATTTAAATCCCCTATTTTGATTAATATAGAATAAAAAAAGTATCCTATTGACAGAATCAAAAGGATACTTATAGAACGTTCAACCAATAAAAGTTACCATTTGTAATTGATGCCAAAGCTTAGCAACTCCTTCAACTGAAAATAACTACTTCCTGTAGTCGGAGTGCTACTATCATCATAGCGAGCATTCACATAAAGTTTGGTAGACAAATAACGATTCAAGACAAAATTCGCCGTATTTTCCCATTCAATGCGAACCCAATGGTAACTTGTCTGATAATTCAAACGGGAATCAAGTATAATAGAAGGAATAATGGTCCATGCCAGCGTAGGTTGTATCTGGGAACCAAAATTATGTTTTACGGATTTTCCCTCATCCAGTCCGAAATTAACTTCATTCACATTTTTATTTCCAACATACCGGAAGGTATAACTCAAAGGAGCAAGAACAACAGAAAGGTTATAATTCTTCTTTTTCATTTTATAGTCCATACCAATGCTGAGAGACATATCCAGTGGGGCTAAAAAAGCCGAAGAAAGAGCCTCACTATTAGTCTTATAATTATTACAAAACTGAGTCTTTACTTCAGCAGAAATTGTATAATACCACTTGGAAGCAGCCTGAATACCCAATTTACTTGCCAAACGAAGTTGATCGGTATTTATTAAATAATCATGGTACTTATCAGAAGGAGTAGAACCAAATCCTAATTTAGCATCCAGTAAGTTTTCCCATTGTATCTTTTCCTGATCGTTATAATTAGCATATAATTGTAAATTAGCCAAAACAGTATTTGTACTCTCTCCTCCTTTATACCAATTATCTGATATATAGTTCTGCGTAATCTGCAGTGATCCACTACCTCCCGTTACCCACCAATTAGGTTTTCTAATCACCACTTTCGCTTCTTCTTCAACCCCAGCTCTTCTTTCTCGGGCAAACAATTTCATAATGGGAGGTTTGGAAGATGCCTCTTTCCTTATATTATCCTTAAAAGCCCTAATTCGCATAATCCGGTTTTCCGTATTAACGATTTTCTGCGGTTCATTTACATAGAGAGAAAGCAATGCATTGTCCATTATTTTATTAGCATGCTCCTTTGCTATAAAAGGAGTACAATCAAATGGTAATAACTCACGCGTCTGTACGGACACGCTATCAATTTTTTGAGAACTCCAATTCACTTTAGACACACGCTCTAAAGGAGAATTATAATAAACCAAAGGGAGATATAAACGATAATAATTTGCATCAAGAGCAATATAACGTTCCGGAGTAGAAGGATCATTTAAATAGTTGAGTACTCCAAAATATTTTTCATACAACATAGAAACCGTATCCATTCGAAAGCCATTATTATCAGGTTGTAATTTTAAAATCAAATACCGCTTCAATACATCCGAGAAATGATTATTCTGAGTAAAAACTGTATCAGCATGAACCTTCTCCTCTGTTTTTTTTACTTTTTGAGCCATCATTGATAAAGGGAACAAGGCAACAACCATCCATAAAGACAAATACCTATTCTTCATTTTATCTACATATCTTTTGTTCAGACGCAAAAATAAGCCAAAATGTTCAGATAACATAGAAACGAAAGAGAAAGATTTACTTCGACAAGTTCTAAAGAAGAGTTTTTTAATAATTGTTTCACCTAAATCTTTATGTACTTCCTCTTTTTTTTATAATTTTGCACTCTTTAAGTTCAACGTGTATTAATAGAATATCTACTAAAACAAAATAACAATTTAAAACAGTATAACTGTGGGAGAAACAAAGTATATTTTCGTTACCGGTGGCGTTGCTTCCTCTTTGGGTAAAGGCATCATTTCATCCTCCATTGGCAAATTACTACAGGCAAGAGGTTACAAAGTAACTATCCAAAAATTTGACCCTTACATCAATATTGATCCCGGAACGCTAAACCCTTATGAACACGGTGAATGTTATGTAACCGTAGATGGGCACGAGGCCGATCTAGATTTAGGGCATTATGAACGTTTTCTGGGTATTCAAACGACTAAAGCTAATAATCTCACAACAGGGCGTATTTATAAGAGTGTAATTGATAAAGAACGTCGCGGAGATTATTTAGGAAGAACCATTCAAGTTATACCACATATTACAGACGAAATAAAGCGGAATGTAAAATCATTAGGAAACAAGTATAAATTTGATTTTGTTATTACTGAAATAGGCGGTACTGTTGGAGATATAGAGTCCCTCCCCTACCTGGAAAGTATCCGCCAATTAAAATGGGAATTAGGAAAGGATGCCTTGTGTGTTCATCTCACCTATGTTCCTTATCTTGCCGCCGCAGGAGAGCTAAAGACCAAACCAACCCAACACTCTGTAAAAGAATTGCAAAGTGCAGGAATACAACCAGATATTTTGGTCCTAAGAACGGAACATCAATTAAATGCCAACGTTCGTAAAAAAGTTGCTCTTTTTTGTAATGTAGACGAAAACGCAGTAGTACAGAGTATTGATGCTTCAACTATCTATGAGGTTCCTTTATTAATGCAGGCACAAGGATTGGATGAAACAATCTTAAAAAAGATGGGCTTACCGGTTGGGGATCCACCTGATTTGAATTCATGGCGTGCTTTCTTGGAACGCCGTCATAAAGCCGAAAAGACAGAACCCATACATATCGCTTTGGTGGGGAAATATGACTTGCAAGATGCCTACAAATCCATACGTGAGGCTCTATCTCAAGCAGGAACTTACAATGATTGCAAAGTGGAAGTGGACTTTGTTAACAGCGAAAAGTTAACAGACGAAAATATAGCAGAAGCACTGAAAGGAATGGCCGGAATTGTTATAGGTCCTGGATTTGGGGAAAGAGGCATCAACGGAAAATTTGTAGCCGCCAAATATACTCGTACACATGATATTCCGACATTTGGTATTTGTCTGGGAATGCAATGCCTTGCCATTGAATTTGCACGCAATGTATTGGGGTATCCCGACGCAAATTCCCGGGAAATGGATGAAAAAACGCCTCATAATGTGATTGATATCATGGAAGAGCAAAAGTCCATAACCAATATGGGAGGAACCATGCGACTGGGAGCTTACGAATGCATTATACGAAAAGGAAGTAAGACCTACGAAGCATACGGAAATGAACACATTCAGGAACGCCATCGCCATCGGTATGAGTTTAACAATAACTATAAAAAGGAATACGAAGCGGCTGGCATGAAATGCGTAGGAATTAATCCGGAGTCGGACCTTGTAGAGATTGTGGAAATGCCAAAATTAAAATGGTATATCGGGACACAATTCCATCCGGAATATAGTAGTACTGTATTGAAGCCACATCCTCTATTCCTATCTTTTATCAAAGCAGCTATAGAGAACCAAAAGAAAGTATAAATAAGTAAAATCAGTAACACCTCATGGATAAAAACACCATCACAGGTCTTGTTTTAATAGCTCTTTTATTAATTGGTTTCAGCTATTTCAGTCGTCCCAGTAAGGAGCAAGTGGAAGCACAAAAACGCTATTACGATTCCATTGCACTAGTCCAACAGCGGGAAGACGATCTGAAAGCAAAAGCTGAAGCGGCATTAGCAAACGAAAAGAAAAAGCAAGAAGCGGATTCCTCATCACTCTTTTCCAATGCACGACAAGGATCAGACTCTTTAATTAGTATTCAAAACAGTGTCGTAAAAATAACCATATCTCCTAAAAGTGGATGGATTTACTCTGCTGTATTGAACAATTATAAAGAGCAGGATAAAAAATCACCGGTTACTCTGTTCAAAGGAGATGACGCTTCTATGAACTTTCTGTTCTACAACAAGGAAGAAACTATACAAACTAAAGACTATTACTTTAAAGCCGTTAACCATACGGATAGTACGGTGACCATGCGTTTAATAGCCGATAGTACAAGCTACATCGACTTTAACTATGCCCTGCATGCCAATACATACCTGATGGATTTCAGTATACAAGCCGTAGGTATGGAAAATAAACTGGCTGCGACCAACAAGCATGTTGATATAGAATGGTCACAACGTGCACGTCAGATAGAAAAAGGCTATACTTATGAAAATCGTCTGGCGGATTTGACTTACAAAAAAACGGGAGATGATACCGATTATCTCTCAGCCAGCAAAAATGAAGAGAAAGATATTCCCAACGATTTGAATTGGATTGCTTTCAAAAACCAATTTTTCTCAGCTGTTTTCATCTCGGATACAAGTTTCAAAAAGGCAAAACTGTCATCTAAATTAGAACAGCAAGGTAGCGGGTATATCAAAGACTACTCAGCAGAAATGAATACAGCCTTCGATCCTACGGGAAAGAATCCTACGAAGATGTTCTTCTACTTTGGCCCGAATCATTATAAGACATTAACCTCACTGGATAAGAAACATGGCAACGAATGGGAGTTAAACCGTCTGGTATATTTAGGATGGCCTTTACTACGATGGGTGAACCAATGGTTTACTATCAATATATTCGACTGGCTGTCCAGCTGGGGGTTAAACATGGGAATAGTACTGTTGCTTATGACATTGATTGTCAAAATAGTCATTTTCCCTGCTACATGGAAGACTTACATTTCTTCTGCAAAGATGCGGGTTCTAAAGCCTAAAATTGACGAAATTAACAAGAAATATCCCAATCAGGCGGATGCTATGAAAAAGCAACAGGAAGTTATGGGATTATATAGTCAATACGGCGTCAGCCCGATGGGAGGATGTTTGCCTATGATTGTTCAGTTCCCTATCCTGTTTGCTTTATTCATGTTTGTGCCAAGTGCTATCGAATTACGCCAGCAAAGTTTTTTATGGGCCGATGACCTTTCCACATACGATGCATTTATTAATTTCCCATTTCATATTCCATTTTTAGGAAGTCACCTGAGCCTATTCTGTTTACTCATGACCATTGTCAATATATTGAATTCCAAGTTCATGATGCAGCAACAAGATACCGGAGCACAGTCTCAAATGGCAGCAATGAAATGGATGACTTATTTAATGCCCGTCTTTATGTTGTTTATCTTAAATGATTATCCTTCAGGATTGAATTACTATTACTTTATATCCACGTTAATCAGTGTAGTAACAACGATCATCATGCGCAGAATGACAGATGAAAATAAACTTCTCGCCCAACTGGAAGCTAAAAAGAAAGATCCAAATAAGATGAAGAAGAGTGGCTTCGCCGCACGTCTGGAAGCAATGCAAAAGCAACAGGAGCAAGTAATGAAGGATAAACAAAAAAGAAAATAAAGCTTTAATTGAATATTATCATTAAATTCGCAGCCGGGCCATTAAATAGTCCGGCTGTTTTTTCCCCTTACATATGGAAACGAAGACAAACTATACCAACAAAGAGATAAGACATATAGCGACTCCTATTCTGATCAGCCTCATTATGGAGCAATTGATAGGAATGACTGACACTGCCTTTTTAGGACGTGTTGGTGAAATAGAATTAGGAGCCTCAGCCATTGCCGGCGTATATTATCTGGCAATTTTCATGGTGGCATTCGGTTTTAGCATTGGTGCCCAAATTATGATAGCCCGCCGAAATGGAGAACGTCAATATAAGGATATAGGTTCTATTTATTATCAGGGGATTTATTTTTTATTGGCTCTCGCCGTCATCACGATTTCTCTGTCCCTATACTTCTCACCTAAAATATTAAAACACATCGTTTCTTCTGACCGTATATTTGAGGCAGCTGTTAGTTATGTTAATTGGCGAATATTAGGGCTGATTTTCTCATCAGTTACCGTTATGTTCCGAGCGTTCTTTGTCGGCACTACAATGACCCGAACCCTGACACTAAATTCTATTGTAAAAGTAATGTCTAATGTGTGTTTTAATTATATCCTGATATTCGGTAAATTTGGGTTCCCGGAATTGGGGATCGCTGGTGCAGCTATCGGTTCCTGTCTGGCAGAAGTTGTATCGGCCGTCTTTTTTATTATCTATACCAATAAATACGTAGATACAAAAAAATACGGATTGAATATATTGAGTGGCTTCCGTCCCAAAATATTAAAACGAATACTGAACATTTCAGCTTGGACTATGATACAAAACTTCATCTCTCTTTCCACATGGTTCATGTTTTTCTTATTCGTGGAACATCTTGGAGAACGCCCGTTAGCGGTAACCAACATCATCCGCAATATATCCGGGATACCATTTATGGTCGTCATTGCATTTGCATCAACATGTAGTTCACTCATCAGTAACCTGATCGGTGCCGGAGCTACCGATAAAGTGCCAAAAACGATACGCCAACATGTACGCATCACTTATATGTTTGTATTGCCTATCATTGCACTTTTCGCCCTATTCCCCCATCTCATTTTAGGTATATACACCAATATGCAGGATTTGCAAGATGCTTCAATACACGCTTTATGGGTGTTATGCGGAGCTTATTTGTTCATGATACCGGCCAATGTTTTCTTTCAGGCTGTATCCGGTACAGGGAATACTCGCATAGCTCTTTTACTGGAATTCTCAACACTTAGTATTTACCTGACATATACCTATTATATTATTCTCCACTTACGTGTAAATGTGGCTGTATGCTGGACTACAGAGTATGTATATGCTATTTTTATATTGTTATTTTCTTACCTCTATCTGAAAAAAGGCAATTGGAAACAAAAACAAATTTAAGTTTCGCTTTTCACCTGCATTTCAATAGTTTGTAAACGGAGAAAAGCCATACGACATTATCTAGCATACAATGATTTCCTAAATTCAAGGCTATTTAGGTAGTCTGTCTTTCAGAAAATCTGTATCTTCGTCTTTCAAAATAAATATATTTCCAATATGAGACAATCAAACCTAATATTTATGTCGGCAGCAATTATGTTGACGTCCTGTGCCGGAACAAAGGATACGGGACAAACAGAACCGATCATCGGACGATCGGACATCAAGATTGAAGGTAAACGTATGACTCCCGAAGCTCTTTGGGCAATGGGGCGCATAGGAGGTGTAACCGTGTCGCCTGATGAGAAACAACTGGCTTACACAGTCTCTTATTACAGTGTACCGGAGAATAAAAGTAATAGCGAAGTATTCGTAATGAATGCAGACGGTAGCGGGGACAAGCAGATCACCCATACTGTATGTAAAGAAAATGAAGTCGCTTGGATTAAAGATGGTAGTAAGCTTGCTTTCCTAAGTAGTGAAAGTGGCAGCAGCCAAGTATGGGAAATGAATCCTGACGGCAGCGAACGCAAACAATTAACTAATTATAATAGCGATATAGAAGGCTTTTCTTTTTCTCCCGATGGCAAAAAGCTATTGTTTATCGCAGAAGTAAAAACGATTAAAAGCACAGCAGAAAAATACCCCGACCTGCCAAAGGCAAGCGGAATCATAGTCACAGATTTGATGTACAAGCATTGGGACGAATGGGTAAAAAGTGCTCCACATCCTTTTGTCGCAGATTTTGATGGTAAGGGCATCAGTAATAGTACTGACATATTAAAAGGAGAACCTTACGAATGCCCGATGAAACCGTTCGGAGGAATGGAACAACTGGCATGGAACCCGGCATCCGATAAGATAGCTTACACCTGTCGCAAAAAGACAGGATTGGAATATGCCACTTCCACCAACTCGGACATCTACATTTACGATTTAAAAACAGGAAAAACGATTGATATTACAGAAGAAAACAAAGGATACGATGTCAATCCGCAATATTCACCGGACGGTAAATACATCGCTTGGCAAAGCATGGAACGTGACGGATATGAATCCGATCAAAACCGCTTGTTTGTCATGGATCTGGCAACCGGAGAAAAACGTTTTATCAGCAAAGCCTTTGAGTCAAATGTTGATGGTTTCCTTTGGAATAAAGACTCCCGAAGTCTCTACTTCTTTGGTGTATGGCATGGTGAAACTCAGATATACAATGTAAATCTGACAACTAACGATACGATTACCCAGCTAACAGACGGAATGTGCGACTATGCCTCTCTAGCTCTGGCAGGGAATAAGATCATAGCCAAACGACATTCCATGAGTATGGGAGATGAAATTTATGCTGTAGATAACTCCCGTAATGGAAATGCTTTTGCTGCTGTCAAACAGTTGAGCTTTGAAAACAAACCAATATATGACCAGTTGGAGATGGGTAAAGTGGAAGCCCGCTGGATGAAAACCACCGACGGACAGGAGATGTTGACTTGGGTTATTTATCCGCCTCAGTTCGACCCACACAAGAAATACCCTACTCTACTTTATTGTGAAGGCGGTCCTCAAAGCCCGATAAGCCAGTTTTGGAGCTATCGGTGGAACTTCCAGATCATGGCAGCACACGGTTATATTGTTGTTGCTCCCAACCGCCGGGGCCTTCCCGGTTTCGGATTAAAATGGAATGAAGAAATCAGTGGGGACTACGGCGGACAGTGCATGAAGGATTACTTCACCGCCATTGATAATATGGCTAAAGAACCTTATGTGGACAAAGACCGGTTGGGATGTGTTGGTGCCAGTTTCGGCGGATTCTCCGTCTATTGGATTGCAGGCCATCACAATAAACGCTTTAAAGCATTCATTGCGCACGATGGAATATTCAATATGCAAATGCAATATCTGGAAACCGAAGAAAAGTGGTTTGCCAATTGGGATATGGGTGGTGCTTATTGGGAAAAAGAAAATAAAGTTGCCCAGCAGACTTATGCCAACTCCCCCCACCTCTTTGTGGATAAGTGGGACACACCGATTCTTTGCATTCATGGAGAGAAAGATTACCGTATCCTTGCCAGCCAAGCAATGGCTGCTTTTGATGCAGCCAAAATGCGTGGCGTCCCGGCTGAATTGCTAATTTTCCCGGACGAAAATCATTGGGTACTGAAACCGCAAAACGGTATTCTTTGGCAACGCACATTCTTTGAATGGCTGGATAAATGGTTAAAGAAACATTAGTCTTGAATTAAATTCTTCACTTTTGCTCCATACGTTATATATAATCTTTATATTTGACTATATTTTAAAAACATCGTGTTATATGGCATATCATCGTATATCTTTTATTCACAACGATACAGAATATTCGTTTATTAAAGCTATGGACGGAAAATTATCAGGATATGCTCTAATGTCAGCTTGCCGGGTTGAAGTTCAAATCTACATGAGTCAACATAAACTAAGAGGCAATTACATTTTAACCGGAATGGCAGAAATCTGACAACTTTACGATTTGCCGCCAGTCGAAAGAGAGGATATTGTTCAAACAGTTTTATTATAAGTCCCCTATCTTAGAAAAAGAGGTTGTTCCAAAAGTTGAAACAACCTCTTTTTGCCTAAAACGAATTCAGAGTGTTCTTCTTACGAACGTAAAAGGAGTAATCTCTTCAGCTCTTTGCCCAAAAAGTTCTTGATTTCCTCTATTGACATTTTGCGATTCAATTCCCGTTCCAACGAAGTCACCCCCTTATCTATAAACCCACAAGGATGAATATAACTAAAATAACGTAAATCCGTATTCACATTAAAAGCCAGTCCATGCATAGTAACATAATGGCTACTGCGAACTCCTATTGCACAAATTTTACGCGCACGCGAAGTCGTCCCTTCCAACCACACTCCGGTAGCACCATCCAGTCTCCCTGCCTCTATGCCATAAGCTACACAAACACGAATAACCGCTTCTTCAAGCAAATGAACATATTCCTTCAATCCCAAATTAAAATCTTCCAGATTCAGTATGGGATAACAAACAATCTGTCCGGGACCATGATAAGTGATATCACCTCCACGATCTATATGATATAATGTGGCTCCTATGGAATGCAACTGCTCATCACTTAACAACATGTTATTATCCTTGCCACTACGTCCTAAAGTATACACCGGAGGATGTTCACAGAAAATAAGATGATTCACATAGGCACCACCATTCTGCTTGGCATGAACCAATGCATCAAACAACTCCGTTTGCCGTTTCCACGCATCGGAATAGGAAATATCTTTCCAGTCTATAATATCAAGTTTCATAGAGACAAAGATACGAATCTTCTCTCACATAATTCACTCTACAAGATATTTCACACAGTCATAGTGATTAAAACAAGGAAGAACACTCCATCAGCGCCTGAGCCGCAAACTATTCAATACGACAGAAACACTGGAGAAAGCCATTGCCGCACTGGCTAACATAGGATTCAATAACATGCCATTAATGGGATATAGCAATCCGGCTGCAATAGGAATGCCTATTAAATTATAAATGAAAGCCCAGAAAAGATTCTGATGAATTAAACGTACCGTTTTACGGGAAAGGGCCAAGGCTTTAGGTAAAAGCAATAAATCTGAAGTCATCAACGTAAGCATTGCCACATCCATAGCAATATCAGTTCCCTTTCCCATTGCTATGCTTACATCTGCACAAGCCAAAGCCTGGGAATCGTTGATTCCATCTCCAACCATAGCAACTGTACGACGCTGAAGTTGAAGCCTTCGTATAAAATCTTCTTTATCAGACGGGAGTGCATCAGCCACATAGTGCTTAATGCCCAAGCGTGTGGCCACAGCAGATGCTGTACGTTCGCCATCGCCTGTCAACATACAGATTTCAATGCCCTGACTCCGAAGTTCTTTTACAGCACCTATGGAAGTCGGCTTTATTTGATCTGTAATGGCAACAATGGCCAACAGCTCATCTTCTTTCCCGAAATAGACAATGCTACACCCCTCAGATTCATATTGTACCAACATTTTTCCGAATACATCAGTAAACACAGCTCCATAGTCTTTCAGTAATTTATGACTTCCCGCCCAATAGTTTGACCCCTGATATACCACCTGAACGCCTTTTCCGGTAATACTCTCAAAACTATCCAATGAAACCGGAGTAATATCTTCTTCTTTCAGAGCCGAAACAATAGCACCAGCCAAAGGATGCTCCGACTTGAGTTCGGCCGCTAAAAAGACACTCTTAAAATAATCTTCCTGTGGCTTAGCCCATAACCAACCTGTAACAGTAGGATGTCCCTCGGTCAAGGTTCCTGTTTTATCGAGTACGACTACATCCACCTTTCGCATCAATTCCAAAGCAACGGCATCTTTTATCAATATATGATTGGAAGCAGCCCTCCCTATACCTACCATCAAAGCAGTAGGAGTAGCCAGTCCCAATGCACACGGGCATGCAATAACCAACACGGAGACGGCAGACAATAGTGCATGGGAAAAAGCGCCTATTCCACCCAAAAGCATCCAGACTACAAAAGTCAGAATAGAAATGCCCAAAACAACAGGAACAAATATACCCGTCACTTTATCTGCGATACGCTGAACCGGTGCCTTACTCCCTTGCGCTTCCTGTACCATACGAATAATATTAGCCAATACCGTATCACTTCCAACCTTTGCTGCACGAAGAATAAAAGATCCTTTCTGATTAATTGTACCGGCCAAGACATGTGATCCGGTTCTCTTCGCCGTAGGAATAGGCTCTCCGTTAATCATACTCTCATCGACATAAGAATCTCCTTCAGCAAGAAATCCATCAACCGGTATCTGCTCACCAGGACGTACACTAACCAAATCATCCACCACCAATTGTTCCAAAGGAATTTCTTCTTCTTTCCCTTCACGCAAGACACGAGCCTTTTTAGGCTGTAACCCCATTAACTTACGAATAGCAGCAGACGTATTTCCCTTGGCACGTTCTTCCATTAGTTTGCCTGTTAGTACAAATGCTATAATAATGGCTGAAGCTTCGTAATAGACATGAGGTTCCAATCCCCTACTATACCAGAATTCCGGAAAAAACGTGTTAAACAAGCTAAAGAGAAAAGCAATCGAAGTACTTAAAGCAACCAATGTATCCATATTACTCCGTTTAACACGCAGCTGTTTCCAGGCACCTGTAAAGAAAGGGGTACCGAATAAAGTTAAAACCAGAAGAGCCAATAGAGCTTGCAACTCACTGGAAAAAGGAAAGTTTGGCAACACCATGGACAACAATAAGAGTGGAATTGCAAAAATCCATGCACCGAATACTCTTTGTTTAAGCCGGTGATAACGTTTCCGATGTTCTTCCTCACTACGCTCTTCCGCATGCTCTTCCTCAATAATAAGGTCATAACCGGCAGACAACACAGCAGCACGTATTTCACCCGGCGTTTGTTGATCATCATTATAAGAAACAGTCAGCATATTGTTTGCAAAATTAACTGATGCTTCTATTACTCCGGGAAGATTCTTTACTGTCCTCTCTACATTATTTGCACATCCTGCACAATGCATATTTAAAACAGGAAAACTCTTTTTTATCTTGTTACTCATAATTCTATATGGAATAAGAAAGCCGAATAATATAACAAAAACACAATTTTCTAACAAAAGTAAGCTATAAATTGTTTGTCTACTATAATAAGGCTTTATCTTTTTTGATATTTATTGCCCGGATTACTAAATTATCATTTATATTTGTCGTAAACGAACAATAGTCTAAAAACACTATTTCAAAGAAAAACAGATATGAAAAACAAATATTACAGTATATTCATTTTCTTGCTTACGATAAGCGTCATAATGTCCTCATGCGGTAACAAAGCGAGCCAAAACGCCGGAGCTTTAAAGTTTGACAGCATTCAGGTAAATGAAACCGCCCACCTCTTTGGTGATACAGCTAAACCGGCTTGTAATCTTATCATCAAAATGGAGTATGCAATAAAGTCTTCTGACAACAAACTAAAAGACAGTTTAAATAGTATTTTTCTTTCGGCGTGTTTTGGCGATAAATACAAGAGCATGACTCCAAAGGCAGCTGTTGCAGCATATACGGAAAAATACATCAAAGACTATCGCAGTGATCTGGAACCGATGTACAACAAAGATGAAGCGGATAAAGAAAGTGAAAGTAGTGTGGGGGCATGGTATTCCTATTATAAAGAAGTAAACAGCCACGTACAATTATATACAAAGCACTTATTGGTTTACCGTACCGACTATAACGAATATACCGGTGGTGCACACGGAATGTACACGTCCAACTTCTTGAATATGGACCTGCATACACTACACCCTGTCCATCTTGATGATTTATTCGTAAGTGATTATCAGGAAGCACTGACCGATCTTTTATGGAATCAACTTATGGCAGACAACAAAGTGACGACCCATGAGGCTTTGGAAGATCTGGGATATGCCAGTACCGGAGATTTAGGACCGACCGAGAATTTTTATCTGGCTAAAAATGGAATTACTTTCTACTTCAACGTATATGATATTACTCCTTATGCTATGGGACCGGTAGAAATCACTTTACCTTATGATATTATGGATCACTTATTGAAAAAGGATGTAATGGTATTAAATGAAGTAAGGGAATAAGTAACAACGGGAAGTCTCCTTTTCTAATTATAATTTGTAACTTGCATTTATTCAAATGGAAATCATTCTAAAGTATTTTCCAAATCTCACGGAAGAACAGAAACTGCAATTTTCTTCACTATACGATCTTTATACGGATTGGAATGCAAAAATAAACGTCATTTCAAGAAAAGACATCACCAATTTGTACGAACATCACGTACTCCATTCATTAGGCATAGCGAAAATCATTCGATTTACTCCGGGAACACGGATTATGGATTTAGGCACAGGCGGCGGATTTCCTGGTATACCTCTGGCCATCTTATTTCCGGAAGTACAATTCCACATGGTAGACAGCATCGGAAAGAAAGTAAAAGTCGCCACAGAAGTTGCGAACAGTATCGGCTTAAAAAATGTAACGTTTTGCCACGAGCGAGCGGAAGAGGAAAAACAGCTTTTCGATTTTGTAGTAAGTCGCGCCGTAATGCCACTTGCCGATCTATTAAAAATTATCCGCAAGAATATAGCTTCCAGACAACACAATGCATTACCTAATGGGCTGATTTGCCTCAAAGGTGGTGAATTAGCAAATGAAGCCATGCCTTTCAAGCACAAAACCACTATATTCGATTTAAACCAATACTTCGAAGAAGAGTATTTTGAGACCAAAAAAGTGGTTTACGTTTCTCCTTAACTTTAGCTCACTTTCTGCTAAGCGATAAAGAGAATAGCGACCTATATAATAAAATCAATGATCAATCATGAAGATAAAGAGATTTGAATTCAATATGCTTCCCGTAAACTGCTATGTGATATGGGATGAAACAAACGAGGCAGTGGTTATAGATGCCGGGTGCTTCTATGAAGAAGAGAAACAGGCATTGAAAAACTTTCTCCTTAATAAGGAATTAAAGGTAAAACATCTGCTTAATACCCATTTGCATTTAGATCATATTTTCGGGAATGGATTTATAACAAAGGAATTCGGATTGCAAGTGGAAGCCAATCAGGCAGATGAATTTTGGATTGAAGATGCACCCAAGCAAAGCCGGATGTTCGGTTTCCAATGGAATGAAACACCGCCTCCTATTGGGAAGTATTTGCACGACGGCGATATAATTACCTTTGGAAACACCCGACTGGAAGCTATACATGTACCTGGGCACTCACCGGGAAGTTTGGTCTTTTACTGCGCAACAGAACATTGTATGTTCTCCGGTGATGTCTTATTTCAGGGTAGTATAGGACGGGCAGACTTGACCGGAGGTAATTTTGATGAGCTAATAGAACATATCTGTAGCCGGTTGTTTGTATTGCCTAATGAAACGGTAGTATATCCGGGTCATGGAGCTCCAACCACTATAGGGATTGAGAAAGCAGAAAACCCTTTCTTTAGAACAATATAAAATAAGTCTAAAACAATTAATAGTAATAATTTACGATTATGAAAAGTGATCTCTTAGCTTGCCGTCATATCGGCATCAGCAAGAAAGATGAAGAACAAATGCTCCAAAAAATCGGAGTAGGCAGCCTGGATGAACTGATTGATAGAACCATTCCTACCAACATCAGGTTGAAAGAACCTCTTAAATTACCCGAAGCCCTGACAGAATACGAATTCGGGAAACATATTGCACAGCTGGCAAGTAAAAACAAGCTTTATACGACTTATATCGGTCTGGGTTGGTATAACACCATCACTCCGGCTGTTATTCAACGTAACGTTTTTGAAAATCCGGTTTGGTATACCTCATACACTCCCTATCAGACTGAAATCTCCCAAGGACGACTTGAAGCCCTTATGAATTTCCAAACCGTTGTTTCCGACCTGACAGGGATGCCACTCGCTAATTCTTCCTTATTGGACGAAGCCACAGCTGCTGCCGAAGCGGTAAGCATGATGTACGGACTACGTCCGCGACAGATGCAAAAAGATGGAGCCAACGTTGTATTCGTGGACGAGAGCATCTTTCCTCAAACCTTAGCCGTAATGACCACCCGCGCCATTCCCCAAGGCATCGAAATCCGTACGGGCAAATATACCGAACTTAAGTTTACTCCGGATATTTTCGGTTGTGTACTGCAATATCCCAATGCGAGCGGTAACATAGAAGATTATCGTGCATTAGTAGAAAAAGCCCATGCTGCCAACTGCAAAGTGGCTGTTGCTGCCGATATTCTTAGTCTGGCTTTACTCACTCCTCCGGGAGAATGGGGTGCAGACATTGTATTTGGGAGTACCCAACGTCTGGGAGTACCCTTGTTCTACGGAGGTCCTTCCGCTGCTTACTTTGCAACAAGAGACGAATATAAACGTAATATGCCGGGAAGAATCATCGGCTGGTCGAAAGACAAATACGGAAAGCTGTGTTTCCGAATGGCTTTGCAGACCAGAGAACAGCATATTAAACGGGAAAAGGCAACATCCAATATCTGCACGGCACAAGCATTGCTTGCAACCATGGCTGGCTTCTATGCCGTATATCACGGTCCGGAAGGCATACGACGTATTGCAGAACGCATTCACGGCATTGCCGTTTATCTGGAGAAACAGATCAATAAATTAGGATACTGCCAGCTGAATACTCAATATTTCGACACACTTCGCTTTGCCTTACCGAGCAATGTATCCGCACAGCAAATACGCACCATTGCATTGAGTAAAGAAGTCAATCTACGTTACTTTGATAATGGAGATGTAGGAATGAGCATTGATGAAACCACTGACATAGCAGACGTTAATGTATTAATTTCCATCTTTGCCATTGCAGCGGAAAGAGACTGGACAAAAGTGAACGACATTCCTATGGAATGTACAATCAATGATGCATTAAAACGCCAAAGTGCTTATCTCACTCATGAAGTATTCAGCAAATACCATACGGAGACGGAGATGATGCGTTACATTAAACGGCTCGACCGCAAAGATATTTCATTGGCGCAATCCATGATTTCCTTAGGATCATGTACCATGAAACTAAATGCCGCAGCAGAATTATTACCCCTTAGTCGACCAGAATTTACCAATATGCATCCATTGGTTCCCGAAGACCAAGCTGAAGGCTATCGTGAATTAATTAACAACCTCGGGGAACTATTGAAAACCATTACGGGATTCAGTGGCATCAGCCTGCAACCCAATGCCGGTGCGGCAGGTGAATATACGGGACTTCGCGTCATCCGTGCTTATCTGGAAAGTATTGGTCAAGGACACCGTAGCAAGGTTATCATCCCGGCATCAGCACATGGCACTAATCCTGCTTCTGCCGTACAAGCCGGTTATACCACCGTGACTTGCGCCTGTGACGAACACGGAAATGTAGACATGAACGATCTTCGTATAAAGATAGAAGAGAACAAAGATGATCTTGCCGCACTTATGATCACCTACCCTTCTACTCACGGCATATTTGAAACCGAGATTGTAGAAATCTGCCGCATGATTCATGCAGCCGGCGGACAGGTTTACATGGACGGTGCCAACATGAACGCACAGGTGGGGCTGACCAATCCCGGCTTTATCGGAGCGGACGTATGCCATCTTAATTTACATAAAACATTCGCTATACCACATGGTGGAGGCGGTCCCGGTATAGGCCCTATTTGCGTAGCCGAGCATCTCAAACCATACCTGCCGGGGCATCCGCTATTCGGAAACGCTACCAACACGGTATCCTCCGCTCCATTTGGCAGTGCAGGCATGTTGCCGGTGACCTACGGATACATTCGTATGATGGGACTGGAAGGATTGACCCGTGCCACTAAGATAGCTATTCTCAATGCCAACTATTTGGCTGCTTGTCTCAATGATACTTATGGCATAGTATATCGCGGAGCCAACGGCTTCGTAGGACATGAAATGATATTGGAATGCCGTCCCATACACGAAGCTACAGGTATTACCGAAAACGACATTGCTAAACGCCTGATGGATTACGGCTATCACGCTCCTACTCTGTCTTTCCCTGTTCATGGTACATTAATGATAGAACCCACCGAAAGTGAAAGTCTGGCAGAACTGGACAATTTTGTAGACAGTATGCTTGCCATCTGGGAAGAGATTAAAGAAGTCAAAGAAGGTGAAGCGGACAAAACCGATAATGTATTGATGAATGCTCCACACCCCGAATATGAAGTCGTTGCCAACAACTGGGAACACAGCTATACGCGTGAAAAAGCAGCTTACCCCATTCAGAGCGTACGTGACAACAAGTTTTGGATCAATGTGGCCCGTGTAGATAATACGCTGGGAGACCGTAAACTTCTTACCACCCGCTATGAAACGTTTGATTGACAAACACGTGCAATAGAGGTAGGATGAACTAAATTGTAATAAGCATAATTTATTCCCAATAAGCGGCGAACAGAATTGTTTATATATAGAAAAGAACGAAGCAGACAGTTACTTTTAGCTAAAATGCCCCGTTCTTTTTTGTTTTTTACGGTGCTAATTCTTCAGCCCACAACTGTGGGCCCGCGGGTTTACAGCTGTGGGCTCTTCGGCCCACAATTGTCCCCCGGAGAGCCCACGTTGTAAACCGAAGTTTTGCCTTATGTATTTTGATATTTAACTAAAGGAATCAGCATAAATTATAAGGTAATGGAATGAATATATCTCACGATACGAGTCTCTTAAAAATCAATGTAAGAAGAAAGCAGAAAGAGTAAAAAAGGAGAAATACGCTCTAAATCATAAATCTATTTTTAAGTTTGAGCTATAAACCTCATATAGATAAGGATAATATCAACTTTGTATGACTGCTCATACCATATGAAATATTTTTGTAGTATATTTGAAATATGTATTTAATCAAATATGAGCCTTAAAATAATATCTTTGATAACTTTAAATAGAAATTAGTATTACTTTAATTCATAATCAAGTATTAAAATGTCACTAAAAATCAAAAAGAACCGTGCTCTTCTACTATACTTGTTAGTAGTAGCATTATTTGGCTGTAGCAGCAAAGGAACATTACACGATACCGATGAACAAACACCGGTATACTTTTCCTCAACCGTATCAGACAATAGTTTCACACGTGTAAGTGGAACAAACTGGAGTGATGGTGATCAGATAGGAGTCTTTGCAATACAACACGCAAAAGCCCTGTTGAACACTAATATTTATGGAGATTGTGACAACGCTCCATTTAGCACTAATTCAAATGGGGTATTCTATTCAACAGGGGCTAATATATATTATCCTCAAGACGATTCCGCACTTGACTTTATTGCATACTACCCTTATAAAAGTAGTATAACAAACTATACCTACCCCATTGATCTAAGCAAACAAGAAGATGTGCTATATAGTAATAACCTAAGCGGACTGACTCAATCGAACAGCAATGCAACATTGGCATTTAAGCACATTTTGTCTAAAATTATATTTTCTGTCAAAGCAGATAATACGGATGCTTCATTAAACGGATTATCTGCCACCATAGAAGGAGGAAAAACCAAAGCAACGCTATCTCTAGCCAACGGTGAATTAACAATTGATGAAACCTCCAACGGAACAACAGCGGCAGTAGTAACCGGAAGCGGTAATAATGAAAAAGAAGTTGAAATCATCGCGTTACCATCAAATAAGGCGAACGAACTTACCGCCAAGTTTATTATAAACGGACAAACCTACACCTATGTCGTTCCCGATCCGCTCGTTGCAGCAAAAGTTTATAAATATGATATAACCCTTCAGGGAGTTCCCCCTACAGTCAAAAAGACAAGTTCCTACATGGAAATACCGGTATATACATCGGCAGAAACGGCTCCTCATTCGGTAAGTGTATTACATATGGTAGGAAGTACGAGTTGGCTCAACTCCAATTATACATATACCAATAACAACATCCGCAATTACAGCATTCTTTATGATACTGAAGATCGCGTTCCTTATTGGGTTGCCTATCCGCTGTATCCCATATATTTGGCTACAGGAAATAGAACAGATGCGTGGGACTATGATCCAGACATCGATAAGACTTTACAACCAAATCTCAGTTCCACATGGCGGCAAAGCGGTACAAACTACAATAGAGGACACCTATTGGCTAGTGCCAGTAGAAATGCAACAACCAGTCTGAATAAAACAACATTCTATTATACGAACATGTGCCCGCAAGAAGGATCAATGAACTCAGGAACATGGGCAGATCTGGAAAACAAAGAACGAGCCTGGTGTCAAGATGCTGCGTACGACACCCTGTATGCAGTTACCGGTTGTATTCTACCGGAAGCACCAGAAACCATTTCGACTGTAAACGATGTAGATGGAAAGCCATCAGTGGTCCCCAAATATCTCTATAAAGCACTTTTACGTAAAAACAAAGCATCAGGGAACTATACATCCATAGCATTCCGCATGGAAAATGCCAACACAGGAATCCCCTATTACAATGCGAAGTATGTTATATCAGTATCCGAACTGGAAAAAGAAACAGGATTCACATTCTTCCCCAATCTCCCGGACGATATTGCATCTACCGTAAAAAGTAACACAGACTTAACAAATTGGAATTAAGCTTTGTATGCTTCTACAAAAGAGTAACGATAATAACAAATAGATAAACAAATAAGTCAGTAAAACTGACCTTATACTTAAAAATATACATTATGAAGAATTTAAATTATTTTATAGCACTAACTTTAAGCACATTACTTCTTTCGTCTTGTGGGTCTGATAAAGATTCCCCTATTCCAGACAATAACCCAGTTATATTTCAAGCTTCCATTGGTAATATTACTCGCGCAAGTGGTACTTCGTGGGATAGTGGAGATGCTATTGGTATATATGCATTAAATGCAGGAGAGACTTTTCCAAGCGGTGTATATAACAGCAAAAATAACATCAAATATACCACAACTGGTGATGGCACTTTTACAGCGCAAAGTAATGCCATTTCTTTTCCAGACGAAGGACAATTAAGTTTTGTAGCTTATTATCCCTATACCGATCCAATCAATAATTATTCATATAGCATCAATGTTTCCAATCAAAGTGATCCTACTGCTATTGACTTACTATATTCTAATAATGCGACAAGCCTTGGCAAAACAACTACTGCAGTTAGCTTACAATTTAAGCACATGCTTTCGATGATGAGTTTAAACATATCCATCGGGAACGGTATCAGTTCTTTAGATGGAATGACAGCATCGATTAAAGACCTAAAAACATCAGGAACACTTAACTTAGCTGACGGAACCATCTCGGCAGGCACTACAACAGAATCCATAACTCCGGTTTTATCAGGAACAGCAAATGCAAAAACGCTTACCGCTATTGTATTGCCTAAACAAGATTTTAAAAATGCAACAGTGAGCATAACTTTGAATGGAAAGACTTACGAATGGAAGCCTGAATCACAAGAGTTAGATCCTAGTAAGAAGTATACATATAGTCTTCAGTTGAATTCAAGCGGTTTAACAGCTATCCAACCGTCAGCTACCATTGTAGATTGGGAAGCTGGAAATACAGGTTCAGGAACAACAGTGCTGACTCCGATTGAAGAACCTAAATTTACAACAGATAAAACAACCGTTGCTTTACTGGCAAGCGGCTCCCTCACAGATAATATTGCACTGACAACACAAACAGACCAAGCATGGACTACAAGTAGCGATCAAAGTTGGCTTAGCGTAACAGCAAGCGGAACAGGCAGTGGAAACATAACACTAACAGCAGAAGAAAATACCGCAACGACCTCACGTACTGCAACCGTAACGATCACCCCGACCGGGTCAACCACTCTTTCTCCTATTACTATTACGGTAACACAGGACGCTGCATCTTCAACCCCGCCGGCAACACCCGGTTTGTTATTTCCAGGATCTGATTTTGAAAATTGGACCACTTTCACAGGCGCTTTAAATAGTTATGGACTAAAAGACGCGGAACAAAGTACAGACGGAGGTCGTAACAGCTCGTCGGCATTACATATCAATGTAACACCGAGTAGTAATGATTATGTATTCACAGCACTTGTACCAAGTAACTTCTCTGCAGCAGGGAAGACTAAAATCATATTTTATATTAAAGGTACAGCTGACGGGAAATCTTTGTCCATGAATGTATACCAAAATGATAACAATAGTAGTGGATATGTAATGTTCAATCTTAGCGATTGCAGTGGCGATGCCACCATACAGTCAAGTGGTACAAACAGTTATACAGGCTCAATTAATACAAATGGCAATTGGGTGAAAATAACTCTCAATATAGCTGATATAGCCAGCAATATATCTACAACCGCTGGAAATAATTTATTTGCATTAAAGGTTGGTAAAACAGCTGCATACGATCTGTACGTAGATGATCTTACCATTGAATAATGAAGTCATCTCATTGAGCAGATGAACAATGTTCAAGAGACTTGGAGTTTATAAAAAAAATCACTCTTACTATGGTATACTGTAGTAAGAGTGATTTTTTATTTCTATGACTCTTAAGATTACCTCTTCTATTTCATATTAAAGACCATCACTTATTTAATGATAGTTACGGTGCCTTCTTTCAATACCTTTTCTTTAACCGGAGGCATAGCTGCGTAGCCCAAAGCTGCACAACCGTACACTTTATGATTTTCGGGTATACCAAAAGAAGTGAGTAACGAACGTACTTCCGGATCATCGCAAGTTTGTCCCAATTGATTAATCCAACAAGAACCAATGCCAAGTGACTTGGCTGCTAAGAACATGTTCTCCAAAGCACAAGCGCAATCCATTCCCGCCCACCATCGCGAAGGCTCATTGGATGCAATAACCAAAGTCGGCGCATGGTAATAGCAGCAATAGGTCTTACTTTGACCACGTTCCTGCATACGAGGATCATCACTCTTAGCAAAGGCTCCTTTAATTTTCTCATTCAGCTCTTCCAACAACTCTTTATTTTGAATAGCAGTGAAATGCCATGCCTGCATATTCATTCCACTGGGAGCATAAGTTGCTACATCCAGTATTTCCCTTAAATCAGTCTCATCCACCTGCTGTCCGGTATATGCACGTACACTACGACGCGACTTAATTGTTTTTAGAATTTCATTCATTGTAAAATCTACCTTTTATATCCTCTGCTTTATTCCGTTTGGCTATCCATATATGCGGGAGTACGGCAACCTCCTACTTCCGAATCAATCCCACCTTAACATTCAACTTAAAATAATATATCCCGTTCTCCTTTTCCAGAAAACCATATTTATCCTTATCCACCGATCCCTTCTCAAACCGGGTGTTTTGGTAAAGGAAATTAGCAAGCACTTCTCTCCGGGATTTATGGTAACAAAGCACCTTGCCATCCTTATCCGTCAAGAACAAACCCTCAACCGCTGAATCCGTACCATTATAAATTTTAGCCGGGCGCATACCCAATGCAAGTGCCAACAAGAATTGCTTCATCTTGAACTCATAAAAACCGTGTTTTTGAATCAATTCATCTTTGATCTTCAATGGATTCATTTCTTTCATTCTATCAGTCAACTCACTTACTTTTGTAATACCATCAAGATGCATTAACCGAATCATTTCTGCCAACATACGCGGAAAATGTAAATCTATCATTAGCAGATTGGAACGGAACACTTTATCGGCAACATCGGCATATTTCAAAACTCCTCCTAACCGTTCAATCATCATCATGCGCTCAGCCACTTCATTAGGAGATTCGGGCAAAGCATTGATTTTGCTAACTGTGGGCGAGGCAAACTTAATCCCGCTTTGCTCCAATTTCAGGTTAGCCGTACGTCCTCCATCCAGTAAAGGGTTCATCGGACTTAGGCTGCAGCGAACATTAAAACCGCTCATTGGTGCATCAGTGTGCCAGAAAGCAACAGAGAAATCGGTACGATCTTCTGTCTTAGCTTCCAGATCGTAAATATTCAACGCATCCAGAAAACCTTCAATCGATTGAGGAACTTCAACCATATCCATTCCAGACGATGATTTCAACAGATCGAGTAAACAATCGGCTGCTGCGGAAAAATCTTCACGGGCAATACTCATTTCCCCTTTATCCCCCTTAATGCGAACTTGTTCCTTTTCCACATAGTAACAACGGGTACCATCATGCTCTTCTCTTTTAATAACGGAAATATTCCAAGGATGATCTTCCGGCCTGCCCTGTGCATCACCCGGACTGACTTGCCCTTCCGCCAACAATCGGAAGAATGTGTAAAGTTCCCCCAATTCCCTTTTGGTTGCTTCAAATGCCATATCTGTTTTATAATTTATTGGACAAAGATAAAAAAACTACTCCATACATGAACGCAGGAATCAAAAAGAAAAGAAAAAGCCCCATCCAATAAACCTTTTCTAAACTGGCGTGTTATTATCACAATCTTGAACACTTAATAAAATTTGGTTATGGAAAAGAATGATGAAAAAGTGATCGTAAAGGTGTTCCCTGACGGACCTTACGAAGTAAAAGGCAACTTTAGTTTTATTGGAAAAGACGGTAAGGAAATTTCCAACAATGGTACAGTTCATTTGTGTCGTTGCGGAGCTTCCAAAAACAAGCCTTATTGTGACGGTTCACACCACAAAGTAAACTTTAAAGATGGCGTAGAGTAATCTCATTCCCAGTAACACAGAAAACACTGTATCTTATACAAAAGAAAACTTGCTTCTTCTCACATAGAGATAGAGACAAGTATTCTAAACTAGTAAGATACAGTGTTTTTTATATAGATACTACCACCACGAAATCATTCCCATCGCAACGTCTCCACCTTTTCCAGTCGAGCTTTCAATTTAGGCATCATTGACTGCCTGATGCGTAACGTCATACGGCAATCCATATCGTAGCTTTGTTCCAATATATCCGGCTCCTCCTCCTTTACAATTCTCATTACATCATTCATAAAAGGATATTCAAACAAAAAGGTTATGCTCTCGTCTACGGTGCGTTCCACGACCTCAGCAACAGCAATAGCCTCAGCGGCAGCACTCCTGTAAGCTACAATCAGGCCACTTGTCCCCAACTTAATTCCACCAAAATAGCGAACAACGACAATCAAAATATCCGTTAGTTCATTGGAATTGATCTGTCCCAGAATAGGCTTACCTGCCGTACCGGATGGTTCTCCGTTATCATTGGCACGGAAGTCTATACGTTCAGCTCCTAACATATAAGCATAACACACATGCCGTGCATCATAATACTTTTTTTGATAGGTCTCCAGATAAGCTTTAACCTCATCAACCGTACGTACCGGCAATGCAATAGCAATAAATTTGCTACGCTTCTCCGTATAAACAGCTTCAACAGGAGCAACAATTGTCCTATACGTATCTTCACTCATAAATGCAAAGATAGCATATGTGCAGCAATTCAAAGGTAAGGCAAAAACATTTTTTCAACAGAACCCATCAAGTAACAACAAACAAAACAGTACATTTGCAATAACCTAATTCATGTTTTACACAATAACATAGAAAAGTCCAGAAATAGATAACTGGAGCATATAAAATACTCTTTCTTAATTTTAAGAAGAAAGATTTAGCATAAAGCCGGTTATAACGTAACATTAGAAATGAAGAAAGTAGTTCTCATCATAGACTCTTTTAAAGGATGCCTTACTTCAAGAGAAGCCGAAGAAGCTGCCAAGCAAGGTATACAACAGATATTTCCGGAATGCGAAATCTGTTGCTTACCCATATCAGACGGAGGAGAAGGTCTCCTGGACGTTCTATTGAGCATTAATAAGGGAAGACTGATTAACATTACAGCCCACGGCCCTTTAATGGAATTACGTGAAGCTCAATACGGACTATCCCGTGAGAATAAAACTGCATTCATTGAGATGGCTAAGATCAGCGGTTTGCCACTAGTATCGCCAGAGGAACGAAACCCCATGCTGACTACGACTTTCGGGACGGGAGAACTTATACAGGATGCATTAAACCGGGGATGCCGTAACTTTATCATCGGCATTGGCGGCAGCGCTACCAATGATGCAGGACTGGGAATGCTACAAGCTTTGGGTCTTCGCCTTTTAAACAGCCAAGGTAACGTGCTCGACATTGCTAGTGGGGAAACATTATCGGAAATCGCCAATATAGATACTGATCCTATGCATCCGGCACTCAAAGAGAGCTCTTTTACGGTGGCATGTGATGTACAAAACCCTTTCTTTGGTCCACAGGGGGCAGCAATGGTCTTTGCTCCACAAAAAGGAGCAACTCCACAGATGATTGAGCAATTGGATAAGGGTTTGCAGCATATAGCTCGGCTCATCGAGCAAAAAACAGGAAAAGACATTTCCAATACACCCGGTGCAGGAGCAGCCGGCGGAATGGGTGGTTGTATGCTCGCCTTCCTGCATGCAAAACTAAAACCAGGCATACAACTCTTATTAGAAACGATAGATTTCAATCATGTAATCACCAATGCCGACCTGATTATTACCGGAGAAGGTAAAGCAGACCGGCAAACCCTGATGGGAAAAGTACCGTATGGAGTACTGAAAGAAGCAAAGAAACAAGATATTCCCACCGCTTTAATAGCAGGAATAGTAGAAGACAAACAACTCTTAGCAAGTGCTGGTTTTAAAGAAGTCTTCTCTATCAACCCTTTCGGTATGTCATTGGAAGATGCCATGCAACCTGATATTGCACGCAACAACATTCAACAAACCGTGCGTCGTATCTGCCAAAAATATAGTTAACGCTTCTCTTCAAGAATCAAGTTTCAATCAACATACGGACTTTGTCCCGACTTGGACAATTCCGACTTCATAACAAACAATAATGCCTGTAGGCTTACTCAGCAAGATGGCCTATAAACATTACTTCCAGAGTTTCACTCGATTGTGCCATTTGTGGAGCATTTGCTTTTTCAGAGATTCAGATGCAACAATTAATGTAACCCCTGTCAATATAAAAAGAATACCTATGACAATCCGGAACGTTAATTGTTCCCCAAAGACAAGTACCCCGAAAAATAAAGCGGTCAGCGGTTCCAATGCACCAAGAATGGCAGCCGGTGTGGAACCAATATAATGAATAGAAAGCGTCATGGTTATCAATGATATGATAGTCGGAAATAAAGCCAATGAAAGTGCATTTACCCAAAGCAAAGGCGATGGTACAGGTTGCAAGTTCAATCCGAAATTCAATCGCACCACATAGATAGAAATACCAAATAACAATACGTAAAAAGTCAGTTTAGGGGCAGGAAAGGTACGTAAGAAAGAATGATTGACTCCTATGATATAAATGGCATATGTTAGCGACGACATAAAAACAAAGAGTACCCCCAGTAGACTTAACGGCTTTCCTTCTCCTCCTTTATACAACAATAATATTCCAATAAACGCCAAAGCAATGGAAGCTTGAGTCAGGAATGAAACCTTTTCATGAAAAAATAGTGCCATGATTATTGCTACCAAGATGGGATATACAAACAAGATAGTAGAAGCAATACCAGCATCCATATAATTATAACTTAGAAAAAGAAAGAAAGAAGAAAAGGAAAACATCAACCCCATTACGGTCAACGGAACGATTTCCGCTTTCTTCAGGCCAAAAGGTATGCCTCGTATTTTCATCAAAACGCCCAGCATGACTATGGCAAAGAAATACCGATAAAATAATACCGAATCCACAGTCATTCCGGTTTGATAAAGCGGAAGCGTAAACAAAGGGTTCAACCCGTAACTTATGGCTGCGATAGAGCCATAAGCAAATCCCCTGACTTTTCTATTTATCATAAAAAGATTATATAAGCCGGTAAGCTATTTTCCGGCAACGCGTTTCTTCTCTTTTAGTCAATGCAGGGTGTTTCTTAGTGCCAGCCTTTTCCAGAGTGGCAACCATCTTAAAGCCGCTCCATTTCAAGATCTCCTTCAATGCTCTCACTACACCTCTTGATTGATTAAAGAAGATATTAAAAGGATACGGAGTCGTACAAGTAGATACCACAACCGCCTTTTTCCCTTTATGTAGCGGTACCGGAATTTCCCTACTATTTTCTCCCATCATCCCATATACAATGCGATCGAACAACAACTTCAATTGCCCTGGCATGTTTCCCCAGTAGCAGGGTGCACCGATAACCAATGCATCAGCTTCCACTATTTGCTTGAGCGCACGTTGAGCGTCATCTTCCGGCAAACAACATTGCAGTTTATCACGACAACTCATACACCCCATACACGGATGTATTTCCAGGTCATTCACACGCAACGTACTCACTTCAGCACCGCAAGCCTCGACCTCCTTCCCTATCAAGTCAAGCATCTTCGAGATATTTCCCTGTTTACGGGGACTGCCATTAATAATCAAAACTTTCATAGTGTAAATCTATTTTTTATAGCCAAATATGGCGAGCACGAAAAACGCTGCAAAGATAATTCTTTATATACAATCTGTTTCTCCCGCCCCCTGTAAATGTTCAATTCATCCGCTATAATGTTCATCACATCTTCTTTTCACTGGACACGAGCTTAAGAGGCTGCTACTTTTGCAGAAAAAACAAAAAGATGATGAAACAAAAAATTAAGCTCGTACTAGGTTTACTGATGCTAAGCATCAACCTTATGGCACAAAATCCTGAAAACAATCTCTTGGGACAATGGACGAACGAAAGCCACGACAGGGTATTGCAATTTGTAAAACAGGGAAATACCTACAACGCAATTATCCGTAAAGCAAAAGATCATAAAATGATTGGGAAAGAACAAATCAGCGGACTAAAGCAGATAGATGAAAATACGTTTAATGACGGTACTCTCTATCTGATCAATAAAGGAAAAACAGTTAAATGCTCCGTGAAAATGCTCAATAAGGATTTAATGGAATTGAAAGCATCTTCCGGCTTCTTCTCTAAATCACAACAATGGCAAAGAATGTAATAGCAGAATTGTAACAACACTACAAAGGATTATTTATTATGAAAAAATACTTATTCATTTTTTTACTGATCTACACTTCTCTGCCTTGCATGGCGCAACTCACCTTCAACACCCTGCAACAAGTACTTGAATACGCCGATCGAAATTCAGCTGACATTCAAAGTGCTGTATTGCAGGGGAAAAAGGAGCAAGCCAAAGCAAAGCAGACCGCTTCGTACCTATATCCCCAGATAAGCGGTACAGCCACATATAACGATAACATTTCGATCCAATCCACCCTTGTACCGGCACAACTTCTTGATCCGGCAGCTCCTGAAGGTACTTATCAGGAACTTAAATTCGGAAAGAAATATACCAATGGAGCTGGCATTCAGACCCAGTGGGACATCCTGGACTTTCAAAAAATGTTCGCCACTAAGACTGCACGCAACGAGGTCCGTTTAAGTCAAGCTTCCACCCAGCTAACAAAGTTCAATGCTTACAAAGATATAAGCTCCATTTACTACTCCATTCTCATGATGAAGGAAGCTATAAAGATATACGAAGAGAATCTGCAAACATCGACTTTAGCACTAACCAAAGCTGAAGATAAATACAATCAGGGTATCATCAATGAAGAGACCCTAAATAAAGCCAGAATCCAAAAGTTACAAGCTGAAAAGAGATTAACCGATGCCCGGTTCTCCATACATCAACTACAATGTAAACTGCAAAGTAAGCTTGTCACCAATGAAGACATCACGATCAATGACAACATCAACCGGCATTCACCACAAGATAGCACCGCCGAATGTATGACCACACATCCCGAAATACTTTATCAGGAATCGGAAGTCAACTTAATGCAATCCCAGTTAAAGCAAGCCAGAGCACTGGGCCTTCCCTCAATCAGCATGGTCTATCAATATAATTACGACTGGGTATCGGACCGCTTTATGGACTTCTCCAATGCCAGCAAGATGAACTCGCAACTATTTGGCATCAAGCTCAGCATACCAATTTTCAATGGATTTTATACCAAACAGAAAATAAAAGAAGCTAAATGGAGTCTCAAAGAACAACAACTAATCCTTGAGAGTACAAGAATCAGCAAGCAAAAAGAAGACGATATTTTGCTCTCCCAATATCATCAGACAGCGCAGAATCTTACAAAATCGCAGGAAATGCTTGCTCTCCAAAAAGCATCGGACAAACATACCGAAGATAAGTACAACACAGGAATCATTAATCTGGAGGAAAGACTTGAAAAATATCAAGACCTGCTCGATCAACAAAACAGTTACCTTGATAGTCTAAGTGACTATTTAAGTACGGAATTCCAATTATACATCAGACATCTAAATTTTTAAAGTTATGAAGACAAAATCTTATCAAATTCCAATAACCCTTCTTTTAATTAGCCTTGCTTTTACCTCTTGTAAGCAAACGGATAAGACATCTCCTATCAAAAAGAATGTGGATGAAGCCATATTCGCCAACGGAAGTGTCAGTCAGGAAGACGAGTATATGCTTACAGCAAATACAGACGGATACATTCAGAAATTAGCAATCGATGAAGGCGACAAAGTACAAAGTGGAGAAGAGTTGGTCACTCTTAATAGTGATGCTTCCAATGCCCAATTAAAGGAGGCATATGATACTTATCAAGACGCACGTCAAAAGATATCATCCAATTCCCCCCAACTGCTTCAAATCCAGTTTCAAATTGATCAGGCACAGGAAGAGTTGGCACAGAATGAGAAGAATTACAGACGTTACGTAGTACTCCGCCGTAGCAATGCTGTTTCTCCATTAGAACTGGAAAATGCGGAACTTCAATACAAAAATTCAAAGAATACGGTGAGCTCTTTGAAAAAGAACTATGACGAAATGAAAGAGAGCCTGAAACTCAATGAACAACAGAGTCTTTCTAAAATGCAATACCAACAAGCCAACAAGAACTATTACTCTCTGAAAGCCGACAAGAGCGGAGTCGTTCTCAACGTATATAAAACACGCGGAGAACTAGTGAAAAAGGGAGAGAATATAGCAAAGATAGGAAGCGGAAACTTCATCTTAAAAATGTATGTGGCAGAAGAAGACATTTCAAAAGTCTCACTGGGACAGCATGCTAAAATAAGACTAAACTCCTACCAGGACGATATATTTGATGCCGTTATTACCAAAGTATGGCCGGCATTCGATCAGACTGAACAGTCATTTGTAGTCGAAGCACAATTTACACAACGTCCGGACCAACTCTTTTACGGCACTCAATTTCAAGCTGACATAATCACCGGCCATCACGAAAACAGCTTAGCCATACCCACTTCATTCCTTATAAAGGGTCAATATGTGCAACTGGAAAACGGGACACAGAAAAAGATCGTTATCGGAAATAAGAATACGGAATGGACGGAAGTTCTTTCAGGCATAACAGAAAAAGATGTGATCGTAGCAACCAAACAATAAGAGGACAATGAATACAAATAACAAAATATCATGGATACATTTAACATCAAAAATGCAACAAATGGTTGTCGCCGTATTAAGTGTAACCTTCGGCATTTCAATGTATGTCTTCATGAACAGCTTTGTAGGAGGAATTAACGACACTTTCACTGAACTGTCGTTTACTTCTCTGGCACACATTAAGATATACAACGATTTACCTGACAGTGCCGTTTCGCTATTGCCCAAAGCAGATCACAATACCGTTCAGTTTGTGCACAATGCACGCCCCATCCAGTACACCGAAGGAATGAAGAATGCAACGGAAATAGCCAATATAGCGGCATCTTATCCGGGAGTAATAGCCGTGACTTGCCAACTCAATCAGAATGTATTTTTCAGAAACGGTGTCACTAAAGTCAGCGGAAACTTGTCCGGTGTGGACGTGTCCAATGAAGAAAAGGTTTTTCACACCTCCAAATATATGATCGAAGGTCAGTTAAAAGACTTGGACAGAAGATCAGACGGCATCATTCTGGGCAGCGGTCTGGCCAAAGACATCTATGTGAATATGGGAGACAATGTTTCACTACTCACTTCGGACGGAACTACCAAAACATTCAAGATTGTAGGTATCATGGAAACCGGACTGGCCGCAACAGATAAAACAAAGGCTCTGGTATCCATACGTGCGGCACGTCAGCTGTTTTCAAAAAACTCCAGCTATGCATCGGACATACAAATCAATACAACGAATTATAACACGGCTGACAAATTAGCCGGAATCATGCAAAAGAATATTTCCTACAAAGTGGAACCATGGAAAGAAGGTAACAGCCAACTGGAATCGTCCACTATGCTTCGCGATATTCTGGCATACTTTGTTTCCTTCGCCATTCTTATTGTAGCCGGATTCGGCATTTACAACATCATGAATATGACGGTAAACGAAAAGATACGGGAAATAGCCATCCTAAAGGCCATGGGATTCGGAGGAAAAGACATTGTCCACATCTTTTTAATGCAGTCGTTGATTATAGGTATTATCGGCGGAATAATAGGTCTGATAGCTGGCTATCTGCTTTCCACACTAATAGGAGAACTGCCCTATCGAATAGCTTACCTTACCTCACTCCCCATTGCTTTCAAGCCTGTGGACTATATCATGGCATTTCTGTTCGGATTACTCGTAACAACCATAGCAGGATATTTACCCGCCCGAAAAGCATCAAGGGTAGACCCCGTATCAATTTTAAGAGGATAACAATAAAGGAGAGATCATATGAACAAGATATTATCAGTTAACAACATCGTGAAAATATTTCATGAACCTGTGGATTTTCAGGTACTAAAAGGAATCAGCTTCAACGTAGAGAAAGGTGAGTTCGTATCTATTGTAGGCAAATCCGGGTCCGGCAAATCGACCCTGCTTTACCTGCTCTCCACCATGGATACTGATTATCAAGGTAGCATAGAGGTAAACAATGTGGATGTAACTCACATGAATCAGAATGAATTAGCCTCATTCCGCAACGAACACATCGGCTTTGTGTTTCAATTCCATTTCCTGTTACCCGAGTTTTCAGTGGTGGATAATGTGATGCTGCCTGCATTAAAGTTGGGAAAACATCCCAAAGAAGTGATCCACGACAAAGCCATCGAACTACTGAAACTACTTGATGTAAGCGGACAGGAAAACAAGAAAGCCGCCTTACTATCCGGCGGACAGCAACAACGCGTAGCTATTGCCCGGGCGCTGATCAACTCCCCTACAATTATTATGGGAGATGAGCCTACCGGTAATTTAGATTCCCAAAACACACACAATGTATTCAATATATTCCGCCAATTATCCAAAGAACAGGGACAAACCATCATAACCGTCACTCACGACGAAGATTTCGCCAAGAGTTCGGATCGTGTAATAGAACTGGTCGATGGACAAATAATCAAAAACGGATAGTCCCTGAGAAAATGTCAAGCCTATTTTTCAGCGAAAATAAAAAGAAAATGTATCTTTGACTATTTTGATATTCAGAAGACTAATCCATTAAGCATGAAAAAGAGCATATGAAAGACAATGCACAAACCATAAAAATAAAAAGAAGGCTGGCTCCTCTGATTCTGGCTATCATTCTACCCGTATTGAACCTCTTTTCGAACAAAGAGTCACCTGAATTTAGCTGGGAAATGATACACAGATGGTTATTAGCCTCCACCATACTTTATTTCTTATGGTATCTGCTGAATTATACCATGCGCTATGCTAGGAAAAAGAAGCATCAGCATTTAATCACTCTTGCAACCGTATTCGGTGGTTGTGCCATTGCTTATTTCCTGGCCGTCATACTCGTTTTCGATCATGGAGAGTACATCCGCTGGAACTTAATCATCAGACTTAACCTGGCTTGTATTTTCTTCATCATCGTACAGCGCGTACAAATAATTATGGATGATATGACGCGACTTGAGCTCGAAAAGCAACAAATGCAATCCGAAAACTATAAGGTGCAACTTCAGGAACTCCGGACAAGAGTCGATCCACACTTCCTGTTTAACTCACTCAATACCCTGCGTGTAATGGTACGTAGCCATGACCCCGATTCCGAGCAATTCATCATGAGCTTATCCGACTTCTACAGGCAGACACTTAAATATACAGAATCATCCATAGTAAAACTCGATGAAGAACTGAATGTAATGAAATCATATCTGTACCTTGTTAAGACCCGCAACAACGGAGGAATTATAGTCGACATCTCCATTGGCGACGAAGAAGCTTCAAAATACTATCTGCCCACTCTCAGCATGCAGATTCTAATGGAAAACTGCTTCAAACACAATAGTCTGTCGACCAATAATCCGCTACATATTACTATCGGAGTGGATGAAATGGAATACATATACGTACGCAACGACAGACACCCCAAGCTCACCAAGGCACAACCCTCGGGATACGGACTTGAAAATATACGCAAGCGTTATGAATTATTAGGAATAACCGATAGCATTCTTGTCACATCCAACGATGATGAATTTGAAGTCAAACTAAAATTAATTCAGGAAAATGAACGTATTAATTGTTGAAGACGAAAAGTATACAGCACAGTTACTCAAAGAACTGATAGAAAATGATCCGGACTTTCTGGTTACAAACATATTGGGTTCCATCGTGGAGAGCGTACAGTATCTCAATAAACATCAAAATAAAATCGACCTCATATTCCTGGACATTCAACTGGAAGACGGATACAGCTTTGAGATATTCAAACATATAGATATCACCACCCCCGTCATATTCTGTACCGCTTATGATGAGTTCACGCTGCAAGCCATAAAGAACAATGGCATAGAATACATACTAAAGCCTTTCCAAGAGGCAGATGTAACAAATGCTTTGAATAAATTCAAAAAATTAGTGGGAAGCATACAGAGCAAAAGCATGAACCTGGTTATGAACCCTTTCCAGAAAACAGATACCTATCAGGAGAGTTTTCTTACTCAGATTCGTGAAAAGACAATTATTATTCATACCAAGGATATTGCAGCTTTCATTCTCGATCACGAAACCGTCTATATCTACACTTTCGAAGGGAAAAAGTATCCGATATTCAAAAACATGGATTATATAGAAAAAGCATGTGATCCTAAACTCTTTTTCCGCATTAACAGACAAATGTTAATCAATCATCACGCCGTACTCTCCATTCAGGATTATTTCAATCGGAAAGTGTCCATACAACTCAAGATCGAATTACTCGAGAAGCCAATAGTCAGTCGCTTAAAAGTTACAGCTTTCAAAGAATGGCTCGAAAGAGGAAAACATAAATCCTCATAAATGAGGATTGCCTCTCAAGCAGAAAGAATGTACCTTTGCAGCCAAAATAAAAAAGAGACAATGAAAGCTTATATCTTATTGACGACACTACTACTTTCCATTCCATCCTTTGCATCGGCCGGAGAGCCGGATTCCGACTCCATCCCGCAGAAATCCGTTTCACTGGATGAAATCGTAATCACTTCTTACAAAGAGCACAAGAACTTACAAGAGGTTCCGGCTTCCGTTTCTCTGGTTTCGGCCAAAGACCTGAAACAAAACAATATCGTGGACTTTAAGGAGATAAGCGCTTCCATTCCCAATCTTTATTTTCCGGACTACGGTTCCAAACTGACTTCTCCGCTTTTTATCCGTGGCATCGGTTCCAAACTGACTCCTTCGGTAGGCTTGTATGTGGACGGCGTACCTTTCTTCGATAAGTCGGTGTTTGACTTTGATATGAATGAAGTCAGCCGTCTCGAAGTATTAAGGGGACCGCAAGGCACGCTCTACGGGCGGAACACGATGGGAGGGATTATTAACGTATACACCAAGAATCCTCTCGACTATCAGGGATTCAATTTCCGGCAGATGACCGCCAACTACGGACAGACGGAATTTGCAGGAAGCTACTACGGCAAAATATCCGATAAGGTCGGTTATTCCGTATCTTCCAAATACAAGCATAATGACGGATTCTTCACGAATAAGTATAATGGGGAAAAAGTGGATGACCTCAACCATATTTCGAGCAAGGCCAAACTGCAATGGCGGAACGATAGCGGGTTGAATGGACTCTTCTTTGCCAACTACGAATATACCGACCAGGGGGGCTATCCCTTCGGAGTATTTAATCCTGAAAACAACAAGGTGAGCGATGTGGACTACAACGAATACAGCTACTATCGTCAGGGGGTACTCACCAGCGGACTAACCCTGAGCTATCCTTTCAGATACTTTACACTGAAGTCCGTTACCGGTTACCAGCACCTCAAAGACCGTCAGGCCATTGATCAAGATTTTACCGAAGCAGCTAAAGCGTATGCCGTACAAACACAGCGTCAGAATCAATTTTCACAGGAACTCGAAATGCGCTCGAACAGTCATCAGAGGTGGACTTGGCTCAATGGCATCTTCGGCTTTTACAATACCAATAAACGCGCGGTCTATTATCTTAGCCGGAAAAACTATAAAGAACCTTCTTACGGACTGGCTGTTTACCATCAATCCACCATCAACAACCTGCTGTTTAAAAGACTCTCCCTTACATTGGGAGTCCGTCTGGATTTAGAAAAGGATAAGCAAGATTACAAAGTATATACACTGACCGAAAACCCGACACTCACTTCACAGATGAACGACAGCAAAAGCTTCGCTCAATTCACTCCGAAGTTCTCCCTGCAATATCAATTCAACCACACCAACATGATTTATGCCACTACAACTCGTGGCTACCGTACCGGAGGGTTCAATGTTTCTTTCGATGACGAAGCCGAACGGACTTACAGTCCCGAATACAGTTGGAATTACGAAGTCGGCAGCAAATTCGCCATGTTCCATAACCGGCTTTCCGGCGGACTATCTCTCTTTTACATTGACTGGAGACATCAACAGATAGCCCACATGAAAGCAAACAAGCTCGGCCAGTATCTTACGAATGCCGGACGTTCTTACAGCAAAGGCGTGGAACTCAGTCTGCAAGCCCGCCCCATAGACCCGCTAAGTCTGCAATTCTCTTACGGATACACCGAAGCCAAATTCAAGGAATATATCTATAACGAAACCGATTATTCGGATAATTACCTCCCCTACGTACCCGAACAGACGCTTATGCTTAGCGGCAACTACACCCTCAATCTTCGTTCCCGGTATGTGGACCGTCTGAACTTTTCCGCTCAATATGTAGGGACAGGACGCCACTACTGGAGTGAAAATAATGCCGTAGCACAAGGCTTTTATGGTTTGCTTAACGGTAAGGTTTCCGCCAGTAAGAAGAATCTGACTGTTGATTTGTGGATAAAGAATGCCACTTCGCGTAAATATAACATTTATTTATTCCAAACAAACAGTAACTATTTTGCCCAGAAAGGAAAACCGCTTACCTTTGGCACTACAATTGCATTTGCTTTATAGGTAACTGAATAAAAACAATAAATGGGAGTGTGTCAAAAGTCAAAAAAGGACAGAATAGTCTCGCTACGGTATGCTGTAAAGAGGGTGTTCCTATAAAATTGAAGTTTTTTACACATCCTCATTAAAAGTCACTTTATTAAGCATAGCTTACAATTAACTGAGTAAATCAGTCACATCAAGCGGAAAATAAAATAGAAGCCAATGGCCGAAGATCGCATCATGCTCGATAGAAATAAAAGTAAACTATATACTTTCTTTTCACTATACATCGCTCAATCCATTCCGATGAGCTTATTCAGCACTTTGCTACCAGTGCTGATGCGGCAGGAGAATTTTTCATTAACCGCCATCGGCATGCTGCAACTCATCAAACTACCGTGGATTATAAAATTCCTCTGGGCTCCGGTTGTAGACCGCAAAACCAGCGGACTGGGCACTTATAAAAGGTGGATCTTTTACTCTGAGTTTGTCTATGCCTTCCTTATTCTCACCATTGCCTTTCTCAATTTAAAGACCAATTTCCTGCTGGTGCTGGTACTCATCATTCTTTCCTTTGCAGCTTCGGGCACACAGGACATTGCCACGGATGCACTTACCGCACTCTCCTTCAACCGTAAAGAGAGAAGCCGGGGCAACAGCATGCAGAGTATGGGTAGCTTTGCCGGTTCCCTTGTAGGAGGCGGATTACTGCTTATCCTTTATAAATATACAGGATGGAGCTTCATGCTCATCGGGCTTTCCATCTTCGTCATATTAATGATTATACCCCTCGCAAAATACAAAGATCCCGCTTTCACCCCGCGTGTGGGACGGACTCCCATACGGATGAAAGACCTGCTGCTCTTTTTCGGTCAACGCCGCATTCTCACGCAGCTCTCCTTTCTCATCCTCTTTAATTCGGGACTGATTGGCATACTCGCCATGTTGAAGCCGTGGTTGGTTGATCTTCACTATCCAATGGCTAATATCGGATTGATGTTCAGCATCTTCGGTTCCTTATGCGGTTGCCTTGGTTCTTATTTCAGCGGCAACATCATCCGCCGTTACGGACGTGGAAAGGCGGCATCACTTTACGCTTGCTACATCCTTTTCACCGGACTTTACTTTACCGGTATGTCGGGGTTCCAGCTACTAAGCACCGTTAATTTGTATATCGGCATCTTCCTGCTATGGAGCAGCTACGGACTGGCTACCGTATTGATTTATACCATTGCAATGGACTACGTCCGCGCCGGACGGGAAGGAACTGATTTTACCTTACAGATTGTTATTCTACATTTTAGCAGTATCTTTGTAGCAGTAGGTAGTGGTAAACTAGCCGACACCTTGGGATACACAAGCCTTTTTGTTGCCGAATCGTCCCTGGCCTTCTTATCCCTGCTTTACGTATGGTTCTATTTTAAAAAATTATTTAAAGCATGAGCGTTGATTTGCTGAAAAAATATAATGTACCTACACCGAGATATACCAGTTATCCCCCTGCCAACTATTTCCATGAACGATTTACGGAGGAAGATTTGCTTACTGCAATAACTGCTTCCAATGCTTCGACACCGCAACACCTGTCGTTCTACATTCATGTACCGTTTTGCCCCAAACTCTGCTATTATTGCGGATGCAATTCCTACCCGATGGAGAAAAGAGAGGTGGTTGCCGCCTATATGGAAGCCGTAAAGGATGAAATCAAGCAGGTACTTCCCCTTATAGACAAGCACCGTAAAATCGCACAGATACATTACGGCGGTGGCACTCCGACTGCTATTCCATTGCACTATCTCAAAGAGATCAATGAACTGTTGCTCTCCTCGTTCAGTTGCATCGACCACCCGGAGATTGCCATAGAATGCCACCCCGGCTATCTCAATGCCCATCAATGGGAAGAACTGGTGGAAGCGGGATTCAACCGTTGTAGCATCGGCATACAGGATTTCAAGGAAGAAGTACTGAGTACAGCGAACCGCAGGCCTTCGGAACTGCCAGTTGCCGATATTTTCCAAATACTCCGTGCACATCAGGTTGCTGTTAACCTTGATTTTATCTATGGATTGCCCCATCAGACGGCAGAAAGCTTTGCCGAAACCATCCGCACGGCTACCGCACTGCAACCCGACCGCCTTGTTACCTTTTCGTACGCACACGTACCTTGGGTCAACAAGAACCAGCTGATTCTTGAAAAGGCCGGATTGCCTGCACCTCAGGAGAAAGCGCGCATGTACGATGAAGCCAACAAAATATTACGTGCGGCAGGGTATGTTCCTATCGGACTCGATCACTTTGTCCGTCCCGATGACCCGTTGAATATCGCTCTCTCCAACGGATTGCTACACCGCAACTTCCAAGGTTATTGCACCCGCACCACTACCGGCCAGGTTTATGCTTTCGGGGTCACCGCCATCAGTCAGTTAACAAGTGCGTACAGCCAGAACGTACGCAGCATTGCCCAATATATCGACACGGTGGGACAAGGACATATCCCCGTCATGCGCGGCTATGCCCTGAATGATGAAGAGCAACTGGCCCGTGAGGTCATCACCACCCTGATGTGCAACGAACGGCTTAACTGGGAGGAACTCTCCGTCCATACGGGAATGTCTGTAAAGGAAATGCAACAACGCCTCGCGTATGATACTGCACGGTTGGAAGAGATGGCTGCCGACGGCATCATCACCTATACCCCCGAAGAAATAAAGGTTACCCCGGCCGGTGCGCTTTATGTACGCAATGTTGCCGCCGTGTTCGATCCGCTAATGCGTAACGGTGCAACTAAAGCGTTTTCTAAGCCGGTATAAAGTACGATGCAGGAATACAAGTGAGAGTAAATAAGAAAACAGATAAGGATGATTAGCATAAATGAAACCGGAAGAGAATCATACCTAAAAGTAGCATAAAACAGCAACAAATATCGCTATAAGAAAAGACAGAAATACTTCATTGAAATGAAGATGAATGAAGTAGACGGAAATGAATAGAGTGAAATGAAGATGAGTATAGTGAAGCAGAGATAAATAGAGTGAAACAAAAATAAGGCGAAGTAGAATCAAGATGAATCAAGTGAAACGGAGATGGAGAATGATAGAGAAAAACCTTTTCAATTTTATTCCCTTCCGTTGAATTAAAGAAATAAACGAGAATAAGGGATCAAAATAGTCTATAAGTATGCAAGCTCATAACAAAACAAAAGTAACAAGAGAAGTAGAAACCGTAGTTATTGGTGCCGGTATAACCGGTTTAGTCACTTCTTTTCTCCTGAAAGAGAAAGGGACGGACTTCCTTTTACTCGAAAAGGCAGCACGAGTGGGCGGACAATTGCATACCGTCAGTGACGAAGGTTACCTGTTTGAATCCGGTCCAAACACCGGAGTTATCTCCAATATGGAGGTACTCGACCTCTTCCACAAGCTGGGCAATGACTGTACTCTTCTCACAGCTCACAAAGAATCTAAAGTTCGTCTCATCTGGAAAAAAGGAAAGTTCCACCCTCTGCCATGCGGAATGAAACAAGCCATCAGCACTCCGCTGTTTACATGGGCGGATAAGCTCAACATCTTCTTCGAGCCCTTTCGCAAACGGGGTAATGATCCTTCTGAAAGCATTGCTTCCCTCACCCGCCGCCGTCTCGGTCAGTCTTATCTGGACTATGCCATTGATCCGTTTATTTCAGGTATCTACGCCGGCAATCCCGAACGCCTTGTCACCCGCTTTGCCCTACCAAAACTTTACCGACTTGATAACCAATACGGTAGCTTTATCCGCGGGGCTATCAAGCGTGGTCCGATACTGGCCGAAGAAAAGCGCCAGGGCATCAGTAAAGAAATCTTTTCCGTGAAAGGCGGCTTTCAACAACTCGTTAATGCCTTGCAGCAGCGTATCGGTGATGCTCAGATTCGCCTTTCCGCCGAAAGGCTCACCGTTGCTCCATACAATGATGGCTGGCTGACCACAGTACCTACTATCGGAGAACAGATTTATTCCAAACGCATCATCAGCACCCTGCCCGCTTACGCACTGCCCGAACTGCTTGCTTTCCTGCCGGAAGAAGAGCTTCGTCCCATCAACAGTATGCCTTATGCACCCGTCATTCAGGTAGGCGTGGGTATGCGCAACGGCGCTCCCGTTCCACAAGCCTTTGGCGGACTCATTCCGTCCAAAGAGAAAGAGAACATGCTCGGCATTCTCTTCAATTCTTCATGTTATGATGACCGTGCTCCGCAGGGTTCGGCTTCCCTCTCCTTCTTTATTGGTGGAATGAAACGCCCCGAGCAAATGCAGCTCACCGATGACAATTTACACAGTCTGGTAGACGATGCCTTGCACCGAATGCTTCACTATGCCCCAAGCACCCGTACCGACAAATTCCATGTCTTCCGGCATCAACGGGCCATCCCTCAATACGAAGCGGATTCCGAGCTTCGTTTGCAAACTATTGATCGCTTGCAAACGCAATACAAAGGCTTAATCCTCGCAGGAGGAATTCGTGATGGCATCGGACTGGCTGACCGCATTAAACAGGCTACCGAACTAGCGGGAAAGTGATTGAGGCTTTCACTTTATTACGTAAAATATATATTTTATCCAACGCGTATGTTATCAGAATTTATTTCTTTAAAATCAAAAGCTATTCCATCAGAAGGATATCCAGCTTTCTTAAATTCATGCCAAAACTTTTTAAACTCACTAATATTAGAACTGTTGTCTGGCATTTCTTCAAAGAACAAATCAGCTTCCAACCAATATAAAGACGGATAGCCTATTTCCTTCAACTCATTCCAAGTCTTTTTTATTTTATCAAATTTTTCGCCATCAGGTAATCCGGCTATATATCCCCTAATCTCTAAATCTCTACCAGAAGAAAAAGAATTTTTATTCTGATCTAAAAGCTGCTGAAGAGGAAATAGTATGAAACGATCCAAGGCTGTTGTCTCAAGAAGTGAACGCAAGTCTTCTTCCTCCGATTTATTAGCAGAATTGTCAAATTCCTTAATTCCTTCAATTAACTCTTTTTGCGGCAATTCTTGTATAATATCATCAATATCGTTCCACTTTATGGAACTAAACTCTTGAGAGCTAAGATTCTTATTCCAATTATCTTTTAATTCTTCCACACCTGTATTACTCCCAAGGCTCAAAATAAGCTCATCACATTCTTTCCATTTTAAGAAAGCAGCATCTTCAACAATTCCACTCCAGAAAGATCTAAATTCTTCCACTTCACAATCTGTCAAAGTAAGTTTATTAAGCTCTATAGTTAAACTTTCCCATTGACTCAAAAGATAACCTTTTGACTTAAATCTGTCTATAAATGATTTAAATTTAGATAATTGACCCTCGTTTTCTGCCTTTCTTTGAACATACTTATTAAATACATCAATCTTAAATGGCTGCCATATTCGGGCAATATAAGGAGGAATATAGAACTTTTTCTTATCTACAAGCGGCCTAAACAAAACATTTTCATTTATGATCTTGTCTATATGCATCTTAGCATAAGAAATAAACTTATTCTTTACATCAACATTACGTAAGACAGAAATCGAAATATCATGACCTAAATAAGCATCAAATGCATCACGAACTTCAATTTCGGGAGACTCAAGATACTTTGAAAATAATTTAAGCTGAACTTTTTGATAAAACTCATACTGACACTTTTGTGGATCGAAAGTATTAATATAGGTCCTCAAAAAATCTGCAACAAAATTATTCCATCCAAAACGTAACAGAATAGTCCGTACAAATTCATCGGCCTCATTAGTTCCATTTTCCTCACTGACTTCATTAACCCTATCATGTTCTTGCCTATACGATTCCTCCAGCATAGAAATCTTTTTTTCTATATCCTCTATAAAAACCAATCTGGATTCTATCGTATTCTGGCTTCCAAGATAAAATAACACATGAATAACCTTCTTGATTTCTATAGCTTGCTCAGACCGAAAACCTCGTATTTGAATAATCAATGAACGTTCTTTTTTTCTTTCGATAATAGACTTTATTTTGCTCTCCATTTCTTCATCAGAGAATCTCCACAGTTCTTTAAATTCATTTACAGCTAAATCTGTTTCTAAAAGTGAATAATAAAAATAGCGTTCTACAGATTCAATATGCTGTATGCTTTTATATGTTGGAGCAAGATGGCTCCCTCTATCTGGAAATAACTTAAGCATAAGTTCTTTAATATCATTGATATCATTGTTCGTCAATCTCAAAGAACCTTTATTTTCATCTAAGTAAGAAAGAAAATCAATACTATGAAATTTGGTCATACGCATACGTACTTTCCTGTCACTTTGCGAGTCTGTACTCTTACCACCCTCATTAATTTTTATATCTTTATCATTGCTCTCGTCTCCATGATAAAGAATAACCCGAGTCTGATCGTCTTTATCTTGATCAATAAACTCATACAGTTTATTCGATAACAGCTCAAAGATTGCAGGATGTTTCAATTGCAACAAAGTAACATCCATTAAATTATTTACCTGACTATTTCCCTTTAAGCCGCAATATGAATATGAAAACAAATTAATATAGCGGTAAACATCACGTATACTATGCAACAAATGAATAGGGAAAGACGACGCTTTATTATTAAGGTATGATGAACCGTCTATTAAGTCAAAAGACATCGTTCTATCTGATTCGTCGTTATCAATAGTCTCTTTTAATTTGTCCTTTAAAACACTTTTCAATTTATCAGGCTCAATAGGAGAAAGCGTGTATTCTATTTGAAAGATTTTTTCGAGATAGTTAGACATATCTGCAGACGAAGTCGTATTCAAAATCTTATTTAGATAATCTCTATCATAAGCCACAATAAAATACAAATTAGCAAAATTAGCCGAATTACGGACAAGCTTTAGCACCTCCATAATTTCTCCTCCATCCATGCGATCAAGATCATCAATAAACACCACTATTTTATAATCTGTCTTTTTTATTTTTCGATCAATATCTTTGAATATTTCATTGATATCCTGATTCGTAAAATTAAAAAACAACTGCAAAGCTGGAACACTAGACCCATTTAAAAGTCTAGAATACTTTAAGAGTTCATAACCTATATCCCGATAATAAGGCTGTAATACCTCTTTCATTTGATGAAAGAAAACTTCAGTTAAACTGGCATTTTTATTATATTTCCACGGATTAAAATCAAAGATTAGTACTTTCTCTTTCTGCTTAAATTTCTCCTTCATACAAAACAAAAAAGAACTTTTACCATATCCCCAAGGCGAAACAATACCTATAGAAAAAGCATTTTGAGATGATGAAGTTTCGTAAAGCCGATCGACTAAAATACTTGCTTGAGCCTCCATCCCGAGCATATCACCATCAAGAGAACTTATAGGAGCATCACAATAAAAACTCATCTGCGAAGATTTCCTATTAACAAGTTTAGTATGTTTTAAACAAAATATTATTTTATAGAGTATCTGTTTTACAGCCCAAATAAACAACAAATCAATGTAGCATAAATGGTTGGAACCAACAAAAAAGACTGTGGTACAATCCTGAAATACAGAGGGGTTTAGAAGCCGATAATAACACCAAAAGCTAAAGACAACGACTCCCAGCCAAAATTCATGCCAAGAAATAACAACTCCCTTACGTAACTTTTTACTAAAATCATATATTAGAAAAGCTATGGCAAGGATAAAAAAAAACTTTGTAGCCCAAGTATCTCTAAATTTAGATAGAAATGGGTACAAACTATTTAAAAGAAGTTCTTCCCAAAACTTACTAAAACAAATATAGATTACAACTAACGTAATAATCATCTTAAACCAAATATCAAAGATTTTATTTAGGCAATCCTTAACTTGTTGAACTACCTTGCAAATTGTTATTTCCATAAAGACAAATAATTAAATCTTCAAAGCTATTAAAAATTATAGAATAAAACATTTAATATATGGTTATTTTATCATACGAGCATACTAAAATAGGTAATAAATTATCTCCTCAAAAACAAGAATATTATAGCTATTACAACTTCAATAAAGTTATTGCAATACAAAAAACCGGGAAAAGAATATCAGCTACCCTCTCCCCGGTCATATTAAATAATTTAAATCAATAAGCAGCTTATGGCACAACGTATCTATCTTTCGTTGCTTTGAGTACTTCCCGACTATAATCTTCGGAACCGGGAATGCGCTTTACACGTCCGGTCTTACTATCACGGGCTCCACAATCGTTGTACTTCACAATCAGGTCTTCCCCTAACGTTTTCCAGGCATGGAAAGTTTCTTCCGCTGTTTTTATCGTATAGGCCGTAAGCATTGCCTTGGCCTTATCAGGATAATCCGTGTAAAGCTTCAATGCGACAGATTCTATGCTGTCCTGATTGTTGGCAAACTGATCTTCCAAACCGTTCTGCACAGTGCGAAGATCGCCAATCATCAGGCTGTAATAAGGACGAATCATACCGGCTACCCAGTTGTATATCCAGAAAGCACTCTTCCAGGAGAATTTATCACTCGTGGCGTATTTAGAGGAATAACATTCGGGAACTTGATTGGCACAACAATAAACGGGCGTAAAGACGGTCATATTGGAATCGTCCAGACCAAACCAAAGAATGCCTCCAATGCCATCGGGCAGATTACTGCGAACCTGTGCCACAAAGGTATAAGCACTCTGCTGGGTACCAATAGGCCGTTCGTTGAACATCTTCTTGCCATCTACCGTATAAACCAAAGCACTCATGCGATAGGGAGAATGGAACGGTCCGGCACTAACGTCTTTAGTAGGGTCAAGTTCCGTACCTTCGTAATGGTCGCGCATCATGTGTTGCACATCGCGCACCGACAGCTTACGGTCGGGCTTCACAAAAAGTGGCATCGGCTCATCGGTAGTGCCTTTTATATAACTGATGTATTTCTCCATCTCTGCACAATAAGTGCGGAAAAAACTCCAGACACGGGCTTCGCAGAAACGGCGTCCTGAAAAGTTCAGCGGATTATAAGCATCTGCAAAATCAAAGTCCTTGTCTTTACCGCTGAAATAACCCTTTTTGCGGGCAAAGCTTATCACGTCCGCCGAATAGAGACAGTTGTCTTTATCATGAAGCGGAAATTTATGAATACGGCTTTGGTTGGCATGGGCGGCAATACAATCATCGGGAATGCGACGAGCTACCCAAACAGCCCCTTTCTCTTCAGAACCTTTACCGATCATTTCCAGAATCCAGATTTCATTGGGATCGGCAATCGAAAAGCTTTCCCCTGTGCTGTGGTAGCCGTACTCTTCCACGAGTGAAGTCATTACGTGAATAGCTTCGCGGGCGGTACGTGAACGTTGCAGGGCAAGCATCATCAATGTGGCATAATCAATACCTCGTTTCACTGTATCCTCCAACTCGGGACGTCCCTCAAAAGTCGTCTCACCAATGGCTACCTGATGCTCGTTAATATTACCAATCACCCCGTAAGTGTGTGCTGACTGGGGAATATCACAGTAAGGTCTTTGGCCGCCCCACCCGGAAGTAAACAGAGCTCCCGGTCCATAATTGGCAGGTGGCGTATAAGGCAACGATCCGGCAAACCCATATCCGTCACACGAATAGGAAATGAACGCCGAACCATCCACCGAGGCTTTTTTACCTACCAGCAAGTTGGTACAGGCCCAAACTTCCGGTGAACAGGCTACCAGACAGAGAAGCAATAATGCTAATTTTTCTACTTTCTTCATTCGATCAGTGTTTTTTTAATTTAAAGCAGGGCAAGCAGGTATTTCATCCCAATAGCTTACGTTTTTCTGCATTATCAATTGCTTTACAGCGTTAGAGCAATGCTCCTCGCTAAACAGATGTCATATTGCAAAATTACATAAAAATATCAAATCAGGCCGTCTCTTCCGGAGGAATTATTAAATTAATAAATTCTCCTCGGCGGATGTTTCATCCGCATCTTCAGTGCCCCATAGGGGGAACTAGGGAGGAGGGGATATTTTATGCTATGCTATGCTGTGCTATGCTATGTGTACTCAATGTAACATTTAAGAAGGTTAATGTTACATTTAAGAGGATTAATGTTACATCATAGCCTATGGAAATTAATTAATTTTACTACTAAACAAATAAGAAATAAACATAATATACTAAAAAACAATTAATTAGAAAAACAAAGCATAATTAAAAGTAAATATAAATACAGAAAACAAAATAATTACTCATTTCCAACCCATATTCCACCCCGTTGAACCTATATATTCGACATGCCAGATCTATATATCCAGCACGTTACAACTATATATCCAACGACTTCCTGCTATATATCCAACCCATTACATCCCGTATATGCAATCGTTCTTTAACAACAAAACAGAGTTTTTCATATTCATATGCAGCTCATTTCTTAAAACTGTTGTACATTTGCCCCACTTATTTAGACGATGAACACAACAGAAATATTAATTCAAATAAGAAAGATAGTCCGCTCTATTGATATTGAGTCTAAGAAGATTCAAAAAGAACATGGAGTTAGCATACCTCAGGTTTTATGTCTGAGCTTTTTGCATAAATCACCCTACTACCAATCAACGCAGGGAGAAATACGTAAGTATCTAAATTTAAATCCCAGTACTGTTAGTGGTATAATAAACCGTCTTGAGAAAAAAGGGTTGCTGGCAAGACTACCAAAACAAGGCGATAAGCGAATAGTAAATATCACCCTGACATCTGCAGGAGACAAACTATTAAGTTCTGTTCCTTCACTTCTACACGAACAATTATCTGAGAAATTACAAGAGTTGGATAAAAATGAACTAATGAAAATCAGAGAAGGTCTGGATAAACTGGTGGATATGCTAAGCATCAATGAAGTAGATGCCTCTCCCCTCATCGTATCAGGATCTGATTTATAGCTAATTATAATAATTGAGCAAGCTAAAAAAGGCTGTATCTTTCTGTTTTTCTTCTTTAATTTAGTATAATTCAAAACGGAACGCCTGGTAAAAGTAAATTCTTTTTGCTATATTTGTTCGTATAGAAACAAATAACTATACCTTATGATTTATGATGAAGTACAAAAAGAGATTGCGAACAAGATTGATGAAGAACCTAAATTATCTAACTGGAAAAACTGGAAATGGCAACTAAAAAATTCAATTAAAACACTCGAACAATTTGAATATCTGACTGGCATACATTTTAAAGAAAAAGAGAGAGCCGATCTCAAAAAGACTTTTGATAAATTTCCTCTGTCCATTACCCCTTATTATCTTTCACTTATTGATAAAAAGAACTATCGGAACGATCCGGTTTACAAACAAGCATTTGGTGATCCAAAAGAATTAATCACCTTAAAATCAGAATTTAAAGATCCACTATCGGAAGACAGAGATAGTCCCGTACAAGGAATAACCCATCGGTATCCTGATCGTGTATTGTTTCATGTGAGCAACATCTGTTCGATGTATTGCAGGCATTGTACCCGTAAAAGGAAAGTAGGTGATATCGATTTCATTCCTTCTAAAAAACAACTTTCAGCAGGCATTGAATACATCAAAAGAACTCCACAAGTAAGAGATGTACTTCTCTCGGGAGGAGATGCATTGATGCTGTCTAATGAAATGCTGGACTGGCTCTTATCCGAAGTCTGTAGCATCCCCCATGTGGAAGTCGTTCGTATAGGAACAAGAATGCCGGTAGTATTACCTTACCGAATCACCGATGAGCTGGTTTCCATCTTAAAGAAATATCAACCTTTATGGATAAATACCCATTTTAACCATCCCAACGAAATAACCAGTTCATCAAAAGAGGCCTTGGCGAAGCTGGCCGACGGTGGTTTTCCCTTAGGCAACCAATCGGTTTTATTATCAGGAGTGAACGATTGCCCCAAAATCATGAAAATCTTAGTCCATAAATTAGTTCAGAACAGGGTACGCCCGTACTATCTGTACCAGTGCGATTTATCGGAAGGCTTATCCCATTTCAGAACACCGGTGGGGAAAGGCATTGAGATTATGGAAAGTCTCGTAGGTCACACCAGCGGCTTTGCCCGTCCCACGTTTGTAATTGATGCACCTGGTGGCGGAGGCAAAATTCCGATCATGCCCAATTATATCATTTCATGGTCAACCAACAAAGTGGTTTTAAGGAACTATGAAGGAGTAATCACCACCTACAAAGAACCGGATAACTATAAGCATACCTGCGACTGTGACTGCGAAAATTGTAATCTGGAAATAAACATGGCAGAAGCTGACGAGAGCGAAGCAATAGGAATCGAAAGGCTACTCTCAAACGCCAACGAAACCATTGCACTTGTGCCCGAAAACAACAAAAGAATTCAACGAAGAAACCATAAGAATGTCTGATACAATAACCACCATAGGAAAAGGTTCCTTAATACAACACGGAAAAGAAAACGACCGGGTTTACCTGATGAAACTGATTCCAGAAGATACACCGGTTGTTTTAAATGAAATAGAGAGATTGGCCATACAGCATAATTATTCAAAGCTATTCTGTAAAGTACCTAAAAAAGTATCCCCCTCCTTCCTGGCACGGGGATACATCCTCGAAGGAGTTATTCCCCTATTCTATAAGGGAAAAGAAGATGCTTTCCTTGTATCTAAGTACTTAAAGGCAGAACGGCTTCTGTCCGCCCCATCCGCACTGTTGGACAGGCTGAAAGAGCTCCTTTCCGGCTATACGCCAGAGGGAACTATTTCCGAAAAGATAAAGGAGCAGAGCGCTTATACAATAAGGAAGCTCACTGAACAGGATATTCCCCAAATGATAGCCATTTATTCGGAAGTCTTTCAAAGCTACCCCTTCCCTATAAACGATCCCGATTATCTTGCCGAGACAATGCATGAACATGTTCAGTACTTCGGGGCCTTCAAAGGGAATGAACTTGCCGCCCTGTCCTCTTCAGAGATTGACTTCGAAGCACAGAATGCGGAAATGACCGATTTTGCCACCAGTAAGGAGCACACCGGTCACAATCTATCTTGCCTGTTACTAAGAGAGATGGAGAAAGCAATGAGAGAACAAAATATAAAAACATTATATACCATTGCCCGGTTAAAGTCAATCCCCATGAACAAGACTTTCTTAAAGCTCGGGTATGAATATTCGGGTACCCTGATTAACAATACCAACATTGCGGGTGACATAGAGAGTATGAACCTGTACTACAAGAACATATAATACGATTTGAAGTCTTTCACTTTTTGAGCCTTTCACACAATACGGAAAAGCTCAAATCACACCGGGCACTGTAATAATTGACATCAGCAGCATAAATCTTAGTAACCTAATTCTTCCTCTACAAAAAGGACTCTTATTCGAGCTTCATCAAACTGCCCTTGAATGACAGTAAAGTAATTGCAGATTTTTTGTGGTGATTTACAATCCATACACTTCCCCTTCATTGCACACGGAGTTTTCTTATTCAACCGCTTTGCATCGAGAGGTGCTGCAACCTCCCTTATGCGCCGGATAGCTTCCTCTTCACTCTCAACAATCTTATTAATGCCACAAATAAGTAAAACACACTTAGGCCCGTAAATAATAGGCGCCACTCGACTCCCGTTTCCATCCATATTATAAATCTTCCCTTCCGTACTGATTGCATTTACGCCGCTAAGGAAATAATCAGCAGTGAAGTTTTTAAGATATAACTCCCTTTTCTCCTGCTTGCTGAGCGACGGATCATACTTATTAAGATACGCCAAGTTACGCCCCCTTAAATAATCATATACCCCAAGGGTATCAAGCGTCATCGAATCCCCCACTCCAACCACAGCTGCATCTTCCATGAGATTCTCTAAATAGGTAATAACTTCTTCTCTCGATTTAAGCACATCGGCAGAGATCCGGTTCCTTTTTAACGCACGAATAGTTTTCTCCAATAATGTCATCTCTAAACAGAATAAGTTTCGAACTAAATCACTAAACAAATTGTTAGGCAACAAAGATAAATGATTTTTTCAACAGAGGAGCGTTGCATACTCCTTTCTGTAAAAAAGGTAATTCTTTCAGTAAAATATATCCAAGCCATTTCACCCCGAAGATATACTCTTGCAGAGGAATAAAGAAGATCAAACGGATACCGTTAACAATATAGAATATATGAAACTTAAAATAACCACTGCCTATAAGTTGCTTACAGCAACACTTGAAGATAATGCTACTGTAAGGAATTTCATCGCTTTACTCCCGTAAGAGAACGAGGAAAGAGACCGAATCATAATGTCAGGAGATCTTTTACAATACATTAGGACGGGTGTACCGCTAAATCTAAAACAGCAGTTACGCCTCACCATTCAATTGAGTACGCCAGCTATCATGGCTCAATTGTCCTCTATCGTTATGCAATATATAGATGCCTCTATGGTAGGAAGTTTAGGTGCGGATGCCTCAGCTTCCATCGGATTGGTATCTACTTCTACCTGGCTTTTCTGGGGCATAGGTAGTGCAGCGGCAACCGGTTTCTCGGTACAGGTAGCACACAGCATTGGTGCCGGAGATAATAAACGGGCTAGAAATATACTAAGACAAGCCCTTACATCAATACTGCTTTTAAGCCTTACGCTGCTAGTCATTGGATGTAGCATAAGCCATTCTCTGCCGATGTGGCTGGGTGGTACACCTTCTATTACAAAAGATGCCACCTCCTATTTCCTTATTTTCAGTCTTTCAATACCTTTTTTCCTGCTCAATTATTTAGGTGGAAGCATGTTGAGGTGTAGTGGCAATATGCATATCCCCAGCATCTTGAATGTACTGATGTGTGTATTGGATGTAATACTCAATCTTTTTCTGATTTTCCCTTCACGGGAACTCAGTATATTGGGTTGGAACATTATTTTTCCGGGAACAGGACTAGGGGTCATAGGAGCTGCATTGGGTACGGCTCTTGCCGAATTAGTCATTGCCATAGCCATGATCGGTTTTCTGTGCTTCCGTTCACCGGTAATGAAACTTACTTTAGAACAAGGCAGTTTCCTCCCGGAGAAGCGGTGCATTAGAAACGCCCTCCACATCAGTCTTCCTATGGGAGGCGAGCACATCGTTTTATGTGCCGCACAAATTATGACTACGGTCATTGTCGCCCCGCTAGGCACCTTGTCCATTGCAGCCAACTCCTTTGCTATCACGGCAGAGAGCCTTTGCTATATGCCCGGGTATGGAATAGCAGATGCCGCAACAACTTTAGTAGGACAAAGCATTGGAGCAAAACGTACGGATTTAGCCCGCCGTTTTGCACGGATTACGGTATTGATGGGTATGGCCATTATGACTTTTATGGCTGTGGTGATGTATGTTGCAGCACCTCTGATGATGGTTATCATGACCCCAAATGTCGAAGTGCAGGCATTGGGAGTGATGGCACTGCGGACCGAAGCTTTTGCCGAGCCCATGTTTGCCGCCGCCATCGTGGCTTACGGAGTATTCGTCGGAGCAGGAGATACCTTGATTCCCAGTGGAATGAACCTGTTCAGTATATGGGCCGTACGCCTTACTCTGGCTGCATGGCTTGCCCCCACAATGGGACTTCAGGGAGTATGGATTGCCATGTGCATAGAACTCTGTTTCAGAGGAAGTATTTTCTTAATCCGGCTGCGATGGGGTAAGTGGATTAAAACACTATAAAAGGAGAAAGTTCGGAATCTGTAATTATGGTTATTCTTTCCGTAATATATCTCCTCTCCCACTGAACAATTCGCCTCACTTTTGCATTCATAAAAATCTACTTAACATAAAGGAGTTTAAATGATAGAATTAATAGACAATAAAGAATTTGGAGGAGAACGTCCTCTGTTTGCAACTCACGATTTAAAATTAGTAAACGTAACTATTCATACGGGGGAATCGGCTTTAAAGGAATGTAGTAATATAGAAGCTGAGAAATGCCGTTTTGAAGGGAAATACCCATTCTGGCACAATGACGGTTTTACCGTAAAAGACTGCCTGTTTACCGAAGGTGCACGTGCCGCCTTATGGTATTCCCGCAATTTAAAAATGACCGATACACGGGTAGAAGCCCCTAAAATGTTCCGCGAAATGGACGGCATAGAGTTGGAGAATGTTCAGTTGCCCGATGCCGAGGAAACACTCTGGCATTGCCTCAATGTGAAGATGAAGCATGTGGAAGTCGACAAAGGGGACTATCTCTTTATGCACGGAGCCAACATTGAGATCGAAGACTTCAAGCTGAACGGAAACTACTCGTTTCAATACTGCAAAAATGTGGAGATACGCAATGCAACCATCAACTCCAAGGATGCCTTTTGGAATACCGAGAACGTGACGGTTTATGATTCCCACCTCAATGGAGAGTATTTAGGATGGCATTCACACAACTTGAAGCTGGTTAATTGCCATATCTCGGGCACACAGCCATTGTGTTACGCACACAATCTGATTCTTGAAAATTGTACCATGGGCGATGATGCAGACCTGGCTTTTGAATACAGCAGTGTGGATGCTACGGTAAAAAGCCCCATTCATAGTGTAAAGAACCCGCGGAGCGGACAGATTACCGCCGAAAGCTACGGAAGCATTATCATCGACAAGAATATTAAATCTCCCGGTAATTGCGAACTGAAATTATGGGACAACCAGACTTGTTTTGATTAAAATGAACAATAACTTTAATGAAATAATACCCCGCAGAGGAACGAATTCCTACAAATGGGATTCCTCCCCCGATAAAGACATGCTACCGCTATGGGTAGCCGACATGGACTTTAAGACAGCCCCGGCTATCATAAGGGCACTAAACCGTCGCGTGGAGCATGGCATATTCGGCTATGTAAAGGTTCCGGACGCTTACTACGAAGCTGTGATTAACTGGTTTCGGAGAAAGCATCACTGGACCATGCAGAAGGAATGGATCATTTACACATCGGGGGTAGTCCCCGCCCTGTCCGCTATCATCAAAGCCATGACCCAACCCGGAGATAAGGTATTGGTACAGACTCCCGTATACAACTGTTTCTTCTCTTCCATCCGCAATAACGGATGTGACGTCGTTTGCAACGAGTTGCTCTACCATGACCGGACTTACACCATTAATTATGCTGATCTGGAAGAGAAAACTTCCGATCCGGCCGTAAAAGTGATGTTGCTCTGTAATCCCCACAATCCTGTGGGACGGGTATGGACCCCGGAAGAATTGAGACGTATCGGAGAGATCTGTATACGGAACAACGTCTTTATCGTGGCCGACGAGATACACTGTGAACTGGTCTATCCCGGGCACACCTATACTCCCTTTGCTTCCTTATCCGAAGAGTTCCTGTTGCATTCGGGCACTTGCACCTCTCCAAGCAAATCCTTCAATTTGGCAGGACTTCAAATAGCCAACATTACGATTGCCGATGCAGCGATCAGGCAACGGGTGGATAAAGCAATCAACATCAACGAAGTCTGCGACGTCAACCCCTTTGGAGTGGAAGCCCTGATAGCCGCCTATAATGAAAGCGAAGAATGGCTGGGAGAACTGTTAAACTACTTACAGGAAAACTACAGATACCTATGCGATTTCTTTAGCGAACACTTACCTCAATTTCCGGTCATCAAACTGGAGGGAACTTATTTGGTGTGGGTGGACTGTTCCGTTTTAAACAAATCTTCGGAGGCAATCGCCACCGAGTTGTTGAATACCCGGAAAGTATGGATTAACGAAGGAACAATGTACGGAAATTCGGGCGAACAATTTATACGCATAAACATCGCCTGTCCGAAAGAATTGCTTAAGGAAGCGCTCAAACGTATAGAAGAGACTCTGAATGCAAAAGGAGCAGCTAATTCAAATCAACAATAAAGAAAACGTCTCTTTTTTGCTACCACTTAAGAAGTTCGGCAAGGTTGCTTTCATCCATAATTAAGAAAGTGACCTTGCTTTTTTTGTCAATGCACCCTGTCAACAGGAACACAAACGGCCCTTGTAAAGATAGCCTATTTAAGTGTACAATTACCCCTTCTTAAGTGGATTATTATCCCTGTTTGAATTGATTGCCACCCTATTTTGAATTATTATTAGACAGATTAAAAAAGAAAGATGTTTATCTTTGTGCTATTCTATTTTTCATTAACCCAAAACAGCACATGAGAAACATTCTTCTTTCCCTACTCGTATTATTTCAAAGTTTAATCACTTCGGCAACGGCATATCATACAACAGATGAACCGGATGCCTCCTTATTCCTTTACCGTAATCAGCATACCTTCCACAAGAATAATTCTAATTAAGTAAATAAACACCATGAAAAAGATTAAAACCCTTACAGCAGCTTTGTTAAGCACTGCGTTTGCACTGAATTTGCAGGCCCAGCAAGTCATGACGGTGGACCTATCCAAGCCGGTCGCCAAGATTCAGCCTGCCATGTATGGCATCTTCTTCGAAGACATCAACTTCGGGGCGGATGGAGGTTTATACGCCGAACTGATAAAGAACCGTTCCTTTGAATTTTCCCAACCGTTTGTAGGCTGGGTACCCTTCGGAGATGTAAGCATTGCCAGCGAAAGCCCCTGTTTTGACCGCAATCCCCATTATGCAAGGATCATTAACGATGGAAGACGGACACGTGCCGGACTGGACAATGAAGGTTTCAAAGGTATCGGACTCAAAGCGGGAGAGGAATACCGTTTTTCCGTCTATGCCCGTACACCCGAAAACAAACCGATGAAGTTATCCGTGCAATTTGTCAATTCCACCAACGACAACCTGCTGAAAAAGGAATTTGAAATAACCGGAGATGAATGGAACAAGACAGAGTTTATCCTGAAATCACCATTTACCGATGCCCATTCGCGGTTACGCATCGTACTACTAACAAAAGGTACGGTAGATATGGATCACATCTCCCTATTCCCCGTTAAAACATGGAAAGATCGTAAGAACGGATTGCGTGCCGATCTGGCACAAGCTCTGTATGATCTGCACCCGGGAGTCTTCCGCTTCCCCGGAGGGTGTATCATCGAGGGAAATACACTGGCTACCCGCTACCAATGGAAAAACAGTGTGGGACCAGTGGAAGACCGTCCGCTCAATGAAAACCGCTGGAACTATACCTTCAAGCACAAATTCTTTCCCGACTATTTTCAAAGCTATGGACTGGGATTCTATGAGTTCTTCCAGCTTAGTGAAGACATTGGCGCCGAACCATTGCCCGTAGTCAGTTGCGGACTTGCCTGTCAATTCGAGAGTAAGGAATTGGTTCCGTTGGATCAGTTATCCCCCTACGTACAAGATGCGCTGGATTTGATTGAATTTGCCAATGGTCCTGTTACCAGTAAATGGGGAAAAGTCCGTGCAGATATGGGACACCCCGCCTCCTTCCACCTCAAGATGATCGGCATCGGCAATGAGCAATGGGGTAAGATCTATCCCGAACGGCTGGAGATCTTTGTGAAAGCCATCCGTGCCCAATATCCCGACATCAAGATTGTGGGTACTTCAGGCCCCAGTGCAAGTGGTGAACGGTTCGACTATCTCTGGCCGGAAATGAAACGCATAGGCGTTGATTTAGTGGACGAACATTACTACATGAAACCCGACTGGTTCTTTGCCAATGCCTCCCGCTACGACAACTACGACCGTAAAGGGCCGAAAGTCTTTGCCGGAGAATACGCCGCTCACGATTACGCAGCCAATGAACCCAACAGCTACCTGTCGGCTTTATCCGAAGCGGCCTTTATGACCGGACTGGAACGAAATGCCGATGTCGTGCACCTGGCTACTTATGCGCCTCTTTTCGCCCACATAGATGCCTGGCAATGGCGGCCGGATCTAATCTGGTTCGATAACCTCCGTATGGTGCACACCCCCAATTACTATGTCCAGCAAATGTATGGCATGAATAAAGGGACGGATGTATTGTCGCTCACAATGAACGGAAAGCCGGTTGAAGGACAAGATAGTCTCTATGCAACCGCCGCACTCGATGCTCCTACCGGGGAACTGATTATAAAGACGGTCAACAACCGCATGACCCCGGCCAGCATACAAATTCAGCTGAAAGGCTTAAAGAAGAAGAGTAAGTTGCATTCCGGTCGTTGCACCTATCTGCAATCGGACAATCTGCAGGCAGAGAATACCCTGTCTCAGGAAGTCATTGTACCCCGCATGCGTCCGGTCACCATAACCCGGGATGATGTGCTAACCGTAGAACTGGCTCCCCACTCTTTTGAGGTTTACCGGTTGCAATTCAGCAAATAAATAAAAGCCTGTGAAGGCATCAAAGTTCCTGTCTTTTTAAGCTCATCCTCTCATCATTAGGGAGGAAATGCCAGCAACAAGAACTTCCACCACACAGGAGAGTAATATAAGAAGGAGACTGTTCCGAAAATCTAATTTAAGAAACTCTTATATCAGCTTCGTACAAAGCAGGGATAAGGTTATTAAAAGATTCTTCGGAACAGTTTTCTTTTGTAATCAAAGCAATCTTTCTTCCTTCATCAAAGCAACCTCTATATCTCCATCAAGAAAGACTTTCCTCTTTATCAAAACAGTTTCTTCCTTATAAAAGAAGGAACTATTTAAGTTAGATACCAAGGGAGAGCATAGTTGAAATTCTTACTTGATTACCGCTTTATTTCAATAGCACCAACTTCTCCTGACTTTTAAGGCTATTGCTCACCGCCTTTTTGAAACCCTTAACTTTCAGAGTTACCTCTCCTTTCATATCACGACTGGAAGCCCCTATTTTAAAGACATAAGCTCCACTATCAACAACCCACGCACTCTTCTTTTCGCTAAACGAAGCCAGAGCCTCCAAAGGGACACTCAACGTCAATACCTGACTTTCACCAGGCTGCAACACTCCTGTTTTTCCGAAAGCCTTTAATTCCTCCGCAGGTTTGTTCAGTTTGCTCTTAGGAGCCGTCACATACAATTGTACAGCCTCTTTCCCGGCAAATTTACCGTTATTAGCCACCTTGACACTTACTTTACATACACTGCCGTCATTTTTCCCCTTTATCCCGGAATAGCCAAAAGTGGTGTAAGATAGTCCAAAACCGAAAGGATAAGCAACCGCTTTACCAAAGGTATCAAAATAGCGATACCCCACGTAAATATCTTCTTCATAATCAGTATAATCAATATTCTTGCGATTCTGCCCTTCCACCTTTTGTTTCATAAATGACTCCATATTTATAGCAGCAGGAGTATCCATCGGGAAGTTCTTGGAAGAATAAGCATCATCCACATTTATGGGGAACGTCATCGGTAGCTTTCCCGATGGGCTTTGTTTCCCGCTAAGTACATCCACAATACTATTTCCACCTTCCTGTCCCACCTGCCATGCACAGAGAATGGCATCCGGATCCCTATCCCATGATTTTGTTTCTATTACACCGCCAATATTCAGCACAACCACGACCTTCTTACCTTGATTGTGATAGGCATTACAAACCTCTTCTATCAACTGCGCCTCTTCATCGGTCAGTTTAAAATTACTACGGCTACGATCTATAAATTCACCGGAAATCCGTCCGATGGTAACCAGTGCAATATCATTTTCCACTGATTCCTCTTGCAATTCCGTGGCGGAAGGAACCAATTCAGTCAGACGTGGAGGAGCAAACATGGCCAGCTGATCAAAACTCCCTTCACGCTTATTTTTCTTCTTAGCCTCGTGAGCATAGCTCTGGTAGCGAGCCAGTATATTCTTGTCAACCACATATCCTGCGTTGCGAAGTCCTTCTATTAGTGAAACCGTATAAGCACTGTTCACATTACCTGATCCTGTTCCTCCCGGAATAATATCATAGCTGGTACAACCATACGCTCCTACCCGATGGATCACTTCCGGCATAGGCAATGCCGCATCATTTTTCAATAGCACCATTCCCTCTGCTGCCGATTGGCGCGTAAGAGCTGCATGTCCTTGTAAATCGGGTTTATTAGAGGCCTTATATCCCTTAAAGTGAGGAGTTTTAAGTATCAATTGCAAGATGCGTTTAACGTTCCTGTCAAGAATGCCTTCATCCAACCGACCTTCTTTCACTGCATTCAGAATGTCTTCATATTGCTCGGTTCTCCCCGGTTGCAACATCTCATTACCGGCTTCCATTTGTGCCACGGCATCTTTTCCACCAAACCAGTCGGTCATTACCATGCCCTGATAACCCCAGTCATTACGCAGGATGTCCGTCAACAAATCTTTTCGTTCGGAAGTATATGTACCGTTCAACTTATTATACGAAGTCATCAGGGTCCATGGGTCGGCTTCCTTTACTACTATTTCAAAACCTTTCAGGTAGATTTCACGCATGGCACGCTGACTGACGCGGACATCATCCCCATTCCGGTTTGTTTCCTGATTGTTAGCAACGAAATGCTTAACCGAAGTACCAACCCCATTGCGCTGCACCCCTTCCACATACGCTGCCGCAATCTTACCGGACAGAAGCGGATCTTCGGAATAGTATTCAAAATTTCGTCCGCATAACGGATGACGATGAATATTTAGTGCCGGAGCCAACAGAACGTCCGAACCGTATTCCAACACCTCTTCGCCGATAGCATTACCCACCTGCCGGACGAGATCCACATTCCAGGTACTCGACAAAGCCGTACCTATTGGAAAGTGAGTACAATAATACGTCTTACTATCAAAATCACGAATCGGATCAATACGAAGACCAGCCGGTCCGTCGGAAAGAATAACGGCCGGAATACCAAGCCGGGGAACGGGATACGAAGTACCCGCCGTCCCGGGTAACAGTGAACGGGTGGACCCAATGACAGGAGCATTACCCGAAAGTCCGTCCATACCCGTACCAATACACAAATGCACTTTTTCTTCAAGCGTCATCGCCGCTATCACCTCGTCTATATTATCCACCTTTAGTTGAGGAGGATTCTGTGCTAAAAGTGTGGCCGAAAAGAATACACCGACCGAAAATGCCATTATATTTTTCATCAATATCTAAAATTAGGGATTAATAATCAATGTATTAAAAGAGTGTGCGGGAAGTGCCGGCCGGATATTCTTTTCCCCCACCCGGACTTCCACACTCAATGACTTGTCTGTCTGATTAGCTAAAAGCACTGCAATCGTTCCATCAGTATTCAGAAAAGCAAGAACATTACGGAAACCGCCAGATAAGATCAGCCGTCTTGCCCCGGGATGAACATAATGACTGGCATGCTTCAACACATAATACTCGGGGGTGAAGCAAAAGGTACGATTGGTTCCGTTCACAGTTACCAATGAATTTTGCCTCCATCCCCACCGGCTAATACCACCATCAAGCAAAGACGTATTCCAATAGTCATAAACCTGCACTCCGTTATTTAAATAATGCCTCATTAAGTTCCATGAATATACAGCCCCTTCCCAATCATTCAGTCCGTTGCCGCATTCCTGTTCGGTTTGGTAGAACTTCAAGTCGGGATGTTCTTTCCAGATCAACGGCAAAGCACCTTTCCCCGCCCATTGAAAGCCACAGCCTTTAATATAACGGGCTGCTTCCGGATCAGAGAGTATGCTATCCGTCAATGCAACATTAGCACGCTCTATTGTACCTAAAAACACCTCCACACCCTTACTCTGCATTTCCGGGCCGAGATACTTACCGATAAAACGGGCTAGCGAAGCGGTCTTCCAGCAACAACTCGGAAATACTTGAGGCGAGTTAAACTCATTCTGGGGCATAACCATTGCAATGTCAATGCCTTCCGCCCGGTAAGCATCAATAAACGCTCCGAAGTAACGCGAATAGGCTTTCAAATAGACATCCTCCTGAATAAACCCATCACTTCCTTCGTGCCCTTCCCGATCTGCAGGAAGCCCGTTATCCACCACTTCCATTCTAAGACGGGAGCGATTATTACTTGATTCCTGCTTGCCACCATCCTCACTCCCGTGCTCTTTCATAAAAGCCCGCATCCGCTCCATCATACGTTCCGACGACACACAGGCATAATGCTTGTTGTATTTCATCCAGGAAGGAGGAGACCAGGGAGAAGCCCATAATTTTAACGCAGGATTATATCGCTTTGCCGCTTTGATAAAAGGAATCAATGTTTCCTCATCATGGGCTATGGAGAAATGCTTCATCCCAAAGTCTCCTTCTGTCTCATCATACGAATACCATTCCAAACTAAAATCATTTGCACCCACGGGCATACGGCAAACCGTAAAACCGGCTCCTTCAGGAGTAAACATCTCCCGTAGTATACTGTCACGCACGGTTTTATCGAGACAATTCAGGGAAGTCCACCCCAACTCATTGAAACAAGCCCCGAACCCATCAATTGTCTGTGCCGTCCGCAACGTATCTATCATAAGCACACTATCCGGTTCCAGCCCCGCTTCTTTCTCCACATCACGTTGCTGCCAGAATTCTTCGGGGGTTGTACAGACCCATTCCGTTTTCATTCTCCCGGAAGTACAGGCGGTCATAAGACCGCCCAAACATCCTAATAAAAATATACTGGTTTTTATCTTCATATTCTATCCGGTTAATAACCTGTATTTTGTTTAATATAGGGGTTTACACTCATTTCCGTGTCAGGAAAAGGCATCAGCACATTATAGGATTTAAAGCCTGCATTCGGATTGGTGTAGAACTGCTCCACGCCGTTTTCATACGTTCCCAATGACGTTTTCTTTCCTGCATCCTTCAATGTGGCTTCGGCTTCACCCCAACGAACCAAATCCTGAAAACGGACGGACTCAAAAGCCAATTCAAGGCGGCGCTCCTTTTTGATTGCTTCAAACAAAGCATCTCCCGTATCCTCCACATCGGACAATCCAACCCTCAAGCGTACCTCATTAAGGTATTTTTGAGCCTTGGTATCATCGGGATTCGGTTGACGGTTATAGGCTTCGGCTGCCATAAGCAAGACATCCGCATAACGAATAATACGGAAGTTAGTCCCGGCAATGGTATGATAACTCTCATTCGATTCAGCAATCTCATCCACATAAGCTCCGTATTTGGTACGTACCAATCCATCACATCCATAAGGAATAGAGCCATCGGAAGCACGAATTGATGCTCCGTATTGTGCCAAGTCCTCTTCGTTCAGTACCGTAGCTTTTTGTCTCACCTCATCACCGGCTTCTATAAAAGCTTCACGCAGCCCCTTCTCCGGGCTTACAAATCCCCATCCGGTTTCAGACAGCCCCGTACTTCCGGCTGTAAAGTATCCCGAACGCGGTCCGCAATAAGCCACGATACAAGTACTCTCCAATACTTCCTTCAGATCGTCCGAGTATGAAATTTCAAAAACAGACTCAATGCCAAATTCGGAAGCCTTACGCGTGATCTGCGAATAATCGGGATACAAATCATATTCATGGGTATTAATCAATAAATCAAACTCAGTAGCGGCATCGGCATATTTCCGTTCAAACAAATAAGCCTTTCCCAATAAAGCCTGAGCCGTTCCTTTGGAAACCCGTGCCTTATTGGCCGCACTCTGCTTACTCTTCAGGGGAAGGACATCAATAGCGTCTTTCAGATCCTGTTCAATCTGCGCATACAGAGCATCCACCGTAGAATTCGGTTGGTTATAGTTCCCGGCTTCCAGTGGTTCGGTAACCAACGGCACCGTTCCCCATAAAGTTACTAATTCAAAATAAGCATAAGCCCGCAAACATTTGGCTTCAGCTACACAAAGCGTCTTGGTTTCAGTATCCGGTGTCACCTTCTGAATGACGATATTAGCACAATAAATCATCTCATAATACTTGGTATACATATTCTTCAGTACACCGTTCGAAGCAGCTATATCAAATTCATTCAGCTCATTTCCATCGCTATTGTCACTTCGCCCGCCACCTCCGGCCTGTGCGTCATCCGACAGGATATTCTTGTATTCAAAAGTAGAGAGATTTTCAGATTGCAGCATATCATAAATGGCAAATACAGCCTGTTCGGCCTCAGCATCTGTTTTATAGAAATCTTCTTGCGAAGTCACTCCCCGCTCCGTGGTATTCAGAAAGTCATCACAACCCGTAGCCATCCATGATACCATGGCACACAAGGCCAAAGTTTTTATAGGGAATAGATTTGTTTTCATATTCTATGTTATTTTTAGGAGTTAAAAAGAAAGAGATAGTCCAAATGTCACCTTTTTGGAATTAGGAAAGAATCCACGGTCCACTCCAATGCTGTTATTATCCGAAGTAGAAGCTTCCGGATCCATCCCCTTATAACCGGTGAAAGTAAAGAAATCATCTAAAGACGCATATATACGCAGATTGGAGATGTTCACTTTTTGCATTAAAGCCTTTGGCAAAGTATATCCCACCTGTATTTGCTTGATCTTCATGTACGAACCGCTAAATACCATCATATCACTACACCAGAAGTTGGTATTGTTTGTTTGATAAGTAGCCGAAGGGTACTTGGCTTTTGAGCCGGAATCCGTCCAACGCTTTTCATAAAACGTAGCCAATTTATTTGTCGTGGGACGATCTGGACGCCGGACACCGTATAAGACGTCATTACCCACAGAACCATTAATAAACGTAGTCAGATCAAATCCTTTATACTCCACATTCAAGGTAATACCGTAAGTAAAATCAGGAATCGCACTTCCTATCATGGTATAGTCGCCACTATTGATACTGCCGCTTTTATCCATATCCACAATATTCACATCACCATCCGCAGTAAGCCCATTAGTTTTGTATCCACGGAAGTACCATACCGGATACCCTTTTTCAAAGGCAGTGGTCGGTTCCCAGCTCTTTAGTGACACCCCGTTAAGACGGTCAATCGAAGGATCAAGATAAGTCACCTCATTACTCAATGTGGAAAGATTGGCATTGATGCTGTAAGAAAGCTCATTCACTTTGCTACGCCATCCCAATTCAAAATCAAAACCTTTGTTCAATACATCTCCTCCATTTATAGGCGAAGCTGTATTTCCAGCCTCAAGAGCAGGAGTATTAGTAGTAATCAAATCCTTGGTCTTCTTATGATAATAATCCACTCCAAGAGTAAGGCGATCATTGAACAGTCTTAAATCCAATCCCAAGTCGAATTGCTCGCTGGTTTCCCAAGTCAGGGAATAGTTACCCAAGGAGGAAGGATACGCAGCATTGGCAAAATGACCATCCGCCAGCGGATAGAGATAGGAAGCATTGATATATGCCCAGGTCAAATAGCTCAATCCCGAACCCGAAGAAGCAATATTGGAAGCATAAGAGTACGAGTCCAAATTACTTAAACTACCATTCTGTCCCCAACTGGCACGGACTTTTACATAATCAATCAGTGTGTTTTTAGGAAACCATGACTCCTGGGATGCAACCCAACCTACCGATACGGCGGGAAATGTTCCCCAACGTTTATCTTTAGGTAAAATAGATAAGCCTGCACCATCATAGCGGAGTGTCGCTTCAAACAGATATTTATTCTCATAGTCATAGTTCACACGTCCGAAGAAAGAAGACTTACGGTCCTGTAAAGTTGTCCCCCCTACATTCGAACCGCTTTGTGAAGACACAAAATCCAGATCGGCGTACGATTCCTCATCTTTTAATAAAGGATATCCCGAAGCCAATACCGTTTTATGTTCATTTTCCGAAATTGCCGTACCCAACATCAGCGTGAAATTATGCTTCCCGATGCTTTTGATGTACGAAGCATAATTTTCCCATTGCCAATAAGTAGTGGTGGCATCCGATTCACTAACAGATGCCGTATTGTTATTCATTTCAGAATTATAGAAGAACTCCGGTTTATAAACGTGGGCGTTATATTGATTGAAACGAATCCCCAACTTTGAAGTGAACGTAAAGCCTTTGAAAGGAGTCAGGTCAAGAGCGATATTGCCCATTAGCGAACTGTTAGTGGTTTTAGTCTGCATTAAATTACGCTGCACTAACGGATTGATACATTCCCCGGTGACATACTGCGATATTCCATAATAATTACCGTTCTCATCTTTCATCAAGTTGTTTCCCGCATCCAACAAACTTTGTACATGGTTGGGCAAGGTGCTGCCATAGGTCACGGGAGTAAGCGGATCCATCATCAACGCATTAGAGATTACACCTCTCGACTCGTCATTTTCATTAAAAGAGGTTTTAGTGGAGCGGTTCAACTGAAGGCTATTGCTTACTTTCAGCCACTTGGTGGCTTGCACACTACCGTTGAACATGCCGGAATAGCGTTTATAATTATCCTGATCGCCCACCACAATGCCTTTCTGATCCAGATAAGACAAAGAAGCAAGATAAGTCACTTTATCATTCCCTCCGGAAATAGACAGATTATGCTTCATCATAGGTGATGCTTCAAAAGTTTCGTCAATCCAGTCGGTATCCACTCCATTGGCTGTTGTACTGCTACTTATCAGATTAGATTCCTTCATGTAAGTAAGGTATTGCGAAGCATTCATCAAATCGGCCGACTTGCCCAAGCTCTGGATGGTGTACTGAAAATTGTAGTCCACCTGTGTATGCCCCGACTTACCGGTCTTAGTCGTAATCAGCACAACTCCATTACCACCTTCGGCACCATATATGGCAGCGGAAGCACCATCTTTAAGAACTTCCATACTGGCTATATTGGTTGGCTCCAACGTACTAATATCAGTGGTACGCAAGCCGTCCACAATATAAAGAGGATCGGAATTACCATTCGAGCTATATCCACGCACCCTGATCTTTATCCCCGATCCCGGTGCACCGGAAGATGAGAGGACCTGAACCCCCGACGTCTTTCCTTGCAAAGCTTGTTCGGGACGGGTATTGGAACTGATCATCATATCTTCCGCTTTAACAGACGAAATGGCTCCTGTTACCACACTCTTCTTCTGCACTCCATACCCCACTACAATCACTTCGTCCAGTGATTGGGTATCTTCTATCAATATAATTTTCATGTGAGCGGTAGCGGGATGCTCCTGAGTAACATAACCGATATAAGAGAATATCAGCATAGCTTTATCTGTAACAGTTAGTTTAAAATTACCATCCAAATCGGTAACCGTACCGTTAGCAGTACCTTTTTCCTGGATAGTTGCTCCTATAACCGGAACCTTTTTTTCATCGACAATTGTGCCCGAAACTTTAATCTGTCCCCAAACAGACAAGCCCATCACACCAAACAAGGCCAATAGAGAAAGCCTCATAAAGAACATACGGTCTTTCATATACGCATTATTTTAGGGTTAATTAATAAGGTTTTAACGTCACAAAATTAAAGCCTCTCAAAGGTTTGTATAGTGCATAGTAAAGAAAACAGGAGGAATAATAGTAAGTTTACAAGAATATAATATACTGATATATAACAAGTTGACTTACATAGATAGTAAGTCTTAAAGCAAACCGGGTCTTAGACTCATCCCCTCCTTAAGCTGATAAGTTGCCCAGAAGTTTCACTCTATTGGAAAATTCTTCATCAGAAACAATAGCCTTATTACGCATCTTCATCCGGCTATTATACACGGTTTGAGTAGAGATATGAAGGAATTCGGCAATCTTGGTGCTATTATTAATGCCTAAACGGACAAGAGCGTAGATACGCAAGTCATTATTCATCAGCTCACCTTTTTTCAGCACAAGCCGCTCTTCCGGACGCAACAGACTGTTGAAGTCCTCCAAGAAGTCAGGATAGATTTTAAGGAAAGTAACATCAAATATCTTGTAGAGTTCCTGAATTTCATCATGAATAAACGAATTTGAGTTTTCCGCCAGGTTCATTAGTTCGTTATACTGCTTCACTTGCAGCTTGCGGAAAGTCGTTTTCCGCAGTTCATCCATTTTAGTGATATAGCCGGAACAAATGGTAAACAGGTTACCTATATATTCTTCTTTAACAAAATTAGCTTCGGTCAACAGGGCATTTGCGTGCGTCACTTGTCCATTAATAAGTTTCAGTTTTTCATTCGCTTCTTCCAATTGACGGTACACTTTCTCCAATTCCTCCACATTGCTATCCAATGCCCGGTTTTGTTCCTGCAATTGCCTACGCGATACCACCTGCTTACGCAACAGAATATAAATATAGATCAGTGCCAAAAGAAGAATGACCGACATGACAACCAGTATAACTATCGTTCTTTGTTTAAATTTACGGTCAACGGCATATTTCTCCTGCGTCTTATCGTAGATTTGCTGCATATAACCCAGAAGTGTACTGGCCCGCACCCGTTCAGGAAACTCTGCATGAGATTCAAATCCATATTTAAGAAAAGAATATGCGTGGTGAATATCCCCGTCATTAAAGGCCTCTACGGCAAGGAGTTGCAACGAAGGCACATCACGGTTCATCATCTGTATATCATTGATGGCAGATAGGGTTATGTACTTAACAAAATTGGTAATATCCCCCTTTGAGTGATACAGCATGCTAAGCGCAAAAGTAAGGTTACCATACCATTGTGCATCCATACCTCTTCCCGAACTCAGCTTGTTTTTAATCAGTGTCTCCACTTCATCCGCTCTCTTCGTATCATGGTCCCTCCAAAACCGGGCCCACAAATAGGCATTATCCAGCGGATCGTGATTAAGGACAATAATAGAGTCGCAAAGTTGCGCTATTTCATATTTATGGTCTGTAGATAGATAATTATCAAGATGGTTCAGCAGATAAACCCGTTGGATATAATAAGCCACTTCCGTCGTTTTATTCATGGGATAGCCTGCCGCTTCTTTAAGCACTCTTTCCGCTTCATCCAACCATCCCGTTGCGGCGTACACATAAGCCTCATTAACCAGCGTTTCCGTAAGCCAGTCTTTGTTTTTGTATCGCTTTGCGAGCTGATAATTACGATTTAGATAAGCCAGTGCCGAGTCACTGACATACGTCCGGTAAGCATCATACAGCAGTTTGTTGATAAGATAAGTCTCTTCATTACTTTTAGCTTTTGCCAATTTATCCCTGAGAGTTTGTATATTCACTTCCAAACTCCTTTTGTAATCGGCTTTATGACTTAATGCCGAGTCAATTTTTATATAATAATCGTTCTTGCCCAGACATGAATAATCAGATTGCGCCTTTATAGGCAAACATACAACTAAGGCCACAATCCATAGTATTCTCATAATTAGATTTAATTTTCACATGCACAAATATACAAAAAAATAAATATCCGCCTATAAAGTCATGAAAATAGGCGGAAAAAAGAAGAGCCTCTTGAAATGCCCAAACACTTCAATAGGCTCTTTCTATGAAATAAAAATTGAGAATAAAGGTAAACTTATCCTGCGGAAAACACTTATTCTTGTACACAACGAACAAGATAACCAAACTTACGAACAGCCCCAAGCCCAGGACGTATCTTGGAAGTATCGAAATACAAACGGGAACTGAAGTTTTGATTGTTTTCTGCAGTACAGCTCCAGTACTCTCCCATCTGCCCAACACTGGTTAGCACTCCATAAGCATAATCACGAAAGCCAGATGCCGGGAAACGAGTTTTAAAGCCAAAATAATCGTAAGTGGCACCACTGGACAAGACGGTGGTTCCCTCAGGGGCAGTACGACCTACCGCTGCAAACCGTCCAAACTTTGTCCATGGAGCACTCCAGGCATTAGAAGGGGTTTCTTCCCCTAATTCCGAAGCAGTAGGCATACGCCATTTACCAGACACTGCACCTGTGGTACTCAAGTATTTACAAATATCACCTTTATATGCCGCATAGTTGGCCGGAGTATTTTGAACCGCTTCATTTAAAAAAGAACCGGATTTATCACTACTATAAATATATACCAGATAATAGCCCGGAATATCCTTCCAGTTATTGTAACCCTTGGAACTGGGGCTGCCACTGCTCCATGTACTCGAACCGGGAGCACCCGATCTGTACGAAGGCACATAAAGCGTGGAAGAAGCAAAATCTGTTGCAGTACCACCATTGGAAGCTGAAGCGGAAACACCAATCAATGACCCCCAATGGAAAAAGACCCCTTGCTTTAAATCACTATTAGCACTTACACTTGCATCAAAAGTCAGTTTCTTACCATTCCAATAAATATTGCTTCCAGCCCATACCAACCGTTTGGCCTGAAATTTAAAACGCAACGTATAAGACTGACCAGGCTTAAGCAAAGCAGTACTAAAAGTAGCATTCAAATTACTCCTCTTTATATTGCCTATCGTTACAGAAGGAATATTAATAGTAAGAGTAGAAGCCCCTCCCGTAAAGACAAAATAACTATTACTGGTTACCACCGAAGCTTTAAGAGCCTTCCATGCAATATTACGACTGGAAGAAGAACTGCTTGCTTCCAGCGACCCGTTAGACAAAATGAGAGTACCACTAACATAAACCGGATTAAGACTTGCACTAATAGCTGTAACATTCTTCTTATATACACCGGAAGCATCCGCTATAATACTGATCTTGCTAAACCGATGGGAAAAAACAATGGACAAGTTACTACTCGAAGACGTAATGGCCTGATTGAATTTTGAATAAAGTAGATCAGCGGGAGAACTAAATGCCAGATTAAGAGACTTCACATTGAAAGCCGGAAGCGGATCGTTACTCCCTAAAGAGTAACAAACAAATGTATAATTTTGGCCAACAGGCACGTGAAAACTCTCCAACGAGTTATTGCCACCTACTTCAAAATCACCATGGCTTACATAACCGGCAGAAGTCACTTTTCCTTGTTGAAAAGCAATCACGCGATACTTTATACCACTGCCCAACGCACTTGTTGAACGGGTGGAAAAAGAAGTTCTCTCAAGGGAAGCATCAATATTCCCCCCATCATCGACAGAAACCTGAATATCACGCGATACGGATGAGGAGTGGTCTAACTCTGTTGAAGCATCTTCTTCCGCCACTCCTGATACCGACACCGACAACGTCGCCATTCTAGTTGAAACATCATCTGTCCCAGCAGAAGAATTATCCCTGTCACAAGAAGATACCACCAGACACAACACAAAAGACATGCCCAAAAGAAACAGTTTTCTTTCCATTACTTTAATATTTTTTTTTGAATTTGAATTCTGTCAAGCTAATTCCTTACACAACGCACAGATACAGCAGTACTACAATAAGTCATCCAGAGACGTGCTCTGTTAGTATCAAACAATAAATACATGGATTGAGCCCTAGTTCCTCCATGTGAGTTGCTCCAGACATATCCAGAAGAGCCTGTACTGGCCACATTGCCGCCATTAGCCATAAAAAAACGAATTCCTGAAGCAGGAAAAAATATGTTATCATAAATATAACCCGGAGCAACAGTAGCAGTACCATTGACATTGGATGTTAAGTTATCGCCAAAAGAGCCGCTTTTTACATAACTTGAACCGGCATTAAACTCATTAGCCGTAGGCATACGCCAACCATTGGTTGAATTCGGAGCATAACCCTTATCAGATAGATACTTGCAAATATCTCCTTTATACTGACTATAATAACTACTTCCCAAATTAGTCAAATATGTTTCGTTCAGATCTGCAGGAGTTACTTCATTAGGCACATAAGGAAAATCCTCCCAAGTACTCCACGACATTGCACTTGCTGTAGTTTTGGACCAAGTGTTATTCACTACATTCGGAACATACATAGGAGTTTCACTATACGAAAATTCGACAGCGCCATTAGTTAAAGCAGGAGACATGGCTACCAAAGAACCCCACATAAAGAATACACCTTGGTAGTGCTCATGAGTGGTTACCCCCACATCATCAAAAGTAAGTTTGGTTCCATCCCAATAGATATTACTTCCGGCAAAAAAACCTTTTTTAAACTTCAACCGGATCACATACGATTTACCCGTCTCCAGTGTTGCACCACTGAAAGGAAGTACAAAACCGGTCTTGACCAGTCCTCCAATAGTTACCGAAGACAGATTTACTGTAATGTCGGAAGCCCCATTGGTAAATATCGTAGCCGGAGAACTTGTTACAGTTGTGCCGGCTGTGATTGTTCCCCAAGGAATAGTAATGGAAGAAGAAGCTCCGGTAGCAGTTAAATTGCCATTGGCTAGAGTAAGAATGGTACTATAATTCGGACTCAGTTGAGCACTGATAGTTGTAATATTTTGAGCCATATCCGAAGCATCTGCTACAACTTGAATGCGAGAGAATTTATGGACAAAAGTAATCAACAAGCTATGGTTTGATGCTGTAATAGCCTGGTCAAATTTGTAATAAAGCAAATCGTAAGAAGAAGGCGCAACCGTGATATCCAATGAATTTTTATCAAAAGGCGGCAAAGCGCTTATAGTGTTCAACGAATAACAGACAAATGTATACGTATATCCTTCAGGAACGTGAAAAGTATTTGTGGTGGTAGCTCCGGAAACGGTAAAATCACCATAACTTACAAAACCGGATGCATTAACCTGCCCCTGTTTAAAGGCTATTACACGATACGTCACATTATTACTTAGGGAAGTAGTGGCACGCGTCTGAGTGGACACCTTATTTAAAGATGCTTCTAATCGTCCCCCATCCGCCATTGGTATGTTGACTGTCTTCACCACACCATCAGTACTACGGGTCAACTCCGTTTCTTCGCTCTCGTTCACTCCGACAACAGAAACCCGTAAAAGTACTTCTCCACCCGGTGATAAACCGGAAGTAGAAGTTGCATCTTTTTCACATGAGACCAACAATATTGATAACGCTGATAAACATACAGCTAACAATATGCCGCACAAGGTAAAGAACAACCTGTCAATATTTATATACTGCACTCTTTTCTTTTTCATTTTATAACTTTTAATAGTATCAACTGTTTACTAAAAAGTAATATCACCACTTGTTATTTCAGAAGAGCTACCATAATCTGTCACCACAGGAGTTATGGAACCTGGATCCGGATTTACTGAAGCCGCAATAGATTGCTCCAGTTTCACACAGCTAACATGCAATTCTGGCGCTTTATAAGAGCGCAACCGGCTTTTCCCGACTCCAAATTGCATTTCTTTTGAATCTTCATTATTTATCATAATCCTTTTAAAATTAAATTATAAATTCACTTTCACTATTTTTCTAAAAGCGGGATAAAAGCACTTCCCCCACAGGAGAAGTGCTCGACAAACAAACAAACCATATTATCTTCACAGACCACATGCTCTTTTTTTCATATAAAGTTCTGCTAATCAAGAGATTTTTATTTCTTATGTCGCACTATTTTGCTTCCATTATCACAGCACGGCTTAGAACAGGATCATCATAGAACATATTTCCTACCCCTCCCTGATAAATAACTTTGAGTTGCGATGCCGGCACATGAAATTCATTAACCAGACAGTCATAAACAACTTGAGCACGTTCCTTACTCAAACGTTCATTCAATTCAGCACTTCCGGTCAATTTATCAGCGTATCCGGCAATATTATAAGTTTTATTGCTATCCTTAATTGCTTTAGCCAGGTAACCCAAATTAACGCGGTTTACATTTGTCAATGTGCTCTTACCAATAGCAAAAGTCACAAGCAGAGATGGAGTCACATACTTCACTTCATGTTCTTTCTCAACAATAGTCTTAGGCTCTTTTTCCTTTTCTCTTGCAAGCGCATCACGCAAATCGCTATTTTCAGCCATCATATTATTTATCTTACCACGCATACGCTCCATCTCCTCGGAAGAAATACCGGAATTAGTACAACGGCCCCAACCTTGCTTGCCAAGTTTATAGCTCAATCCCAGAGTGGCGCTTAATGCCCCTTCTTCTTTACGGCCGCCGGTTTCGCCATCAAAACGATCATTTACCATGCTGCCACGAACATCTAAAATCAGATCGAATGCAGAGCCTAAGCGGAAACTATTCAACAATCCGATGCTGGCAGAGACTTCGCGTTGACGGGGTGTCTTCCAAGTCACCATCCAACCCAAACCGGCATAAGGAGACAAGTTATAAAAACGATGTTCATTATAGCCAAACAAGAGATTGGATACATTGAACAGCAAATCTCCGTGAAAATGCGCCATATCAAATTTTTGTTCGTACAGATTTTGAGAAGAATCATAAATTTTCCCATTGGAATGGCTGCCATTCTGTGTTACTCCTTTGTAAGACAAGCCGGTATAAGCCAAGCGAATACCAATACCCGGAGTAAACCATTTTCCCACGGCAACATCCAATGCAGGACTAAGACGATCCGTAAAATCCATCTGCTTATTATGGTCACCGAAATAGATCTGTGCACCACCGCCAACACTAATAAACCAATTATTCCAAAACCTATTGGTTTCCACCTTGTATTTATCGGCACTGTCCACATGCTCTACTTCTCTTACCGTAGACTGTCCCGACAAACTACCTGCTGCCAACAGCAACATGCCTAATACACATACATGCTTCATTTTTCTCTTTTTTAAGTTTATAAATTAATCAGAATAAAAAATATTATGTAAATGTATCAATTGTTTAATCCACCTAAAAGTAAAATTTCCACTGGAAGCGTATGATTCGTTACGTTGCTTTTCAATAATGAAGGGGAAATCTAACTTATTAGAAAGTGTTATTTTTAGTTAACGCAGAATATTTTCTCAATATACTTTATCCGTTAGACCCCAAAAAGTGATACCACCACCAGACACTATTCCTATTTAAGCGTGAAAGCACTATTGGGAGAAGAACTATAATTTATCAGATAAAATCCACTCTATGAATAACAGCTTTTCAAATCCGCTCTTCATTTTTATAAATTTAACACTTTTAGATAATGCCGGTATTTCGCAGGTTATTAAAAAGTAAAATGCAAAAAAAAAATAGCTAGGAATATACATTCAAGGAAGAAAAAGAATTATGACTTAACTTTGAAAGCAAATTTAATTTCTTAAGATAAAAGATGAAACAATTAACTAACGACGACTCTTGGGTTATAAATGGATTTAAACCATTTTCAGATCTGGCCTTTGAATATTTTCCCAACTGCGCCAACCACGATTCGGCCAGCAAGAAGCTACGAACTGAAATTGAAGCTAACGAACTATTGAAAAACAGACTCGAAGCAAACAACTACACACGCAAAACCATTCTTCTATCCCCCATACAACAACAAATCATTGCCTCCACCATCGGTCCCCCACTCATCACCATAAAGAGTGCTGTCCAAAGAAAATAGTAACCTGAAAAATAAGTTAAAACAACATGAAAACAGATTTATTTTTTTATTTATATATTTATATATTTATTTTAGGTGAACGCCCTTGTGAATGCTTTCTTTTAGATACCAATCATAAATCACTGTCTATTAGAGAGTTTCATACACCTCGGAAGTGAACATCAGGGTGAACGCCCCACAGGAGGTTACAAGCATGACATAGAACCTTGAAAGAAACAGCGGTTCTGCCCGATAAAAACAGAGCCGCTGTTTACCTCAAATAGAACCGCTACCCGATAACAATACCAGTGCAACTTTCCTTTTCCGCCATCGGTTTTTATCCCCCGGAAGTTACCCTCTTTTTCACAGGATAACCTCAGGAAAGACCTCCCCTGAGACTTAGACCCTGAAAAACGATTATTCCCGTAAATAACCGTCCGCTAACGGTACAACTCCGTCAAAATCCGTTGAAATCCGTCATTGCATCTTGACAAAGCTTTTTTCATTAACTATTTTTGTGGTGTACTCAATAAAAAAATATAAATATTATGAAACTAAACACTATGCAGGTTTTTGAACATGGCTACATTGTTTTACCTAAAGTGGCTTTAAAAGCTCATTTAGCCTCCAAAAGACGGATTCCGGGAGATCTGGAAGCTATTTTAATTTTATTGATGCACGTAAACTATTCTGATACGGTGTATGACATTCACCATAAGGAAGTTTGCTGTCATAGGGGCGAGGCAGTGTACAATTTTACCCAATGGGCCAGGTTCTTCGGATGGACCCGTCCGCGTACCGTACGATTCTTTACCAGAATGAGGAAAGAAGGGATCATCCGGCTGATTTCCGAACAGCAAAGCATTCTCCACATTTGCGTGGTGGACTACGACATCTGGACAGGACAGAACCGGCTGGCACGCGAACAGAAACAGACGCTATACGAACAGGAATTTCTGGAATTCTGGGAAAAATACCACAACACGCTCCACGTCAAGCGACGCAACATTGGCCGGGCACAGTCCGAATGGCGGAAACTCTCCGACGAAGACCGCCGGCTCGCCATCCAGCACATCGAGGACTTTTATTACAGCGTGGAGGACGTCCGTTTCATTCCTCAGGCATCCACCTATCTGGCAGATAAGGCCTTCCTAAATGATTTCGGTTACTAATTACAGTCACTTAATACCAAAATATTACGGATGAAAAGATATTATAAATACATACAAAGTACTGAAATACAGCATATTTTATTAAATAATTAAAATAAAAAGATTAACAATGGATTACGTATCACCACAAGCTCCTGAAATAGAAGAAGCCGTCATAGGCGCCTGCCTCATAGAGCAGCAAGCCATCACACTCGTAGCAGACAAGCTCCGCCCCGAAATGTTCTACATCACCCGGCACGAAGAAATCTTCAAAACCCTCCTCGCCATGTATCAGGAAGGTACTAAAATTGACATCCTCACCGTGAAGGAAGAGCTGGCACGGCGTGGCAAACTGGAAGCCATAGGCGGTCCGTTCGTCATAGCACAACTCAGTAGCCGGGTAGCCACATCCGCACACATCGAGTACCACACCGAAATCATCCGGCAAAAGTACATCCGCCGGGAAATGATCATCGGCTTCAACAAACTCCTCGCTTCCGCCGTGGACGACACCGTGGACATTGCAGACACGCTGGTGGAAGCACACAATCTGCTGGACCGCATGGAGGGCGACTTTGAGTGCAATAACCGGATGCGCGACATGGAAACCCTGATGACAGATACCCTCACCGAAGCCGACGGACGCGCCGAAAAGAGCAAAAACGGCGTGACGGGCATCCCCACCGGACTGATCGAACTGGACAAAATAACCTCTGGACTGCAAAACGGCGAACTCACCGTGATTGCCGCACGCCCGTCGGTAGGTAAAACGGCATTCGCCCTGAACATGGCCCGCAGTGCCGCAATGGCAGGATATGCCGTAGCCGTGTACAGCCTCGAGATGCAGGGCGAACGGTTGGGCGACCGCTGGTTGATGGCCACCGAGAACATCAATCCCTACCGCTGGCGCAACGGACTGATGGACGAGGAAGACCGTCGCGAAGCACGCAACGCAGCTGCACAACTCTCACGCCTCTCCATGTACGTGGACGACAGCACCGCCATCGGCATGGATCACGTCCGCAGCAGTGCCCGCCTGTTGAAAAGCCGTCATGCCTGCGACCTCATCATCATCGACTACCTCCAGCTGTGCGACATGACGCAACCCGGTCAGCCCTCCAACCGCAACCGCGAGCAGGAAGTGGCACAGGCCAGTCGCAAAGCCAAGTTACTTGCCAAGGAGCTGAACATCCCCGTGGTACTGTTAAGTCAGCTCAACCGCGCATCGGAAGGCCGTCCCGCCGGACGTCCCGAACTGTCACATTTGCGTGAAAGCGGTGCCATTGAGCAGGATGCGGACATTGTGATGCTGCTCTACCGTCCTGCCCTGGCACACGTCCCCACCGACCGTGAAAGCGGTTATCCCTCCGAAGGTCTTGGGGTGGTCATCGTAGCCAAGCAGCGCAACGGCCAGACGGGTAATGTTTACTTCGGGCACAACCCTTCCATGACGAGGATAGAGGATTATGTTCCGCCGATGGAGTATTTGCTGAAACATAGCAAATAGCGTGAGGTGCTATGCACTGAGAAGACTTTATACCTTCAATAATATTATTCATGCAATAAAGATAAATAAATTTTCAGTGGTACCAGTATATATGATATAATCATAAAAGGACCGTACTAATAAAGGTCGTAAAATCAGTATCCGGCAATTTACTATCTTTAGCATTAACATCTTTAACAAATTGATTAGCTTCATTCACCGTCATAACCCCATGCTTAACTGCATAGTACAAAAAATCCAATGTAGTGAGATAAGTCAACTGATATTTCGAGCAATAATCTTTTATATCCCTAAGATTACTACTCCCTATAACATCATTATGATAACGACAATACACCATACAGGCACTTTCTCCTTTTCCTAATTCTGAAGACAGCATAGCATATTCACACAACATCTCCCCTTTCGGCTCAAAAGGCAGCTTCTCGATATTCTTAAGATATTGTATTTGATTATCTAACTGAATACGGGTTGGCTTCAGTATTTCATCATAAACAGTTTGAAGAACAGCGTAATCATAGTTCGGAAATATTTTAGGTAAACAAGACAAAGCTTCTCCTTTGGCAAAATGAATGATAACGTCAGCATCAAGAATTATTTTAGTCTTTGCCATTACGGATAAGGTTTAATAATTCCTCATAGTGTCCCTCGGATATTTTACCCGAATCATATAACAGACGGGCCTTCTCTCCAAAATCACCTATTACCAGATTTTCATTACCACCTGCATATAATGACAAGTCGTATCCATATTGCCGGGCCGATTCTTTAACCGGAACTGCAAGTAAGGTTTGAAAAGTTTTTTCCGTCAGTAAACCAATTGCCCGGAAGCGATATAATAAAGAGGAGCGGGAAACAGAATAATATTGTTCGGTCTTCAATACCGTTGCCAGTTTTATTTCTTTAGAAATGATTTCTTCACGAGAAACAACTTTAAGCAATCCTTCTTTGGGCATAAGCAACGCAGCAGCAAATAAGTCTGCATTCTTTTCAGAAATACTCACCGGTTCTGTCTCATCACCACAAAAATGAACCATTGGAGTATCATCGTAAAACAAATGAAACAATTCATGAGCAACAGTAAAGTGTTGTCGTCCACGTGTTGAATTACTATTCACAAGTATAAAACAGTCCCCATCCTTTGACTTTAAAGACAATCCATAAGAGTTTTCCGAAAGCGGACGGTAAATTGTCAGAATATTCTTTTTACGCAGAAGACTTTTCATATTTACAGGTTCTACAAGGCTAATCCCTACTTCCACACGAAACTTATTAGCCAAGCTCTCTGCTGTTTCTAACGATATTCTTTTCATTACGCCAATAGTCGTTTGATTTTAAGATAGTTTTTAACGATATTCTTAAAAGATGCAACCTCTTTCATATCAGAAGCAGATAAATCATCAACCCGGAAAGCACACACAAGCATATTATCCACCACAGACTCATTTTCTTCAAATAGCAAATGGAGTTCGCACCCAAACAAATCGGATGCTTTTTCCAGAACTTCTAACGGAGCTTCCCGGTCACCTGACTCATAATTGGAATAAGTGGATCGGTTAATTCCCAGAAATGAAGCCACTTGCTCTTGCGAAAAGCGATTAGCTTCCCTTAATTTTTTTAAGTTATTTCCTACAATTTCATTCATGGCTGGTTGATTTGAATACCTGTGGCAAAATTAGCAAATATTTTATTATACCACAAATTATGCCACAGATATTGTATAAAAGCCTCTTCATTCCACTTAATCCTATTTATAAATAAATTGTCTTTTTTGTATAAATATGTAACTCATTCAACTTTCCCGCTTTTATCTCGAAAATAATTACCAAAATACTTGACTTTTGCTTTATATTTTAGTACATTTGTAATGTTGAAACCACAACAGTTCAACTAACTTAAACCTTAACTTTTTATCATTATGGATGTACTTGTAGAGCGCTATCAGCGCAGAAAGTATCTGAATCAGCAAGATTCGGCTAAGTTGTATTACATGCGCCAGAAACCTGGTGAAGTAAGAGTTACGGATATTGACAATATATCCGAAGTAATCCAATCCCGTTGTGCCCTGACCAAAGGAGATGTGAAGCATGCCATCGAAGCGTTTGTGGAACAGCTCCGTCTATCGCTCACCCAGGGCAACAAAGTGAAAATTGACGGTATGGGCACTTTCCACATCACACTGACCAGTGAAGGTGCGGAACTGGAGAAAAACTGCACGGTGAGGAGCATCCGCCGGGTAAATGTCCGCTTTGTACCGGACAAGGCCTTGAAACTCGTCAACTCTTCCTACGCCGCCACACGCAGTGACAACAACATTGATTTTGCAATGGCTAAGAAAGACGACGAGAGCGGATCAGGATCAGGTTCGGGCAGTGGATCAGGCTCCGGTGACGGCAGTGGGTCTGGAAGCGGTTCCGGGAGCGGTAGCGGTTCGGGAGTTATAGACGATAACCCGCTAGGATAGTTTGCTCCGCCCGGAACACTTACTTTTTGAATAGTCTTCCTGTCATCAGGAAAAACCGTTTGAACTCCTTTACAAAGAAAAATGCTGCGCACGAAAAAAAGGTGCGCAGCATTTACAATCCACTTTAATGAAGAGATTTACAGAAAAGAAGCAGTGTAACCGGAGAAGCACCATCCGTTTGAGAAAGAACACAATTATTTTATTGAAAACAACTAAAAAAACAAAGTAACAATCATGTTAAACAAAGTCATCAAGATTATTATGGCAATCCTTCCCTTTCTGGGCAACCGTAAGAAACGGGAAGAGATGCTCGAAGAAGTCAGACAATTCTGCGAACTCATCAAAGGACAATACGGCTTCCTCATTGAACAACTGGAGAAAATGCTGAAAGACTATTTTGAAGTCAGCAATCAAGTGAAAGAGATGCACACCG
>Ga0268263_1000149_pt1 | contig 170529 bp, 155 predicted proteins | sample Biomet5_FD_190358 | JGI IMG/M metagenome (GOLD analysis project Ga0268263, IMG submission 190358) | Microbial communities from bioreactor (seeded with sewage sludge) at LBNL, California, USA - Biofuel metagenome 5 (SPAdes) (version 4) | ecosystem: Engineered > Bioreactor > Anaerobic >... | reverse complement strand
AAGTGCATCATCGTAAGAACGCATATGCCCCTTGATTTCTTTCAGATATTCGGAATCCGGATTCACGATTCGCTCTGTCGACTGTGTCGTCCCGTTAAGCAGGACCATGTCCGGAACATGCACAAGTACATATCCGGTTCCTTTAATAACGCTGTTCATATCATTCGGCCTCCATGAAGAATTCTTCAATAATACTTCTTGATCATTTTTTCTATATTTTCCGGTGTTGCGCTCTCTTTGACACATTCTTCAACTTTTTTACCATCTTGATAAACAGCCATAACAGGAAGTCCCAGTACCCTCTGGCCGATCGCCAGACGGCGCGCTTTTGTCGTGTTTAGCGCACAGAATTTGATCTTATCACCATACTTTTCAGCAAATCCATGAACGATCGGCATGAGTGCGGCACACGGTACACAGCCATCTCCATAAAAGTCTACAAATACGGTACCTTCAGCCTTCAGTACTTCCTCATCAAACGTTTCTTTTGTCAGTTCAACCATGTTTTCTCCATTCTCACAGTCCTTTTCTCTGTGATAATATGCCGGAGAGCCATGCATCTATCTTTGTTTTCATAATCATGACTCCCCGGCTGCTGTCTCTTTGTGTACTGCAGTGGAATGCACTGTCTTATTATTTTGATTTTATCAGCCGAATGCAAATCTTAGTTAAACTTACAATACTGGCTGCGAATCGACTCCATTTCACTGCATATATCATCTACATCGATTACCATTTCCATCATACTGATCTGTTCCTCATACACTGCCGGATCAAATTCTTCTTTCATTTCGGGTTCACACACATGATAAACTCTAAGTCCCAACTGGACTCCCGTCAATGGACCTGCGTAAGTAGGATCACCATTTGTAACCGTTTCTGCTGCCAAACCAGATGCCTCTCCTTCTGATGCACCGAGCAGAACAACTACATTTTCCGAGCCATATTTTTCTGCAAATTCCTTAACTCGTTTCTGGTTTTCAAGATCCATTGCACCGGCGCTCGTTCAGACGAAGCATTCGGTGGATGCAAAAACGACTTCTGCCCCTGCACTTTCGGCACAAGCTGCAATCGCCGGCCCGGGAATACCATCCCGATCACCGATAATGACTACTTTTTTCCCTTTTAAGATACTCATTTTCTTTCTCCTTTCCCCTTTTTTACAGAAAGCCGAAATGGCTTACCATACTTTACATGAAGTAACACATTTTAGAATTGAAATGCATTCGAACGCGCCTTATAATAGAATCACGAAAGAGGTGACATCATGATACTAAGTCATACAGACCCAACACCTTTATACTATCAGCTGCGTCAGCAAATACGAAATAACATTATTGACGGCACATGGCCATTCGGCTATGAACTTCCGTCCGAACCATCGCTTGCATCTGAACACGGGATCAGCCGTGCAACGGTAAAGCAGGCCTATGACGGACTTGTTAACGAAGGCTTGATTGTACGTAAACGTGGCAAGGGTACATTTGTCTCCTACCGTCAGTCTGAATTCAATATCATTCAGGAGCCGAACTTTTACCAGCAGATGGATGAAAACGGTGCGATCCAGAAAGCAACCATTATTGAAAGCGGATATATCAAGGCAGATTCCTATGTGGCAAAGCGTCTGAACATTCAGCCGGGTGACGAAATCTGCTATTTCAAGCGTGTCCGGAATATCAATAATATGCCAAGCATCATACAGACCGTATTTATCCGCAAAGAATATTCTGCCGGACTTTTGGAATCTGACCTGGCATCTACTTCCTTCCATAAATACATCGAAGAAAAACTTAAGATATCACTGAACTGCTTCGATATGACGATCCACGCCATTGTACTCGACCAGTATGAGTGCAGCCTGCTCAAAATTGAAAAGCCAATTCCCGGCTTTCGTTTTTATTCCGTCTACCGTCACGACGATATACCAGTTGTCTATAATGAACGTGTCTTTCGCGGCGACAGCCTGCACCTTGGATTGAAGTTTCAATTCAACCGTTCCAGTGAAACTCCGGTTATCAATCAGTTTGGTGTATGCCAGGAAGATCTTGATTAACCTTTGTACACCGGAAGCTGAAGACATACCAGTGCACAGAGAACCGCAGCGATCACTGCAATCAAATTAAGCGGAAGTCCCTTTTTCAGCATATAAGACGGTGTTACTCCTGCGGCTACCGGAATTGCTCTTGTAGCATTTGGCAGCAGGAATGCCAGATTTCCGCCGACTGCCGCCATATATAAGTACGGAATGGGATTTGCCTGCAGCGCAGTCATCACGCTGATCACAAGCGGACATACAATTGCGCACGCCGAATTATTGCTTGACACATTTGCGAGTACGGACGCAATAATAATAAAAAGAATGCAAAGCAGCGTTGCATTTTTTACCTGTGATCCGGCAACACAATCAGCCAGCATTTCAGATGCTCCTGAAAGCGTTATCACTTTTCCCAATGCAAGCCCGCCTGCGAGTGTATAGAACAGTCCCCATGATATTTTCGGCTGTGCGAACTTCCATGTGATTAATCTTCCGCTGCACGTTCCGGGCAGGCAGAACGCTGCTATCGCAAACACAAGAAATACATACGCGGAATTCCATGAAGGGATGAACGATTTCCACAGCCCCCTTGTAAAGACAAGCACAACCGGCACAATAAACAGCCATAAGCTTAAATGCTCAGCCATTCCCATATGCCCAAGCTTTTTATACTCGGCAGCGAAGTATTTCTGTACACCCGGCAGTTCTCTTACTTCCGACTTGATCATAAGCATCCCGGCCAGACAGCTGACTGTAATAACAGCAAGGATCGGAAACATCAGCTTAACCCATGTCGTATACAAATATTCCTGTCCGGTTATTTCCTCAATATAACCGATCACGATTAAATTCATTCCTCCGCCAAGCGGTGATCCAAAACCGCCTATTCCTGCTCCCCACGCAATTGCCAGCAGAATATTTGCCGCACTTGTATTCTGAACAGGATCTTCCTTTTTCACAGCTTTCAGCATTGACATTGCAATCGGTGTAAGGCATGCTCCGACCACCACATTCGGCAGAAAAGCGCTCATCATTGCTGATGCAACAAACCAGACCGTGATCTGCGATTTCATGGACGGGCCTATCCAGGAAAGCGCCCGAAGCGCTATCCTGCGGTTAAGCCCTGTCGTTTCCCACGTAAGTGTCAATATATCAGCACCTAGCAGCAGAACGATCAAATCCGTAAAATACTGCGGTATAACTGCATCTGCATTTACGATGCCAAAAACAGAACATGCTACGATTGGAACAAATGCCGTTACCGCAACACCAACAGGTATTGTAATCCACCAGGCTGACATCCACAAAAAGACCCCAACTGCTCCTCTAACTGAATATGGCAGAATGCTTTCAGGAATCAGTATGATCGCCATTGCAAACAGCAGCGGTCCTATTAATATTTTAATTGCAGAGTCTCTGTTCATGATTTTTCCTTTGGCTTTTTCAATACTTCAGGTGTATCGTCAATTTCCGCATCACATAGTCAATCCAATGAATTTCCAATATGTAAAATACAGTACAAAGCACGTAGCCGCTGTCAGTATGACATTTGGTATTTGAACCTTCAGCAGATCTTTTGTTTCAAATCCACCTGCAGCATATGGTATCAAAGTGTATGGGCAATGCACCGGAAGAATGCAGGCAAAAAGTGTCGGATAGAACATTACCATCGTGAATCCCATCGGTGAGAAATTCGCACCAAATCTCGCCGCGAGCGTGCCAGCCAGCAGAATGGCACACGGTATCAGGGAATTTGTACATGCGACACGGATAGAGAAAAAGAAAGAACAGAAAACCATAATCACCAATGTAAGCGCGACGATGACGTAAATAGACTTATTCGTCATATTCGTTGCATTTACAAGTGCATTCACAAGCCAGGAAGCTGTTCCATACGTAACCATTCCATTTGCCAGACTCATAGAAGATGCACAGAAGATCACCGTACCCCACGGAACTTCTTTTGCAAGACCTTTAAAGGTAAAGCAGCCGATAGCAGGACAGATCATAACAAATACTGCAATCATTGCGATCGTCTGCGTACTTAAATGATGAAGCGAACCAGTCATCCATAAAATGACCGTAATCAGCAAAATAATCCCTGTCTTCTTTTCTTCAGCCGACATGATTCCAAGCGATTTCAACTGCTGCTCTATATACTCCCGCCCTCCGGGAAGTACCTTGTAGTCAGTCGGGAAAAATCTCGTAATAAAGAAATATGCAAAGACCTGCATCAGTACAGCCAGCGGAAATCCAAATTTCATATATTCGAAATAGGATATTTCATATCCAAAATTATTTGCAATCAGACCTGTTACTGCAATAGCCGGAGCTCCTGCTGTCTGAATAAAAATATTTCCTGCAATTGTACCTACACCGACAGCAAGGTAAATTGATTTTGAAAGATTATTGTCTTTACTTAGTTTATAATCTACAAGCATTCCTCCGACTATGCCTGTCAGAAGTGCGGAAACCGACATTGCCGCAGGCAGAAAGAGATTCATGAAAACACTGGCAAATAAAATGCCCATAATAAAGTGTTTTGGCTTCGGTCCTACAAACTTTAAAATCAGCAGTGCAATTCTGCGTGCCAGCCCGCTTTTTTCTACGGCAGCGACAATGAAGAATGCACAGATGAACAGTGCCTCTGTATTTGTATTAAAACCGTTCATATTAATCTTAAATGCTTCCGAAGCCTTTGTATCCGAAAGAATCGGCATCATCAATGTGCATAAACCGATCTGCAGGAAAAAGGTTGCGGAAGACGGTACTGCCTGTGTAAACCAAAGAATCAGCATGGATAATACAGCACCAAGGTACATCTTTCCAAGCGGTTCAAGACCTTCAATCGGGACATAACAAATTGCAAAAAAAACTATGATTGACAAACATACTGTCAGGAACTTACCCTTTTCACTCTTTACCATAATTACCACCTTTTTTTACTCAATTACAAGCTGAGTTTCTACTGTTGTATGCAGTGCCTCCAGCGCTTTATCAACTATGGATTCACGCAGTGCCAGTTCTTTATCTGCCGGCAGATTCGGATCACCTATCGGGTGAGGTATTGCAACAGCCTTTACAATTCTGTTTGATCCTACTGTCTGGGCGATCGGCAGTATCGTGCAGATCTGAACCGTAGGTATGCCGGCACGCTCAAGCTCTTTTTCAAGCATTGCTCCGCAACGCGTACTGGTGCCTCAGGTTGACGTAAGAATCACTGCATCGACCTTGTTTTCAAGAAGCTTCTCAGCAATTTCCGCTCCAAACTGCTGGGCATTTTTTAAGCTTGTTCCATTTCCTGTTGTTGAATACAGCGTATTGAAAAGACTTCCGATTTTGTTTTCACGGACATATCTGCGAAGAATATCCAGCGGTACAAGAACATTGGGATTTTTATTTGCAGCTGTTGTATCAAAGCCTCCGTGTACGGAACAGAACTTGTCCGGAAGCATCGTATCCATTCCTGCAATGCTTAAAGACAGATACTTGCTGGCCCTGGCCGATTCCAGCCTTTCTGTATTCATCTTGTCTGTAATGCCAGCGTCTGTTACAAGTGCAAGTTTCGCTTTTTTTATATCTTCCACTGGCGGAGCAGGAGAAATCTGTTCGAATGCCGGCATGATCATCTCTGTTTTATACGGCTGTCCTGCTGTTTTATTTATAACCATATCGATCGCACGATCTGCGCCGGTTTCGTTTACAAAGATATTTTTCTTTATCCCTTTTGCAAAATACCCGTCTTTTTCAGGATCTGGCTCCTCACTGCCCGCCGCTATTTTTTTAATCAGTGCTGTCATCGCAGGAACCGCCGTACGCATTCCTACTGCTGAGTTTTTAGTTTTGATGATATAGCAGTTTTTCCGGTACATTTCAACGCCGGGATTTTCTTCGTACATTCCTGTGACACCCGGAATGCCCAGATATTCCTGTGCGGCCTTGCATATGGCACCGCAGTTGGGTCCATAACGGCCGGCGTTAAAGGCCGGACCTGCAATTAAAATATCGGGGTTCCATTTTTTCATTTCTTCAACAATTTCAGGCAAAATTTTTTCCGAATTTTCAGAGAAGTAATTATCCCCGCAGACAAACGTTGAAACGATTTCAAAATCAGCGCCGAGACTATTCTGGAATGCCATGCCCGGTCCGATCACATGATCAGAAACAAAGAATGGTGTATCTGCTTTTTCTTCCCCTCCGATCTGCGCAAAAAACTGATTTATAAAATGAATAACACGGTATTTATTACTCATTTCTTACTCCTTTTCTAAAACTGCTTTGTTGTCATCTTGCTGACACCCAGCTGATTGGTTGCCGTGTAAAGGATACTTAACGGTGAATCAAATTCTTCGGACGCGTCTCTTGTTCCCATTACCGTGCCGCCAAGTGAGGAAGCTGTTTCAGGAAAATGCAGGATTTCATCGTTATTCCCCGTCGTAATAATAGCGTCTGCCTTTGATGACATCGATACAAGCGGAGGCAGATTTCCTTCCGGTCCGGCAATCTCATTCGCTATGAGTACAACTCGGATTCCCGCAGATTCACATGCATCACAGGCAAGCATTAAATCAACATCTGCATGCCCTCCTCCTTCCTGAGTAATTACAATACCATCCATTCCTTTTTCTTTTGCAATTTCTGCGATTCTCTGCGCATTTTCCCTTTTATCATTCAAAGCACTGCTTTCTGTGGAAACGATCACGCCGGCAAAATTCAGTTCTTTCTTGTCGCGTGCAAGCAAGGAACGGATAACAGGGTTTTCCTGATGAAAATAGGTCGGATTTTTCTGACATGCTATAATATAATTCCCGCTTACAATTGCTCCGTCCAGCACTTTTACAGGAGAAATCATACATGGTTTCATTTTTGTACAGTCTTTCCCCCATATATATACGTTGCGAAGCGGTCCCTGCGCCTGAATGTAATATGCATATCCGATATTTGGCAGTCCTGATATTGTTGCGTTATCTGTATCAAACAGTGTACCTGCGGCATTTGAACTGTCTGCTGCCAGAGAAGCAGTATATTCAGCTGCCTGTGTATTCATCCGGACAAGATCTGACGCTACATCCTTTTTTTCAATTTTCTCAGTAAGAAGTTCCGGCCTGATTACAATATTGATTAATTGGGAAAAAAACACATATGATGTTTCTTTTCCTTTCATATCCATAATGCCTTCCTGTATGCCGGAGTATGAAAAGCATTGTGTAATACATACATTCTGCAGCTGATGCGTAATCTCGCTTCCGCAGCAGTCTGTACTTCCCGTCCATCCTGGGAAAGCAGGTCCATTAGGCTTGTATGACGGCTTTATCACATCTGTAATATGAATAATTCTTACATCTTCTTTTGGCCGTGCAATTTGAATTTCCAGCTTATAATCGCCATATGTTCCGCTAAGAATTGCTCTGCTGAATTCTTCCTTATTCAAAATTAATATTCCGTTTGAATATTTGGAACGATCACCAAAAAGAACCTCATTTACAGGATGCTCAAGTATTTCAAGTTTCAAAAAATCCCCCCTTGTATTTATTGATATGTTTATCTGTTGACTGGTTGTCCGTACAAGTAAAATTATAAAATAGGACTGTTCAAAAAAGAATAGCACTATTTACCAAAATTTATACTATTGTTTTATGTAATATTACTATATGTAATTTCTGTAAGTCATTATCTGAATACCGGCTGATAATTCCCTGTGTGGTTTGAAATTTATAAATGCAGTGTTTTAACAGCATTCTGAATAAAATAAAAAAGGACTTCTGCACAGGCAGGAGTCCTTTTTTAGAAGAAGTCATCTTCTCTTATTTCTTTTCTATCGAATTGACCGCGATCACCGACTGTCCGTCCGATGAAGCCGGATACTCCGCTTCTGCCGTATCGCCCGCCGCGATCGTTACGACGGTTTCATCTGCCGCTACTGCGATCTTATAAACCGTATCGTTCTCTGCTACGATATATGCATATGTATTTCCTGAGTTATCGGCATACACGACCGTCTTGACCTTGAATGTCACGGTTTTCGTCTGGCCTGTATCCGGTGTCTGCGATCCTGCGTCCACGGACGTCAGCTTCTTGCTGTAATCCTTCAGTGCACCGCTGAAGGAAGCAGAAACAGATACGATCGTATAGTTATTGACATTTACAATGGCGTACTCTTTCACAAGTCCGGCTGTATCCTTAAGGACCAGCGCATACGAAGGTATGCCGTCCACCGTTACAAGCGAAGGGAACGATGCCTGATATCCATAATCCTGCACAACACCCTGCGCGGCCGACATGGCAGAATATTCCTCCGCGCCTGCACATTCTACATATGTGCAGGCACCGGTGCGCGCATCGACCATAATGAAGCCAAGATTCGATTCGTCCGAAGCCACAGAGGTTATTCCCGTGTAAATATACAGATCATTTCCTTTCGCAAGGTATCCGAAATCATCCGTAGTTTTCAGACAGCCCTTCTGGCCGATCCAGGAATTAAACCAGCCATTCCGCAGCATGCCATAGGAGTTGTACAGTACACTGACAAAGGAACCCGTATATACGTTGTCGACCCATTCCGGCACGTTGCTCGTCCCTTCGAAATACTGACTTTCCCCCGTGCAGGCATCTGTAATAACGGCACCCTTGATATAGTCGCCGCCGAACAGGAATCTATGGCCGTATACACTTGTGATCCAGTACGGATTCCCGGACTCATCGATTTCGAACTGGGAACTGCCCAGCATCTTCGTCGGATACTGCAGCCGCAGATGACGGTCCAGATAATCCAGTATGTAGGCACTCGGGCTGTACCGAATCCCCTTGTCCGTTCTTACGAAGGACGCGTCGAATGTCTGTGTGTCGACCGTCACATATCCCGGTGTTCCCGTCTTATAATTGTTGAAATACTTGAAAAAGCTGCCGTATTCCAACGGTGCCGCTTTAATGATCTTGTTCTTATAAACAAGCGTTGTATAGGAATCGGAAACCTCGAACTGGGAAACCACGTCGCTCAGCGAGCCGATCACACGGTCACCGAGGATCTTCGCGCTTGACGTATCCATCAGAGAGATATGATCGACGTCGTCTGACGTCGGAAGATCAGAGGCGCTGCCCGTAACCGGCACCATTCTCGAGGAATACGATCCTACATGAAACGCTTCCCATGAAAGAAGGCTGAAAACAATTCCGATCACGATGATAAGCAGCGGAAGCAATGCAAAATTCGGACGTTTGATCTGCTTCAGTTCATTTTCCAGATTCTGCTTCTGTTTGCGGAGTTTTCCCTGAAACAAACGTGATAGACCTGAAAAGTCATTTCTCCCGCCGAGATTCACGAGTACAGCAGGGATGCTCACCCAAAACAGCCACTTCCAGAACGTTCCGGACAGCGGGTTGAGCGGCGGCAGCATAAACCAGTAAAGGAGCCCCGCCCAGACGATCATCAGGATCACATTCCTGACCATGTGTTTCTTCTGCATAATGAAATTTCCTCCCCTTGTTTCCGTTTCAGTCGTTATCTTACGGATATAGTAATTCTACCGGGAAAAGCATCTTTCGTCAACAAAATACGTTCGGTTTCCCGTTCGCCGCATCATTTTTGACTCTGTGGGCTAATCCTCCGGCTTTCTGTAGAACCTTCCCGTCAGTTCGTCCGTCTGGATCGAATTGATAAAAGCCTTCTCATCCGTTTGTTTTACTGCTTTTATGACCCGTTTGCTTTCCGCTCTCGAAACGACAGAATAAACGATTGCACGGCCCTCACGGTCAAACGCGCCTTCCCCGTGAAGAATCGTCGCGCCGTGATGGCTCTGCTCCGTAATCACCCTGCAAACCTCCTCCGGCCTGTCGGAAACGATGAGAAGCGTCTGCTGCTGATACTTCTTGTAAAGCAGGTGCAGCACCTGCGTCGAAAAATATTGAAAGATAATGGAATAAAGTGCCTTGTCCCAGCCGAACATCAGACCGGCGACAAGCAGGATGCCGACATTGACCGCAAGAATCATATTCCAGGCGTCCATGCCCTTCTTTTCCGAAAGAAAGATCGAAATAAAATCCGTACCGCCGGACGTCGCGCCGACAGAAAGACACATCGAGATGACAAAGCCGTTGATCATGCCTCCGAAAATACTGATCAGAAGTGTATCGTACGTCAGCACGTAAGACGGCAGAATATCGACAAGCGCGCCGGAAAGCAGGATCATGAGGCAGGAATACAGGGTAAACTTCTTTCCGATATACCGAAATCCGATATAAATCGGAACTGCGTTCAGGATAACGTTGATCACCGTATACGGAAGTGTGATATTCCAGAAAAGGCTCGCGGCTCGCTGGATCAGAATGGTAAGCCCCGTCGCACCGCCCGGATACAGTCCGCCTGTCTGCACAAACGTTCTGATATTGCCTGCCATCAAAAGAGAGGCCAGACAAATGACAACGATTCTCTTCAGTTCTTCCCTGACATCCGGTTTCCGTCCGCTCATAGTTCCCCTCATCCTGTTTCCCGATTCATTCTGTGCATTTCTATTTTTTTATTATATCATGGTTCCGGTGTACAGAGAAAGATTCTGCCGAAGTCTTTCCTAAGACATTCTTAATAAAAATCCCTCCGTATACCACCAACATTATTTCGGGACACACGTATAATACTGTGTAAGCAGATAAGAAATACAGGAAACAGACTTCCTGTTCTGCACAAAATATTTCGTCAGGGAGGTGGAAGCATTGCGGGAAACGGCTCTTGTCAAAGCCAGCCAGAAAGGCAATAAACAGGCCTTTGAAGAATTGATCCGAATCTACTATCCGTACGTTTCCGGCTTCCTTCTGAAAATGACGTGTGACGCAGCGCTGACGGAAGATCTGACGCAGGAATCATTTCTGAAGATGATTCAGAACATCGATCGTTTTCATACCGGCGGAAACGCCGGATTCGGAACATGGCTGATAACGATTGCCAGGAACTGCTATATCGACTATTACCGAAAATTTCACGTTGTTCCCGCGAACATTGACGAATTTCAGCCGGATGACCCGCATGACATGGCCGGCAGCGTGATGCAGAAAATGCAGTATTTTGAAGTTCTGAAAGCAATCGAAACACTTCCGCCGGAACAAGGCCTCGTGATCCGGCTGAAATATGAGGAAGATCTAACGCTTGCCGAAATAGCCGGACATCTTGGAATTCCTCAAAAAACCGTTAAAAGCCGCATCCACGAAGGGACCGTAAAGCTCAGAAAAATTCTGAATATTACAGGAAAGGAAGGAAAGTCATGACAAACGACACTGAGAAAATGATTGCTTCTCTTTCTCCGGCAATTGATGAAAAGTGTTCCGAAATAAAAGAAACACGAAGAGAACGAAGGTACTCCAGATTATTTGTCTTTCTTTGCACAGCATTTATCGTACTTCCTACGGTTTTTGTAATAATCGGAATCAGTCTGATATTTCTTCTTATTCCGGCCATTTTTACAGCGGCCGCATTACTGATTCTTTCACCGATCCTTATAAACCAGCAAGGAGGTCATACTTGTGAACAAATTTGAAGAACATATTTCGAAATGGAATTTCAGGAAAGCAGTCCGGATCTACATCATTTCTCTCATTCTTGCCGCTGTAGTCTGTGCCGCGGCCGCGTACGTTGTTTATCAAAGCCGCATCCGCTTTGCCTGGCAATATTCGCAAATCCAGGACAGCGCAGAAAAAAACGGTGCCGCAGACCTGCAGTCAAAACTCGACAAACTTGCTTCGGATTCTTCGGATGTTGTGGATATTCTGATGCTGGACAGCAGCAATAAAGTCATATACTCGGCGAAAAATTCCGAGTTTTCAGAAGGGACTTTCAGTCTGAGCAGAGTCTCCGACAGCAGCAGCTATCTTGTCAGCAGAAGTAACAGCAATGTGGTGTTCAAATATGTAAAAAGCGACAGCTTCATGCTGAACTCCGTCTTTCATACGGATTTTGGCAGTGTAAAGGATGAATATAATGACGAAAGCTTTTTTGAAGCGGAATCCGGCAGCAAAACCGTCTATCTGCTTAGCTTTATCGGGGAAAAAGACAGCAGCGGCAAGATCTATATCATCAGCAATCCGACGGCCGTCGCTTATGGAACGGTAACACTTAAGATTATCGCTGCGGCTGCCATTCTCTTTTTCATGGTATATTGGGTGCTGCTTGCATTGTGGGTCTGGGCAGATGCAGCGAAATCCAGGCTTTACGCTCCGCTCTGGGGAATAGCCGTTCTGCTTACAAATCTTGCCGGACTTCTTGTCTATCAGATCTACAAGCATGCAAACGCATCTTGTCCGTTCTGCGGAGCTTCCCAGAGCAGACTCCACCGCTTCTGTTCCTTCTGCGGTGCTAAAATGGGCAGGACATGCCCGAACTGCGGCGCGCAGATCGGTTCGAAGGACCGTTACTGTCACAGCTGCGGCACAAAAACAGACGAATAACAGGCAGAAACATACGAGGATAAAACAATGATATGGAGCAGTTTTGCAGGAAAGATCATCATGACACTTTTCATTTCGATGGTACCGGTTCTGGAGCTTCGCGGCGCGATCCCAATCGGAACAGCCAGCGGACTTCCGCTTTCCGCCGCCGTCGCAGCATCCGTGATCGGGAATCTCATTCCCATCCCATTTATTATTCTTTTTATACGGAAAATTTTTGACTGGCTGCGCACCAGAAACGACAAATGGAGCACCATTGTCACAAGGCTGGAAACAAAGGCAGAACAGAAATCCGAATCAGTCCGTAAATATGTTTTCTTCGGGCTTGCCATTTTTGTTGCCATCCCGCTTCCCGGAACAGGTGCGTGGACCGGGGCATTGATCGCATCTGTCATGAATATGCCGCTTAAAAAAGCTTTTCCTTCGATTGCACTCGGTGTTGCCGGCGCAGCCGTTATCGTATCCTTTGTAACATACGGAGCAGGTGCCTTGTTATCAGGAGGGAGGCTGGCACCATGATAGAAGCACTGCAGTGCATGGACTGGTCAGTTCTTCAATGGATCCAGAATACCTTCACCTGTGGGTTTTTAGACATTGTGATGCCGAAGATCTCCATGATCGGCGATTTAGGAGCGGTCTGGCTTATCATCGCGGTTCTCATGCTCTGTTCAAAAAAATACAGAGCATGCGGCATCCTGCTTGCTGCCGGACTTGTGCTCTGCTTTCTCATCGGAAACCTCTGTCTGAAGCCGCTTGTCGCGCGTGCCAGGCCCAACTGGCTCGATCCGTCCTTTCACCTTCTCATTCCTAATGAAACCGATTATTCCTTCCCGTCAGGCCATACAATGGCATCCTTTTCCTCTGCGGCGATCCTTGGCGGTCAGAACCGGAATTTTGACATTTTCGCCTTTCTTCTCGCCGGTCTTATCGCATTCTCACGCCTGTATCTATACGTCCATTTCCCGACCGACGTCCTGGGCGGCGCAGTAATCGGAATGCTGATTGGATTTACCGTATGTAAGGCGGGAAAATACTGTATTAATATTTGATGAAAAAGAATGCCCCGGCCATTGCAGCCGGGGCATTCATCTCTTCATCCAGCTCCCTGCCGGATTCGGACCGGCGACCTCCTCCTTACCATGGAGGCGCGCTACCTGCTGTGCCAAGGGAGCATAAACGAAACAAGCTTATTTACTATAATATATTTATACTGAAATGTCAATATTGCGCGGCGGTCATTTTCATGATATAGTGAAACTCAAAAGCCGCCGGAAACAACGGTTCGGAGAAGGAAGGTGCGCAGATATGTTCCGTCTGTGGGGAAAAATCATACGAGACAATCATCTGATCAGAGATACGGTTTCTGTCAGATCGGAAGATGATACACGTACACATAAAGTTCTGTCCGCACTCGACGAGATCTGTGCCGTTTTTGATCTGGAACGCCCGATCTGGCTCGACGCTACGATCAGTGATTTCAAGAAACGCGACAAGGCTCGTTTTTATCAGGACAGCTTCATAGAAGCCATCGATTTCGACTATCTGGAAATTCAGGTGATCGAAGAATAATCAGCCGCGTTTCTTCATGATCTCGCGCAGTTTCCTGCGTATCCGCTGAAGCGCATTGTCGATTTGCTTCGGTGTCTTTCCAAGTATATCTGCTATCTGTACATACCCGGTGCCCGACAGGTAAAGATGCAGTACTTCCCGCTCCATCCCGCTCAGATGCTGTTCCAGTTCTTCATCTAGATATTCGGCGCTCTCCCGGTCGATCAGAACATCCTCGGGATTTCTGCCTTCTCCGCTTTCCACCATTTCCAGACGCGGCATCCGCCCTTCGTCGCGATTCGTCTCCTCAAACAGAGAAACATAAGAATTAAGCGGCGTATGCTTCTTTCTGTTCGAAGCCTCGATCGCAGAATAGATCTGCCTGGAAACGCATAGTTCGGCAAAGTGCGCAAACGTCACATCCTGACTGCTGTCATAGCTGCGTGCAGCTTTCATCAGTCCGATCATCCCTTCCTGGATCAAATCGTCCTGCTCGCCTCCGATCAGATACATGGCTCTTGCTCTTTTCCGTACAAGATTCTTATACCGCTCAAGCAGACATTCCACCGCAGCCATATTCCCGTCCCCGTACAGCTGCAGAAGTTCGTCGTCTGTCATGTCCGTGCACCTGTCTTTCATTCGTTCGCCCCGGCTTTTATCATTCGCTGGCGGACAGCCTCAAATGCAAGCACGCCGGCCGCCACAGAAGCATTCAGTGAATCAATGTCTCCCTTCATCGGTATCGAAACACGGAAATCACATTTTTCGGCTACGAGCCGTGACACACCTTCGCCTTCACTGCCGATCACGAGACCTAAGGGACCGGAGAGATCGGCCTTATACATAGGTTCACCGCCCATATCGGCACACGCGAACCACATTCCCTTTTCCTTCAGCTCGTCGATCGTCCGGCCAAGATTCGTAACACGTGCGACAGGTGTATAGTTTAAAGCACCGGCTGACGCTTTTGCCACAACTGCGGTAAGACCGCATGCCCTGTGCTTCGGTACAATCACACCGTGTGCGCCGGATAAATTGGCCGTTCGGATGATCGCGCCCAGATTATGAGGATCTTCAATATTATCAAGCAGGATCACAAAGGGAGCTTCATTCTTCTCCAGTGCCGCCTTCAGAATATCATCAACTTCCGCGTAATCGTAAGCAGCCGCATAGGCTATGACACCCTGATGGCTGCCGGATACCGACATCTGGTCCAGACGTTTCCGGTCTACGAACTGTACCACAGTGTCGTGCTTCCGCGCTTCGCGGAGGATCGACTGAACCGGCCCGTCATGCGTACCCTCCAGAACATAAAGCTTGTCGATCGCCTTTCCCGAACGGTATGCTTCCAGTACAGCATTCCGTCCTTCTATATTCGATTCTTCAAACCGCATGCTTATCTTTCCTTTCCGGTTTGTTTCCGTCCTGCTCCATACGCGCCAGCCCTTTTCCGATCAAATCGGACAGCCGGCCGTACTGCTTCTGAAGATACAAATACCCGACAACTGCTTCAAAACCGGTCGCCCGCCGGTAATCCGACATGGACATATGCTTTGCGACACTTCCGGATTTGGCATTCCGGCCCCTTTTATAAACAGCATACTCCTCCTGCGTCATGTCCTCCTTGATCATCCGGACCAGTGCCGACTGCGACGACGCCATTACCAGACTGTTCGTCTTCTTGCTCATCTTATTGACAGAACAGTTTCCCTGCGCCATTACAAGATTTCGGATCATGAGTTCATAGACGGCGTCTCCGATATATGCAAGACAAAGCGGTGAATACGTCCTGGGGTCAATGGTACTGCCGTCTGAAAGCAGCTCCGGGAAATCAGAAAGCACGTTTTCTAGGCACGATGCCATTTTACGCCCTCCCTGGTATCTTCCAGAACGATTCCCTTCTGAAGAAGCTCGGCACGGATTTCGTCCGCGAGCGCAAAATTCTTCTCTTTCCGGGCCTGCTGCCGTTCTTCGATCTTCCTGTCAATGTCACTGTCAAGCATTTCCTCCCTGCGGTCCACGATAATTCCAAGGACATCCGCAAGCTTTCTGATATCGTCGAGCAATGCATTCAGATACGGTGCGGTGCTCGCTTCATTCGTCGTCGAATTTGCGAAACGGACGAGCTCGAAAAGTGCCGCGATCGCGTCTGCCGTGTTGAAATCGTCGTCCATTGCCTTTTCGAAATCACCGTTCAGTTTCTTAACCGTATCATAATTTCTCGTTTCCTGTTCTGTCATTTCAGCGCCGCCGGCGCTTTTCAGAAGAAATTTCAGATTCGAGGCTGCCGTGAAAATACGGTTCAGACCGCTCCCTGCTGCTTCCATCAGTTCATCGCTGAAGTTGAGCGGACTCCGGTAATGCGCGCTCAGCATGAAAAAGCGCAGGATCTGCGGATCAAACCGTTCACAGATTTCTCTCACTGTAAAAAAGTTGCCGGCTGATTTGCTCATCTTGCTCCCGTCAATATTCAGGAACGCATTGTGCATCCAGTATTTTGCGAATATTTTGCCGTTTGCGGCCTCACTCTGTGCGATCTCATTCTCATGATGAGGAAAGATCAGATCTTCCCCGCCCGCGTGGATATCGATCTCGTTGCCGAGATACCGTCTGGCCATGACGGAGCATTCGATATGCCAGCCCGGCCGTCCTTCTGACCAGGGTGAATCCCAGAAGGGCTCCCCTTCCTTCTTCGGCTTCCAAAGGACAAAATCAAGCGGGTCTTCCTTCTCGTCTTCTCCGCGCACAAGAAGCTCTCTCTCTCCCGAACGCAGATCATCGATATTCTTGTGTGACAGCTTTCCGTAATCACGGAACGCCCTTGTTCTGTAATAAACGGTTCCGTTCTTCTCATACGCGTATCCCTTGTCGATCAATGTCCCGATCATTTCGACCATGCCGCATATTTCCTGCGTCGCCAGCGGATGCGTCGTTGCCGGCTTCACATTAAGCGATTCCATGTCCTTCCTGCATTCATCGATATACCGCTTCGCGATCTCATCAGCCGGTTTGCCTTCCGCAATCGCCTTGTTTATGATCTTGTCATCAACATCGGTAAAATTCGAGACATAATTGACTTCATATCCTTTGTACTCAAAATATCTCCGTACCGTATCAAACACGATCATCGGCCGCGCGTTTCCGATATGGATAAAATTGTACACAGTCGGTCCGCATACATACATGCGTACCTTCCCCGCCTCGATCGGCTCAAACGGCTCTTTGCGGCGATCCATTGTATTATAAATAGAAATCATACCTTGTTCCTCCTGGTTTTCATCGGTCCATCATTAATCTTCAAACGTTTCGGCCCGGTCTTCTTCTGCCTTCTTCGTGCGGTTCCCGGACTTCTTAAGCTTCTCGATATCGCGGCGCAGCTTCGAGATATCCTCCAGAACAGGATCCGGAAGATTCACCTGATCCATGTCGCTGCGCGGTATTCTCCTGTCATTCATCCGTACGATCCGCCCGGGCACACCTACGACCGTGCAGTCCTCCGGCACATCCCGCAGTACAACGGAACCGGCACCGATCCGGCAGTTGTCGTGGATCACGATCGGTCCCAGCACCTTGGCTCCTGCTCCGATCATCACGTTGTTTCCGATCGTAGGATGGCGCTTTCCCTTATCCTTTCCGGTACCGCCTAGTGTCACGCCCTGATACAGCGTCACATAATCACCGATCACCGTCGTCTCTCCGATTACAACACCGGCACCGTGATCGATGAAAAGTGCTTTTCCGATCACCGCACCGGGATGAATCTCAATCCCCGTCTGATTGGCCGCGTGCTGAGAAATGGCGCGGGCCAGGAAATAATGCTTCGATATCCACAGCTTATGCGCCATTCTGTAATATAACAGCGCCCGAAAGCTTGGATACAAGAACACCTCGTACGACGTTCGTATCGCCGGATCCCGGTCCATGATCGCACTCATTTCCTGACGGACATGACAGAGAAAGCCTCCCTTCCGAAGCTTCAAATGTCCGCCCGCCGATGTGGCTGCGCATCCTCTGTGCCTGCTTCCGCACGATGATTTTCCTGTTTCTGCAGTAGTCATATCATATCCTCCCATGTAGAAAAAAACTCCGTCCCATAAAAGAGACGAAGTTTATCCGCGGTTCCACTCTCATAGAAGATCTGACTCTTCCACTCAAACCATATAACGCGTGTCCGCGGATCCTGCTAAAAGGTGGTCTTCAAACATACACCATATCACAGAACCGGCTCCCGAATGCACTTCGTCAGTCCCTGTACAGGAGCCGCTTCCAGCCACAGACAGCTCTTCTCTGTTGTACAGACAGATTGATTACTCTCTTCGTTCTCTGCCTTTTTCTATTCAAATTTACATAATTGTAATGCATACGCATCAGCTTTGTCAAGCTTCAGACAACTTCATCCATGCAGATATTTAAATCACGCAGACTGTATTCCGCAAAATCCGCTATATCCATCGTAATATCCGGCGCGTGGACACCGCGGTAGATCTCGGCGTCCGTACCGTCCTTTGTCCTCTTCCAGAGGAACATCCCATTATTCTCCTGGATCAGAGGGTCATTGATCTTCAGGATCATCTCTCCCGTTTCCGGCATGCGGATCGTCTGCAGATATTTCAGCAGATGAATGATGCGGACCATGATTTTGATCTTGCGGGAAGGTTTCGGAATATCTCTCCTGTCCGGCATGACACTGCAGGAAAATCCGCTTACCAGGAGTTTTCTCCGATAGATCCGGACTGTCTCCAGGATCCGGTTCATGAGAAGATCCTCCATACCGTCCTCCGCGACGGCTCCGAGCACTTCGACGCTCTGACCGTCGACCCAGTATCCAAACGTGCCGCAGATCCGGCCTTGCTTACAAAGCACCATAAGCGTCCCGCCCGATGTGGCGAGCTCGGCCATGAACGATTTCCAGTATTCCAGCGTTTTCTGTGTGTAAACATCGTACCTTCCGGACTGACGCGCATTCACCCAGGATGCAAGCTCACGAAGTTCACGGTCCGACATTTCCGAAGCATCCCGCAGTGCGGTGCCTGCCGCCTCCGCAGAATGAGATTCGTTGTAAGCAAGGCTGTCCGCCAGGCGGACCTGCTCGTCATACTGAAGCGTCCACCGTGACTGTTTATAGGCGGTACGGAATCCAAACGGCAGATAATAATCCTTGTTAGCCGGTTCCAGGTAACAGAATGATTCCTGACGCTCATACATTCTGCGGAAGGACTGCGTAAGAAGACGGGCCATGCATCCCATCCTCCTGTACGGTTCTTCCGTCGCCACGGCTACGATATAATGGCATAAAAGCTTCCTGCCGCATACCATTACAGTATACGGATTCAGATGCAGCATCGAAATGATCGTGCCTGCTTCATTCTTAATGACAGCAATTTCATTGTCCGCCATCTTATACTGATCATAAAAATCAAGAAAATCCTGGCTGTCCTCCGGGAAGCAGTCTTTCCACAGCGGCTCGCACATTCTCCGCTCATCACGGTTCAGCCACGCAAGTACAAATGATCCGCTCATTTTTCTGGGCATCCTTCACACTCCCCGCATTTTATTCCTGTTCGGCAGCCGTAATCATATTCATCCACCATATCGAGGGAACAGACCGCCTGTGCAGCGATCCCTTCGCCGCTTCCGGTGAAGCCGAGCCCCTCCTCTGTCGTAGCCTTTATATTCAGCTGACGTTCGTCGATGTCCAGCGTCTCCGCAATCGTATGCTTCATCTGATCGATATACGGCGCAAGCTTCGGCTTCTGAGCGATGATCGTCGCATCGATATTCCCGATGAAAAGCAGCTCATTCCCGAGCAGCTCCCTGACCTTCTTAAGCAGAACGAGACTCGACACTCCCTCATACTGTGGATCCGTATCCGGAAAGTAATGTCCGATATCTCCCAGTGCGGCCGCTCCCAGCAGTGCGTCCATGATGGCATGAACGAGCACGTCGGCGTCCGAATGGCCGAGAAGTCCCCGTTCACTCGGAATCTTTACACCGCCCAGAATCAAGTCGCGTCCTTCCTCCAGACGGTGAACATCGTATCCTGTTCCAACCCGCATTGTAATTCCCCTTTCGCTTTCTAATACATTGATTATATCGTGCCGCAAAAAAGATTACAATGAAAAGCTTCTTAAGCCTTGACAAGTTTGCGATTCCAATATATAATAGCGAAGCGGGTTGCGCAAAAAACGGGCGGACAAAGCAGTTCTCCTGCGTGCGTAATACCTCTGACGGGATCTTAGCTCAGCTGGGAGAGCATCTGCCTTACAAGCAGAGGGTCACAGGTTCGAGCCCTGTAGGTCCCATCGTTTTACAAGATTATGGCGGAATAGCTCAGTTGGCTAGAGCATACGGTTCATACCCGTAGTGTCGAGAGTTCGAGTCTCCCTTCCGCTATTTTTTTATGCTCATTTTTACCGGAAATACGATACGCCGGACTCAAATATCTTCATGTCCTGTTCACCGCTGATATTGACGGCAACATGGTCCCCGATCCGCTCAGCATGCGCCATTTTCCCGAATATTCTTCCGTCAGGACTCGTAATTCCTTCCACGGCCATAAACGAACCGTTCGGATTCCATTCACTGTCCATGACTGCGTGTCCCTCGTCGTTAACATACTGGGTCGCGATCTGTCCGTTTCCGGCAAGCTGTGCAAAGCAGCTGCTTTCTGCCGCAAACCGCCCTTCCCCGTGAGAAATCGGATTTGTATAGACCGCACCGTCCTCCGTACCTGCAAGCCACGGTGAAAGCCTGCTTGCGACACGTATGTTTACCATTCTTGAAATATGGCGTCCGATCGTATTGTATGTCAGCGTCGGCGAATCTTCCTTCTGTTCCGTGATCCTGCCCCACGGCAGCAGGCCAAGCTTGATAAGTGCCTGAAAGCCATTGCAGATACCGAGGATCAGACCGTCCCGCTCTGAAAGGAGACCGTCGATCGCTTCCGCGATCTTTTCACTGCGGAATACCGCGGCAAAAAACTTTGCGGAACCGTCCGGCTCATCTCCCGCGCTGAAGCCGCCGGGGAACATGATGATCTGGCATTTTTTGATTTCCTCTGCGAATCCGTCTATGCTTTCCCGGATATCCTGGCTGTCCCTGTTGCAGAACACCTTCGTCACTGCCCAGGCACCGGCTTTTTCAAATGCCCTCGCACTGTCGTATTCACAGTTTGTCCCCGGAAAGACCGGGATAAAGACACGCGGCACCGCTATTTTATGACTGCAGACAGCAATCCTTCCGTATTCCTTGACCGGAAGCGTCACGTCGTCCTCCGTTTCATCCGGCGCCTTTGGCGGGAAAACGGCAGAAAGCGGCTTCTCCCAAATTGACAGGGCACTTTTCAGTGACATCTCCATGGAACGTGTTTTAAATACCGGTACTTCCGTTACGGAACCAATGACGGAAGAGGAAACAGCAAGATCCTTCACCATGTCCGCCGGAACTTCCAGGATCAAATCACCAAAGCCAGGCGCGAACAGAGCCTCTTCAGGAAAATCCGCACTGATTTCGAAGCCAAGACCGTTTCCAAACGCCATGCGCGACAGCGCCGCGGCCGCGCCGTGACGATCCAGCGCACAGGCAGAAAGAACTCGTCCCGCTTTCATATCCTTGTGTACACTTTTATAAAGCTCCATGACCTCGCCGTATCTCGGAAGATCATAATCATCCAGAGGAATCCGGACAAGAACGATCTTGTCGCCTGCCTTTTTAAATTCCGGCGTGATGACATCCGTTTCCTTCGCGACGTCCACTGCAAACGAAACGAGTGTCGGCGGGACGTCAATCGTATTAAAGGTGCCGGACATACTGTCCTTTCCGCCGATCGAAGGCAGCTGATAACCCTTTTGAGCGGCAAAAGCACCAAGAAGGCTGGCAAAGGGCTGGCTCCATCTTCTTGGCTCCTTGCTCATCCGTCTGAAATATTCCTGAAATGTAAATCGTATTTTTTCGCAGTCACCGCCGGAGGCCGCAATTTTCGCGATCGATTCCGTAACGGCATAAACAGCACCGTGATAAGGGCTCCAGCTCGATACGTACGGGTCAAAGCCATAGCTCATCATCGAAACAGTGTCTGTATGTCCGTGAAGGACAGGGAAATGCGATGTCATCGTCTGTATTTCCGTACGCTGGTATCTGCCTCCGTACGGCATCGTGACAGAGTATGCCCCGATCGAGCTGTCGAACATCTCAGTCAGCCCCTTCTGTGAGCAGACATTCAGATCCTCAAGCATGGCGCGCCACGCACCTTCCGTATCCGTGACAGGACCCGAAACCAGCGCGGAATCGTTTCTTGACGGGATTTCGACCGTCACATCCGCTTCCTGATGTGCTCCGTTCGTATCAAGAAAAGCTCTGCTTAAGCTGACGATTTCCCTGCCGCGCCACGTCATCACAAGCTTCGGTTCCTCCGTTACGACGGCTGTCACCGTTGCTTCCAGATTTTCCTGTGCTGCGTACTGCAGGAACTGACGTGTGTTTTCCTGTCTGACGACTACGGCCATCCGTTCCTGCGATTCGGAGATCGCCAGCTCGGTGCCGTCAAGCCCTTCATATTTTCGCGGTACTTTATCAAGATCGATCCGCAGCCCGTCTGCAAGTTCGCCGATCGCCACGGAAACGCCGCCTGCGCCGAAATCATTGCATTTGACGATCATGCGGCTCACCTCCGGCCGGCGGAAAAGACGCTGCAGCTTCCGTTCTGTGGGCGGGTTTCCTTTCTGGACCTCCGCGCCGCAAAGCTTCGTCGACTCTTCCGTATGGATCTTTGACGACCCCGTTGCGCCCCCGCAGCCGTCACGGCCTGTTTTCCCGCCGAGAAGGATGATCTGATCCCCCGGCTTTGCCTGTCCGCGTACGATTGCCCACCGCGGAGCCGCCCCGAGGACTGCCCCGATTTCCATTCTTTTTGCCACATATCCGGGATGGTATATCTCCTTGACATAGCCGGTCGCCAGGCCGATTTGATTGCCGTACGAGCTGTATCCCTTCGCCGCCTCCCGCACCAGCTTCTTCTGCGGCAGTTTGCCTTTCAGCGTGCTGCCTGCTCCGGACGTCGGATCGGCCGCGCCCGTGACGCGCATGGCCTGATAGACGTATGTCCGTCCGGAAAGAGGATCCCGTATCGCCCCGCCAAGGCATGTCGCCGCACCTCCGAACGGCTCTATCTCCGTCGGATGATTATGTGTTTCATTCTTAAAATTCAGCAGCCATTCTTCCGTTCTTCCGTCCGTGTCTACCGGCACGATGATGCTGCAGGCGTTGATTTCGTCACTTTCCTCCTGATCGTTCAGCTTTCCGTCTTTCCGGAGCATGCGCATGCCGATCAGCGCAAGATCCATCAGACAGACGTATTTTCCCTGCTGCACTTCCCGGAGCCTGCTTCTCGTATCGATATAGGCCTTATACGTATCTTCGATCGGCTTTCTGTAATCGCCGTCTTCAAAAACAACATGCTTAAGCTCTGTCGAAAAAGTCGTATGGCGGCAGTGATCCGACCAGTATGTATCCAGGACCCGGATCTCCGTTGCGGAAGGGTTTCGTTTCTCCCCGTCACGGAAATAATCACGGATAAAAAGAAAGTCTTCCCATGTCATGGCCAGATTCAGGGAATCGTACAGCTTCCGGAGATTTTCCTGATTTGCTTCTGTAAAGGTATCGTATATTTTGATATCCGCCGGTTCCGGATACGATTCCTGCAGCGTATCCGGTATTTCTTCCCCGGTTATTCTGGAATCAACCGGATTCATACAGTACGAGCGAATCCGGCTCTTTTCATCGTCCGTAAGCTTCCCGCCGATCATATATGTAACGGCACTGCGGATCCTGGGATTTTCATTTTCGTTCAGAAAACGGACGCACTGAACGGCAGAATCGGCACGCTGATCAAACTGTCCAGGCAGCGGTTCCACAGAAAAAACGTATTCTCCCGGCTTAGCCGGGCATTTTCCTTCCGAAACAGCATCGACCGGCGGTTCCGCAAAAATGCCTTTCATCGCCTTTTGATACGTTTCTTCCGATATTCCTTCCACGTCGTACCGGATCAGCACACGAACGGTATCGACAGCTTCCATATTCAGGTAATGGCGCAGCTCATGACGCAGCTGCTTTGCTCCGACATTAAAATCCGGCTTCTTTTCCACATAAATTCGTCTTACCATAATTCCCGGCCTCCTGCGTTTTCGTGAAACAGCTCTGCGTTTTTCCGGAAATATCATACCATTTGTTCTGTTATAAGTATAATGAATATAATTAATTTCAATAATAAGCTTTGCTTATTTCTTTCCATTCCTGCATACTTGTGATACTATGAAAAAAGAAAGGGGGATTTCATCATGTATGATATGAATAAATGGGAAAAGGCCGTATCGTTCCACGGCCACAGATGTGCCGGACTTGCCATTGGCTTTCGTGTCTGTGAAGCTTTGACGGAACGTTTCGGAGCTGCTTTTTCAAAAGACGAGGAGCTCGTCTGCATCACAGAGAACGATACGTGTGCTGCCGACGCCGTCCAGTCTTTGCTTGGCTGCACATTCGGCAAGGGAAATCTGATTTATCGCTCCCGCGGCAAAATGGCTTTTAATTTTTATTTTCGGGAAAGCGGCCAGTCGATCCGGCTGTATTTTAAGGGAGATCTTTCCAGGCTTCCCGCAGATGCGCGAATGGAATACGTTCTGAATGCCCCGGCAAACGATCTTTTTCATTTTACAGAACCTGCTTTTCCGATTCCTTCTCCGGCACGCCGCTTTCGTTCCGTCGCGTGTACCGCGTGCGGCGAGCTTGTGCGGGAAGACAGGATACGTCTCCGTGACGGCAGTCCTTACTGCCTTGGCTGCTATGAAGAGTATGACCGGTAAATGCAGATGGAAAGGGAACACATGCTTGATATCAATTATGAATTATATAAGGTCTTCTATTATGTGGCGACAACATTAAGCTTTTCGGAAGCGTCACGGAAGCTTTTTATATCCCAGTCGGCCGTAAGTCAGTCCGTTAAAGCGCTGGAAAATCGTCTTGGGCAGACGCTCTTCGTCCGCAGCACAAAGAAAGTCCAGCTTACGCCGGAAGGCGAAATCCTCTTCCGCCATATCGAACCTGCCATGAATCTGATCCGCCGCGGTGAATCGCAGCTTGTCGAATCATCCGGCGACGGAGGAAGACAGCTTCATATCGGCGCGAGCGACACGATCTGCCGCTATTTTCTCGTTCCGTTTATCGGCCGGTTTCATAAAACATACCCGAATGTACATATCAAGGTGACAAACAGCACCTCGCTCGGATGCGCCGATCTGCTGGAAAGCGGCCAGGTCGATCTGATCTTCTCCAATTATCCGAACGGACGGCTCAGCAATTTAAACCATATCGAAATCGTAAAGGAATTTCAGGACGTCTTCCTGGCAAGCCAGGACTTCGTACATTTGAAGGATCACAGGATTTCTCTGAAGGAGCTTTCCCGCGAACCGATCCTGATGCTCGACCGGAATTCGACGACGAGTGAATTTCTGCATTCGTATTTTCAGCAGCACCAGCTTGATCTGGTGCCCGAAGCAGAATTAAGCAGCAACGATCTGCTTATCGATCTGGCACGGATCGGCCTCGGGATCGCATTCATTCCAGACTACTGCGTTCCGCGGTCACGGACACTTTTTACGATCCGCACACAGGAAAAACTTCCAAAGCGTCAGATCGCGGCATCGTACAGCAGTCAGATCCCGCTTTCCAATACGGCGAACCACTTTCTGGATCTTTTCCGCAGGAATGTTCCGTCCGGGAAGGACACGGAGAAGTGAACCGTTACGTCTGCCAGAATTCATCCAGTCTTTCGGGAAGTTCCTTTATGCTGCACGTTCCGATTTTTTTCCATTCTCTCGGAAAGAGATTTCTGTATTCGCTGCGGCTGAAGCGGTCGTCAAGAAGAAGCACGACGCCGCGGTCCTCTTCCGTTCGGATGACACGCCCTGCTGCCTGCAGAACACGGTTGATCCCGGCAAATAAATATGCGTATTCAAATCCGTTTCTGTTATGACCGTCGAAATAATCCTGAAGGAGCTTTCTTTCCGTACAGATCTGCGGAAGTCCCGTCCCGATGATAAATGCACCGATCAGACAGTCTTCCGGCAGGTCGATCCCTTCCGCAAAGATTCCGCCCATGACGCAGAACCCGATGAGGCTCTTTCTGCCGTCATGTTCTTTTTCAAAACAGCAGAGAAACGTTTCCCGCTCCTCTTCTGTCATATTCGGCTTCTGTTCCAGAACCTGCACATCCTCGTTCTTCATAGTTTCAAAACAGCCCAGCACGTCGGAAAGCAGCTGATACGAAGGGAAGAAAGCCATATAATTTCCGCTTCTGCAATCTGCCGCCGCCTTGATATACTCCGCGTAGCGACGGTATGTTCCGGCACCGCGCTTCGTATAACGGCTCGTTACGTCTTTTCCGATGAGCACGAGACGGTGATCGCTCTCAAACGGCGACTCTGCGTAGATCGCATAATCCTTTTCGTCGATGCTCAGAAGATTTCTGTAATAGTCGATCGGCAGGAACGTAGCCGAGAAAAAAACGGCCGAACGTCCTTTTTCCAGATATCTGCTTAAATTCTGCGCAGGATTTACGCAGAACAGGCGGACGGTAAAGCTGCTCTCGTCAAGCTCCGTGTACGTAATGTAATTTTCATCTGCCAGTTCATAGATGTTCAGGAAAAACCTCACATTCAGATAAAATTCCAGAAGCTTCTTCCGGTAATCATCAAATTCCAGCTCTTCCAGAAATTCCTCCGCTTCGGCTGCCAGATTCATCAGCTGGATAGCGAATATTCCCGTAGATTCCAGGACGCGGGAGGAATCACATTCTCGCTTCCATGCAAGCATTGTCTTGTTGCAGGCAGAAAGTCTGGCGGTGAGCTTTGGTCTCCGCTCGCCCGTAAGTCTTCTGATTTCCAGAAAGTCTTCTTTCTTCAGACCGGCACTGTACATGCTGCGTCCGCGGTCGACAAGATTATGCGCCTCGTCGATCAGGAACAGATACCGTTCGCGTGTGTTTTCCGAAAAGTACCGCCTCAGATGCGCATTCGGATCGAACAGATAATTATAATCGCAGATGACCCCGTCCGTCCATTCCGAAAGATCAAGGCACATTTCAAACGGACAGACCTCGTGACCGCGCGCACACGATTCGACCGCTTCTCTGGAAAAAGCATCCGAGCTTGTCAGGAGTTCATAGATCGCATCGTTTACCCGGTCGTAATGCCCCTTCGCATACGGGCAGGACAGCGGTGTGCAGTCCGGCTCGCCAAGGAAGCAGATCTTGTCCTTCGCCGTCAGGGTAACGGTTTTGAACTTCAGGCCGTCGTCCCGCATTACCTGAAACGCTTTTTCTGCTGCTGTCCGTGTAATCGTCTTGGCCGTAAGATAAAAGATTCTGTCCGCCAGTCCCTCGCCGATCGCTTTAATACAGGGGAATACGACGGCTATCGTCTTGCCGACCCCTGTGGGTGCCTGAATAAACAGCTTCTTTTCCCGGAGAATCGTGCGGTATACGGACTGCGCAACGTCTTTCTGTCCTTCCCGGTAAGGGAAGGGAAAGGAAGCTTCCTGCGCGCTTGCATTCCGTGTGTTCTGCCATTTGTACTGAAATTCTGCCCACCGTCTGTACTTTTCCGTAAGCTCGTCAAACCACTCCTGCAGTTCCTGCGATTCATACGAAAAATGAAAGCGGCGTATCTCTTCCGTGTCGAGATTCACATACGTCATCTGTACGCCGATCCTCGGCAGATGATTCTGCAGCATATAGATATGCGCATAGCATTTAGCCTGTGCAAGATGCGTTTCATACGGCTTCTCAAGGTGAGACAGACTTGCAAAGATCCCTTTTATTTCATCGACTGTACAGCCTTCCTCTTCCGTTATGATTCCATCCGCACGTCCCTCGACCTGGAGTTCAAACTCGCCGTACGGCACACTCAGGACAAGCGGGACCTCCGCCTGATAGGAACCGCCCATGCTGCGCTGAAGCTTTCTGTGCATCTGACTTCCAAGCTGCATCGATTCCTTGTCGGAAAAAGATCCTCTCCGTGTATCGATGTCCCCGCTCCGCAGCAGAAATTCTACAAGTTTCCTTACAGAGATATGAATTGTTGTCATGCTTCGTTCTCGATCCGGATCTGGCAGACTTTCATCGCTTCCAGTGCCTGTCTGTGACTCTGCGGTGTCACGCCGGCACAGCAGGAAGCATCGACGGCAACCTGCGTCTCCGGAAGAAATGCCTTGATGAGGAAGGCATTCGAAATCACACAAATGTCCGTACACAGTCCGATGAGCGTCACGGAATCGATATGCTCCGAACGATCCAGCTCCGCCATCGCCTCTCCGAGTCGGATGCTTCCGAAAGAAGGCTTGTCGAACGGATCATTCCTGCAGAACGGAGCGATCTTCGGATTCAGTTCAAAGCCGGCCGTTCCGCGGATGCAGTGGCGAACCGGAAGATTTCTTCCCTCCTGTGTCTCCAGATAATTCTCTTCATGCGTGTCACGGGTAAAGAAAATACGCCCCTTGAAATTCCGGATCTTCGTGACGGCCTTGTCAACGACCGCACAGGCTTCCGGTGTGCCGAGCGCACCGTCGATAAAATCATTCTGCATGTCTACAACGATTAAAACATCCATCCTCCTGATGCTCTCCTTCCTTGCAAAAACACTGCTTCACATCTGTTTCCGAACGATCCTGTAATCGTCACTGCACCTGTAATACGGGCACTCATAAGATGAGTCGCTGATATAGCGGCTGTATTCGTCTTCATCCAGATCGATCTGACAGCTGTAGTCTTCCATATCTTCATCATAGCAGTAATTAGAACATTCCTCACAGTTTGTCCGCATTCTTACCCTCTCTTTCGCGAAGCGCATACCATAAGCACAGCAAAACGGCGTACCGCCCCGAAAAAAACGATACGCCGTCATCTTTACTCTGCCGCTGCACACATGCTTATTCGACGACAGCGGTAACTTCGATTTCGCAGAGAGCCCCTTTCGGAAGTCCCTTCACAGCTACACAGCTGCGGGCGGGACGGCTTGTAAAATATTCTGCGTAAACGCCGTTAAATGCCGCAAAATCACTCATGTCAGCAAGATAGCATGTCGTCTTGATTACTTTATCAAAGGATGTTCCTGCTGCTTCCAGGATCGCGGCACAGTTCCTGCAGGACTGATGAGCCTGTCCCTCGATCGTTGCCGCGTCGATATTGCCTGTAGCGGGATCGATCGGAATCTGGCCTGAAGCGAAAAGGATGCCGTTCTGTACAAAAGCCTGTGAATAAGGTCCTACTGCTGCAGGAGCCTTGTCTGTAGAAATAATTTTCATGATATCTTCTCCTTGTAAAAATGATAAACCACGAATGGTCTTCCCTGTCAGTATATCACATCAATGAGTATCCTTTCAATGGCAGGATGCTATTTATTTGCCATGCCGTAAATTGCGAGACATTCTTCTCTGCCGAGCGGAAGGAATGCACCTGGTTTCCTTGTACCGTTTCCTGTCACAAGATCAGCAAGCTTCCCGATTTCCTCACTGCTGATTTTCCCTGTTTCGCTCTCGCCAAATGACGTCGGCATTCCGAGCTCACGGAAATAAGCCGCAGCTGCAGCGATTCCTTCGTCCGCAGCTTTCGCATCATCCTTTTCTTCGATGTTCCATACTTCTCTCGCAAAACGGGCAAACCGCGGTACATCAAGATGCTTCACATAATTCGCCCAGTGACACCAGATGAGCGATAAAGTAGCACCATGTGCCATATCAAATACCGCACTGATCGGCATTCCCAGCTTATGCGCCGAGAAATCCATCGGACGCCCAAGTCCCGTAATTCCGTTGTGCGACAGGCTTCCGCACCACATCAGTTCACTCATGGCATCATAATTGTGCTGATCCGCGAAAGCAATACGTCCGTTCGCGATCACATTCCGCAGAAGTGCTTCCGCAATCCCGTCTGTCATCTCATTTCCGGTACTCACAGGTGTAAAATACCGGTCGATCGTATGCATCATAATATCGACGATGCCGCATGCAAGCTGATATTTCGGAAGAGTATATGTAAGTACAGGATCCATGACCGCAAATTTCGGCCGGTTAAAGTCTGTATTGATCCCTGATTTGACGCCAAGCTCTTCATTTGTAAGAACAGCCGAATTGCTCATCTCACTTCCGGCCGCTGAAATCGTCAGCACAACACCGATCGGCAGGCTCTTCTCAAGTTTATACTTGCCCTGCCATATATCCCACAGCTTCGCATCCGGATTTGCAGCGCTGTGAGCGATTGCTTTCGCTGTATCGATCGCGCTTCCTCCCCCGACAGCCAGAATAAAATCTGCTTTCATGCTGACCGCTTTCGCAGCACCCTCTTCCGCATGCTTTAAAACCGGATTCGGCTTGGCTCCGCCGAAGCATTCGTACCGGATCCCGGCATCACTTAACTGATTCCGGATCCTGCCAAGCAGGCCGCTTTCTTCCGCACTTCTGCCGCCGTAAACGATCAGAACATTTGTGCCTTGTGCTTCCTTTACGGCTTCTGCAGTCTTATTCTCTGCGCCTTCTCCGAAAAAAATCTTTGTAGGTGTATACTGAACAAACGACTTCATATGCTCTTCCTTTCCCGCATCATCAATCCTCGAACGATTCTTTTAATTTATCCATAAAGCCCTTCTTCTTGCCTTTTCCTGATTCCTTGCCGTTTGCTTTATCTTTGCTTTTATCCTTTTCCGTATCGTTTCCAAAGCTCTCCGCTTCGTCGTCACGGTGAAGCGAGTTTCCCGTCACAGCGTCAAATTTTCTCAAAAGATCCTTTGCCTCTTCATTCAAATGAGTCGGTGTCTCGACCACAAACGTTACGTAATGGTCGCCGCGTACCCCTTTGCTGCGGATCGACGGAACACCCTTGCCTTTCAGCCGCACTTTCGTATCGGTCTTCGTTCCCGGCTTCAGTGTATAGATCACATCACCGTCGACTGTCCGGACGCGAATATCCGCGCCAAGCGCCGCCTGGGCAAACGTGATCGGAACCGTCGAGAAAAGATTCATATCCTGACGTATAAAAGAAGGACTGTTCATTACATTGATTTCAACAAGCAGATCACCCCTCGGTCCGCCGTTCTGTCCCGGTTCTCCCTTTTCACGGATCCGTATGCTCTGCCCGTTGTCAATCCCTGCAGGGATCGACACCTGGATCTTCTTGCGGGCAGACGTATAGCCCGTACCGTGGCAGGAGGTGCATTTGTCGACGATGATCTTGCCTGTGCCTCCACAGTTCGGACATGTCTGAACATTCTGGACCGTCCCGAAGAAAGACTGCGACGTAAAGACTACCTGTCCCTTTCCGCCGCACTTCGGACATGTCTGCGGTGTCGTACCCGGCTTTGCTCCGCTTCCGCCGCACGTCTGGCACGTTTCTTTCAGATTGACATCGATCGTCTTCTCACAGCCGAAAATAGCTTCTTCAAAAGTAATACGAACTCCGGTTCTGACATTTGCTCCCTGCATCGGCTGGTTTCCGCCGCCGCGGCGCCTTGAGCCGCCGCCGCCGAAAAAGTCTCCGAAAACGTCGCCGAAAATATCGCTGAAATCCATGCTTCCAAAATCAAATCCCTCAAACCCAGTGCCGCCGGCTGTCCCGTCAAACGCAGCATGACCGAACTGGTCATATTTCTTGCGCTTCTCGGGATCACTTAAAACAGCATAAGCTTCCGATGCTTCTTTAAATTTAATTTCAGCTTCCTTATCCCCGGGATTCACATCCGGATGGTATTTCTTCGCCAGCTTCCGGTAAGCGGATTTAAGCTGCGCATCCGTGGCATTGCGGTCAACACCAAGGACTTCATAATAATCCCTTTTGCTTTCTGCCATAATACGTTCCTTCCTGCTGTATTATCATTTATAAGCCCCGGGTAAAGCCCGGGGCCCATAATTGATATTAAACTTCCTTGTAATCTCCGTCAACCACATCATCATTATTTGTATAATTATTGCCTGCAGAAGAATCTGTCTGGCCCGGATTCGGACCTGCACCCGCTGCGCCGCCTGATGCGCCGCCCGGGCCGCCTGCTCCCTGATTCTGCTCATAGAGCTTTGCAAAAAGCTTCTGAGCCGATTCCATCAGTTTCTCCTTCGCTGCCTTGATCTCATCAACCTGTGCGTCTGACATCTCTTCCGGATTTGCTTTTGCGACAAGATCCTTCAGATTCTTCAGATCTGCTTCCACAGCAGCCTTGTCATTCGCATCCAGCTTGCTTCCGGCTTCCTCCATGGCTTTCTCGGTCTGGAATACCATGGAATCCGCTTCGTTTCTTGTATCGATCGCATCTTTGCGTTTCTTGTCCTGTGCTTCAAATTCGGCAGCTTCCTTTACGGCACGGTCAATATCATTATCCGACATATTCGAACCGGCAGTGATCGTAATATGCTGCTCCTTGCCTGTGCCCATATCCTTCGCGCTTACATTGACGATACCGTTTGCATCGATATCAAATGTAACTTCGATCTGCGGAATACCGCGCCTTGCAGGAGGAATTCCGTCAAGACGGAACTGGCCGAGTGATTTGTTGTCTTTCGCGAACTGACGCTCGCCCTGTACAACGTTGATATCAACTGCTGTCTGATTATCTGCTGCCGTTGAGAATATCTGGCTCTTTCTCGTCGGGATCGTTGTATTACGCTCGATCAGCCGTGTAGCGATGCCGCCCATTGTTTCAATCGAAAGTGACAGCGGAGTAACATCCAGAAGAAGCACATCCCCTGCACCGGTATCACCGGCAAGCTTGCCGCCCTGTACGGATGCGCCGAGTGCGACACATTCATCCGGATTCAGGCTCTTGCTCGGTTCTTTCCCTGTCAGCATGCGGACTTTCTCCTGCACTGCCGGAATACGTGTGGAACCGCCTACGAGAAGAACCTGTCCAAGATCGGCTGCCGTTATTCCTGCATCGGAAAGGGCACGTTTCACCGGTTCCGTCGTCATATCAACCAGATCATGTGTCAGTTCATCGAATTTGGCACGTGTCAGATCCATATCGAAATGCTTCGGACCGGAATCCGTAGCTGTGATAAACGGCAGGTTGACATTTGTCGTCGTTGCAGATGAAAGCTCTTTCTTTGCCTTCTCTGCCGCTTCTTTCAGTCTCTGAAGCGCCAGCTTGTCATTCGAAAGATCCACGCCCTCTTTCTTTTTGAATTCGGAAATCATATAATCTGCGACCCGTTTGTCGAAATCATCGCCGCCGAGTCTGTTGTTTCCTGATGTAGCCAGGACTTCAATAACTCCGTCACCGATCTCAATGATGGAGACATCAAAGGTGCCGCCGCCAAGATCATAAACCATGATCTTCTGCTCTTTCTCATTGTCAAGGCCATATGCAAGCGCTGCAGCCGTCGGCTCGTTGATGATACGCTTTACATCAAGTCCGGCGATCTTCCCGGCGTCTTTCGTTGCCTGGCGCTGTGCGTCGTTGAAATAAGCGGGGCATGTAATGACTGCGTCCGTTACTTTCTCACCCAGATACCCTTCCGCATCCGCTTTCAGCTTCTGAAGAATCATGGCTGAAATTTCCTGCGGTGAATACTTCTTGCCGTCAATATTTACTTTATAATCTGTTCCCATTTCACGCTTGATCGATGTTACCGTATGATCCGCGTTTGTAACAGCCTGCCTCTTTGCAGGCTCTCCTACGAGACGCTCCCCGTTCTTCGTGAATGCCACGATCGACGGTGTTGTCCTTTCACCTTCTGTATTCGTAATGACGGTCGGTTTGCCGCCTTCCATAACTGCTACGCAACTGTTCGTTGTACCAAGGTCAATACCGATTATTTTACTCATGACTGCTGCCTCCTGTTATATTTGATTTTCTGTTGATCTGTTTATTGAATCGGCTTTGATGCCGGAATCCAAGTACATATCAGTTTGCTACTTTCACCATGCTGTGCCGGAGCACCATGTCATGGTACATATAGCCCTTCTGAAATTCTTCTGTAATAATATTCTCGCCTACTTCTTCACTTTCCACATGCATGACAGCGTTGTGGAAATCCGGGTTAAACTCTTTCCCGACCGCTTCGATCGGCTTGACACCCATCTCATCAAGTGTGGATGAAAGCTGCTTGTAAACTTTCTCCATGCCAGCCACAAACGGATCTTCTCTCTGCTCCTCGGAAACGCCTGCCAGGCCGCGTTCGAAACTGTCTACGACAGGAAGCATCTTCAATGCCACATCCCCTGCGCCGGCCTCGTACATACGGGATTTCTCCTTATCCGTACGTTTCCGGAAATTTTCAAATTCTGCCATGGAACGTTTCAATTTATCTGTAAGATCCTCGATCTGTTCGTCTTTCTTATCTTTCCTGTGTTTCTTCTCCTTGCGCCGCGCAAACATCTCTTCTGCACTTGGCTCTTCGGCCTTTGCGTTCTCCGCCGTATCTTTCCCGGCTTCTGCTGCTTCTGCCTTTTCGGCAGTATCATCATCCGGACTGCTGTTTCCGGAGGTTTCCGCCGAATTCTCTTCTGCACTGTCTGCTTCCTGCTGCGCGCGGGAAATGGCTTCCTTTACTGCTTTCTCTTTCTCATCATTCTCTGTTCCCAATTGTATGCCCGCCTTTCCTACGTCTTCTTATGATATATTTCATCCAGTTCTGCCTTCAGCGTCTTCAGGTTGTCAAGCACGTTCTCATAATCCATGCGCTTCGGACCGACAATACCGATCGTTCCCATCATCCCGCCGCCGAGATCATACGTTGCGGTAACGACGCTGCAGTCCTGCATCGTCTTTACAGGCGATTCACTTCCTATATAGACCTGAATCCCGCCCGGCTCATCCGATGAAAGCGTATGACTTACAAGTTCTGCCAGCTGCTTCTTCTCTTCAAAAGCATCCAGCAGTTCCTTCGCTTTGCTCTTGTCGGCAAGTTCCGGATAATTCAGAATATTCGTCGTTCCGCTTGTATAAATCTCCAGATCCTGGACCTGGATCGATTCTGCAACCGTATCAAGGACTCTTCCGATCACTTCACTGTGGATCCCGGCCTGCTCTTTCAGTCTCGCGATCAGGCCAAGCGTGATCTCTTCCATTGCAAGTCCGTTCAGATTTGTGTTAAGAAGGATATTAAGCTTTAACAGGATCTCATTGCTTAAGGGGCTCTCCATATCCAGCATCTTGTTGCGGACGATATTCCCCTCTGCGACAATCACTACAAGGAGATGATGATCATCGACATTTGAAAGCTGTATAAATTTGATCTTGTTTCGGTTCACCTTCGGCGAAGTGATCATCGTCGCGTAATTCGTGTTCTCCGCGAGGACTCGCGCGACTTCCTGCAGCAGCTGTTCCAGTCTGTCTGCTTTCTCGAGCACCAGATCCCGCATATCCGTGACTTCCTGCTGCTTCTCTGCCATCATGGAATCGACATAAAGCCTGTATCCCTTATCGGAAGGGATACGACCGGCTGACGTGTGCGGCTGGACGATATAACCGAGTTCTTCCAGGTCAGCCATCTCATTGCGGATCGTCGCTGAACTTAAATTCAGGTCGGTATATTTGGAGATCGTTCTTGAACCTACCGGCTCGCCTGTCTCCAGATAATTTCGGATGATGGCTTTAAGAATCTTCATCTTCCTGCTGTCTAACTCTGTCTGCACATCCATCTGCCGTCCTCCTGTTCCGGCCTTGTCACGGGTTTGCGTATTGTATTTTCTGTTATTAGCACTCGGTTAGGATGAGTGCTAACATCTACGTTTAATAAGATATCACTAGTCTTTTCGTTTGTCAACATACTTTATGTATTCTTTACAAAATTAACACATTTTTTTTATTTACTTTTACAAGAGTTTCCCTTTCCGGAATCATGTGGTAAAATCTCTTGTATGACAATAAAAGGAGCGATTTGAATGATACGTATGATACTGGCATCCTCATCACCGAGACGATGTGAATTGATGAAACAGATTGGATATGAATGTGAAATTCTTCCCTCCTCCTGCGTGGAAGAAACGAACCCCTGCCGCGTCGTTTCGGAACTCTCTTCCCGGAAAGCCGCAGACGTATCCACGAAAATCAGCGGTGATGCAGTTATAATCGGCGCCGACACGGTCGTTGTTTCAAACGGCCGGATCCTGGGCAAACCCGCTGATGAGAAGGATGCTTTTCACATGCTGAAATCGCTTCAGGGACAGACACACGAAGTCTGCACAGGCGTCACGATCCTGTGCAGAAAAGATCACATTGAAGAAACCGTATCTTTTTCGGAAACGACAGAAGTAACGGTTGCTTCTATGACCGATGAAGAAATTCTTGCTTATATCGATACAAAAGATCCCATGGATAAGGCCGGTGCCTATGGGATCCAGGGATCTTTCGCGAAATTCGTCACCGCAGTCCGCGGCGACTATTATAATGTTGTCGGCCTTCCCGTTGCTCACCTGTACCGTGAGCTGAAATATTTCTTATCTTAATCCAGAAGAAATTCGGCGAGGATCTGGTTGCTGACATCTACACCCGTTTCCGTCAGTGAGATCCGTCCTTCGCTTTCCCGGATCATCCCGTACGCTGTAAAACGCCGGATGACCGGACCGTATACATCCTGCACATTCTGACCGAACGTCTCACGGAATTCCTGTTCGGAGATTCCTTCCGTCATACGCAGGCCAAGAAACATGAATTCTTCCATATGTTCCCTGCGGCCGCACAGCTCCGTTACGATACGGCCTCCTGACATCTCTTTGTCTGCCGGAGGCAGTGACGGCCGCTCCTCTTTGCATATTTTCAGATAACCGTCCATCGTTTCCGGATTTCGGAAACGGACATTGTCAAGATAAGAAGACGCTCCGATGCCAAGACCAAGGTATGCTTTTCCGGTCCAGTATCCGATGTTGTGGCGGCATGAAAAACCGTCAAGACAGTAATTTGATATTTCGTACTGCCTGTATTCGTGCTCTGCAAGGACTTCCCGCGTAACATGGTACATGGACCGTTCCGTCTCTTCATCGGGAAGCGGCATGAAAGCCGAAGCACCATTCCCGGTTTCCCCGGCGCTTTCGCGGGATGCGCCATCGTTTTCATGGTATAACCGCCAAAACTCAGTACCCGGCTCCAGGATCAGACTGTAAGCGGAAAGATGTTCCGGGTGAAGATCACAGACTGCTTCCAGTGTTCTTCTCCAGGAATCCACTGTCTGCCCTGGTATGCCCGACATCAGGTCTACGTTGATATTGTCCCAGCCTTCCTGCCTCGCCGTACGGAACTGTTCCAGAAAATCATGCCACGTATGGATCCGTCCAAGCAAGGCCAGTTCTTCGTCATCGGCAGACTGCAGGCCGAGGCTCAGACGGTTGATTCCCATCCTGCGGTATGCCGAAAGCTTCGACGGCAAAAGTGTGCCCGGATTCGCTTCGACCGTACATTCCGCGCCCTCCTCAAAATCAAACGTCCGGTGGAGCGCATCCAGAATTCTTTCCGTTCTTTCCTCCGTAAGCAGCGATGGCGTGCCTCCGCCGATAAAAAGCGTATCCACCAGAAAACGGCCGGCGGCCGCTTCCAGAGAATGGATCTCGCTGACCAGTCCGGCCGTATACCGTTCCTGTTCCCCCTCCTGCGCCTGCCACGACAGAAAATCGCAGTATCTGCACTTTCGGACGCAGAAAGGAATATGCACATAAAGACTTAATTTCTCTTTCATATTACTCGTCATCCAGCTTCAGGACGGCCATAAACGCTTTCTGCGGAATTTCTACGCTTCCGAACTGCCGCATTCGCTTCTTGCCTTCCTTCTGCTTCTCAAGCAGCTTACGCTTTCTCGTAATATCACCGCCGTAGCACTTGGCAAGCACATCCTTGCGCAGCGCCTTGACCGTCTCTCTCGCGATCACCCTGCCGCCGATGGCTGCCTGGATCGGCACTTCAAAAAGCTGACGCGGAATCTCATTCTTCAGTTTCTCGCACATCTTCCGGCCGCGCTCATACGCTGTCGAAGAATGCAGAATAAACGAAAGCGCATCGACTTCTTCTTTATTGATTAGAATGTCCAGCTTCACAAGATCCGAACGGACATATTCCTTCATTTCATAATCGAAGGAGGCATATCCGCGCGACCTTGATTTCAAAGCATCGAAGAAATCATAGATGATCTCATTCAGCGGCATTTCATATTTAAGCAGTGCGCGTGTCTTCTCGAGATATTCCATGCTCTGATAAACACCGCGCCGTTCCTGACAGAGATCCATGATCGGTCCGATAAACTCCGAAGTCACCATGATTTCTGCCGCCACCATCGGCTCTTCCATATGATCGATTTCCGAAGGATCCGGCATATTCGACGGATTTGTCAGATCAAAGACTTCCCCGTTCGTCCTGTAAATCTTGTAAATAACACTCGGCGCCGTCGTTATAAGCTCCTGTCCGTACTCCCGTTCAAGCCGCTCTTCTATGATCTCAAGGTGCAGAAGCCCGAGAAACCCGCAGCGGAATCCAAAGCCAAGCGCAGCCGACGTCTCCGGTTCAAACTGCAGGGAAGCATCATTCAGCTGAAGCTTCTCAAGCGCATCGCGAAGATCCGCGTACTTTGCGCTGTCAGCCGGATACATGCCGCAGTAAACCATCGGATTGATCTTCTTATACCCGGGCAGTGCCTTGTCACACGGACGCTCTGACTCGGTTACCGTATCACCGACTCGCGTATCCTTGACATTCTTAAGACTCGCCGTAATATATCCGACCATTCCGGCTGAAAGCTCGTCACAGGGAATAAACTGCCCTGCACCGAAATACCCGATCTCAACGACCTCTGCTTCTACGCCCGTCGCCATCATGCGGATCATCATCCCCGGCCGTATCTTTCCGTCAAAGAAACGGCAGAACATAATGACGCCCTTATACGAATCATACAGAGAATCAAAAATCAACGCCTTAAGCGGCGCATCCGCGTCACCCTGCGGAGCCGGCAGTTTATGGACGACCTGTTCCAGCACGTCGCGGACATTCTGGCCTGTCTTCGCAGATATAAGCGGCGCTTCCGAAGCGTCCAGACCGATAATATCCTCGATTTCTGCTTTTACACGTTCCGGCTCTGCGCTTGGCAGATCGATCTTGTTGATCACCGGGATCACTTCAAGATCATGATCAAATGCCATATAAACATTGGCAAGCGTCTGTGCCTCGACACCTTGTGCCGCATCTACGATCAGAATCGCTCCGTCGCAGGCTGCCAGGCTTCTTGAAACCTCATAATTGAAATCCACATGGCCCGGCGTATCGATCAGATTAAAAATATACTCTTCCCCGTCCAGCGCCTTGTATACTGTGCGAACGGTCTGTGCTTTAATGGTAATGCCGCGTTCCCGTTCCAGGTCCATATTGTCAAGGACCTGCGCCTGCATCTCACGGCTTGTCAGAAGACCTGTCATTTCGATGATACGGTCGGCCAGCGTCGACTTTCCGTGATCGATATGAGCAATAATGCAAAAATTCCGTATATGATTTTCATTGATTACTGTCATTTAAAATCCTCATCTTTCCTGCTTCCTGCTGCCGTATCGGATGATCAGCATTTCCACGCTCATCTGATCCGTCATACGTCCCGTCTTGACAGCTTCCTCCATCTGTGCACAGTCCGTCATGGCACCGCGGAGACGATCCATTCCGAAATTACCGGCGCCGCGGAGATATTTCGGGACCGAAAACGGAGGAACGCCTGCCAGTTTTCCGATCGTATCATTGCCTTTCCCGGCATCATGAAGAGACTGTATCTGGATCATCAGCCGGAACTGCCGCGTGATCAGATAAAGGATCCGCATGGGCGCTTCCTTCAGCTCCAGCAGTTCATAATAAAGGGCGAGTGCCTTCTGCAGATTCTGCGCAGCCACCGCATCGACCATGTCGAAAATATGGTTGCTGACCGTCACGGTACAGACCGCGTCAATATCCGCCTTCGTTACAGTGTCACGCCCCGTCGTGTACGAAAACAGCTTCTCCATCTCCTCTGACAGCCTGTTCATATCCGTTCCGCACCGCAGTATCATATACTGAACGTCGCTTTCCCGGACCTTTCTGCCCTCAGCCGCCATCCGTTTCCCGATCCAGCGTGTCAGCGTATTCTCCGTCTGTTCGCCAAATTCAGCGGCGTATCCAAGTTTCGAAACCACCTTGTAGGATTTGCTCCGCTTGTCGACTTCTCCTTCCACAAAAAGGAAATATGTACTTTCCGAAGCATTCGGCAGATAATCGGTGAATTCAGCCGGCGCGCTCTTAAAGAAACCGGTATCCTCCAGTATGACTGCCTTGTGATCTGCGAAAAAAGGCATCGTCTCCGCATCGTCGATCACATCACGGACAGCAATATCAGCACCCTCATACCGGCTGATGTTCATTTCACTGCCGTCCGGAACAAACGCGCCGATCAGTCTGTTCTCGTATTGCTTCTTAAGATAATCTTCCTTTCCGTAAAGAAGATACATGTGCTTCAGCACTCCGCTGCGGATATCCGCGTCAATATTCTTCATATCTTCTGCAGGGCCTTGTCCCTTTCTTCATCATCTGGTCTGTATTATACCAGTTTCAGGAAGCGGCCGCAAGATACTGGATATGCTTTACGGATCCTTCCGTCTGCACCGTCTCCTGACAGATACACGCTTTCCGTCACTCTTTACCATGATCTCACCGCATGTCTGAGTATTGAAAAGCGCCGCACCCTCCTGTGTCAGGCGCTGAATCGTTTCTCTGTGCGGATGACCGTACCGGTTGTATCTTCCCGCGGAAATCAGCGCATATTCCGGACGGACAGCTTCCAGAAACGCTTCTCCTGAAGCTCCTGACGATCCGTGATGTCCGACCTTGAGCAGCGTACAGTCCGGATTTATCCCGGTCTTTCGAAGATACGAAAGAAGCGCCGTCTCGCCTTTCTGCTCCAGATCTCCCGTCATCATTGCCCGAAAACGGCCGTACTGGATGAGTAAAACAAGCGAATGATCATTATCTCCCCGGCTTCCGGGACTGTCACCGGGAAACACGCACGTAATATCGACTTCTCCGTCTCGCAGCGTATCTCCCTGATGCATAACAAGGATCCGTGCCCGGCACTGCCGCGCTTCATTCAGAAGTTCTTTGCTTCCCTCGTCCGAGGCAGAAGCTGCGGAAAGGACAAAATTGCTGACCTGTACTTCACCGCGTCCCCTGGCAGCCGTCTCGAACAATTCACGGATTCCATTCATATGATCCTTGTCGGGATGAGTCAGAAACACATATTCAAGACGGCTGATGCCGCGCGATTTCAAATACGGTATCAGCCTGTATCTGCCCGCCTGATCGATGTCGGAGCTGCCGCAGTCGATCAGAGCGCTGTGTCCGGACGGTGCCGTGATACAGATCCCGTCGCCCTGTCCTACATCCAGCATCGTTACAGAAAGCCTCCCGTCATGATGATTTGCAAGAAGTACCAGCGAAACAGCCGTCACCGCGAAAAAAAGCGCAAATCGTCCTTTCTTTGATGTTGTCAGAAGAAAAAGCGCAGAAGAGATAAGTGCATAGTAAACTACGATCTGCATTACAGACGGTTTCCCAAGAATCAGACTCCCGCCGGGAAGAGAAAGGAACAGCCGGCAGAGAACGGTATACGCATACAGTATGACTCTGGAAGGCCATGCTGCCGCGCATCCTGCAGGAAGAAACGCCATACCGGCTCCGATGCTGACGAAGCCTCCCGCCAGGACGAAAGCCATGCCCGGAATTACGACCATATTAAGCAAAAGACTGTAAACAGAAATCTGATAGAAATAAAAAAGCACGGCAGGCAGCATAAGAAGCTGAAACATTGCTGACGTGCATATTTTCCGAAGGAAACTGTTCATTTCCGGAAATGCAGTCCGGAAATACCAGGACGAAACGCCAAGCATTCCGACGGCCGCATAGGAAAGTATAAAACCCGCATCCAGAAGATACAGCGGATTCCATATCAAAAGAACTGCCATAGAAAGAAAAAATATTGAAGGGAAGTCATACGTACGTCCTGCGGACTCCGCGCCGGAAAGTGCCAGGAAGAAAAGAAATGCCCGCAGTGACGATGCACCGCAGCCTGTCATGATCACATAGAAAAGAAGAAAAATACAGCTTAAAAGGACTGCCGTTCCGGCAGGAATTCTCAAGTGTTTCATTCCTTCGCATACAGCCCGTCCCAGAAATGAAATATGAAGTCCGGATATCGCCAGTATATGTGCGATTCCGCTCCTCGTATAAAGATCTTTCCATTCTGCGTCGAGCATAGCGCGGTCTCCGAGAAGCATTGCCTTCATGATTCCGCACGTCTCATCTGCATACATGGATTCGACGGCGCGGCCCCAGTCTCTTCGGATCAGACGCAGATTCTCGCGGAGCACATCCGTCCGTTCCGACAGAATCGTGATCTGCCCGGCATATACGCGCCCCTGAATATGACGAACCGCGTAATATGTGCGGCTGTCAAATTCACCTTCGTTTCCGGCTTCCGAAAATGCATGATACGTACCATGTACTTCGACGATGTTTCCGATCCTGTAAAGATTCCCGTCACGCTTACTGTCACCGTCATGTGAAGCATATACAATGACGCAGCCATTTCCGTCCGCCCTCACAGAAAACTGAAGCCTGCCGTTTCGCTCAGATATATCTCTGACTGTCCCTTTGAAAAGAATATTCTGATTGTCCGCAAACGAACACGCGCCGCAGATATCCGCATAAACAAACGGCAGCCTGACAACAGACAAAGCCAGAACAAGAATGCCTGCTGCTGCAGGGCGTCTGGAAAAAACAGCCATCAAACGGTTCATCCTGATCCATTCTCACGCTCTCCCGCCGTTTCCTCATGCTGTCCTGCTTAGATATTTCCGCCTTTTGTTATTGTAACATATTGTTTGAGATATGTAAAGAGAAAGTCATTCATCCGGTGCGTCACTGTGAATCATCCGGCAGCTCTTCCACTATATCAAGATTCCGGTCAAGCGGACTCGCGAGACTGATCGATTCATGAAATTTCAAATTCGGATCTCCGTTGACGGAAATCTGTACCTGCCGGATATTAACGCCGTCAATGAGTGAATCGACGACGGCATAAATCTGAACCTGATCCGATATATCATATTCCTGTTCCAGAAAGCCACTGTCAAAGTTCACGTAACAGATCCCGTTGTGGACAGAAACTCCGAGGAGCTTCGTATCGGAAGGGATCACCGGATAATATCCCTTCGGCGGCTCCTTCATCAGTTCCCGCAGGATCGTACGTGCAATCGAAACATTCGAACTGTAACGGACATCTTCCGTATATGGAATCAGCTTCGTACCATCCTGGCCTGCAAAATAAAGCGTGATCGGCGCGACCTGATACTGATTGACAGAGGCGCTGCTGTTGTCGATAAAGGTATCGCCCGTCATGGATCCGATTTCTTCTCCTGCTGCGTTTACAAGCGGTGTGCCTTCAACGGTAAACAAGATCTGGCTGACTCCGTCGATCTGCATAAGCGTCAGTACGCATGCCCCGCGGCACAGCACCTCACGTGTCGTCTCCATCTGCAGGTACGAAGCGCTGAAATTGACCGTCAGCTTCGTTCCGTCAAGGGAATAATCCAAAACAGCAACATCATCCGGGATCGCGCTGATATAATCCTTTGAGCCGGGGTATTTCTGAATGGCTTCCATAAAATCATCGACGGCCGTGATTCCCGACGAATTATCCGGTTTGTACGACAGCTTTTCGATCTGTTCCGAATCAACATCGAGACAGTAAATAAAGTACGAATTCTGATCACCGGACACGGTCTGCCCGCTGCCGGCACAGCCTCCCAGCAGCATCCCCGTCAAAAGGACGGCGGCGGCAGCGGCGATGCAGTTCTTATATTTCTGAAACATTCTCATCACGCTCCTCTTCCGTCCGAATCAGACAATATAGGTCAGAGGGATCCGCACCGTAAAAGTCGTCCCCTCCTGAAGCTTGCTGTATACCTTGATCGCCCCGCGGTGAAGTACGACGGCACTCCTCGTTATAGCCAGTCCAAGCCCTGTTCCGCTGATTTCTGTCGAATGCGACTTGTCTACACGGTAAAAACGGTCAAAAATATGCTCCATATCCTCCTCCGGTATTCCGATTCCGGAATCTGACACTTTAACATAGAAATACTTATGATCCGCATTCAGGGAAACGTGTACCCATCCGGCATCCTTGTTGTATTTGATTGCATTTTCCATGAGGTTTGTAAAGGCGAGCGAAAGCTTCGTCTCGTCGACCTCCGCAATGACAGGACGAAAACTCTCAAGTACCAGCTCGATATCTCTGACCGCAGCGATCGGACGCAGACGCTTCATGATCTGTTCAAGCAGATCGTTGATATTGACGCTCTTCAGATCCATAGCGGCTTTCTTGTCAAGACGGACCAGATTCAGGAGATCATTGATGATATGATTTTCGCGGTCAACTTCCTCGGCAATATCCGTCATAAATTCATGATACAATTCTACCGGCACATCTTCCTGAGAAAGAAGCGAATCTGCCAGAACCTTCATGGAGGTGATCGGCGTCTTCAGTTCATGGGAAACGTTGGAGACAAATTCCTGTCTGGAATCATCGATCGTACGCATCACAGCAATAGCCTTGTTCATATCGTCGATCATCGGCTTCGTTTCCGTATAGCCGTGCGTGCCGTCAATGTGATCTGCATAGCCGTCCGCGTATCCTTCCACAGCGCCCTCCAGCCTTCGGATCGGTCTTACAATAATAAAAGAAGACGTAAAAGCAAGAATGAGTATCGCCGCTATGATTGCTATAACAATAACGTCTGCCTTGCTTCGAATGATCTCGATCGTATTGCTGATGGAATCTGTCGATACACTTGCAAGCAGAACGCCGGTTATCGCCGTATTATCTTCGTTGTAGACCGGCACCGTGATTTCGATATATCCTTCATCCTTGTTGTATTTGCTGTCGCTCCGGCCTTTCAGACACCTTACCACTTCCGAAGAGACGATCGTCTTGCCTGCGTCAAGAGAAAACGTATCCTGGATGACCTTCATACTGCTGTCAACGACCATGACCCTTCCGGTATAAATATCGGCCAGCTGATTCAGCTGCGCGTTCACGATTTCCGAAGAAGGATCCGCGATATAATTATTGTTCCGCAAAAGGCCGGCCAGAAGATTGCACTGGCTCGAAACGTCCGCCGTACGAAGAGAAATTGCCCGGCTCTCGTAACTGCCGATCATCCCCGCCCTCAATATGAGAGCGGGGATGATCCCAGCTGCAATCACGAGTACAAAGACCCGGAAACGCAGACTCCTGAATACAGAAAGAATTTTGCCAAAAAATTTAGCCTTTGAAATAGTAACCAACTCCCCACTTCGTGTGGACATACTGAGGTTCGCTTGGATTCGTCTCGACCTTCTCACGGAGCCTTCTTACATGAACATCCACCGTACGTACATCGCCGAGATACTCTTCTCCCCAGACGAGCTTCAGAAGATTCTCTCTGCTGTACACCTTGTCCGGATGCATAGCAAGCAGCTCCAGCACATCGAATTCCTTTGCGGTTAGATTGATTTCCCTGCCGTCGATCGATACCCTGCGGCTGTCCAGATCCATCCGAAGGCTTCCCTTTTGAAGAATCCGCTCCGAAGCGGCCGGATTCGTTCCGCGCCCGGTCCGGCGCATAATTGCCTTGATTCTGGCTTTGACTTCCAAAATATTAAATGGCTTCGTGATATAGTCGTCGGCGCCGTATTCCAGTCCGAGGATCTTATCCATATCGTCACCGCGGGCAGTCAGCATCACGATCGGTACATTGGAAAAATCCCGGATCTGCTGACATACTTCAAAGCCGTCCATCTTCGGCAGCATAACATCAAGCAGAATCAAATCATATTCGCTGCCTTTTGCCTTGCCAAGCGCTTCTTCCCCGTCATAAGCACAGTCGACTTCCATTCCGTCCTGCTCAAGACTGAAGCGAATTCCCTTCACGATCAGCTTCTCATCATCGACAACTAAAATCTTCTTTGCCATTTCTTCACCTCATATTGATCATCTATATCAAACAGTTATCCTGTCTTTGATTCGTTCAAAAAGTGCCTCGCCGATACCTTCCACTTCCCGAATGCCCTCCGCTGACGAAAAAAATCCGTGTGCATTCCGGTACGTAATGATACTCTCCGCCCTGGCTTCTCCGATGCCGGGAAGCATCATCAGCTCCGCTTTCGCTGCCGTATTGATATTGACTGTACTGCCGCCCCCGTCCTGTGACGCGTCCGTCTGCCCCTCCTGCGCACTTCCGCCGGATTCCGCTTCAGGCGGCACATAGATCCGCTGACCGTCCGTCACCGCCTGTGCAAGGTTCAGGCGGGAAGGATCTGCCTGCGGCGAACATCCGCCTGCTTTCTCGATTGCCTCATAGATTCTGCTTCCGTCCGGAAGCTTGTAAACGTCCGGACGCAGTACGGAACCGCATACGTAAACCACAATCATTTCCCTGTCGTCACGTTCCGATTCGTTCTGTACCGCATCTTCCGATGCTTCCTGCGTCAAAGCCTCTGCGGGAACTGTTTCCGGAAGGTCACCGCCTGCCGTATCTTCCTGAGCACATCCTGATGTTCCATAGGAAATACTTATAATAAGAGTCATGATGCTTATGCAATATATTAAATACCTGAATCTACGCATATATCGGTTTTCGGCCGTTTGCAGATAATCTGCCATTCCTGCTGACGTTTATATTTTATCGAATACGAAAATAAAATACAACAGCAATCAGAAATAATCTAAAAATATTAAGAACTTCTTTCGGGCAAATCGGCCGTGAGCCGGGAAGACCCGGTGTTAGCATTAAAGACACCGGGTCAGAATCTCGATAAAAAGATCGACATGTTCTTTTTCAATAATAAGCGGAGGTACGATCCGAAGCACGTTTCCGCCCGCAGAAATCACAAGCAGACCGTTATCCCGGCAGCGGTTTACAACTTCGCCGACAGGTTTTTCCAGAACGAGTCCCTGGATCAGTCCCGTTCCGCGCCGTTCCAGAATATCATCACGTCCGGCACAAAGTTCATCGAGACGCGGTTCCAGATATCCGGAAATTTCTCTGACGTGCTCTACGATATGTTCCTTTTCAAATATATCCAGTACGGTTTTAACAGCCGCACCTGCGAGCGGATTTCCACCGTATGTCGTTCCGTGATCGCCAGGAACAAGAGAATTGTCCGCCACATGCTGTGTCATTGCAAACGCTCCCACGGGGACGCCGTTTCCGATCGCTTTTGCCATACACATGATGTCCGGTTTGACGCCGTATCCCTGCCATGCAAACATATATCCTGTTCTTCCCATTCCGCATTGAATTTCATCGAGAATGAGAAGCGTATCCGTTTCATCGCAGATTCTGCGCAGGCCTTTAAGAAAATCAGGATCCGCAGGATAAATCCCGCCTTCGCCCTGGACCGTCTCTGCGATTATGGCACACGTTTTCTCACTGAGAAGTGCCTTTACACTGTCCAGGTCATTGTACTTTGCAAACCGGATCCCAGGAATGAGCGGCTCGAACGGCTCCCGGTAATGAGCTGTGCCCGTTACGCTAAGCGCACCCATCGTACGGCCATGGAACGAATTCTCCATGGCAATGATCTCGTATTTTCCGCTCTTTTTTGTATAAGCATATTTTCTGGCTGACTTCAAAGCCCCTTCGATAGCCTCTGCTCCGCTGTTCGTGAAGAAAACACGATCCATCCGGGATGCTTCTGCCAGTGACGCAGCTGCATCCGCCGTGCTGCAGGAATAATAAAGGTTGGACGTATGAACGATCTTTTCCGCCTGTTTCTGAATGGCTTCCGTAAATACAGGATGCGCATATCCGAGACCCATAACTGCAATACCGGCTGCAAAATCAAGATATTTTCTGCCGTCTGCGTCATAAAGCCATACGCCTTTGCCGTGCTCCAGTACGATCGGGGCCCTGTTGTATGTATGAAGAAGCGCGTGATCTGCTTCATCTATATAATATTTATTATCCATGATAATACCTGCTTTCGCTTCCGGACAGGATCGCTGTCCCGACTCCTTTGTGTGTAAAGATTTCCAGCAGCAGACAATGTACAATGCGTCCGTCGAGGATATGGACACGGGAAACGCCGTTCGTGATCGCATCGATACATCCGTTCAGCTTCGGGATCATACCGCCGCCCACGTTGCCGTTTCGGATCAGTTCTTCCGCTTCTTCACACGTAAGCTCCGAGATCAGTGTCTTATCATCCTCCGGATCGCGGTATACTCCGGACGTATCCGTGAGAAAAGCCAGCTTCTCCGCCTGAACTGCCTTTGCGATGGCGCATGCCGCGTCATCCGCGTTGATATTGAATGTGTCAAAGCTGCAGTCCATCCCGATCGGCGCTACAATAGGCAGAAAATCATCGTCAAGCAGGTCAAACAGGATCTTGGGCTGGACCGCTGTGATCTCGCCGACAAAGCCCAGGTCCTCGCCGTCCGAGTATTTCTTTTCTACCTGCAGAAGACCGCCGTCTTTTCCGCTTATGCCGACTGCCTTGACGCCAAGCTCCTGAACAAGCTGCACAAGACTCTTATTGACCTTATTCAGCACCATTTCCGCAACTTCCATCGTATCCGCATCCGTGACACGAAGTCCATTGACAAATTTCGGCTTCATGCCAACCTTGCCGACCCAGCGGCTGATCTCTTTGCCGCCTCCGTGAACGATGATCGGCTTGAATCCGACCAGTTTCAGCAGCGTTACGTCCTGAATCACATTCTTCTTGAGTTCTTCGTCAACCATCGCGCTCCCGCCGTATTTCACAACGATGATCTTCCTGTTGAAGCGCTGTATGTAAGGAAGCGCCTCGATCAGCACCTCTGCTTTTTCCTGGTACTGTTTCATCTCATCTTCTGTCATGCTCTTCTCCAATCTTCCGGAATACCGTCTTAAGACCGGTAATCCGCGTTGATGTCGATATATCCGTGCGTCAGGTCACATCCCCACGCAGTCGCGCTTGCATCACCCATATGGATATCCGCCGTCACGGTGATTTCCGTTTCCGATAAAATCTCGGTCGCCTTTTCTTCACTGTAGACGGCTGATGTGCCGTGCGTGAAAATCAGGAGCTTCCCGGCCGCGCTCTCAAAATAGAGATCCACATTCTCCGGGTCGAATTTCGCGCCTGAATATCCCAGCGCACATAAGATTCTTCCCCAGTTCGCGTCATGACCCGCGATCGCGGTTTTCACAAGGTTTGAAGATACCACGGCTTTTGCGGCAGCAATCGCCTGTTCCTTGTCTTTGGCTCCCAGCACCGTCACCTCCAGAAGTGCCGTTGCGCCTTCTCCGTCGCCTGCCATGCTGCGGGCGAGAAACGAAGTCACTTCATGAAGCGCCGTGCAGAAAGAACGGTAATCCTCATTCTCTTCCGTTATCTCCCTGTTGCCTGCAAGACCGTTTGCTAGAAGGAGCGCCGTGTCGTTCGTCGACGTGTCCCCGTCGACGGAAACCATATTGAATGAATCCTTCACGTCATCCCGCAGTGCTTTTTGCAGAAGCTCCTGCGATATCAAAGCATCCGTCGTGATAAAAGCCAGCATCGTGCACATATTCGGATGGATCATGCCGGAGCCCTTGCACATACCGCCTATCACAGCTTTTCTGCCGTCAAGCTCGAACTCAAACGCGATTTCCTTCCGCCTTGTGTCCGTCGTCATGATCGCAGACGCCGCATCGCTGCCTGCTTTTTCGGAATGTTCCTTCGTACCGGCCATCATCCGGATGCCGTTTTGAATTCTGTCAATGTCGATCTGCATCCCTATGACACCTGTCGAAGCGACCAGAATCTTCTCCGCGTCGATGTTAAGTACCTTCCCCGCTTCGTCCGCGGTCTTTCTGCAGATATCGAACCCTTCGCTTCCGGTGCATGCGTTTGCGATTCCGGAATTGATGATGACAGCCTGCGCCGTTCCGTATTTCTCGACGATATCACGGTCCCATATTACAGGAGCTGCCTTCACAATATTGCTGGTAAACGTTCCTGCCGCTCTGCACGGTGATGTTGAATAGAGCAGAGCCATATCATCACGGCCCTGATATTTGATTCCGGCAGCCGCTGAAGATGCTTCAAAGCCGCACGGTGATGATGCGCCGCCGCTGATCTTCTTCATATCTGTTCCCCTCCCTACTTATTAAACGCTGTAATATTCTCATCGTTCAGTATAAAATCATAATAATTCAAATCTTTCCTGCCGCACCAGCCGATCCTGTTCCAGAACGCGTTTCCGATATCATTCTTCGTAAACGCGATAAGCGCGGCCTTATTGATGTGTTCCTGTTTCAAAGCATTCATGGAAAAAGAAACCATGGCGCTTCCGATTCCTCTTCGCTGGTACTGCTCATCGACACAGACATGATAGAAATATCCGGTCCTTCCGTCCGTTCCGCAGAGAATGCTCCCGACGATCTGTCCGTTTTCTTCGGCGACTGCACTCGTCTTCGGATTTTTTTCCAGAAACCGGCTGACTTCCTCCCGCGAATCATCGATCCTCCGCAGGCCAAACCCATGTATCTTCGTCCACAGACTATATACCTCATCATAATCATCGATTGTCATGACCCGAATCATACGCTTCACCTATGGAAACATCGGGACAAACGTAAGCCCCGTGTTTTCCGGGAGACCGAACAGCAGATTCATATTCTGAACTGCCTGACCTGCCGCGCCTTTTACTAGATTGTCGATGGCTCCCATCATGATAATGCGGTTCGTACGCGGATCCAGCTTGAAATTCACATCCGCGTAATTGCTTCCTTCCACCCATTTCGTCTGCGGAGCAACGTTTGCGTCAAGGAGGCGGACAAACTCTTCTCGACGGTAACATACGTCGTAGAGCGCACGTACCTCCTCTTCTGTGACCTGCTTTGTTAAAGAAGCGTATGCCGTTACAAGGATGCCTCTGTTCATCGGTACAAGATGCGGGATAAAGGTAACCGTTGTTTTTTCACCCGACGCATAGCTCAGCTGTTCCTCGATCTCCGGTGTGTGGCGGTGTGTTCCGACACCGTACGCCTTGATATTTTCATTGACCTCGCAGAAAAGGCTGTCTGTCTTTGCACCGCGTCCTGCGCCGGACGTTCCGGATTTCGCGTCGATAATAATGCTGGACATATCAATGATGCCGCCGTGTGCTGCCGGAAAAACGGAGAGCACGGAGCATGTCGGAAAACAGCCTGGATTTGCGATCAGCCGTGCTTTTTCGATCTTTCCGCGATTGAACTCGCAAAGACCGTAGACGGCTTCTTTTATCAGTTCGGGACTTTCATGATGGATTCCGTACCATTTCTCGTATACAGCTGGATCCTTGATTCTGTAATCGGCGCTTAAGTCTATAACCTTTGTTTTACATAGGATATCTTCTGTCAGAAGACCTCCCAGATATCCCTGCGGTGTCGCCGTAAAAATCACATCCGCCTCATCCGCCAGTTTATTCAGGTCATCCTCGCGGCAGACATCATCCACGAGACGGAACGTATTCTGATATATCGACGAAAATTTCTGATCCTTGTAGCTTTTGGAACCATACCAGATAATCTTTACCTCCGGATGGCCCGTCAGGATCCGCACAAGCTCGGCCCCGGCGTATCCGGTAGCCCCGATAATCCCAGCATTAATCATTTTATCTTCTCCTTGAAAAATTTAGACTATTCATTTCATTCATAACTTATGCATAATTATACACATACTTTTTCCGTATTACAAGAAAAAACTTTCCTAAATTTTTATTGTAATGAGCCGCTCTCTTGGGCGTTTTTCCAATTCTGCATTTTTATGCAAAATTTGTCTTGCATTTGTATATTTTATGCGTTATAGTAATTTCAGAAATCAAACGGAGGTAACTTACCATGAAAGAAAAAGTAATTCTTGCATATTCAGGCGGCCTTGATACGACTGCCATCATTCCCTGGCTCAAAGAGAACTTTGATTATGAAGTAATCTGCTGCTGTGTTGACTGCGGTCAGGGCGAAGAGCTTGACGGCCTCGAGAAGAGAGCCCTGTCATGCGGCGCTTCCAAATTATACATCGAGAACGTGATCGATGACTTCTGTGACAACTACATTGTACCATGCGTAATGGCAAACGCAGTCTATGAAGACAAATATCTTCTCGGCACGTCTATGGCGCGTCCCTGCATTGCAAAGCGGCTCGTAGAAATTGCCCGTAAGGAAGGCGCGACCGCGATCTGCCACGGCGCTACCGGAAAAGGCAATGACCAGATCCGTTTCGAGCTTGGCATCAAAGCACTTGCTCCTGATATTAAGGTTATCGCACCGTGGAGAATGACGGATGTCTGGACGATGCAGTCACGTGAGGAAGAGATCGAATACTGCCACAAGCATGGCATCGATCTTCCTTTCTCGGCAGATTCCAGCTACAGCCGTGACCGCAACCTCTGGCATATTTCCCACGAAGGCCTGGAGCTTGAGGATCCTGCAAACGAGCCGAATTATAAACACCTCCTCGTACTTTCCGTCACACCGGAAGAAGCACCTGACAAGGAAGAAGAAGTAACGATCACGTTCGAAAGCGGCGTTCCGAAATCTTTAAACGGCAAGCAGATGAAAGTATCGGAAATCATTACCGAGCTTAACAAAATCGGCGGGCGCAACGGCATCGGCATCATTGATATCGTAGAGAACCGTGTTGTCGGTATGAAATCACGCGGCGTCTATGAAACACCCGGCGGTACGATACTGATGGAAGCTCATCAGCAGCTGGAAGAGCTCATCCTCGACCGTGCGACTTCAAATGCCAAGAAGGATATGGCAAATCTCATGTCCCAGATCGTTTACGAAGGGAAATGGTTCACGCCGCTTCGCGAAGCAGTCCAGGCATTTGTGGAATCCACCCAGAAATACGTAACAGGCGAAGTCAAGCTCAAATTATACAAGGGCAATATCATAAAAGCCGGCACAGTGTCACCGTACAGCCTGTACAGCGAATCCCTTGCTTCCTTTACTACCGGTGAGCTTTACGACCATCATGACGCATCCGGATTCATAACCCTGTTCGGTCTTCCGGAAAAGGTACGTGCGCTGAAGATGGCGGAAGTATCCAAGAAAAAATAATTTAGTTATATAAAGGTTATCGAGCAGTACGGGGAGAAACAGGCTGTGGGCTGACGCGCCGGGCTTCTGTTATTTCTGCACTCGCCTATGGATGGCTGTGAAGTAAACTCAGCAGGCTTTTGTATGATGCCGTAAGACGGCAGAATGCGAAAGCCTGCTTCAGACAGTACTTCACAGCCATCGCTTCGTGCAGAAATAACGACGAAGCCCTGCGATGTCAGCCCACAGCCTGTTTCTCCCCGTACTGTCCTTCAACGTCCATCCAATAACTTATATTCTTTGATATTTATACCTTACAATGAGGATCTTACATTATTAAATATACCTCTTCGTATAGTAATTCAGATTTGCTGTGTGTCTCCCTTGACAGGCTGCAGGGGGCAGCGGGAAATCATCGTCGGATGGCTGACATTAGCTTGCTTCGCTGTCATTACTGCACGAAGCGACGGCTGCAAATGACTGTCTGAGCGGGCTCATAACGACGGCCCCTTTGAATCCGCAAATCCGCCCGCGAGTTTCATTTGCGGCCGTCAAAAGGCGAAGTGCAGAAATGACACCGAAGCAAGCGAGTCAGCCATCCGACGATGATTTCCCGCCGCCTCCGGTCACCTGCAAGCGCAGACCCTGCAAATCCGTCCATGCAAATCAGAAAAGGCACACCGCATATGAAAAATCTCTCTCATCCTGCGGTATGCCATTCTTTATTCTGTATGAATTTTCTAATTTGTCGTACCGGAATCGGAAGAATTAAGCGCCGTCATATAATCGGCGATTGATGTAACATCCGCTTCCACAACGGATCTCGGCTGACTGGCCGCTCGCTTCGAATATCCCGAGTATCCCAGCCAGATGACAAGAGCCGCCAGAATGGCAACGCCTGCGGCCTTCCAGAGAAAGTTCCTGACCTTCTGCTTCCGGATGATCGACTTTCTGTTCGCTTTATCTTTCTTGTAACGCTCGACTTTCTGCTGACTCATATCACGAAATCTCCTTTATATCTGGTCTTTTGTTATTATACACGATTTGGATGATCCAATCAACTAAAATTGTCATATTCGAAAGAACCCTGCGTTTCAGGCCACGACGATGATTCCTCCGTCATTCGCGTACATGCTGCTGACACCGGCCGTCTCGACGATAATGATATCGCGGAAATTCATCTCCCCAGCGATCACATCACGAAGATGCTCCGCACGTGCCTGACAGTTGCAGTGCGCGATTCCCAGGATCTTCTTCTCTTTATCCGTGATTTCCAGCTGAAGGTAAGAAACAAGATGGCCCATTGCTTTCTTCATGCCGCGCGTCTGGGAAATCTGCTGGATCGAGCCTTCCGGCGTTGATCCCATAAGCGGCTTGATATTAAGTGCCGACGCCACAAACGCCTTGATATTGCTGAGACGCCCGTTCTTGCGCAGTGTTTCCAGATTTTCAAGGACAAACAATGTCTGCTGTTCTTCAATATAATCTTCTACCGTTCTGACGATTTCTTTAAAGGAAAGTCCCTTTTCTTCACATTCCACGATCTTCATGGCGATCATTGTCTCGCCGACCGAAGCAGAACGGGAATTAAAGACATAGACATCGGAACGGCCGCCCTCATCACGGTACAGATTTCTGCCCAGCACCGCGCTGTTATAGGAGCCGCTCAGCTCCGCGGACAGCGTCACTGCGTAATGCCGGTCCGTACCGCCCCGGAATGATTCCAGATACCGCTCGGGAGACGGGCAGGACGACTTCGGGCAGACAGGACTTGATGCCACCAGCTTCAGAAATCTGTCCTGATCAAACGTCTCATCATCGATAATCACCGTGCCGTTTACCTCAAGCGTTAAAGACGCCTGTTCGAAACGATCATCATTCTTCCATTCTTTCAGCTGTTCTCCGCAGCTGTCAATAATGATCCGATAACTCATCTGTCTCCTCCTGTATCGATCTGAACAGATGCATCACCAAGCTCGGCCTCTTTACGAATTCTCGTCGATATGCCAAGTGCCAGCCCCATCTCAATCATCAGAAATACAATAGCGGTACCGCCGTAACTGATGAACGGCAGTGTTATTCCGGTCGTCGGTATAAGATTCAGCACAACACAGATGTTCAATATTACCTGCAGCGCGATATGTGAGAAAATACCGACTGCGATCAAGGATCCGAACAGATCCGGCGCGTTTCTCGCAATGATAATCAGGCGGTAAAGCAGCATTCCGAAAAGAATCAAAAGAAGGATCACGCCAAAAACGCCAAGCTCCTCGCAGATGATCGCCAGGATCATATCATTCTGGACCTCGGGTATGAAACCCAGCTTCTGGCTGCTGTTTCCGAGCCCTTTTCCGAAAAAGCCGCCCGATCCGATCGCATACAGTCCCTGAATGATCTGGTATCCTCCGGAATCCGTATACTTTTCGGGATTGACCCACGCAAGCAGACGGCGCAGACGAAAGCTTCCGCTCGATTCCATCTCCGCTGCCAGAAAACGAGCGCCGGCGATAAACAATACTGCCGCCCCGCCGGCAAGCGCAACGAAGCCGGCCGACTTCTTGTGTACCACAAACACCATGATATATACAATGCCAAAAACAATGATCGCCGTACTTAAATGATCGGTACCAAGAAAGATAATGGCGGATGTCGTAAGCCCCCATGCCAGTACGGCGCAGACACCCTTCAGCGTATTGATCTGTTTGCCGATCTTGCAGATCAGATAAGGAATAAACAGGACGATGGCGATCTTCGCGATCTCGGACGGTTCAAGCTGCTGACCCATCGGCAGCCGAAGCCAACGTCTGGCACCGTACCGTGAAATACCGAGAGGCGAAAGGACAAGCAGCATCAGAATCCACGTGAATACCAGAAAAGCCATAGAAAAACGGGCGAATTTGTGGTAATCAAAACGCGAGACGAAAAGCATGATAAGAAAACTCACCGCGCTGAAAAGAGCCTGCCGCTTGAAATAATACATGTCATCGGTAAACTTTACCTGTGCGCTGTAATAGCTTGTGCTGTACAGCATGACAAGACCGAAGCAGATCAGAAACAGAATGATCGCTATGAAATTATAGTCAAGGTAATGGCGCCACAGCTTTCGTTCATAAAGCCTGCCTTCCTTCTTCGGCGTCTTGTTCTTGCTCATCTATACTCCTTTAGCCGCGGAAGGATGGACCGGATCGCCATTTGCAAAGAAACGTTCATACCAGAGCAGGAAAATATAAACGGTCCAAATCTTGCGGCTGTTGTCGTGACTTCCTTTGATATGTTCATCAAGCAGCCTGTTCAGCCACTGCACATCAAAATATTTTCTCGCACTCTCAGAAGAGAACATTTCCCGTACTCTCCCGTAATACCTCGGATCGCGCAGCCATACGCGGATCGGGATCGGGAAACCCAGCTTCTTCTTCTCGGCTGTTTTGCTGCGGATTACCTTATCGGCTGCGATTCGAAGCGCAATCTTCGTCCGCGGAGGCTGTACCTTATACGCAAGCGGCAGTGTCTCCGCCAGTTTCAATACTTCCTTGTCGAGGAACGGCACACGGACTTCGATCGAATTCGCCATGCCCATCTTGTCACCCTTCATCAGGATGTCATGAACAAGCCACAGATGCATGTCTACGTACTGCATCTTCGTTACGGAATCTTTATCCTGAACTCTTGCATAGAGCGGCGCTGTGATCTTTTGGATACCGGGCGTACATCCCTTCCGGAGAAGGCGATTCGCTTCCTTCTCGGTGAAAATATTCGTGGAATTTGCAAAATACCGCTCTTCCAGCGTCTTCCCGTGCCTCATGAGGAATCCGCGTCCCTTCATATCACGCGGAAGGACATTCTCTGCAAAAGAACCCATTGCTCTCCGGAACACCGGCGGAATACGGTCAAACCCTCTGTGTTCCAGCGGTTCACAGTAAATGTTATAGCCGCCGAATAATTCATCCGACCCTTCCCCGGACAACACGACCTTGACCTTCTTTGATGCTTCCCGGCTCAGGAAATACAATGCGATCGCCGCGGGATCCGCCACGGGTTCATCCATATAATACTGGATATCGGAAAGACTTTCCCAGTACTCATCCGGCGTAATGACCTTTGCGTCATTCTTCATGCCAATACTTGCCGCGAAATCTTTGGCATCCTGTATCTCACTGTACTTCTGTTCGTCAAAACCGACTGTAAACGTACGGTCCACTTTGCCAAGATACGTCAGATAACTGGAATCGACACCGCTTGACAGATAAGAAGCGACCTCAACATCACTGATCTTATGCGCCTCTACGGAATCTTCCATGACTGATTCTACCGCTTCCGCAGCCTCTGCCAGGGAAAGCTTCGTGTCCCCTGTAAAATCCGGTTCGAAATACCTGGTTATCGTCATGTTTCCGTCATGATAAAGGAAGAAATGCCCCGGCTTCAGGCAGTATACTCCCTTGAAAAAAGTCTCGTCTGACGGAACAAACTGATACGACAGATAATTGCCCAGCTGTTCTTCATTAAATTCTTTTGAAAATGACGGATGTGCCAGAAGCGCTTTGATCTCAGACGCAAAAAGGAAAGATCCGTTCATCTGAGCATAATAAAACGGCTTGATCCCGAACATATCTCTTGCGCCGAAAAGCGTTCTGCTCTTCGTATCCCAGATCACAAACGCGTACATCCCGCGCAGCTTCTCGACCAGCGCAGTACCATATTCCTCATATCCGTGAAGAAGTGTTTCCGAATCCGTCTTTGTTTTAAAAACATGCCCTGCTTTTATCAGTTCGTCACGAAGTAACTGATAATTATAGATTTCGCCGTTAAAGACCAGAACCTTTGTGTGGTCCTCGTTATAAAGCGGCTGATCGCCGCTCTCCGAAAGATCGATGATGCTGAGTCTTCGAAAACCAAGTCCCGCAGCATCGTCATAAAACATTCCGGAACTGTCAGGTCCTCTGTGGATGATGGTATTCATCATGCTTACAAGTATCTCTTCCTTATTCTGGCGTCTGTCAGCAAATCCCACAAAGCCGCACATATACATCCCTCTAATCGATTATTATCTGTGGATATGTGTAATTATACACTTATCTCCCGGCAAGCGCAAGGCATACGGTAAAGCAGATCATCCGTCCTTCCGTCATTGCAGCGCTTATGCTGCCTTTGTTAACCTCAGCAACTGCCTTTGCGATCGAAAGGCCGATCCCGTATCCTCCTGTTTTCCTGTTTCTTGAGCGATCCAGCCTGTAAAAACGTTTGAACATTTTATCCAGGTCTTCCGCCGGAATTTCATTCTCACATTGATTCATGACCCGGATGCGCGCGTTTTTGCTGTCTTTATGCACCGTGAGCGTGATCGGCACCTCACCGTCCGCAGAATACTTCACGGCATTGTCCAGAAGTACCGAAAGCATCATCTCGATTCCTTCGCGGTTTCCGTGTATCATGACATTCTCTTCAATGTCCGTCTCCAGCTTCCTGCCGTTCTTCACGATAAGCGGACGAAATGTTTCAGCGGCATTCCGGACCGAATCCGTAAGTGAGAAATCACTCATCTCCTCTGTCAGTCTCGTATCCTGCTCCAGCTTCGAAAGATTCAGCAGCTGGTGCACCAGCCTGTTCAGCTGGTCGACCTGATGGCGGATACTGTCTGTCCATTCACTTTTGCCGTTCTCAAGCTCGATCACATCGGCATTTGCGGAAATAATAGCCAGCGGCGTCTTGATCTCATGACCGGCGTCCGTAATAAACCGCTTCTGAAGCTCCATCGTTTCCACAAATGGTCGGATCGCTCTCCGCGAAAAAATCGACACGAGTATAAACATGACGATCAGGCTGACGCCGCCGGTGATCACTGATATCGAAAGAAAGGTGCTGATGGAATCCTGTTCGTCGCGGCAGTCAATAAAAATAACCAGCTTTCCGTCCGACGTGTCGCTCACGCCATACCGGAACTGTTCATACGTACCGGACGTCCTTCCCGTGTTCAATACATAGCTGCTGTAATCAAGCGCTTCTTCCTGGGTAACGGCGGCAATGTTGTCAATATTCGTCTCCGTTGATCCGTCCGAAAGATAACGGACCGTGAAAAACCTCGTAGAAAATGGTGTTTCCTCCGTAAGATCAAAGCTGTAGCTCTTGCTCTTTCCGCCCTGTGTACTCATTCCGGTATTCCGCGGAATCGTTCCGTCGTTCTGGGCGATATACGCAAGCAGCGAATCAGCATTCTTATTCAAGCGCCAGTACATTGCCCCGTCGATGCACGCGATGATCGCTATCACAACGATCAGCAGCGACAGCATGGCAATACTGATGAACTTTCTCTGGATCTTTTTTATCATAGGCTCTCCAGTCTGTACCCGTTCTCACATTCTGTAATGGTTACATCGGCATGCACCGCAGAAAGCTTCTTCTGCAGATAGGAAGCATACATCCATACCGTTTCCGGATCTGCATCCTGATCGTCCGGCCAGACGCGTTCCAGCAGTCTTTCCTTCTCCATTTCCTTTCCGAAATTCTGGCTCAGCAGCTCCAGCATCGCAAACTCCTTGCTGGCAAGCCGGATCGATGACTCTTCCCCGCAGAGCTCCATTGTCGAACGCTTCAGCGTGACATTCCCGCAGTCGATGCATTCCGGCATGCTCCGCTCCTTTGTCCGCATCATTGCCCGGAGCCTTGCCAGAAGTTCAGCCATTGCAAACGGTTTCGTCAGATAATCATCCGCGCCGGCATCCAGGCCAGTCACACGGTCATCAAGCTCTGCTTTCGCCGTAAGGAACAAGGCAGGTGTAGAAACTCCTTTGGTGCGCAGCTCTTTGAGAACCGTCACCCCGTCCATTTTCGGCATCATGATATCAAGAACCAGGCCGTCATAATAATGTTCCAGCGCACGTTTCAGCGCAGCCTCTCCGTCCATTACCGCATCTACTTCATAGCCGCTGTGCTTAAGAATCGTGCAAAGTGCCTTTGACAGCTCTTCTTCATCTTCCGCCAGTAAAATCCGCATAGGATCACTCCTCTCTGTTTATCATGTCACGGATCGTTTCCAGAGACAGATCTGTCGAAGCAATTTCATCCGCGCACCGCTTTAATTCTTTTACCAGAAGGTCCTGGTGGGAAATATTCTTCTTGTATTTCAGCTGATGTTCAAGGGACGCCCAGCAGTCCATCGCGATCGTCCGTATCTGGATCTCCGCGTAATTGCCGGACTCCTTCATCTTCAGGATCAAATGGTAGCTTCGGTATCCGTTTGGCTTCGGATCCTTGATATAGTCTTTTACCTGCCAGACCTCCGATCCTTCTCTGCTCTCCAGCTTCTGTGCGATCTTATACACATCGCTTACGAAGGTACAGATAATACGGACTCCTACCGCGTCCGTAAGCTCCGTAACGGCCGTCTCCGCGTTTACGGGAAGTCCCCGCCGCAGAAGCTTCTCCTTCATGCTTTCTGCCGTCTTGATCCGGGCCTTGACGTGTTCGATCGGATCGCGTCCCTCTTCTTCGATATACGTCTTCCGGATGACGTCTGTATATTCAATTACCTGTTTCATGTCTTCTTCCATGGACGGAAAATACATGCCGTAAAAGGCACGCTCCGCATCCTGGTTTTCTTTGATTTCCGCGTTCAAAAAACCACCTCCGCAAAATCAGATATAAGATTCATCGATATGGATCACCGCGTTATACGTATTGTTCCAGTCATGAATCTTCTTCTGGATCGTCTTCATGACCTCCTGTCCGGTCATATGGTACCCCATCGGTACGACAACGTCAAAAACAACGTTTGTATGCGTCGGTCCCTCGATCATCCGGAAATCGTGCATCGTAAGCTGACTGTCCACCGATTTCACGATCTTCAGGATCTCCCCGCGTACCTCGCCCACATGAACGTCATCCGTTACGATCGGATCCATATGAATGACAGCCTGGCAGTTCAGCTTCTCGCTGATCTCATTTTCTATATGGTCGATCGTATCATGCAGCTCCAGAATATCGCCGTCCGCTGGCACTTCTGCGTGAAGCGATACCATGACGCGCCCCGGCCCGTAATCGTGAACGATCAAATCATGGACTCCCGCGATGTTATCGTGTGAATTGACGATCCGGACCACCTGTGCCACAAATTCGCGGGAAGGCGGCTGGCCAAGAAGCGGGCTAATCGTGTCACGGGCCGCCTTGATCCCTGTCCACAGCACGAACGCGCCGACGAGCACGCCGACCCATCCGTCGATATTGAGTCCTGTATACTTCGACACAAGCGTCGCCGCGAGCACGGCCGTTGTTGCGATACTGTCGCTCATGCTGTCAGCGGCTGTCGCACGCATGGCCGCTGATTCCAGCTTCCTTCCGAAACGCCGGTTGTACGTGACCATGTAAAGCTTCACAAAGATGGAAGCGGCAAGAATCGCGATAATAAGCGCATCGCTTGTTATACTCTGCGGGTGCACGATCTTCCCGACAGACGACTTCAGGAGTTCAAAGGCCATCATCAGGATCGCGATCGCTACGACAAAGCCGGAGATATATTCCATCCTGCCGTGTCCGAAAGGATGCTCGCTGTCCGGCTTCTGCCCTGCCAGCCTGAAGCCTACCATCGTTACGAGAGACGAACCGGCGTCGGACAGATTGTTGAACGCATCCGCCGTAATAGCGATCGAACCGCTTATCGTGCCGGCCAGAAACTTACCGGCAAAAAGCAGAACGTTCAGAAATATGCCGAGGGCACCGCACAGTACGCCGTAAGCCTCCCGGCGGTCCGGCAGCGTCATCGATTCCGGATTCTTAATGAAAATTCTGCTTAATAAAGTAACCATAATAACCCTCCAGATAAAAGCAGTCTTTAAAAACCGCCTGATATTTCTTCTGTCCTCCCGTTCTTCATTATAAGCACACGGTCGCACATATGAGATACCGCGTCGAGATCGTGTGATATAAACAGGTAGGAAAGCTCTTCTTCCACATGAAGTGTGTCTAGCAGCTTCATGATCTTCCCCTGAATCGTGACGTCGAGTGCGGAAAGCCCCTCGTCGATCACGATAAACCGCGATCCAAGCATCAATGCAAGCGCTATGCTGATACGCTGACGCTGTCCGCCGGAAAGCTGTGACGGATACCGCTCCGCAAAAGAAGGATCCAGTTCAACACGTGCCAGTGCACACCGTACCCGCTCTTTTCGTTCCGCACGGGCAGTTCCGCCTCGAATCAAAAGCGGCTCTTCCAGAATCCATCCGACCTTCCTCGCCGGGTTCAGTGAAGAATACGGATCCTGAAAAACCATCTGCGGCAGCTTCGTATAATGCCGGATTTCACCCTCCGTGTTCTTTACAAATCCAAGAATGCATCGGGCCAGAGTCGACTTGCCGCAGCCGCTCTCCCCGACCAGCCCAAGGATTTCCTTATTGTAAACCGTCAGGCTGACTCCGTCAAGTACCTGCTTTTTGCCGTACCACGCCCTGAGATCACGGACCGTAAGCACCGGCTCCTCCAGTCTGCTGCTGCACGGGGAATGATCCGGATAGGCGTTAAGCAGTGTTTTCGTATATTCCTCCTGCGGTTCTGTAAAGACACGGTCAGCAGGCCCTTCTTCCACGATTCTGCCCTTCTGCATGACCAGTACCCGTTCACAGAAGCCGCGTACTGTTTTCAGATCATGCGATATAAAAAGGATCCCCATGCCGTATTTCTTCGCCAGTTCTCCGAGCAGTAGCAGGATCTGCTTCTGCGTTCCGGAGTCGAGCGCTGTCGTCGGTTCATCGGCAATCAGGAGACGCGGATGCGTGATCAGAGCAGCCGCGATCATAACACGCTGCCGCTGTCCGCCCGACAGTTCGTGCGGGTATTTCGAATATACGGTTTCCGGATCAAGACCTGCATCCGAAAGCGCCGCGAATGCGCGGGAGCGGATCGTTTCGTCGTCAAGCTCCGAGTGAAGACGAAGTGCTTCTTCGACCTGTCTGCCGGAACGCATAACAGGATCAAGGGAAGACAATGGTTCCTGAAAGATCATGGAAATGTCACGTCCCTGAACATCCCGGAGCTCACTTCGCGTGCAGGAAAGCAAATCCCGGCCGTCAAAGACGACGGACCCGCTCTCCACGGAAGCATGCCGTTTCAAAAGTCCCATGATGGCCAGGGCTGCTGTTGTCTTGCCGGAACCCGACTCCCCGACGACTCCGACAATTTCTCCCGGTTCCATCGAAAGGTGAAAGGCTGCAACCGCTTCTTCTGATTTTATGCGGTCATGAAAGAAGACCGCCATGTCATGTACTTCCAGCATCATCTCTCAGTGTCCTCCCATTCGGTCACCGATCCCGTCCCCGAGAAGCCCGGCTCCAAGGATCATCAGGATCATAAAAATGCCGGGGCCCAGGACACACCACGGCGAAGACGTAATATATGCCTGTCCTTCAGCCAGCATGCGCCCGAGACTCGCGTCAGGCGGCTGAACGCCGAGGCCGAGATAACTCATTCCCGCTTCCGCGATAACAGCGTTATTAAAGCCAATCGTAAGTGACGACAGAAGCGCCGGAACGCAGAGCGGAAAAATATGGCGCGTGACGATCCGCGCAGGCCCTGCCCCCATCAGCTTCGCGCTGCAGACATAGTCCATGTTTTTATACTTCAGGAATTCACTGCGCATCACGCGCGCATAGCTTGGAATAAACACAATCACAAGTGCTGCCATGATCTTATACTTGCCCGTTCCGAGCAGACTGATCAGAACCATCGCGAGCAGCACACTCGGAAAAGAAGCAATCATGTCGTTGATTCTCATGATCACCTCGTCCGTCACGCCGCCGATATAGGAAGTAACGGCTCCGATAATCGTTCCGGCAAGCGCTCCGCAGACGATCGTCACGACGGCAATGATAAACGTCGTACCGGCGCCCCTTAAAACCCGGCTCAGGATATCGCGGCCGAAATTATCCGTGCCCATGATATGCAGAAACGTCGGAGAAAGGAATTTCTCCGAGCCTTTCATGGCATCCGGGTCATACGGCGTCCAGAAAAAGCCTGCAATAATAAGAGCCATCATAACAACGGTTATGACAGCGCCTGTGCGGAAGCTCCAAGATGATCCGTCCGTGCTGATTCTGTTCTTCTGCCGCTTTGTTTTCATCATGATTCCGTTCATGACAGTCCTACCCTCGGATCAAGCTTGTGATACAGGATATCGGCCAGAAAATTCATACCGGTAACGAGTATCGTGATCATAACGACAATGGCCTGGACTACCGGATAATCACGGCTGGAAATCGACGAAAGAAGGATCCTGCCGATCCCTGGTATTCCAAAAACCTGCTCAACAATAATACTTCCTGCCACGATCTCCGGCACGATCACGGCAAGAAATGTAACCGTCGGGATCATCGCGTTCCGCAGCATATGGCCGTAAAAAACACCATGCGAATCGTTTCCCCTGCTGTAAGCCGTACGGACATAATCCAACGGCGTTTCTTTTACAAGGGAATTTCTCAAAAAGCGTCCCGACATCGCGGAACGCGGCAATGCTATCGCAAGAGCCGGACAGATCAGATATCCTAAGAACCCGGCCGGGTTATCCTGAAACGAAACGTAGCCGCCGGGTGTAAACCATTTAAGCCCGAGTCCGAATATCAGCGTCAGCACCATTCCCATGAAAAACGGAGGCACTGCCATGATGATCTGCCCTGTCACCTGAATCAGCCTGTCCCGCCGCTTTCCCATATGCATGGCAGACGTAATGCCAAGCGGAATGGAAAGCGCCAGAATCATCAGGAAAGACATAACCGTCAGCGTCATCGTGACAGAAAGCTTTCCCGCGATAAGTTCTCCGACCGGAATGCGGTAGGAATAAGATGTTCCCATGTTTCCGCGGAGAAAATCTCCGAGCCATACCGCGTACCGCACCGCGAACGGACGGTCAAGTCCCAGTTCATGCTCCAGCGCAGCCGTTTTCTCCGGCGTTGCCTCCGTACCGAGAATCGATGTTGCGGCATTCCCCGGAATAACAGAAAATGCCGTAAAGGTGAGAAAGCTGACTGCAAGCACAGTAAGCACCATGATCAACAGCTTTCTGAGCGCGTATCGCTTCACTCTCTCACCTCCGGCATCCGATATTCGATCCAGGAATAGATTCTTACTTCACCCGATAGATTTTGGACATGTCCTGCACATACGCCGGATAAAACGTATATCCGCCGTAGCTGTCATCAAGCGCGACGATATCCGCCATATCCTGGATATATACACTCGCCGCCTCTTTTGACAGAATTTCCTCCATCTGCTTATAATCACTGATCTGTTCCGCTTCATTCGTCGCAGACGACGCTTTTTCGAAAAGCGCGTCATACTCCGTGTCGCTGAAATTAATGAAATTCACAGAGCTGTCCGTCGTAAAGCGCTCCAGCATCGAGCGCGCATTCGGATACGACGCGTCGACACCAACCACTGTACTCTGGAAGCTGCGCCCCTTGTACACATCGCTGACCCAGCTGTTCCACTCGACCATCTGGATCGTTGCGGTCACACCGATCTGCTTCAGTTCCTCCACGATCACCTGTGCCGTATCGATATGCGGCTGATAATTCGACGGAACGGTGATCGTCATGGAAAAGCCCTGCGGGTATCCTGCTTCGCTTAACAGCTCTTTTGCCTTGCTGATATCGACGGAATACGTATCGTTAAGCTCCTCTACATAATACTTCTTCAGGGCCGGGAACATGCTGCTGCCGACCTGTTCACCCTTGCCGTCCGCTATCATGTCCATGATCGACTTCGGATCGACCGCATAACAGAGCGCCTGGCGTACACGGACATCATCGAACGGCTTTGCCTTATTGTTCAGATACAATGCCTGGACAAGATTCATCGTCCCGTCATAGATTCCGTATCCGTCCTTCAGCTCGGCAGCCTGGCTTGCGGTCAGTCTCGCGTACATCTGAATGGAACCGCCCTTCAGATCTGTTACGACCGTATCCGCGTCGGATACGACCTGAAATGTGACCTTGTCGAGATACGCTTCCGTTCCCCAGTACCCATCGAACTTCTTAAGTACGATGTTTTCCTGCGGTGACCGTGATACAAATGCGTACGGTCCCGTTCCGACCGGCGCCGTTGCCTCATCCGCGTAATCTGCGGGAATCACTGCTGTCGTCAGATACGACAGAAATTCACTGTCTGCTGTCTTAAGACGGATCTCTACATGCTGCTCATCGGGAATATCCACGCTCTCTATATCAGAAAACGCCGATACAAGAGGCTCGCCCCCCGTCGTATCGGCGCATCGTTCGATCGAGTATTTCACATCTTCTGCTTTCACATCTTCTCCGTTCTGGAATTTAATTCCGTCACGGATCGTAAAATCATACACCAGCCCGTCATCGGAAACAGTGTATGAACTGGCCACGGCCGGATTGAGATTTCCATCGGAATCCAGCTTCACAAGCCCTTCGAAAATGTTGAACAGAACCTCTTTCGTTCCTGCCGATACTGCTAAATGCGGGTCAAGACTATCATCCAGATCCTGAGGGATTCCAACCGTAATCTCTCCTCCGGACAAAGGTTCTCCAGTACCGCTGTTCCCGGAAGCAGAAGAAGATCCTGTCGGCTTGCCGCCTGCACATCCCTGCAGTGCAGCAGTCAGGACAGTCATGACAGCGAGGAACATACAAATTCTTCGCTTCATCATAAACTCCTTCCTTCCAGTACAATCAGCTTCTTTTATATTGTACATACACTCTCTGAAAATGTCAATCCGGCTTGCTCCTGGTACGTGTTTTTTCGGAAGTACTTTCCGTTTTCTTATCAAGCATCTTCTTCAGCTCATTCATAAACGTATTGACATCCTTGAACTCCCGGTATACAGATGCAAAACGCACATACGCCACGGCATCCAGATCTTTCAGTCTGTCCATCACGAGCTCTCCGATCTCATGACTTGGGATCTCCCGCTCCTCACGGCTGAAAAGCTCCGCCTCCACGGAATCGACAAGCTGTGAGATCTGTGCGGCGGAAACCGGCCGTTTATGGCATGCCCGTAAGATACCGCTTTCGATCTTGCTTCTGTCATACTGCTCGCGGTTATTGTCCTTCTTGATGACGATCAGCGGAATCGTCTCCACCTTCTCATACGTAGTAAACCGCTTTCCGCACGCGTCACAGACACGGCGGCGGCGGATCGAACAATTATCGTCAGCAGGTCTTGAATCTATGACCTTTGTATCTTCCTGACCACAGTATGGGCATTTCATCTTTTCTTCTCCTCCTGTTCTCTCTTCTCGTGCACTTCCTGCCTGTCAAGACCAATTGATATTCCCTGAGCCTCTTCTTCCCGGACGAGTTTTAAATAATCCCGGTCCTTCTCCTTCTCGACCGGTACAAGCTCCTTCACGACCTTGCCGTGATTCGTGCCGTTCAGGGAAAAGAACCCGATCAGCGAAAAAACAGCGGCACCGATAAAGTTTACAAAGAGATCCTTCATCGTATCGATCAGGCCGATATCAAGATACCCGTCGATTCCAAGCTGCTGCCCGTTGACGGCAGTATCCGTGATCCCCGTGATGCGCACGGGAACGTTTGCGCCTGTCGTATTCAGCAGGATACTCGATACCGTGTGGACCACCGTATCCTTCTGCATATCAAGCTGAAACGCCTGATCCATGAAAAACTCAAAGAATTCCCATAATACGCCGATCGTCATGGAAAAACAAAACGCGACGATCGCGATAAAAGCCGGTGAAGCCTCAAACGCGACATCCTTGTTCTTATTCAGCAGCACGATCAGAGAAAAGCCTACGGCAGCGGCAAGGAACCCGTTCAGCGTATGGAGGATCGAATCCCAGAACGGTATAATAATGTAAAATCGATTGATTTCACCCAGAATCTCCGCCGCAAACACAAAAATCATCAGGATGATCTCCAGCCCGACCGGCAGCTCGATCCGAAACGTTATCTGGGCAATGCTCGGCAGGAAAAGGAGCAGCAATGACAAGATCGCCAGAAAAAAGCCCTCGTAATTTCCCAGGAAAAACTGCCGGATCATGCAGAACAGGATGAGAAGGCGCAGGATCGAAAAAACAACGAAGGATATCTTATGTTCCCGCAGCTCCATATACATTGCCTCCCGAAACTGCCGCTGCTTCCTTCGCCGGTCTTTCCTGTCCCTGCCGCCATGTTCTTTCATGTCACGTCACCTCTCATTAATCCGCGCATCCGGCATCTGCCGCTGCTTACGTATTATTATAAAGGTTTGTGCGAAAAAAGCAACTCGGACAATATCCTGTTTACGTCTCCCGGGGCGGCTTTCCCGCCTGTCGCTTTCATCGTCTGCCCGACCAGAAATCCGATCGCCTTCTTCTTGCCGGCCTGATAATCCGCAATCGCCTGCGGGTTCTCGTCAAGCACCTTCTGTACAAGACTCCGGAGTGTATCGTCATTCCGCTCAATCCGCAGTCCATGCGTGTCAACAAACACCACCGGATCCGTGTTGTGAAGAAAAATCTCCGCAAACGCCTGCTTTGCCGCCGCGCCGTTTATGACACCGCTTTCTGTCATATCAATAAGACAGGCAAGGTAAGCCGGCGAAAACGATGCGTCCTCCGGATCCATGTGATTTTCCTTCAGGAGATACAATGTCTCTCCCATGATCCAGTTTGCCGCTTTTTTCGGATTGCCGCAAAGCTTCGCCGTCTCTTCAAAAAGATCCGCCAGCCGTTTCGTGCCGGTAATAATCTGTGCGTCATATTCCGAAAGGCCGTACTCCTTCTGGTACCGTGCCATTTTTTCCGTACGAAGCTCCGGCTGACGCTTTTTTACCGCATTGATCCACTCCTCGCTGATCATGACCGGCGGCAGATCCGGCTCCGGAAAATACCGGTAATCCTGCGCGTCCTCTTTTGAACGCATCGGATACGAGCGCTCCTTGTTGTCGTCCCAGCGCCGTGTATCCTGAATAACCTCTTTTCCATCCTCCAGGAGCTCGATCTGGCGGTCGCGCTCACCGGAGATTGCCCGTGTGATCGCTTTGAAGGAATTCAGATTTTTCATCTCGGTCCGCGTGCCAAGCAATGACGCTCCACGCTCCCGGACAGACAGGTTGACATCCGCCCGCATGGAGCCTTCCTGAAGCTTGCAGTCCGAAGCACCGAGATACTGGATGATCAGGCGCAGCTTCTCAAGATACGCAATCACCTCCGCGGCATCCCGCATATCCGGCTCGGAGACAATTTCGATCAGAGGCACGCCGCTCCTGTTGTAGTCTACAAGCGAGCACTCCTCCCACTCATCGTGGATGAGCTTTCCGGCATCTTCCTCCATATGGATTTCATGAATCCGGACCGTTTTTGTGACGTCTCCCGTTTCAATTTCAATCCGGCCGTTCCGGCAGATCGGCTCGTACAGCTGGGAAATCTGGTAATTCTGCGGATTGTCCGGATAAAAATAATTCTTGCGGTCGAATTTACAGCAGCGGCTGATCTCACAGTTAAGCGCAAGTCCAACCGCCATGGCATACTCCACCACCTGTCTGTTGAGCACCGGAAGCGAGCCCGGCATGCCTGTACAGACGGGACACGTATGCGAATTCGGCTTTCCGCCGAATTCCGTCGTGCAGCCGCAGAAAATCTTCGTCCTTGTCGCCAGCTCGACATGGACCTCCAGGCCGATCACTGTTTCATATTCACGCTCCTTCATGACGCCGCCTCCTCTCTGCTGCACCGGCTGTAGTCAATCGGTCCGCGGCTTTTTTCAAACGTATACGCGGCACGGATGATCTTTTTTTCCATAAAGCAGTCGCCCAGCATCTGCAGGCCGATCGGAAGGCCTTTGGAATCAAAGCCGCACGGCAGGCAGATGCCCGGCAAGCCGGCCAGATTCGCGGAAACCGTATAAATATCGCTGAGATACATCGCGAGCGGATCCGAAAGGCTTTCCCCGAGGCGCGGCGCCGTCGTCGGAGCAGAAGGAGCCAGTATCACGTCATACCGGGAAAAGGCGTCGTCAAATGCTTTTTTGATCAATGCCTTTACCTTCAGCGCCTTCAGATAATACGCGTCATAATAGCCGGAGCTCAGAACAAACGAGCCCAGCATGATACGGCGTTTCACCTCAGCCCCGAAGCCTTCGGAGCGTGTCCGCTTGTACAGGGAATGAAGATCATCATAAGAACCGGTCCGGTATCCGTACTTTGTCCCGTCGTAGCGGGCCAGATTGGAGCTGGCTTCCGCGTCCGCGATGATATAATAAGCAGGCACCGCGTATCTGACATAGTTCAGCTGAAACTCCTCTACGCGCGCACCGCGCTCCTTAAGCGTTTCCGCCGCGGACAGAACCGCTTTCCGCACGTCGTCGGAAAGGCCTGTAACGCCGTCTTTTCCGCCTTCCAGATAATCGGACGGAATGCCGATGCGAAGATCCTGCACATCGTCACGCAGCGATTCCGTGAAATCATACGCGTCGCGCTTCATCGAGGTGCTGTCCTTCGCATCGTATGACGCAATGGCCTCCAGAACAGCCGCGCAGTCCGGAACATTCCGCGCAACCGGCCCGATCTGGTCGAGCGACGACGCATACGCGACAAGACCGTACCGTGAAACGGTGCCGTACGTCGGTTTCAGTCCTGTGACACCGCAGAAGCCGCTTGGCTGACGGATCGATCCGCCTGTATCCGACCCGAGCGCAAACGCGCACTCGCACGACGCGGCTGCGGCTGCCGAACCGCCGGATGAGCCGCCCGGCACATGGTCTGTATTCCATGGATTCCGGACCGGCCCGTACGCCGATGTTTCCGACGTGCTGCCCATCGCGAATTCGTCCATATTCGTCTTGCCGAGAATCACGGCGCCGGCCTTTTCCAGACGATGCACAGCCTCCGCCGAAAAAGCCGGCACGAAGCTATTCAGCATCCGCGACCCACACGTCGTCAGAAGTCCCTCTGTCATGATATTATCCTTAACGGCACAAGGAACACCGGCCAGAGGACCCGTAAGCGTCCCGTCCTCAATCGCCTGCTGCGCCGCGCGCGCCCGCGCAAGCGCGCCGTCCCGGTCCACCGTCACAAAGCCATGGAGGGATTTTTCCTTCGCTTCAATCTGAGCGAGATATGCCTGTGCCGCTTCCACAGCACTTATCTCGCGGTTTTTTATCATCTGCCCAAGCATCAGGGCAGGCATTTGAATGATATTCATCTTCGCGCCTCCTGCCCTACTGCCCGATCGTTCTCGGCACCTTGAACATATCATCCTTGATCCAGTCCGCGTTTTTAAGCGTCTCCCCGCGGCCGTCACCGTTTGTCACGACATCGTCGCGAAAGACATTGCTCACCGGGAACACATGGCTCATCGGCTGAATGCCGTCCGTATCCAGCTCATTCAGCATATCCACGTAATCCAGCATTTTTTCCATATCGTTTCTGGCTGTTTCCCGTTCCGCATCACTTTGCTCAAGCTTTGCCAGGATTCCTACGTATTCCATCGTCTCATCCGAAATTCTGTGATCCATTGTCCGTTCTCCTTTGCTTTTCTCCAGTATATCATATCGTCTATGCATTTCGACAGGGAAGCTTTACGGCTCCAGTCTTCCGAGATCCCGCGGAAAAAGCGTTGCTTCCCGTACATTTTCGGCTCCGATAAGCTTCATCGTAAGCCGTTCCAGTCCGATGCCAATCCCGCCGTGCGGCATCATGCCGCTTTTGAACGCGGAAAGATACGATTCCATGCCGTCCGTTTCCATGTTCCGCGCAGCGATCTTGTCAAGCAGCATCTGGTAATCATGAATACGCTGCCCGCCCGTCGTGATCTCCATACCGCCAAAAAGCAGGTCAAAGCTCAGCGTGTACTTCGGATCCTCCGGATCATCCATCGCGTAAAAAGGCCGTTTCTTCGCCGGATAATGCGTGACAAACACGAAGTCCGATCCGCATGTTTCCTTGTAGTACCGGCCGATCAGCTGTTCCTCCTCCGGCTCCAGATCATACGGGTCACGGATCGGTCTTCCGTACCGTTCGGACGCCTGCTGCTTTGCGTCGGTAAACCGCACGGCCGGAATCATGCCTGTTTCCGGAAGCTTTATCTTCAGGATAGAAAGCTCATTTTCATATTCCTCGGCCAGAAGCTTCATCGTATACTGCAGAAAGCCCGTCTCCATCCCCATGATATCCTCAAAACCGTCGATATATCCCATTTCAAAATCAAGACTTGTATATTCATTCAGATGACGCGACGTCGAATGCTTCTCTGCCCGGAAGACAGGCGCCACCTCATACACGCGGTCAAAAACACCTGTCATCATCTGCTTGTAAAACTGCGGACTCTGCGCCAGAACGGCTTTCTTTGAAAAATAATCAAGGCGGAACATGTTCGAGCCGCCCTCCGCCCCCTTCGCGCACAGCTTCGGCGTGTGGATCTCCGTAAAGCCCTGCCCGTTCAGAAAGTCACGAAAGCCGCGGCAGATTCCCTCCTGCACCTTGAAAATCGCCCTTTCCCGGATGTTTCGAAGCGCGACCGGTCTCATGTTAAGCCTTGCCTCGAGCGACGTATTCAGCTTCCATTTCCCGACCGGAAGCGGCAGCGGCGCAGCCGGCTCTGACAGAATCTTCACCGACCGGATCCGTACCTCAATGCCATGCGGCGCGCGCGTCTCATCGGAAAGGATGCCGCATACCTCGACCGTATCGCCTTCCCGCAGAAGATGAATATCGAACGATGTTTCCTCTTCTGTCCAGACACACTGCAGCAGCCCCTCCCGCTTCCGCAGCATGACAAACGCAACGTCTCCCATGCTGCGTATCACATGAACAGCGCCATTCACCTTTACCTTCTCCCCGCTTACATGATATGCCAGAATTTCGCTTAATTCCAGCGTTTCCTTCTGAACGACTCCTGTTATTGTTTTCATTCGATACGCCTCCCAGCCGTAAAAATAAATAAAAAAAGTCCCGGAACAGCCTGAACTGTTCCGGGACGGAAATACATAGTGATTCCCGCGGTACCACCCGCGATCGGCGACATCCTTGTACGCCACTCAATATACGTAACGCGTATCCGCGTATGGATCTACTTGCACGTATGTGCTTTCTCCCACAGGCTCGGAAGTGTTCCTGTTCTTCGTTCCCTGGTGAGATGCTCTCAGCCGGCGGCATCTCGTTTCTGTCAGGTTCTGGAAGACAAGTCTTCGTCATCGCTTTTCTTTATTGGTGAGTATCATATCACAACAAACAGGCATCTGCAAGCAATTCCTGAAAAAAATGCAGAATAACCGCATATTCTCTCCTTACAGTGCTTTGATCCGCTCCAGCGCGGCTTTCGTATTCTCATGCGTGCCAAACGCGGTAAGGCGGAAATATCCTTCGCCGCTCGGTCCGAAGCCGGCCCCCGGCGTTCCGACTACATTGGCGTGTTCCAGCAGATAGTCGAAGAAGTCCCATGATTTCATGCCGTTCGGTGTGCGCATCCAGATGTACGGGGAATCCACGCCGCCGTATGCTTCAAACCCGGCATCCTTAAGACCTTCGCGGATAATCCTCGCATTTTCCATGTAATATGCGATCTGCTCCCTGATCTGCGCGTCGCCCTCTTCGGAATAAACGGCCTCGCCTGCACGCTGTACAATATACGGAGCACCATTGTACTTCGTACCGTGGCGCCGTGCCCACATATCACGAAGCGAACCGCCGCCAGACTCCATGTCCTTCGGCACAACGGTATATGCCAGACGAAGTCCCGTGAATCCTGCCTTCTTGGAAAAGCTCCGCAGTTCAATGGCACAAGACCGCGCGCCGCTGCATTCATAGATGGAATGCGGAATATCCTGACCGGAAATATATGCTTCATATGCAGCGTCATAAATGATCACGGCACCGATCCTGTTCGCGTAATCGACCCAGCCCTGCAGCTGATCCTTCGTTACCGCAAGTCCTGTCGGATTATTCGGGAAACAAAGATATATGATATCCGGCTTTTCCTTCGGAAATTCCGGTACAAAACCATTATCCTTCGTACACGGCATGTAAATAACACGGCTCCACCGCTCTGTCTCCGGATCGTATTCTCCCGTGCGGCCGGCCATAACATTGCTGTCCACATAGACTGGATAGACAGGATCGCAGACAGCGATCTTATTATCCACATCGAAAAGCTCCTGAATATTGCCGGAATCACTCTTCGCACCGTCTGAGACAAAAATCTCGTCCGGTGATACCTGGCACCCGCGTGATTTATAATCCTTCTCCGCTATCGTCTCCCGGAGAAAGCTGTAGCCAAGATCCGGCGCGTAGCCATGGAACGAATCGGCCTCTCCCATCTCATCAACTGCCTTATGAAGCGCATCGGTCACAGCCGGCGCAAGCGGCTGTGTCACATCGCCGATTCCAAGACGGATCAGCGTCTTGTCCGGATGCTCTGCGGAATATGTATTGACTTTCTTCGCGATTGTTGAGAACAGATAGCTTCCCGGAAGCTTCAGAAAATTATCGTTGATTTTATACATATATGTCCCTCTTTCTTCTAAACCGACTGTGTACTGAATGTATTCTACCTTATTGTGTGCGGTGAGTCAAATCAATTTCCGGCGACACTATACCCGCTTTTAAGTTTTCAACTGATTTGTCCATAACAGTCAGTGCTTTGGCCGATATGCTTTCCCATTCATCGAAATTTACTGTATCATTATCTGCATTTTCCATGTCATTTACCTCCAGACCATGTTTATTACTGTACGATTCCAAAATACCACAGCAGCCGTCCTTTGATATCACTTATGCTTACCGGTCCGAACGATCTGGAGTCCTCCGAATTCTCACGGTTGTCCCCCAGTACAAATACCTCATTCTCCTGTATTAAAAGCGGGTAAGCAACACTGTTTCCCTCCGACGATGTCTTGCCGATCGTAAAGTTATAATCGACCTCCGCGCCGTTGACATACAGAACTCCGCCCTCTATATTGACGGTATCGCCCGCGACAGCGACGATCCGCTTCACAAACGTCTCATTGCCCGGCCGGTCAATGATCACAACATCGCCCGAAACGTAATTCGAGCTGACACGGTCATACAGCACCAGATTTCTGTCATGAAGCGTCGGATACATAGACATCCCGCTCACCCGCGCGATCCCCCAGATAAACTGAAACAGCAAAAGAATCACGACAACGACCGCCGCAAACTCCAGAAACGTCACAAGAGCGCTCCGCTTCCGCTTCCGGCGCACCCTCTCCCGCGACGACGGATCCACATCCTCCAGAACCCTTTTCTTAATCTCATCCATCTCCATAACATACAACCTCAACTGTTCAATATTACTTATCATTATAAAATAACCACGACGTTTGCACAAGATATGATATAATGATGTAGGTTCTCAAAGTCATAAAATTTTTCCCGCTCGCGGGAAAAATTTTATGACCTTGAGAACCAGAAAATATGAGGATGGAGCCGATTTGCGCAGCAAATCCGCGGAATCCGAATATTTTCAGGATTGCGGGAGCCGCGCATGCGGCGGAGCAATCCGTAACATCATTATACCGTAACTCTGGTCGATCCCGCTCGCGGGAAAAATTTTATGACCTTGAGAACCAGAAAATATGAGGATGGAGCCGATTTGCGCAGCAAATCCGCGGAATCCGAATATTTTCAGGACCCACGGGAGCCGCGCATGCGGCGGAGCAATCCGTAACATCATTATACCGTAACTCTGGTCGACCCCGCCTCGCGGGAAATGATCGACCTTCCAACCCCACCCAGTAAATTTTCAAGAGGGAGCCTTCATCCATGAACAAATTAAGCGCCTTCAAAATTGTACAGCTTACCGTTACGATCCTGATCACGATCGCCTGCTTCCTTTGCCTTTTCTCCGCTGATGTAAAGCAGCTGATCCTGGCGAATGCAGGAGCGACCGCACTCTTTATCGCTGTCTGGATCGTACTTTTAGCTGACTATATTTTTCTTCTCCTGGATTTCCGTTTCATTTCAAAGACAAAGCTTGATTTCAACAGTCTTTACGAAACCGCGTATGCAGATCCTCTGTCCGGCATGCCAAATCGTTTCAGCTGTGACGTACTGATCGACAAATATTACGATAAGGAACTGCCGGAACATATTGGCTGCATCATGATGGAACTGACGAATCTTCCCGAAATCAACGCACAGCACGGACATTCCGCAGGCAATGAAGCCTTGAAAAAATTTTCGTCCGTTTTAAACGCTGCTTCACTCGGCAAGTGCTTCGTCGGCCGCAACGGCGGCAACAAGTTTCTGGCAATTTTTGAAGAATGTGACAGGCAGATGCTCGATGAATTTCTGACCCGTGTCGATTCCGGCCTTCCTGTCACGATCGAATACAAAGCAGGCTGTGCCTTGAATGCCGCAGCCCACGTTTCCGGGATCACCCAGCTGATTTCCCTTGCGAATAAAAGAATCTACGAACCGGCCGCTGATTCGCCGGCCGAATCGCTCCCGGGAGGCAAATAAAAATGGCTGAACTGGATATCCATTATCTGACCGGCCTTGCCGCATCGGCCAGAAACGGCAGCAGCGACGCGTTCGCTGAAATCTTCACCGCCACATATGAACGTGAATTACAGATCATTTCAGCGCATATTTCGAATGAAACGCGTGTGCCTGAAATTCTTCAGGAAGTATACGTGACTGCTTTGGAACGGATCCACGAACTGCCGGATCCGCATTTCATTCTGTCGTGGCTCGACGGAATCACGGAGGAAGCGTGCAGTGCCGCATCCGCTGACCGATCACCGGAACCGCCCTCAGATGACAATAGGAAAGAGCAGCGGCACGAAACTTCTGCCTGCGAACTTGATCCGGAACGTGCCGGACGTATTTTAACCAGTGTATTTGCTTCGTGCGGCAAACCGCCGTCCGCTGTTCCCGTCCGGACATTCATGGAATGGGGCAATTACACGAAGCATTCCTTTCGTGCCGGTAAAGCTCTCTGTTTTGCCGCACTCGCAGCGATGGCCCTGCTTCCCTTATGTTTCCTTCACCCCGAAATATATGCGGTCCGGACAAATATCGATTCTACACAGCATGCAGCATATACGATAACCGTCAACAGCCTTCTCCCTGTAACAGACGTATCTGCCGAGCTTGACGGCAGCACGGTCCCGCTTCAGAAGAACAGCGGCACGTCTTATTCGGCCGAGCTTGACGGCAACGGCACCCTTCTTTTAAACGCCGTATCCGTAAACGGGCAGACATCGTCCGTCGAATATAATGTCAATTATATTGATTCGGAAAAGCCGGAGCTTGTCAACTACTATACAAAAAACGGCCTCGTCTGCATCGTTGTAAAGGATTCCTATTCCGGCATCGATTTCAGCGGCATTACCGCAAAAGACGCCTCCGGTGCCTCTGTATCTCCCGTTTCCTGCGATAAGGACACGGAAACGATCACGTTCTCCATTCCTTCCTCGTCTGTACGTGTTTCGATACCGGATAATGCAGGCAATATTCTGGTACTCGTCATCTCGCCGGATAATTCCGTAGGAACAGGCAGCAAATGATCATAAGCAAAAACGAAGAGCAGACGCGTGCGCGTCTGCTCTTTTTGTACGTAATTTTAATCCTGCCGTTCTTCTCTTCTCATCCGTCCTGCCATAAGCTGCAGAATCACCGCTATCGCGACGAGACATGCCGTTGCGATTCTGCCGAACGGTGTGGCGATCGCCGACAGATACCGTCCCATAAAAGGAATGGTCATTGATACTTTTCCGACGAGATTGTCATACGGGATAGGCGTCAGGTCATTCGTATCGTTCGCGTCGCCCTTTGTGATAAAATCACCGGAGATAACCCGGTTGGTGACAACCCGGTGTGTAATGACCGCACCGCTCTGGTCGGAGCTGTAGAACGCAATCACGTCGCCCTCCGCGACATTCTCAGGCGCGATCTCCTTTGTATAAACCAGACTGCCGATCGGTATCGCCGGTTCCATGCTTCCGCTTACCACCGTGTAGATGCTGTACCCGAACAGTCTTGGAATTGTAATGGGAAGGCAAAGCACGATCACAAGGATCAGCAGTGCCGTCCCGATCGTGCTTAATACCAATGCTGCTGTTTTTTTTCGTTTCATTCCGGTCTCTTCTGCCATAATGTCAGTGTGACGCGCGCCGTTTTTTGAGCATAAGCAGGAATACGATAATCAACGCTGCCGCCGCGATCGCGATGCCGATCCCGATATAAAGCGGTGTCCGGTTTACAGTAGCTGTCGCCGTGGTTCCGGAATCGGTAATGCCTGCATCCGAACCGTCGGATTTCGGTACGTCGCCCTGTTCCAGATCGGTGAGAGCCTGCGGTGTCTGGTTTTCTTCAATCGTCGTTGTGCCTTCTGTTCCGGCTGCTGCTTCTGTTCCTGCAGTGCCTGCTGCCGTTCCTGTCCCTGCGGTTCCCGCTGTTCCTGCTGTCGCCGCGCCGGTCGTTGTTGTCGTTGTAACCGTCGTTTCCGTAGTCGTTACCGGTGTCGGTGTATAAACGAATGTAAAGATATTGTCCGCCTCGTTCTCCTTCAATGTACTCGTGATATTGTAGGACTGCGGCTGATAGCCTTCGATATACTGATACGCCACGACCGGACGGTCACCGACATTTCCGTAATATGTTCTGCTTGCCGCGAGAGACGCGCCGGAAGCATCGGTATAATTTACGGTATAAGAAACTGTGTTGCCTTTGATGGCATATGCCACAACGTAATCGGAATCACCGCTTACCGTGAAGGAGGGCAGGCTGACTGTGCTGTTGTCGCGTCCGCTTTCGCGAATGCCTTTCACGTAATATTTTTCGTTTATAAGATTTACATTTCCGGTCGCCGCAGCGTCCAGTGTGATCTGATCCTTCAGCTTCAGACCGGTGACTGTGATTTTATCAGCTGCAACGGTCGTTTGTACATCCGCAGTGATTGCATTATTTCTTACTACTACAGGAACAGCCGAGCCGCTGAATGTGCCTTGATTGCCGGGATAGAAAACAGCTGTATAAGTGTATTCCGGTGCGTTATTGGTGTCCGCGGCAAACGCCGTCTGTGCTGCAGCGGTCTGTGCCAAAAGAGGCGTCAGGCTGATCATGATCAGAAATGCTTTCCGTATCTTCCGCCATGCTTTCATACTATTTCAGCCCCCCTCTTCTCTGGTCATCCCTTACCGCCGCTTTTTTTCTCTTCATTCTCGAGAAAGCAAGGAGAAAAAGGATGACGCCAAGTGCCAGGGCAGCAGCCGCGATGTAGAGCAGCTGGTTCGTATTATCACCCGTCTTGACCGATACCGTCTTCAGAACGGTTTTCGTATTCGTAACCGATACAACAGGCTCTACCGCGAATTTCATCTGCAGTTTCGCCAGTGTATCCATGTAATTATTGCCCTGTGTTTCGCCTTCCAGCGTCACCTTCAGAGAAATGCTTCCGGAAGCGCCGGACTGCAGCTCATCCAGATAAAAGTAATCCTTCAGCGTATCCGTCGCCTGATGAAGCCCGACCTCAGGGTCCGCTGCGTTTTCACCGCCGACGTTGTCACTGCTGTAGATCACGGTCGACGTTCCGTCCGGTTTTGTATAGCTCAGTACGTATGTATACGCGCCGCCTTCCGCGACACTCTTGCTGTCCTCCAGACTCTTCAGTACGGAGTTTTGCATGTACCAGTCGGTACTGCTTCCGGACGTATTGGAAAGAGCGATGGAAAGGGTAACCGTATCACCTGGCTGAAGCCCCAATATCGCGTCGTTGATATTGGTACTCGTAAAGTTGCTGTTCATTGCATTTCCGTCATACGTTACTGCCCAGCCGCTGCTTCCGGTCTGTTCCTCTGCAAAAGCACTCATGGAAAAAGCCGCGATGAGGAGCATTGTCAGAACAAGACCGAATATCTTCTTTTTCATGAATATCTCCTCCTTACTGCAGACTGATGGTTCCGTTTGAATCTACGTTCACGTCAACGCCCCACGCGCTCTTGATCGCTTCCTGCGCGTTATGTGTCTGTACCGCGTCTACTTCCGCGTCTACGTTGAACTGCACGCCGTCATACTGATACGTTGTTGTGATCGTCGTATAAGTACCGTCTGATGTTGTTGTTTCCGTATACTTGCTGGCAATTGCATTGTTGATCGTAATGTCTTTTGTCAGATCACCGGTTGCAGCTCCTGCTGCAAGAACACTGGGATAATAATAGACGAGGCGCTCATTTGTAGAAGCTTTCTGATCCAAAAGCCATCCGTTGCCTGCCATTCCCAGTTCGATGTAATCCGGGGAGAGCGTCGTAACTTTTTCTCCATCCCTTGTCCAGGACTTCGTAATCGTAACACGTACATACTCATCGATCTTTCCGCTGTTCAAAACGGAGATCTTTTCATCGTATGCCTTTCCGGGCAGGAACTTGTCCCCCGGCGCGATCATATTTGTAAGCAGTGTTCCCGTTGTTTCATGCCAGTCATTGTTCGAATAATTCCGGGAACTGATGTCATTCCCATTCTCCTGCAGCGTGACGCCGATCTCGGATACGGCAAGCGATGCCGTGTAATCCTGGCTTACATACGTAAGTGCCGCCCGTGTGCTTTGAAGAGCACTGAAAGCCAGAAGGGCAACCGCCGCGATCACGAGGATCATCGTCGTTCTGTTTTTTCTGCGGGAAGAGTTTTTCATCTGTTTCATCAGTTACCAGACCCCCCCTCGCTGATGCCTGTCGTCGTATCGATCACCTGTGTCCAGTCCGCGTACGGCTGACCGTTCGTATCATAAAGAACACCGGTGCATTCCTGAACTACAACAACATTGAAGCTGCTCTTTAAATTCTCCGGGACGTTGATCTTGGCCAGGAGTTCCGAAGTTGTGCCGTTTGGCGCGACAACCGGCTTGTAGTACCAGTATCCGTCATTGTTTCTTGTTTCCCAGTTTCCGCTTTCATCGGTATAGTCAATTGTAAACTGGTCACCGCAGAAAGCTTTTACTCTTACATAACAGTCATTTGTACCTGTGTTTTTAATATCAATATGCTTTGTCCAGTTTTCAACTTTAGGCTCTTCGATCTTCGTCTGCGCGCCAAGAGAGATGACCTGGCTGCCTGCGGCTGACGTGTACGTTGTAAAATACGCCATCGCAGGTCCGACCGACACACATCCGATGACCAGAATCGCTGCGGCTGTCAGCCAGACAGCTTTTTTCTTAAAAAACTTTCTCATCGCTTCCAGCCTCCTCTAATTGACTTCGGTTTCTTCTGATGTGGGATCTTGTTTATTCAATTTCCATTGGTCCGCTGTACTGTCATAACTGAACTGATTTTCGATTCCGTATCCTTTTTTCGTTTCATTGCTGTAAGTATTTGCAAAGTCTGCCGTAACCGGAGCCCCCTCGTCACCGTCCGCAACGATCGTCCTCTGCACCGACGAAGCAGAATTGTCATCCAGCTTGTAGCTTGCTCCGTCATATACCTCTGTGACCGTTACTTCCATGCCCGCCGGGATATCGGAAACGAGCACCGATTTCTGTCCGGCCGCTGAGAAATCAATGGATACAACATTGCTGTAGGTAAGATTCCCCTTTGTTCCCTCGATCTGGAAGACGAACGTCACAGCACCAAGCGATGTATTGTAAGACTTCAGTGTCTTGGTAATCTGGAGGCTGCCGTACCGTACTTCCTGTCCAAGCTTGATCTCGCTTGATGCGTCATACAGCCAGTTGTCATCCTTGGCAAGTCCCGAGGTGTAATAGAAATTATTCGGAAGGGAAATAAAATATGGTGTAAAGCTGTACTTATACTGTGCGGTAAGAACCGGATCAGCCAGAACAAGATACATGCCTGCCTCAAGTTTGGAAGCCGTTCCGCTGCCTTTCGTCAGCGTCACCGTAGTATCCGCCGTCTTATCCTTGTAGTAGGAAGCCGCTGTCTGCGCAGCCGTTACCCAGTCCGCTTTCTCTGTATTCGCCAGAGCTTCGATATCTACGCCGCACTTCGGATCAAGCGTCGTGAAATTGCGTTCCGCGGATACCGATGCGACCCGGTAAAGCTTCACCGGAATGTTTGCCTTTGCATCGTTATTAAGATAGTCCGGATCCTGGAAATACGCACTTCCTGACGGTACCGTAAGTGTCAGCGAGCATTCCTTCGTCAGATCGATCGCGTCCGCCGCGTTGGAAGCAGGCAGATACAAGCTCGATACGACCAGCATAATTGCCAGTGCCGCGGCTATGCGTCCTTTCTTATTTCTTAACCTTTTCATAACCCTTCCTCCTTAGGTTTCGCGGATTTATGTTTCTTCAGTCTCTTTATCAGTCGGATCAGCAGCACGATCAATACGGCTGCCGCCAGTGCCAGAAGCAGGTATAGCATGTAATAATTCTGTACGGACTTCAGCATCGTCTCCGGTATGGTATCCGTATTCTCATCCTCGCCGAGGTATTCCACGCGGTGGCCGCGCACCAGAAGTCTGTGGCTGTTCACACCGTACGGTGTACACGTCAGCAGTGTCACATAATCCTGACCTTCCACATTCTGCATCGCGTCCGACAATGTGATCAGATCATCCTTATCGACCATCGGCAGAACCTGGTCTACCTCATAAGCAAGCGTCTGGTCCAGGATATGCAGGTAAAACTTATCTCCGTTCGTTAACTTATCTATATCGGTAAAAAGCTTTGCGCTCGGAAGACCTCTGTGTGCCGACAGAACGCTGTGGCAGCCAAGCCCGCCGATCGGAAGCTTCGTTCCGTCGAGATGACCGCAGCCCTTCTGCAGGACCTGATCGGAAGTCCCGTGATAGATCGGGATCTCCTGGTTGATCTTCGGTATGGAGACGTAGCCCATGACACCGTCTCCGTTTATATTCAAAGCTGACCAGTATGCCTGATCCTCTTCGCCGTTAACCGGATTTTCAAAGATATCTCCCGTAAAAGCATTCGAGGTGATCGTCGCGTTATACGCTTCTGCCTCCGCCCACGCTTCATCGTACTGTCCTTCCGTCATACCGCTTACACTCTGTGTGTAGGTAGCGATCAGAAGGCTCTGACGGTACCGGTTCCACTGGTCTGATACGGTCGGATACAGGAAAATTCCAAGTCCGATGATAAAGACCAGTATCAGCAGAATCTCAGGAATTCTTTGTTTCAGTGTTTTCTTCTTTTTGACTTTCTTCGGTTCCTCCGTCATCTGTCTTGCTCTTCCGTTTCTTCCTGCCTTTGTGATTGATGAACCTCACGATGAAATATGCGATTACAATTCCGATCAGTACACACAGCATCCGGATCAGTACCGATTCGGTCTTCGGTTTTGCAGTCGGACTGACCGTCGCATCATATGTTTCCTGGTTAAATGCAATCCGCTCTCCGCGTACGAGAAGCCGGTGAGAATTCACGGCGTAAGGTGTACACGTTACAAGCGTTACATAATCCTTCCCGTCTTCGATTGCCAGCGCTCCGGTCTCCTCCGGCAGCACAGTCAGGATCTGATCGACCTGATACGCCAGAATCTGATCCAGTACGTGGATGTAGAAAACATCACCCTCCTTGACAAGATCCAGATCGGTAAAAAGCTTCGCGCTCGGAAGGCCCCTGTGTGCCGACATCACCGCGTGTGTTCCTTCGCCTCCGACCGGAAGGCTGCTGCCGAACAGGTGTCCGGCACCCTTTTTCAGGACCTCTTCCGTCGTGTAATGGTAGATCGGAACCTCCACATTGATCGACGGGATCTCGATATACCCCATCATTCCGTCGCCGTCGATATTCAGCAGCGACTCGTAATCTTCATCTTTGATGCCGTCCCTTACGGAAAAAGCATCCGGAACAGCGCTTCCTTTCAATGTACTGTTGTATTCCCTGGCCGCTTCCAGCAGCGAAGCTGTATCGATGCCGCTGCCTGAAACATTGCTTGTATATGTGCTGATCAGCTGCCGCGCCCGAAATTCATTCCACATGTTGCTTACCGTCGGGTACAGCAGTATGGACAGCCCTACAATAAACAGCAGGACGAGCCCGATATAGAATCTGCGTTTCTTCATAGAGTTCTCCATACTGCTGTTCCGTCCGGCCGGCCGTTATCCGGCCGGCCGCGGAACAGTTGATCATTTCAAATCTTAATTTCGATTATTTTTACTACTGTACGGAATTCTTCCGTCTGGAAATCAGGAGCGCTGCCGCTACGACCATCACAACGATACCAATGATCGTGAAGATGTAGGTACCGATGCCGCCTGTCGAAGGAAGACTGGAAAGCATGGTGTTCTTAACGTTTGCCGTATTGTTGTCAACGACTACTCCTGTCGTATCTGTACTGTTTGTATAGGTACCGACGGTATTGCCGTCATACGTTACGGTATAGGAAACAAGTTTTCCTGCATTATCGATAACAACGTTTCCGATTACGATTTCATGAGCTGTCTTGTCGATCTGATATCCGTTCGGAGCTTTTGTCTCTTTCAGATAATACGTACCCTGGTCAAGACCTGTGAAGACGATAGCGCCATCTGCTAAGGTCGTATAAGGTGCTGCAACAGCTGTCGTGCAGTTCGCGTCCGAATAAAGTGTAAATTCAGCACCTGCGAGAAGCCCGTTGTCAACTTCCCCTCCGTCCTTGATCGTATATCCGCGCTTTGTGAATTCCTTCGTTACCGTTGAGCCCGTTCCTTTGATCAGGGAATCAAAACCGAATGTATAATTGTAGGTCTTGTCTGTCTTTGTTTTTGTTCCGTCTGTCGTACTGTATGTAAGGGTCGCTTCATTTGTATTCGGATCGAAGTTCAGAGCCGCGCTGCTGTTTACCGTTGCTTCATAGGATACTTCGACATCTCTTGCAGCGAGCGCTGCAAAGATCTTGACATAAGCCGGCACAAATGTGATCTTCATGCCTGCATCCGTCGCCGTGATCGAATACGTATTCTCTCCGGCTGTAACTGCTGTGCCGTTGACCTTAACTACGATTTTGCCGTCTGCATGATTCAGTGTAAGTCCTGTCAGCGCATCTGAGATCTCAAACTCCGGAGCCGTGTAATCATCGCTGTAGGAAGGGAACTGTGTGCTGATATTGAATTTTACCGTATCGCCAACCTTGACCGTGTCACCCTTTGTATTTTCGCCGGAATCAACGATCGTCTTTGTAATAGACGGCTCGGAAGATTTTGCATACGCTGTTTCGCCGTTTAAGCTCCAGTTGGATGCTGCGTTTACAGAGCCTTCCTGAAGCGTATTGCTGCTTCCAGAACCGCTTGTGCTGTACCCTACACTGAGAAGCATCGGGTTGTATACGGTCGTTCCGCTGCCCGTTACAACTACGATATAAGCGCCGGCCTTCAGATTTGCTGAGTAAGTGCCGGTTGCAGGAGTCGTTGCCGGATCCGATGCTGCATAGTCACTGAGAACGGTGCCTGTCAGATCACCGGTCTTAGATGCAGCAAGCGCTGCGATATCACTGCTCGTAAGAGTAAATTTGCCTTCGCTGAAAAGTGCTTTGTCAGCTGCATAGCCTGTGCCTGTTGCCCAGCTGTAACCGGTAAATCCGTCCGCGTCATAATTGGCATCTACGATTTTGTATGCTGTTACCGTAGCACCCGGAACTACATTTGTAACACTGGCTTTTGCTGTATCGCCTGATGTCGGTTTTGTGTCAGCCGCTGCCGCGGTGATCGGTACGTACAGCGCTACAGTCATCATCATGACCATAAGGAGCGCTGCGATTTTCTTGAATGACTTTTTCATATTAGTCTCCTTTCAATATTGAAAATCTTGTTTGATATTATGAACGTTCTGGTTGATAAACAATCAATAGTTAATTCTAATTTGATAACTTCCTGTCCTCCTTTCGTTTATTTAAGATAAACAACAGGAGTGCAGTCATCAAAATTGCTACACCACTGATTGTAAACAAGTAAGTACCGATTCCGCCGGCATCCGGAAGTGTATAAATCTTGGAATCATCAAAGTAAAAATATGTTCCGTTTGCGTCTGTTCCCGTGATCGAAGTCTGTGAAGTCTTGTCGATCGCTGCGATCGTACTGCTTCCTGAAACAGCTGTCACACCGGCTGCCGAAATGGTGATCGTCCATTCACTGGAGCTTACCGTATATCCGGACGGTGCTGCCGTCTCTTTCAGTATATAGGTGCCATACGGTATTTCACTCGATGCAACGGTTGTACTCGGTGTTGCCGTAAGGTTCGTCCACGATGAAATCAATCCGTTCGCACCTGACGTTCCTTTATAGGACGGTGTCGCGGCGGCAGTTCCATTCGTTACAAGATACAGTTCAAACTCCGCTTTGCTTAAATACTTCGTATGGTCATTCGCGCTTCGCTTAACAATACCCCAGATCTGCTTCGCGTCGTTGTTGTAATGAAGTACAAGGGAATTGCCGGTTAAACTCAGCAGATCGTTCGTTCCCTGCGATGTATAGGCGATTGCCGCTGTACCGCTCGGATAGCCCTGACTGTTGTAAGTTACATTCGAAACATTGATTGTCACGGTATGCGTCGCGCTGTCTGTATTGTATCCGTCCGGTGCTGCCGTTTCTTTAATATATACTGTCATGCTGTATGTTTCGTCGGTCTTCGTAAAGTCCGTCTGACCGGCCTGGAACGCGAACTGCCCGTTTGCGTCCGAAGTAACATTTTCGGCCAGAAGCTCTGTACAGGCTTCGTTCTTGTACACATTGAATTTTGCTCCCGCAAGGCCTGTATCTGTTCCGGTCTTTACCTTTGTTCCGACTACATTCACAAAGAATGGCATTGTCGCAGGATACAGTACCTTGCCGTCTGAGGTCGTCGTTACTTTTGTATACTCATTCGTCGCCCGGAATTCCGTCGTGCCGCTGTTTGCGAAATCCACGTAATATGTCAGCGTGTATGTATAATCACAACCATGATTGTAATGGATCGACTTCGACGCCAGCGCTGCATTTAAATTCCAGGTTAGCACCTTTGTATACGGATCGTACGTTGCTACTGTAACGGTCTGACTTTCAATTGTCGTTGTAAGTGATTTCTTGTCAGCCGACAGTGTCAGCGTATAATCACCGATCGTCGCTCCTTCCAGTGCCTCGAAATCCGTGAAGCTTTCCATCTTATCGGTAACCGTCCAGCCATCGCCTGTGGATCCGGATGTCTGTTTATTAATGATCAGTGCAAGCTCTGTCCAGATATCCGTCAGCTCTGTTCCTGTCTGGGTGCTGTCCGTTATTTCAAAATAACCTTTCGAGTAATTAAATGTGGTTGACGTATCCCATCTTTCATCAATTGCATCACGACTGTCATATCCGGATTTCAGCTTATATGTATTCGGATAACCTGGATTCTGGTGCGTTGTATTCGTACTTGCAAGCAATGTCCTGGCAGTATCCAGCTCTTTTGCATCATCACTCATACCGGCCAGAAGCCCGATCGTATAGATCCCGTCTACACTATCCTTCAGCGAGTAAGCTGCATCGACTGCATCGTTAAAATCCTCTGTAGTGGAATATTGACCGCCGCCGTCAGACTTTGGATAATCGGTTGTATGAAGCGTCGGAACACCATCTGTCAGCAGGATGACATATTTTTTATTCGTGGAATAACCGGCAAGCGTTTTCGCATCTGTAAGACCTTGTGACGTATTTGTGCCTGTACCGTAAGATGACGTAATACCATCGATCTTAGTATTGATAGCGGCAGGATCGCCGCTGTAATAGCTTTTGTCCGGATACTTTAAAATGCTTGCGCTGTTTCCGAATGTTACAATGCCAACCTTGTGAATGGTACTTACCGTTGATCCTACGAAATTAGCCACAAATGCCTTTGCTGCTGCTTTTGTATCCGACAGCCTCGTTTCAGTACTGCCATTGCCTGCTGAATCATTCATGCTGTAGGATGTATCAATTACCAGAATCACATCTACATCTGCCTTCGTAGACGTTTCTTCCAGCCTGGTCTTCACCTGCAGTGTGATCGGATACAGGCCATTGTTAACGGTTCCCATCGTCTTCGTGATGCTGCCGTTGATCGGATTCGGAACTTCGGGGATATGAATCGTACCCGGATTGATCTGAATGACCGGCATTTTATACGTATCACTCTTCTCAATTCCGTCATTTTCCTGATACGTAACGGTTGCGGCAGTATTTGAGTAAAAGCCGGGCTGTCCTGAGCTCGTAGTATTTCCAAGCGCATCCGTTAAATCATCACCGGTATCCGGATATGAAAGATTCTCTGTATAGTAGTCAATTGCTGTCTGCGTTGGTTTTACATGAAAACTGACACTGTATTTTACTCCGGCTTCCAGCTCACCGCCATTTAAAATTGACACGGTAATGGTTTTCTGATCGGCTGATTCCGTTATTTTATATTCCGTATCCGCAAGTGTTGTTACGTTTCCTTCCGAATCTGTCTTCGTTACCGTGTACTGCCGGTCTGTAAGCAGTTCCGCATATTCGCTGAGTGTATCGGTAATTGTAACGTTTGTATAGGCTGGCGTCGTAATCGCATCGATGATATTCGTCATCGTAGTTCCGATATCCGCTCCGTTTACTGCGATTGCATCGATACTCTTATTCTTAAGGGTATTGGCAAACGTTACCATACCGTTATTTATATTTTCATCGTCCGTAAGGTTCACAGAATATATGGTTGCATCCTTAAGATGTGATGAACCGACAACTGCTGAAGCTGCATAGCCTATACTGTTAGACTCAGTAGCATAGCCTTCACTGGTAGACGAAATCATATATCTGTTTGGCTCGCCGTCAGACAGAAATATGACAACCTTTTTATTCGCCGATGTATCCTGGGAAAGCTCGGTTTCTGCCTTGTTCATTGCCAGTGCCCAGTTTGTCCCATTGCCATCAGCCTGAAGTGCATTGATCGTATTTAATAACGATGTCTTGTCGGAATAATCAGCCCAACCAGTATCGATATCGACACTCTGGTAATAGTATGAACTAAAACTTACAGCTGCGACACGGTTTACGGATCCCTCTATCAGTAAACTGTCGACTGCACTGTCTGCTGCTTTGATAAGATTGCTCATTCTGTTACCGGTTTTCATACTGCTGGACTTATCAACAACAAGCAGTACATCAACTCCGGTTTTCTCACCTCTGGCACCGGTTACATCCAATGTCAGTGTGTAATCCGATCCAAGCGTGTTCTGTTTCACATATTTGTTGTGGGCCGGAGCTCCGAGTGAGGAGCTTTCCGAACCTCCGCCGGCAGGAGTAACTGCCGTATAAGTCATGTAAATATTATATGTATCGGCATTCCACCTGGCAGTACTGCCGCTTACCGGTACATACCGAATCTTACCATCCTGATAAACAATGGAAGATACGGTTGTTCCTGTATAACTGTTTATATGTGCTGCCTCAAACGCATATCCGTCGAATTTGAATTTATAATTACTCAGATCAATTGTAGTGCCTTCCACTTCTCCGGTGTCAGCATTCATTGTCGATCCGGTAAGTTCACTGCCGTCTGTACTGTTTACATAATGAATCGTGATCGATTTTGGGTTTCTGTCAGACCTGTATGTCCAGTAAATGACAAATGTTGAAAAGCTCGTCGCAGTAAAGCTTGTTTTCTCGACCTTCTGCCCTTCTGCTATGCTTACTTCCTGAAGCTGTGAGCTTTCACTTAAATCCACAACGTTCTGAACATTTCCTGAATTATCCTCTTCCAGATGAAGGACATTTACGCTCGAATCCTGAAGACTTGCTTCATCCGCATTATCCGGCGCTGCTGCCTGCTTGTAATCCATAACAACGGAGACCTCTCCGTTCGGCTCAACCTCATTGCCTGCAGCATCGACAAATGTAATGTCATATGCCAGGAATCCGGCTACGCTGCTTTCCGACTGTGCCGCTTTCTCTTCAACCTTCGCTGCTGTCTCATTGTACTGATCCTGTGTTTCCGCAGAATCGGATACGATCGGAACGACCTTAAGTGTTGAACCTTCCGGAATGATGCCTTCCGAAGCAGCTGTTACCGTGACCGTAACATCGTCGTTTTCAAAGTTCAGTGACAAAGGAGATGCTGCCGGTGTCTCTGCAGCGCTTTCCGCGCTTACGGTATCTGTACCGCTCTCCGAGGACGCGGCCTCCTGAACCGTTACGCCTTCCGCCTGGCTTCCCGTCTCATTCGAAGAAACCGACGTATCCGTTGTATTCTGATCTGTCTGGCTTGCGATAAGCGGATTCTGGCTGTTGAATGCGATACCGACAAGCAGCAGCACTGCCATGAAAAACGCGAGCCATCTCTTCAAATTTTTCATTCCTGTATTCCTCCGCTTCCGTTATTAACACGTTTTTCCTGATTCTTTACCAGTGAGTTGCAGTCCGGCTCATTGCCGCCGTCGTTCAATGCCTCGTCAATCATTTTGATCAGCTCCAGTGCTGACCGGAACGGCACCGTTCTGTCTTCCTCTACCCATGAAACCATTCCCTGCCAGCTGCTGTGCTGTCTGTGCTGTACGCGGATGATAAAAGTCCCGGCATCACCATGTTCTTTTAAGAGATCTTCATCTTTCAAAACCCTTACCATCCTTTCCTGCTGTCTTTTATCGGTTCTGTTCCTGCCATCCGGAAAAAAGGTTTCATCCTTTGTACCCGGAAACGGGAATCCAAGTCTGTCAAAAAAATCATCCATGGCAGCTGCCATTTCCTCAACACCGTTGACGTGGATTTCTTTTTCGGTGTATGCGTGATAGATTCTGGCTTCTGTCCTTTCGGCTGTTCGTTCATCCACGCAGAGGACAATGCCGTTTTGAGCTCCGATATAGCTTGCTCCTGCTCCCATGCGAATCGTTCTTTCCTCATATCTTTCTCTTATCTTACTCAAATCATAACAGCACGGCGGTCAAGAGATCCGTCAATAATTGCACTAAATAAGGGTTATTTCCAAGTTATTTGTTGATTGCAATATGCTGTTATATGGTTTCCCGGATCACACTGTTTACGTAATACTGAACACCTGTCCGCTGCCTGCCGATCAGAAATCTGTAATTGATTCGTTTCTGTACAACAAGGCAGTCTTCTCTGGTTGTGTTCATCAGCAGTACAAGATACTGCCCGCGGCTGAAATGATTGACCACATCTCCCTGCCGGATCGACCGGCAGATCGCGTCTCCCAGCCTTGCCTGAAGGATATCCAGATCCTTGCCTTCCTTCATCGGGCTGCCCTTGCTGTCGACCACGGTACAGAGCATCAGATAAACCGACTGCCCGCCCCGCTCGATCATGCGGAGAACCATCTGGTAAATGCCCCGGAAAATCGGATACGAACAAAGGTATCCGCCTTCCATATCTTCCTGCTCTTCCATGAGCTCACTCTGGATTTCATCCAGCTGCTCATACGGATGAACCAGCTGTTCCCCGAGGCGGCTCATGAAGTCCATCAGCTTTTTTGACGGGCGTATCCCGCGCTCTTCAAAGTAGCTGTCTACGGTCTCCGCGTAAAGCTCGCTTGCTTCCTCATACCGTCCCATTCCGATCAAAGCTTCCATCGTAATGGTTTCCCAGTCGGAAAAGGGAGCGATCGCGGAAGCTCGTTTCCCAAGCTGTTCCATCTGCGGAAAATCTTGTTTGTCTCTCAGTATTTCCGCCGATGCTTCCACGCATTTTATAAACATTTCACGGTATTTTCTTGATTCGACAGCCGCCCAGATGACTCCGGCGTACGACGCCAGGAACTCTCCCGTATAGCAGCTGCAGGCATCTGTGAGATAACGAAGCTTCGCATCAGCATCTTTTTCCGCAAAAGCCTTGTCGTAAAACCTTTCAAACTCACAAACGTCTTCCTCAACGGGGATTTCATCTGTCCAGTAGAAGATTCCTTTTTCCATACGAATGTAATTTGCCTTCGGAAGGCCTGCTTTTTCAAGCTTGCTCTTCACGTTGTAAATTACGCTCTGCATGGTATGGTGTACGTTGCTGATGTCCCGGTCACCGAATAGGATCTCTTCCATGCGTTCCCTGCTTATGCCCTCTTTCCTGTAATGAAGGACAAGCTGCATCACATAGGCAAACTGTGTTTCATTCGTATTTTTTTCTAAAAGAGAAGCGCCGCGGTACCACATAGAGAACTTTCCAAACATCTTCACATGGAGAGCGCCGTCTTCAATGATTCCCTCTTCCATCTATATTCCCCGCCTTGTTACACTCAATATATCAATTGCAAGTCACATCACGGTCACAGAATGAAATAAAATTGTAAATATTTCAATTTTGACAAAAGAGATCATTATGGAGAAAATAAGAAAAGCGTCCCGTAAATCCGGAGAAGAATCCCCAAATTCTGGAACGCTTTGATATGGAATCAAAATCTGTTGATTTACGAAGGTACAACCTCATCTATACTGTAATGGATCTCGGCATGCACTTTTTCTTTCTTATTATAATTATCCTGCAGCCGCTTCATGACCATCAGGGCGTTTTCATACTGACACGCCGGAAGCATGATCAGAAACTGGTTTTCGCTGTACCTGCATATAACATCTGCAGAACGGAGCGAATGAAGAAGGACATCCTGCATTTCTTCCATTGCTTTCTTAACAGACGTGTGATACGCATCACTGTCATGGCCGGCATTTCCGGCCGGCAGCATTGTCATCAATGCCAGATGCGTCGATATACCGAGACGCTCGCTGCTCCGTGACTGCTGTGTGTATATCTTCTGAAAGACCCCGTACTCACACTGAAAAGCTCCTTCTGATCCTGTATCACCCAGCTCAGCCTGCTTTTCCTGAAGTTCCATTTCCACCATGCTGATGTCGGTTTCTTCGTCGTGCTGTTCCATCAGAAGTTCATCGTACAAATCTCGCAGCTCCTTCGACGGACGAACGCCGAGGCTGTCATACAGAAGCTGGACCGCGTCGTGATAATGATCCAGGGCAAGCTTCCTCTTATTCTGAGCCATTAAGGCTCGGATCAGCTGGCAGTGGATTTCTTCGTCGATCGAATCGATCTGCAGAACTTTTCGGCAGATTTCTTCTGCCTTGCCGTATTCTCCGCTTTCCGCAAGACATTCTGCCGCTCTCTTGGATGTTGAAAGATAAAGTGAATGATAATATGCCGAAAGCGTTACGACCCAGTACTCACTGCTTAATTCCTGAAGAAATGCACCTTGGTAAAGCCGCACAGCTTCCATGCTTTTTTTCATTTTGGATTTAACGCTTGATTCGTTTGCCGCTTCTTTGCAGGACTTCTCAAATTCTTCCGCGTCGATCGTGATTTTCATTTCCGGATTCCATTGATACGAGCCCTTGCCGGTTATGATATACGGTCTGTCGCCCCATGTGTTTCTGAGCATCGTCCGAAGCCGGTACATCAGATTCTTCAGCGCACCGGCCGGGTTGTCACTCTCGTCCTCCTGCCAGAGGACCTCGCTTAATTCCTGAATGGTGATGGCTTTGTCGTGATGACAAATCATATATGCCAGAAGTTTCATGACCATATCAGACCGTATTGTGTTCGCGTCCAGCCGCCCCTCGCCGCCGGATATCTGAAAATGATCAAAAGTCCGGACATTCAGTGATACATCATCTGCATGTTCTTGTTTAATCATTATACTCTCCGTCTGTAAAAACCCCCGTGAATTACAGTATCTACCTTTTATACAATACCACTTTTCCCCGGTCACATTCAAGTATTAAACGTAAAAAACGGCAATTTGCATGAAAAGCGGAAAAAACCGGATAAGTTACCTTATCCGGCATTCTCATTCCAGTTTATCGATTGATCCGGCGACTTGTCTTTCGCCGCGGATTCTATCAGTTTAAGGAGTTCTAAAACACTGCGGAAGGGAACCGTCTCGTCATGCTCGATCCAGCATACCGTTCCCTGCCACGTATGGTTCTGCCTGCACTTTATTTCGACAATAAACGTCTGGTCATTCGCTGTGACCTTCTGCTTCTTCCCGTCACCCATCATAAAGTATGACAACCTTTCCGTCACATTTGTGCTTTTCCATACAGGCATAGCTTTCTGCAACAACCTTATTATGCACCGAATCAGTCACACGGCGGTCATACCGCAAGATTTATTTTTGTTTTCTCATAAGACGAATAAAGTCGACGTCGCTTTTGAAGCTTCCGAGCGTTTCTCCGTCTTCATTTTTAACGAAGCCCTGCCATGAGCTTTTAAGCCGTGAAGTGAAGAAAATATCAAATGTATACATTGCTCCGTGCTGTGCCGCGATTTCTGCCGAGGAACGGTAACGCACGGGACTGCCGCAGTATGTAGCCTGGCCGCCCCTTTCGGAAGCCTGCTCTTCCAAAGTACCCGAAAAGCTGCGGGTAAGACGTGAAGCCTGCGGCTTTCCGATTTTATCCAGCAAGTGGTCAATCAGCAGCAGAAAGTCCGGACTGCCGTCAAACGGATACGCATCCGCAAGCGCCACCCCGCAGATCGACCCGGAAATATGGTCGTTATCTTCCCCTATTGAATTAATGCATACCCTTAATGCAGTTACCGGGTATTCTGTCTGTTTCATAATCGATACCTCCTTGTCTCAGTCGTCTCTTTCATCGTTTCTGATATCGATCTCTCCGTCAAATACCGTCACCGCAGGTCCCGTCATATAAACGCAGCCGTCTTCTTCGTTCCATTCGACGCCAAGCGTGCCGCCGAGCAGGTTCACGTTGACATCCCGGTCCGTAAAGCCGTTCAGAATCGACGCGACAGCCGATGCACAGGCGCCGGTCCCGCATGCCATCGTCTCGCCGGTTCCGCGTTCCCATACCCGCATCCGGATCGTACCGCGGTCTGCGACTGAAACGAATTCCGTATTGATACGCTTTGGGAAAAGCTCATGATGTTCAAAATCCGGTCCGATCTTTTCCAGATCAAGACTGGTGATATCGTCCACAAAAATGACTGCGTGAGGGTTTCCCATTGAAACGCACGTCATTCTGTATTCTGCCTGGCCTGCCGTAATCGGAACATCAACGGCTTTCTCGCCGCCCAGATCAACGGGTATCTCGGAAGGTTTCAGGATCGGCTTCCCCATGTTGACCCGGACATACGATACTCTGCCGTCTTCGACGGTAAGGCCGAGCTTCTTGATCCCGGCCAGCGTTTCCACCGTTATCTGTTCTTCATGAGTCAGACCATAATCATATACATACTTTGCGACACAGCGAATCCCGTTCCCGCACATCTCCCCGCGCGATCCGTCTGCATTATACATATCCATTCTGAAATCAGCCGTTTCCGAAGGACAGATAAGAATCAGGCCGTCGGAGCCGATGCCGAAATGCCTGTCACTGACCATTCTGGCAATCTCGGAAGGGTGCTCCACCCGCTCCGAAAAGCAATTTACATAAACGTAGTCGTTTCCGATGCCCTGCATCTTTGTAAACTTCATGATGCGCCTCCCGTACAATATTCTTCTACTATTCTACCCCCTCCGGTCAAAACACACAACCCAATTTTGCAAGAGATACGCACTGCGGCATTATTCTTTTTTCATAATGCTCTGTATCATTTTCGCCGTTTCGACAAGCGTATTTCCGCTGTCCATGCTGCACTTCTGCAGGTATTTATGAGCTTCCTGCTCTGTCATCTTGTTTCGTTCCATCAGAAGACCTTTTGCCTCGGCGATCAGCGTCTTCTCATACGCGGATCGCATCCGTCCGTGCTCACGCCTCCACTGTTTTGCCGATTCGATCGACTCGTTCATCATGCTCACCGTATCCAGCAGGTCACGAACGATGACCGGCAGCGCAAGTCCCACGACGCCGTCTTCAAGGCCATTGTCCCAAAGACTTTCCGAGGCGATCAGCAGAAAGTGAAACGTATCCGGCAGATACTCGCGCAGTTCATGGTACGTCATGTCCTGAAACTTATACCCGCAGACAATGATCCCCTCATCCATACCGTCCGTCAGATGGATCACATGACTGCCGGCCGTACAGGCTCCCGCAACGGAACAGCCATTCTGAAGGAGAATATTGCGGATCTGCATCGCATTTTCCTGTTTTGGAAATACTACTATTATATTCGCCACTTTACCTGTTCCTCCCGGTATGGATCAACGTCAGATCTTATAAAGGTACTCGTCGATCTCCCACTGGGATACGTTCGCATTGTATTCACTGTATTCGCGTTTCTTCGCTTCTATGTATTTCTTAACGACATGCTCGCCAAGCGCATCGCAGATCACAGAATCCTTCTTCATTTCGCGCAGCGCTTCCGGCAGATTTTCCGGGAGTGAATCGATTCCTTCCGCTTCCCGCTCCTGCAGCTTCATATCGTATACATTCGTATCTACACTTTCAGGCGGTTCGATCTTATTGCGGATTCCGTCAAGTCCTGCCGCAAGGCAGACTGCGATCGCAAGATATGGATTAGCCGCAGAATCCGGACTTCTCAGCTCGATCCGCGCGCTTTCACCGCTCGCAGAAGGAATACGGATCAGCGGACTGCGGTTTCCCGCGGACCACGCGATATACACAGGTGCTTCATACCCCGGAACAAGGCGTTTATATGAATTGACAATTGGATTTGTAACGGCTGCCATCCCTTTTGCATGTTTCATAAGGCCGCCGATAAAATAGTATGCTTCCTTGCTGAGACCGCCTTTCCCGTTCGGATCATCAAAAATATTCTTACCGTCTCTCGAAAGGGACATATTGATGTGCATGCCGGATCCGCTGATTCCCGTCTGCGGTTTCGGCATAAAGCTGGCAAAAAGTCCGTGCCGCATGGCGATCATCTTGACGACCAGTTTAAACGTCATGATATTGTCCGCCGTGTGAAACGCTTCATCGTATTTAAAATCGATTTCATGCTGACCCGGAGCTCCCTCATGATGCGAAGCTTCGATTTCGAATCCCATATCCGTAAGCGTCAGCACCATATCGCGTCTGGCATTTTCTCCCAGATCGACCGGACCGAGATCAAAATATCCGCCTTTATCATGTGTATCGGTCGTCGGTCTTCCTTCCGCATCCGTATGAAAAAGGAAAAATTCACATTCCGGTCCGACGTTGAACGTATATCCAAGCTTTGCCGCCTCTCCTGCGATCCTCCGCAGCACATAGCGAGGATCTCCCTCAAACGGTCTGCCGTCGGGCATATAGACATCGCATACGAGGCGCGCGACTTTTCCGTTCTGCGGCCGCCACGGGAAAATTTCAAATGTATTCAGATCCGGATACAAATACATATCTGATTCTTCGATACGGACAAATCCCTCGATCGAATATCCGTCAAACATCATCTCGTTATTCAGTGCTTTCGAAAGCTGGCCCGCTGTAATCGCAACATTCTTCATCGTGCCCATGATATCCGTAAACTGCAGACGGATAAACCGCACATCCTCCTCCTCGACGATACGCAGAATGTCCTCTTTCGTATATTTTCCCATGGCCTTTGCTCCTTCTTTTCATTATTATAAATAAGAAAAAAGCGTCCTCAAATAATATGAAAACGCCGTCGCTTCTCTTAAATTTTAGCAGTCTCGTTTCTGTTTGTCAATCATGCACCAAGGATTCGGTAAATCGAAGAAGTGACCGGCCAAATGGCCGGTCACTTCGCTGTTCAAATTAATATTCGATCTTATCCTTGTCAAGATGATGCTTGTCCCAGAGTTCCTGTGCCTTCGGGCCCCACTCTTCCGCATAGTGCACGCACTTGCCGCAAAGATGCTCGCATGTCTCAGGCGATTCCAGATCCGTTGACTTCGCTCCCGTCGCCTTAACCATTGCCTCCAGCTTCTCAGGATTCTCAAGCATCGGGCACGGCTGCAGAAGGTTCTTGTTGAACGGCTGGTTCTTCTGATACTCAAGGAAAAGCGGCTGACGCAGGCAGTCGATCCATGACATATCATGAATGTTGGCGCTTGAATAGTGAATGAATACACAGGGCTCAACATCTCCGTTCGGGTTGATGTGGCAGTAGTACTTGCCCCCGGCTACGCATCCGCTGACAAACTCGCCGTCATTCTGGAAATCGATGGCAAAGATCGGTTTGCCGCCCTTCCAGCCGCGGATTTCACGAACACGGTGATACATATATTCTCTCTGTTCCGGATTCAGCAGCAGATCTGTGGAAGCAGCGTTGCCGACCGGCATATAATGGAAATACCAGGTAAATTTAACACCCTTGGAAATAATCATATCCAGGAATTCATCCGATGTTACAGTCTTGTAGTTTGCACTTGTATAGCAGATCGAAGTACCGTAGAGCAGCTTGTACTTCTTCATCAGATCCATCGCGTGCATGACCTTCTGGAATGTTCCCTTGCCTCTTCTGGCATCGTTGACTTCTTCAAAGCCTTCCAGGCTGATCGAAGGAACAAGATTGCCGACACGGAGCATATCCTGACAGAACTCCTCATCGATCAGGGTGCCGTTGGTAAAGCACTGGAATGTGCTCTCGTTATGCTCTTCGCAGAGACGGATGATATCCTTCTTACGCATCAGCGGCTCGCCGCCTGTGAAAAGGAATGCGTGTGTTCCAAGCTCTTCCGCCTGTGTCAGGACGTTGTCAAGGTCTTCATAAGAAAGACTCATCGTGTGGCCGTACTCGGCTGCCCAGCATCCTGTGCAGCGAAGGTTGCACGCACTCGTCGGATCGATCAGAATGATCCAGGGAATATCACAGCCGTATTTCGCCTTGTTGTCCTGTGCTATATGAAAGCCGCGGAAACCTGCTTCATACCCAAGATTAAGGAGTGACATCTTGATCTGATGATGGTCGACCGTATCAAACATATCGTTCGTATACTTCATCCACTTGCTGTCAGGATCGTTGAAAACATCATGAAGATTCTGATATGCCTGCTTGGACCATACCTTGCCAAGCTTCTTCTCCATCAGATCAACGATTTGATTGAGAGCTTTGGCACGGTCCTTATCCGCATGCTTGAAAGCCGCGTCGATCGCTACTTCAAAAGCCTTCCGCTCCATCTTGTGGGTAATTGAACTGTTACTCATTGTTAAGAACCTCCTCTTTCTGAATACCTATGTCGTTTGTATATTAAAAATACAAGGATTAATCACATAGCAAGCATTATAACCCCACATATTACTGAAATCAATACATTGCACGTCAACTGTTACAAAATCCTTAAGATTGTTCAATATATGGTGTTGATATCTGCTCTATGTGGTTTTAATAACTACTTGTTGTTATTATACATTCGGCAGTGCATTCTGTCAAGCAGGAGAACGGAACAGGCCGGCTGTATTACAATACCTGTTTATAAATGTCATTGATGATCATGGCCATCTTCTCGCCGGATTCCTGACAGCCCCGCAGCAGCCACGTAAGGTAAAGCGTATAAAGGGATCCCGTCAGCGCCTGCAGTTCGTAGTAATATACAATTCCCTTGTCTTCCGAATAATACGTTTCATTGATATATTCCGTCAGAACCTGCAGCAGCAGATCGGCCATATTGCTCTTATACAGGCTGAGAATAAAATCCTTGTGCTTTTCGAAGAAACGAAAACAGTACAGAATATTCTCATATTTCTGAAAAAAACCGCCCTGCTGTTCTGCCGTAAACGTATCCTGCCGGAACGTATCGAAAATATCGTGGAGATACGTTGTAAATATTTCTTCCTTCGAATTGTAATTTCTGTAATACGTCATACGGGACACACCGGCCTTGTTCGCGATCTCGGTGACGCTGATTTCCGAAAGCGGCTTCGTATTGAGCAGCTTGATCAATGCCTGTACCATGCATTCTCTCGCAAGCTGATTTGCCTGATTTCTCTTCTGCTCTTCCACAAAAATGCCTCCTCCTATGCATTTTGTATCATGTTACATTACGTAACATGATTTAATCTTATACCAATTCCGGAATTTTGTCAATTCTTGCCCTTTCAAGCATGCATTTACTGCAGGTTTCCGACATCAAAACAGGCAGTGTTCCGTTTGGAACACTGCCTGTCAGCAGATCAAATACAGTTATTTCAAAATTTCTGTAATGATTCCGACGATCTCTTCGCCGATGCGATCCTGTGCCTCGCCGGTGGATGCACCGATATGCGGTGTCATCGAAATCTTGCTGTTCGTAAGAACACGCTTGTTTTCAGGCGGTTCCTTCGCATAAACGTCGAGTGCGGCGCCTGCAAGCTTACCGTTGTCAAGTGCGTCGCAAAGTACGTCCTCGTCTACCAGTCCGCCGCGCGCAAGATTCAGCAGATAAGCCGTCGGCTTCATGAGTGCCAGCTCTTCCGCGGAAATAACAGGCTTCTTGTCAGCCGGCATCGGAATGTGGATGGACACGAAATCCGCGTTCTTCAGGATCTCTTCCTTCGTGGATTTGATGTAATCAGCCGGAAGATCCGGAATATCAAAAATATCCGTATACATGATCTTCATGCCGAGTGCAGCCGCGCGCTTCGCAACTTCACGTGCGATCCTGCCCATTCCGATCAGTCCAAGCGTCTTGCCGCAAAGCTCAACGCCCTTGTATGATTTCTTCTCCCACTGTCCCTCACGCATCGTATAATTGGAAATTCCGATAAAACGTGCCATGGAGAACATATGACCGATCGTAAGCTCTGCAACGGAAGCGCTGCTTGCTTTCGGTGTATTGCGGACTTTGATGCCCTTTGACTCCGCATAGGCAACGTCGATATTGTCGACGCCTACGCCGCCGCGGATGATTACCTTCAGCTTTCCAGCCTCAGCAGCCGCATCGATGATCGGTTCGCGGACCTTCGTCGCGGAACGGACAACAAGTGCGTCAGCTTCTTTCACTTTCTCCGCAAGCTCGTCCGGCTCGTAAAACTTCTGCTCTACTTCATAACCAAGGGATTCGAGTTTTGCAACCGCGCTCTTCGCCATCCCGTCTGTAGCTAAAATCTTGTACATGTCCATACCTCCTATTTATTTGCTGCTTCGAACTTCTTCATAAAGTCGATCAGATAATCTACGCCTTCCTGAGGCATTGCATTGTAGATAGATGCCCGCATTCCGCCGACAAGACGGTGTCCCTTCAGATTGGACATTCCGGCAGCCTGAGATTCCTTGACGAATTTCGCGTCAAGATCGTCATTTCCTGTACGGAATACTACGTTCATCATAGAACGGGAATCCTTGTCGACCGTCGTCTTGTAGAAATCCGTGCTGTCAAGATAATCATAAAGATCGGATGCTTTCTTGACATTTCTCTTCTGCATATTCTCAAGTCCGCCGATTTCATCGCGGATCCACTGCAGAACAAGCATGGCAACGTAGATGGAATAGCACGGAGGTGTATTCAGCATGGAATCCTTCTCTGTCTCCGTAGCGAAGTTCCAGATTTTCGGGGTATAAGGCTTTGCATTTCCGAGCAGAGATTTCTTGATGATCACGATCGTTACGCCTGCCGGAGCAATGTTCTTCTGAGCGCCTGCGTAGATCACGTCAAACTTCTTGACGTCGACCGGCTCGGAAAGAATGCAGGAAGACATATCCGCTACAAGAGGAACGTTTCCTGTTTCCGGGATATAATTCCATTTTGTTCCGAAAATCGTGTTGTTGAAGCAGATGTGTACGTAATCAGCGTCCGGATTCAGCTTCAGTTCCGACTGCTTCGGGATACGGATGAAATTCTCTTCTGTAAGATCTGCTGCTGCCTTGGCATCCGGTGCATATTTCTTGGCTTCTTTGAAAGAACCGCCTGCGAAGTTGCCGGTCACAACATAGTCCGGGTTTCCTTTTACCGCAAGGTTCATCGGAATTGCGGCAAACATGCCTGTTGCGCCGCCTGCAAGGAAAAGTACCTTGTAATCATCAGGAATTCCCATAACCTCATGGAACAGAGCTTCCGTATCTGTAATGATCTTATCGTAAACTTTGGAACGATGGCTCATTTCCATTACAGACATTCCTGATCCTTCATAGTTTAACATCTGTGCTTGTGCCTTCTTCAGCACACTGTCTGCCAGCATGGACGGACCTGCTGAAAAATTGTAAATCCTGTTTTCAATCATGATATTACCCTCCTTATTAAACTGCTGTTACTATTATATCACATGGGTATTGAAACTTTCCATAGCTAATGCGGTTAATTTCCGAATTATTTCAAAAAAAACGAAAACTAAGAATCATACGCTATATACCCGTATTATCCGGCTTTACTGCGGACCGCCGGTTTTGCCGAATGCTCCGAGCAGTTCACCCATATCAGGCGGGATCGAAATCGGTTCGCCGGCCGCCTTGATCGCATTCGCTACATCTTTCAGACCGCTTCCTGTTACGACGCTCACGACAGAAGCATCTTGCGGGATCAGTCCCTTTTCAAGTGCTTTCTTGAGTCCTGCTGTTCCGGTCGCGCCCGCCGGCTCGGCGAATACGCCGCATGTCGTACCAAGCAGCTTCATCGCATCCAGAATCTCCTGATCCGATACATTTACAACGACACCGTTTGATTCACGAATCGCGATCAGCGCTTTATCCGCGTTCCTGGGCACACCTACCGCAATACTGTCGGCAAGCGTATTCTCTTCCATCGGCTTCCATGGTTTGTTCTCCGCGATCGCACGGTTCAGCGGGCAGCATCCCTCTGCCTGCACACTGATCAGGCGGGGAAGCCGATCGATGAAGCCGGCCGCGTAAAGATCCTTAAAGCCCTTCCATGTACCCGCGATCGTGCATCCATCGCCTACAGAAATAGCGACGTAATCAGTCATTTTCCAGTTCAGCTGCTCCGCGATCTCAAGCGCGACGGTTTTCTTGCCTTCCATAAGGTAAGGATTGATCGCAGCATTCCTGTTATACCAGCCCCAGCGGTCGATCGCTTCCGCCGAAAGACGGAACGTATCTTCATACGAACCCTGTACACTGATAACATGAGCGCCGAACATCATGAGCTGAGCCACTTTCCCCTTCGGAGCACGGGACGGCACGAAAATATATGTCGTGAAGCCTGCAGCCGCGGCGTTGCCCGCCAGGGAAGACGCTGCATTTCCTGTTGACGAGCAGGCGATCGTATCCATGCCCGCTTCCTCTGCCTTCACAACTGCCATCGCGGAAGCACGGTCCTTCAGACTTGCCGTCGGATTGACGCCGTCGTCTTTTACATAAAGTTTCCGGACATTGATCACTTCTGCAAGCCGTTTCGTCTCGTAAAAAGGTGTCCAGCCGACACGCAGCTTCGGAATCCTGCTTTCGCCCTCTACCGGCAGAAACTCCCGGTAGCGCCACATGGTATTGTCTTTCCTGTCGGCCATCTTTTCCTTCGTGATCTGGGTTTTGATATATTCATAATCATACTTGATATCCATGATTCCGCCGCATTTCGGGCAGACCGTAATACCCGGAGTCGCTTCCATCTCATACCCGCATTTTACGCAAACCGCTGATTTAACATTCTTAAGCAATTATATTTCCTCCTATATCCTACAACATGCCAGCGGATAAAATATCCGCTGACATGTTGAAATCATTGCATTCGTATAATCGTTTGATTACAGACTCTTGAGCAGTCCTGTGCGATCGTTGAATTCGTCGATCAGCTTGTCGACCTGCGGAGCAATCTTCCTGACTGCGCCCCATGTATGCTCTTCGTCATACCACAGAGCATTGATCTCATCAAATGTCTTGCCCTGCTGCTCTACCCATGTATAATACTTGAGGTTGTGAATACGCTTCCGGTCCTCATATGTAAGTTCCTGCATATTGTCGGTACGGATTCCGCGAAGGTGCGTATTGTAATCAACTGCCGCCATCGTCGGTGTGTAATCTCCGTCAGCGTCCTGAAGCTCTTTGATACGTGACTGGTACATAACAGCCGAATCGGTCATGACCGTAGCAACTACATCATGCTCGTTCAGTTCATAGTACTTCGCCATCTTGATTGCGCAGAGCATGTTCGCGATGCCTGAAATTCCGAAGTAATCAAGGACATCTACAATTGCAGGATCAACGCCTACTTCTTTCTTAAGATATTCACGTGCAGTCGGCTCGTTGAAGAAACGGATCAGTCTCTGTGAATCTTCATCATCGATATCAACAACAAGATCTGTATTCTTTACATTGTGAATCCAGGGAACGTGCTTGTCGCCGATACCTTCGATACGATGTCCGCCAAATCCATTGTCAAGCAGCGTCGGGCACTGAAGTGCTTCGCCGACACCAAGCTTTGCATACGGATAAAGCTCTTTCAGACGGTCACCGGAAGCCATTGTCCCGGCTGAGCCTGATGTAAATACCGCTCCGAAGAAACGGTCGCCCGGCTGTTTCATCTCTTCATAAGCATCTGCGATCGCATTGCCTGTTACATTGTAATGCCACATGTAGTTGCCCATTTCGTCAAACTGATTGAAAATCACAACATCCTTGCGGGTCTTGCGAAGTTCCCATGTCTTGTCGAAGATTTCCTTAACATTGCTTTCGCAGCCCGGTGTCGCGATAACTTCACCGGCGATCTTGGAAAGCCAGTCAAAACGCTCTTTACTCATCTCAGCGGGAAGGATTGCAACCGATTCGCATCCAAGCAGTTTCGAGTTGAAAGCACCGCCGCGGCAGTAGTTTCCTGTTGAAGGCCAAACAGCTTTATTATAGGTAGCATCAAACTGTCCGGTTATGAGACGCGGAACAAGGCATCCATAAGCAGCACCGACTTTGTGGCATCCTGTCGGGAACCATTTACCGATCATGCAGATGATTCTGGCTTTAACTCCTGTCAGTTCTGGCGGTAAAACGATGTAATTGCTGTTTCCGTACAGACCGCCGGAATCCTTCTGCTCATTCTTCCATGTAATACGGAAAAGATTGAGCGGATTGACATCCCAGAGACCGACATTCTTAAGCTTCTCTTTGATCGGTGCAGGGATCTTGCTCGGATCTTTCATCTGTGCGATGGTCGGGATAATGATATTATTCTCTCTGGCCTTCTGGATATTGTGTTCGAGTGCCTCTTCATGCTTGGTTAAATCAATCATTCTATTCCTCCTCTTTTTATTAAAACAACCAATGATATTAGCCTTAATTATTCTATCACCGACACCTTAAAAAATCAATCGGTTTTTATCAAATATTTTTTGATTAATAAAAAAATTTTTTGTTTTCTATTGCTTTTTCACGATAATATGGTATGATAAAAATACAAAGAAATTATTTGCAAATAAAATTTTTGTATTGCTTGGAGGTGGTAATTATTTCTGATTCCAGACTAGAAGCACTTAAACAGATTGCAAAAGCACTTGCTGCCCAGTTCGGAAGCGACTGCGAGATCGTTGTCCATGATCTTTCCCGCAAACACGTCAGCAACTCGATCGTGTACATCGAAAATGGCCACGTTACCGACCGCAAGGTCGGCGGCAGTCCATCACGTGTCGTACTGGACACACTTCGCCGAAACACAGATAATGTTCAGGATCAGCTCGCGTATCTGACACGTACAGACAGCGGCCGCATCCTGAAGTCAAGCACCATCTTTATCAAGGACGACGACGGCAAACCGGTTTACATTCTTTCCATTAATTATGACATCACGAATCTCCTTGCCTTTGATTCCACGATCAAACAGCTTACGGCATGCAGCAAGGGAGAAGGCGATGACAACCCAAGGCATATCACGCACGATGTCAACGAACTGCTGGATGAACTGATCGAACAGTCTGTTGAGCTTGTCGGAGTACCGGTGCCCTTCATGTCCAAGGATGACAAGATTAAGGCAATCAATTTTCTGAATGATTCCGGTGCTTTCCTGATCACAAAATCCGGCGACAAGGTATCCAAATACTTTGGCATCTCCAAGTATACGCTTTACAGTTATGTAGATATCAATAAATAAATTTTCAGTGGAGGCATTATTATATGAAAGAAGCCGAATGGGTCCGGAATCAAGTTCCGAAAACAGACGACCGTTTTCTGGATATCATGTCACAGGACAACATCATCAAGGCTCTGAATTTCCACCGCAGCTTTCCGCAGTATTCCGTCACACCACTGGCTTCACTGCGGCATCTTGCGGATTATCTTAACATTCATGGTGTTTATGTCAAAGATGAATCGTATCGTTTTGGTTTAAACGCCTTTAAAGTACTCGGCGGTTCCTTCGCGATCGCCAAGTACATCGCTAAGCAGACCGGACGTGATGTAAGCGAACTCTCCTATGATTATCTTACTTCCGACAAGCTTCGGGAAGAGTTCGGACAAGCGACTTTTTTCACTGCGACCGACGGCAACCATGGCCGTGGAATTGCCTGGTCTGCCCATAAACTTGGGCAGAAATGCATTGTCCGCATGCCAAGGGGAACGACCCCGACCCGCCTGGCCAATATTGCGAAGCTTGGTGCAGAGGTCACGGTCGAGGATCTGAATTATGACGAATGTGTCCGACTTGCGAACAGAGAGGCAGAAGCGACTAAGAACGGCATTATGGTCCAGGATACCGCCTGGCCTGGTTATGAAGAGATCCCCTGCTGGATCATGCAGGGCTATGGCACTCTCTCAATGGAAGCCGACCGCCAGCTGCTCGCAGACGGCTGCGATCGTCCTACCCATATTTTTATCCAGGCCGGCGTCGGTTCCCTTGCCGGTTCCGTGGTCGGATATTTTGCAAACCGCTATCCGGACAATCCGCCGGTTATGGTCGTTGTGGAAGCCGGAGCAGCCGACTGTCTTTATGAATCTGCAAAGGAAGGTACCGGCGAACTGGTGAACGTTACCGGAAACCTGCAGACCATTATGGCAGGTCTTGCCTGCGGAGAAGCGAATACCGTTTCCTGGGATATTTTAAGAAACCACGTCGATGTTTTCTCCGCGGCTCCCGACTGGATGAGTGCCAAGGGAACCAGAATCTACGGTGTTCCCCTTGCAGGTGATCCCACCGTTATTTCCGGTGAATCCGGATCCGTAACGCTCGGTCTTCTTGCATCGATCATGATGTACGATAAATATTCCGAACTGCGCAGCATCCTGAAGCTGGACAAGCATTCCGACGTACTGCTTGTTTCCACAGAAGGCAATACAGATCCCATCCGCTTCCGTGAAGTTGTATGGGACGGCCTGTACGGCGTGGACCGGCAGCCCGGTGCAAAGAATTAAATTACTGTATCTTCATACAATCAATTAATAACAGGAGGAGTAAAACTATGGATTTCAAAAAAGTTACGGAAGCAGCAAAAGGTTATTCAAAGGATATGAATGCTTTTCTGCGTGCCATCATCGCCAACCCCGGTGAGAGCTGCGATGAGAAGGCTCATATTACAACGATCGCCAATGAAATGAAGAAAGTCGGATTTGACAAGGTCGAGATCGACCCTCAGGGCAACGTACTTGGCTGCATGGGTACCGGCAAACGAATCATCGCATTCGACGCTCATATCGATACCGTCGGCATCGGCTACATCGAGAACTGGAAATTCGATCCGTACAAGGGTTATGAAAATGACACGGAAATCGGCGGCCGCGGTGCTTCCGATCAGCTCGGCGGCATTGTTTCTTCTGTTTACGGCGCACGTATCATGAAAGATCTGAACCTGATTCCGGATGATGTCACGGTTCTCGTAACCGGCACCGTTCAGGAAGAGGACTGCGACGGCCTCTGCTGGCAGTACATCATCAACGAGGACAAGATCCGTCCGGAATTTGTTGTAATTACAGAGCCGACGAACAACAAGATCTACCGCGGACACAGAGGACGTATGGAAATCCGTGTCGAAGCAGCCGGCGTTTCCTGCCACGGTTCTGCTCCGGAACGCGGCGACAACGCAATCTACAAGATGGCTGATATTCTTCAGGATATCCGTTCTCTGAATGAAAATGACGCAGCCGACTCCACTGAAATCAAAGGCCTCGTAAAGATGCTCGACGAGAAATACAACCCGCAGTGGAAAGAAGCCAGATTCCTCGGCCGCGGCACAGTCACGACTTCTCAGATCTTCTACACCTCTCCCAGCCGCTGTGCTGTAGCGGACTTCTGCGCTGTTTCTCTTGACCGCCGTATGACAGCCGGTGAAACATGGGAAAGCTGCCTTGACGAAATCCGCGCTCTTCCTTCCGTTAAGAAATATGACGCCAAAGTCAGTATGTACAAATATGACCGCCCTTCTTATACAAATCTTGTTTACGAAACAGAATGCTACTTCCCTACCTGGGTAATTCCTGAAGATGACAAGATCACCAGGACACTGGTAGAAGCCGTAGACGGCTGCTGGAACAACAATGTAAAAGTTGACAAATGGACATTCTCCACAAACGGCGTTTCGATCATGGGCCGCGAAGGCATTCCGTGCATCGGCTTTGGTCCCGGCAAAGAAGAAGAGGCACATGCTCCCAACGAGAAGACCTGGAAGTCTGATCTGATCGAATGTGCTGCTGCTTATGCATGCGTACCGTCCCTTTATCTTGGCAAATAGTGAATCTGTCATAAATACTCAACAATAGAAAGGAATCTTACCAATGGATGCAAAATTACAGAGCTTTATCGATCGTTTAAACAAATTGAATTTCAAAGACATGTATAACGGCGACTTCTTCCTGACATGGGAGAAAACAGACGACGAGATCGAAGCAGTTTTTACAATGGCGGATGCACTTCGTTATATGCGTGAGCAGAATATTTCCACCAAAGTTTTCGAAAGCGGTCTCGGCATCTCTCTTTTCAGAGATAATTCCACACGTACACGTTTCTCCTTCGCTTCTGCCTGCAACCTGCTTGGACTCGAAGTACAGGATCTTGACGAGAAGAAATCTCAGATCGCACACGGTGAAACCGTTCGTGAAACAGCCAATATGATTTCTTTCATGGCTGACGTCATCGGTATCCGCGACGATATGTATATCGGCAAGGGCAACAAATACATGCACGACGTTGTCGATGCTGTTTCACAGGGAAACCGTGACGGTGTCCTTGAGCAGAAACCGACGCTTGTAAATCTGCAGTGCGATATCGATCATCCGACACAGTGCATGGCAGATACCCTTCATGTGATTCATGAACTCGGCGGCGTTGAGAATCTGAAAGGCAAGAAGGTCGCAATGACATGGGCTTACTCTCCTTCTTACGGCAAGCCGCTGTCCGTACCGCAGGGCGTGATCGGTCTGATGACCCGTTTCGGCATGGACGTTGTCCTTGCACATCCCGAAGGATACGATGTTTTCCCGGAAATTGAAGAAGTCGCAAGGAATAACGCGGCCAGATCAGGCGGTTCCTTCCGTAAGGTAAACACAATGGAAGAAGCATTCCAGGATGCCGATATTGTTTATCCGAAGAGCTGGGCTCCGTTCGCTGCAATGGAGAAGCGTACCGATCTTTATGCTGCAGGCGACCAGAAGGGAATCGATGATCTTGAGCAGAAGCTTCTGGCACACAACGCGGAATTCAAGAACTGGACATGTTCAGAAGAAATGATGAAAAAGACCAGAAACGGCAAGGCTATCTATCTGCACTGCCTGCCTGCTGATATCTCAGGTGTCAGCTGTGACTGCGGTGAAGTTGACGATTCCGTATTTGACCGTTACCGCGATTCTCTTTACAAACAGGCCAGCTTCAAGCCATATATCATCGCGGCAATGATCTTCCTTGCTAAATTCGAAGATCCTCAGGCAACAATCCGCAGACTTACCGAACGGAATTGCCCGCGTGTTTTTAAATAATCCAACGGAGGCAGTAATAAGATGAACAAGAAACGTATCGTTATCGCTCTTGGCGGAAACGCGCTCGGGAAGACACTTCCCGAGCAGATGAAGGCAGTACAGATTTCCGCCTGCAATATAGTAGACCTGATTGAAGAAGGGCATGAGGTTGTCATTACACACGGCAACGGCCCGCAGGTCGGTATGATCAACAACGCTATGGCCGCTCTTTCCCGTGAAGATCCTTCTCAGCCCAATACGCCGCTCTCTGTCTGCGGTGCAATGAGCCAGGGCTATATCGGATACGATCTGCAGAATGCTCTTCGTGAAGAGCTTGTAAAACGCGGAATCGATGACCGGCCGGTCGCGACGATCATTACACAGTGCCGCGTCGACGCGGATGATCCTGCTTTCCTGGAGCCTTCCAAACCGATCGGCAAATTTCTTTCCAAAGAAGAAGCCGACGAACTTGCTGCCAAATACGGATATATCATGAAAGAAGACGCCGGCCGCGGATACCGCAGAGTCGTAGCATCCCCCGCTCCCAAGGAAATCGTTGAAGGCGGAGCGATCCGCGCCCTTGTAGACGCAGGTCAGGTCGTTGTCTGCTGCGGCGGCGGCGGTATTCCTGTCATTCTTGAGAACGGACATCTGAACGGTGCAAGTGCCGTGATCGACAAGGATCTCGGAAGCTGTCTCCTTGCAAAAGAGCTTGACGCCGACTTCCTGATCATTCTTACAGCCGTCGAGAAAGTTGCCATTAACTGGGGCAAGCCGGATCAGCAGTCGCTTGATGATCTGACCGTTTCACAGGCAAAGAAATATATTAAAGAAAATCAGTTTGCTCCGGGCTCCATGCTTCCTAAGGTTCTTGCTTCGATCGATTTTGCGGAATCCAAGATGGGAAGACAGGCACTCATTACACTTCTTGAGAAAGCCAAAGACGGAATTGCCGGCAATACCGGAACAAGAATCCATCTGTAAACCATGTTGTAAACGTTCACTGCGTTATACATAACAGGAAACGGAAGATCTCAGTCGATGATCTTCCGCTTCTTGTATGTCTGCCGGTAAATATCAATTATTTGCGTTCATACGGCGTATCCGTAAGGGGCAGCGATCTGCGCACCTTATGGTCATATTTATAATATGCTCCGGCGATCGCCGGTGCCGTCGGTATGGAAGTGATCTCCCCGATTCCGATCGCGCCTGATGAAATCGGCAGACCTGGCTTCTCGATAATGATGCTCTTTACTTCCGGTACCTTATTGGCACGGAACAATCCCAGCTTCCCGAATCTTCCAAGCGGTACGCCGTCCGTTATTTCATACTTCTCTGTCAAAGCAAATCCCAGGGACATGACTACACCGCCTTCGATCTGCCCTTCCACGGAAAGCGGATTGATCGCACGGCCGACGTCATGTGCCGCAGCTACTTCTTTGACTGTGCCGTCTTCATTTAAAATGCAGACCTGTGTTGCATATCCGTAAGCAACGTGCGACACCGGATGCGGTACATCCGCACCGAGCGGATCTGTCTTGGCAAGGTATTCCCCGAAGAATTCCTGACCTTCCAGTTCGGAAAGCGGCTTCCTGTCAAGTGCCTCTTTCAGCTTCAACGCTGCTCTTCTGCATGCTTCGCCTGTCACCGTCGTCTGACGTGAGCCGGATGACATGCCGGAATCCGGAGCGTTTATGGTATTGGAATGGACATAAACGATGTCATCGCGGACAAGACCTGTATAATTCACAATAATCTGAGTAAGAATCGTGCCAAGCCCCTGACCGATACAGGAGGAACCGGAGCGAATCAATACCTTTCCGTCAATAACATTCAGCCGTACACGCCCAAAATCCGGCAGTCCGACGCCTACGCCGGCATTCTTCATACAGCACGCGATCCCGGCAATCGGATTGCTTTCGTAAATATCCTTCACGGCTTCCAGTGTCTCCGCGAGTCCTGTGGAATCATCCACGATCTGTCCGTTCGGCAGTTCTTCTCCCGGATGGATCGCGTTCCTGTATCGAATTTCCCACGGCGAGATTCCGATCTTCTCTGCCATCAATGTCATCATCGATTCAATGCCGAAGCACGTCTGTGTCACGCCGAAGCCGCGGAACGCGCCGGCCGGCGGATTATTTGTATAATAGCCGTAGCCGTCGATCTCAAAATTCTGATAATTATACGGTCCGGAAGCATGGGTACACGCTCGCTCAAGCACCGGCCCTCCAAGAGAAGCATAGGCACCTGTATCGGCAATGACTGTCGCCTTGACACCCTGGATGATACCGTTCTCGTCGCAGCCGACTGTAAACTCCATATCCATCGGATGGCGTTTCGGATGGAAGAGCATGCTTTCATATCTTGATAGTTTCACTTTCGCAGGGCGGTGCAGATGATACGCAATAAGCGCCGCGTAATGCTGCGCGCTGGCATCTTCCTTCCCGCCGAAGCCTCCTCCTACAAGCATATCTTCGACACGTATCTTGTCTTCCGGCATGCCGAGCATCTCTGCACACTCATGACGGACCGGATAAACGCCCTGCTCGGAAGCATAAATATGGATCCCTCCGTCCTCTTCCGGGACGGCAACTGCACATTCCGGTTCCAGAAACGCGTGCTCCGTATACGGTGTGCTGAATTTCTCCGTCAGAACATACTTCGAACCGGCGATTGCTTCCGCCGCGTTTCCCCGTGAAACGTGCTTATGCGCGAGCAGATTCCCTCCCTCGTGCACGACAGGTGCGTCTTCCTTCATTGCTTCATAGGGACTTGTTACAGGCTTCAATTCCTGGTATTCTACTTTGACCAGCTTCCTGGCCTTTTCCACAATTTCCTGCGATATGCCGGCAACGACTGCGATCGCGTCGCCTACATAGTGGGTCTCTTCCCCGACCGGTATCATCGCGTACCAGTCCTGGAAAATATGCCCGACCTTCAAATCGCCCGGAATGTCCTTCGACGTATAAACGGCAAGAACACCTTCCATTGCCTCTGCCCTGGAGGTATCGATAGAAAGAACCTTCGCGCGCGGGAACGGAGGCCTGACAACGCCGCCGTAAACCATTCCGTCGAGATAGATGTCATCCGGATACTTTCCGGATCCTGTAACCTTCTCGCGGACATCGACACGCGGTACCCGCTCGCCGATCTTCCACGTATAATGCGGTTTCTCCGGCAGTACATCCATAGCTTTATACTTCGCTGCCAGTTCAATACCATCTATGATCTTCTTATACCCGGTACATCTGCAGATATTGTTGCGGATCGCGAAGCGGATCTCCTCTCTCGTCGGGCTTGGATTCTTGTCAAGCAGCGCCTTGGCCGATATCACCATTCCGGGAATGCAGAAGCCGCACTGGACCGAACCGGCCTCTCCGAAGGCTCTTACAAAGATCTCCTTCTCATGCTCGTCAAATCCTTCTACCGTCAGCACATGCCTGCCGTCCAGCATGGAAAGCTTCGGGCCGCATGCTTTCACAGCCTTCCCGTCGATCAGTACGTGACAAGTGCCGCATGCTCCCTCGCTGCAGCCGTCCTTGACCGAAGTAAGATGCAGATCGTCCCGCAGAAAGCGAAGAAGTGATTTATCTTCTTTTATTTCATATTCTTTATTATTCACGTAAATGTGTGCCATAATATCCCTCCGTTGTTTTGAATGCCGCTGCTTCTTACTGCCGGATCGAAATGATCCCGGACAAATCGACTATGACCTTGCGGGGACAGTGCGTCGCGCAAAAGCCGCATACAAGACACGCTGCGTCATCAATAACGGCACAATTGTCCGAGAGCGACACAGCTCCGCACGGACAGCTCCTGACACAGGAGCCGCAGGCGATACAGCTGAACTGACATTCTTGTCTGGCGGTCCTGCCGTCATCATGGTTCGAACAGAGAGGTTCAAAACAAGCATCGTAAAGGCGGCTGCGGATCAGCCCCTTCGGACATGCTTTCATACAAAGCCCACAATTTACACATTTTTCCGAATCTACTTCGGCCACGTTGTATTCGTTCAAGTGGATCGCATCTTTGCGGCACGCTTCCACACACTTGCCGCAGCCAATGCACCCGTACTCACACCCGGACGCACGTGTGCCGCCAGTACAGAAGACACAGGCGACTTTCTTCGGGAATTTGTTTCCCATACAAATGCTCCTTTCTCTTACTAGGCAGGTCCGGCCATTGACCACCTGAACCATAAAGTTCATGCAAAATATTCAGTTATAGTTCCTCTGATTGTATTTTACCATAAATAAATTTTTTTTGAAACACCAATTTTGTTTTTTCTTGTATTTTTCACCTCCTGCATTTGATGTTATTATATATCTGATTCAACCATATTTCTGTTGGAAATGCAACAGGATTGTAAAAGACAGAAAAAGAGCATGCTGTTCGATGATTCCGCATCTTGCAGCATGCTCTTTAATACTGTTACCGATTATCGTCCGTTACTGACGGATCACTCTCCCCAGCCTGTAAACGGATAAGCGATGTCATGATTTGCATACTTCTTAGGCCATACTGTGTACCAGTCTGTACCTGAGGAATCAGCTTTTGTGATATCTTCCGGGATATACTGTCCGACACCCCAGTTGAAATCAGCGCCGTTGCCGCCGGACTCGTTCATTGTGTACTGATATCCGGCCAGATCATACGTATTCGTTGTCAGTGCTTTTACAAGTGCATCTGTATCCGTCGATCCTGCGTCATTTGCAGCTTCACATGCCAGTTCAACAGCCATGAATCCGCAGATGATATCATTGCCCGGTACCTGATTGTATTTCTGCTTTACATAATCAGCAAGGTACTGGCTCGACTTATTCGTCTCGGCATATTTCTCTTTATATACGGAATATCCGAAATACGGAAGCTTTGCGATGCTTGGATCAAGTCCGCCGTTATCGACGCTCGGCCATGACTGGATATCCCAGCTCATGCCTTCCATGATCATATACGGTGCATAGTAATTCATTTCCTTCATCTTCTGAACAAGTGTAACGGTATCTTCGAAATACTGCGGTGCAAATACGATATCCGGCTTCAGATCCTGAAGCTTTGTTACGGTTGCTGTCCAGTCTGAAACACCCGGGTCAAAATACTCGTCATAAACGATGTCAAAGCCATTTTCCTTCAGGAATGGTTCTACGGATTCAGCAATTTCATGACCGTATGCGATTTCCAGATTCAGGATCGCAACCGTCTTCGGTTTTGCAAGACCTTTTGTATTCCACTCGTCGAAATGAGCAAACATATCAAAAACGTCTTTCCACCACATACCGCCCTTCCAGCTGTCATCCATCTGAATGTTGACAACGGTCTGGCCGTACTCTTCATTTGCTGAATAGCTGTCTGCTGCGATCGTAAACATTTCTTTATTGTACTTCGCGCATACAGGAGCTGCCGCCAGGAACGGAGAGGTGTACGGGGAAACAAGCAGATCGACCTTATCCTGATTGATCAGCTTCTCATACAGATTCGGGATCTTGCTCTCATCCCACTCATCATCGTAATACTTAAGACTGACTTGTTTGCCGTTGACGCCGCCCAGCTCTTCATTGACATACTTCACTGCAAGCTGTGCGCCCTCGAGTGTACTTTCACCGGCATGTGCGACAGAACCGCTCAGTGTGAACGTTCCGCCGATCACGATCCCATCTCCGCTTGACGAACTGCCGGATGCAGAACTGCTTCCGGAAGTCGATTTGCCCGACGACGATCCGCAGGCACATAGCCCGGCGACCATGACCAGAGCCAGCAAAAGACTGATAAACCTTAAGCTCCCTTTTTTCATAACTTACCTCCTTTAAATTTGTTGGTTATATTACCCGATATAGTAGTGCTGTACCTCCGTCGAATTCGAGAGTTCTTCCGATGTTCCGGACATAACGATGCGTCCCTGTGTAACGACGTATCCGAACTCCGCAAAATCAAGGGCGATATCAACGATCTGCTCTACCAGGATAACCGGCTTGTTAAGCTGTTCGACCAGCTTCTTAAGCATTGCGTAGAGATCTTCCACGACCTTCGGCGCAAGTCCCATGGAAATATCATCCAGAAGAAGAATTTCAGGATCTTCCATGATCGCTTTTCCGATACTCAGCATCTTGCGCTGGCCGCCGCTCAAAGAATCGGCATCCTGCTTGCATTTCTCGGCCAGAGGCGGAAACATGTCATAGACAAATTCCATGTTTTTGGCTCTGTTTTCCTTGCTTCTCTTTGTCTGACAGGAGATATAAAGATTCTCCTCAATGCTCAGGTTCGGAAATGTACCGCCCTCTTCCGGAACCTGAATGACTCCGCGCTGTACGATTTCATGCGGCTTCAGTTTTTCCAGGTGCTCACCCTGGAAAACGATACTGCCCTCGCGGATCTTTACGATCCCGGAAATCGTCTTTAAAATTGTGCTTTTTCCGGCGCCGTTCGCGCCGATCAATGCGATCCGGTCATCTTTTTCAAGGGAGAACGATACATCATGCAGCACGTCCATCTCTTTCGTATAACCGGCCATGACATGATTATATTCAAAATAACTCATAGGCTGTGCCCTCCCAGATATGCATCGATAACTTTCGGATCATTGATGATTGCATCGGGCTTTCCTTCTGCTATAACGCTGCCGGAATGAAGGACTGCCACGTTGTCGCATATTTCTTTGATAAACATCATGATATGTTCGATTACGACGATCGTAATGCCGTATCCGGCCAGCGTCTTCATCAAAGCCATTCTGTCATGGATTTCCTGTCCGGAAAGGCCGCAGGAAACCTCGTCGAAAAGAATCACTTCCGGATTGCAGGCCAAAGCTCTTGCGATTTCAACATTCTTCTTGTTCGGAAGTCCAAGCTGCGCCGTCTCGACATCGGCAAATTCTTCAAGACCCGTTACTTTCATGATCTCTTCAATGGAAAGGCTCGGCCCTTTACCGAATTTACCTGCGTTTGATCTGGCTACGCTTACGTTTTCCAGCGGTGTCATACTCATAAATGGTTTTACAAGCTGAAAGCTTCTTCCGATTCCCATCCTGGAAATCTGATATGGCTTCAGGCCGGTAATGTCCTGTCCCTTGTAATACACCTTGCCGGCTGTCGGTTTCAGAACCCCGCATATGATGTTGAAGATCGTCGTTTTGCCGGCACCGTTCGTGCCGATGATGCCAAAGATCTCTCCTTTGTGGATCGTCATATTAATGCCGGAAAAAACATTATTTCCGCCGAAGCTTATCGCAAGATCTTCCAGTCTGATCATTTCTTCTTCCATTAATATCACCTCACACTTCGGAGTCCGGCTGTTTCAGATCCGGTCCCTTTTTATTCTCCGGTTTTGCCGGCTGATTCTTTTTTTTGAAAAGTTTAAGGATGGTCGGCCATACACCTTCGCGCATCGTCATCATAACTACGATCAGCATGATGCCGAGGAGCAGATTATGCCCGCCTGTAATGGTGATGACAGAACGTGCCCACTCCTGCATCCAGATGAACAGCGCGCCGCCGATTACCGGGCCGATGACCGTGCCGCACCCGCCGATGTACGAACCGAGCAGGATATCATTACTGATGGCGGCATCAAATGTCACATTCGGGGTTATGTGAGCACTGTAAAGTGCGTACAGCGCGCCCGCCAGTCCTGTCATCGTAGCACCGATCACGAGTGCTTTTGCCTTCGTCTTGTAAATATTGATACCGATCATCTCGGCTGCTTCCGGCATGTCACGAACCGCCTGGAAGCTGAGTCCGAGATCGCTGTTTGCCAAGTAGTAAACGAAAATCGTCATAAGGATCGTAACGGCAATGATAACAATATAAGCGATATCGGAATTGACGCCTCTGATAAAAACACCTTTGTTTGAGAAAAGTGCTTTGTTATTTTTAAATACACTGTAGAAAATAATTCCAAGTCCGAACGTTCCGATCAGGAACGGGAAGCCTTTTACACGCAGCAGCGGATAGGAAATAAGCCACGCGAACAGCCCGCTTATCACGGCTCCGAGGATAATAAGGAGCCACAGCGGTATGTTGAATCCGTACCCTACAGGCAGTGCGACTACATAAGAACCGATTCCGAAAAATACGGCCTGCCCGAAAGAAATTTCTCCGACATACCCTCCGAGGACATTCCAGCCTTCACCGGCCATAATGAACGAGCAAATATAAACGAGGAAAGTGGAATTATATGTTTTGCCGCTGGCAAAATAATAAAGTACGTACAGAGCAAGCGTTATAATGCCGATCAGCATGATCTGCCATGTTTTCAGGCCGCTCTTCCTGCCAGTCATCATCTTCATGCTTTTTTCCTCCTTCCGCCGTTACGCATATTTGCAAAAAGGCCGTACGGTGAGAATACAAGCACAAGTACAAGTACAATGTAGATCATGGCTGTGGAAAGCGCCGGGATCCAGACATAGCTCGTTACACTTTCGATAACGCCCATGATAAGGCCTGCCCAGACGGCACCTTCCATATAGCCCATCGTTCCGAGGATAACCGCACACCACCCCAGAAACGTAAGTTCAAAGCCATGCGCGGGACTGAGCTGTGTCAGCAGGGAAAAGATAACACCTGCGATCGCTGCGATCGACGCGGACAATCCAAAGGTTACAGCGCACACCTTGTCAACGTTGATACCGGTAAGCTTGGCAGTGAATGTATCGGTACTGCATGCGCGAATCTCGATTCCAAGACTGGTTTTCTTAAGCAGCATGTTCATCCCAAACAGCAGCAGAAGCGTAATGGCAAGTGCTACGATATGCAGGATCGGAATTGTGATTGCTCCGAGACGGATTACGTTGTTCCGGTATGGTACGTTTAATGTTTTGTATGTACCCGAGAATATTATGTATTCAAGTGCCATGACACTCATGCCAAGGCCCCATGAAACCATAACCTGTCCCTGATACCTGCCCTTCCATGTATCCAGCTTCATGAACGGTTTCATGAAAACAGACTGGACTCCGTATCCCAGGAAGTAAAAGATCGGCAGCAGTATAATCATGGTAATAAATGGATCAAGCCCCAGAAAAGTAAATGCAGCGTATGCAAGATAAGCACCAAGGCCCGCGAGATCACCATGTAAAACCGAACAGATCTGCAGTCTGCCGAATATCAGTGCGAAAGACAGTCCCAGCAAAGCATAAACCGTTCCGGTTCCAAGTCCTCCTAAAATTGATTGCAATAGGCCGACAATATTCATGTGCGAATGCAACCTCCCTCCAAATTGTTAACCTTTTTTCTGTCTATTTCTCGATCAATGCAACTGCACGAACAGGTGAACCGCTGCCTGCGCGGATCCTAAGCGGAAGCCCTACGTAGAAGAAACGTTTTCCGGCAACCTTGTCAAGATGGCAAAGGTTTTCTGTATTTGTCATTCCGTATTTGCCGCATACCCAGTGGCCTGAGAAGTCAAGATCATCCGGGGTCTGATCGATCGCGGAAGAATCAACGCCGATATTAACGACACCCTTCTTTGCCAGATACTCTGCAGCGTCATAGGAAAGACCTGTATAGCAGTTCTTATATCCTTCAATGTCGCCCTTTGCATATGTTCTGTTCCAGTGACCTGTATACATCAGGAAAATATCACCCTTCTGGATCTCAAGCCCTGCTTTTGCAACCGCTTCTTCGATATCTTTCACTTCGATATAATCCGGATAACGGATTGCTGTAAGATCTACGCAGATCGCGCTGCCCCAGAAATGCTCCATCGTCATTTTATCGATCGTAGGTCCTTCCGGGTTGTACTCCCATACAGCGTCTGAATGGGTCGGGCCGTGCTCGCTCATAAGAAGGTTTCTCGCGCTGAATCCAAGGGTTTTTGACCCTGTCATTTTCATGTTCTCTTCATGCGTCTGATTAACCATGATGAATGTTTTCTGATGCATTCCAAAGACCGGCATCCCCTGATAAATCTCCTGTGTAAGATCGATCATTTCATACTTTTCATTGTAATTCATGGTGCTTCTCCTTTCTTATTCAACAATGGTTGGGATAACTTTATAGTTATTTGCATCGACAACACCTTTATCTGTGATCTTCCACTTCGGACTGGTCGTCAGAGAAAGGAATGCCAGATGCATAAACGGTGCATGTGCTTCACATTTCAGTTCGTCATGCGCAAGCTGTGTAAGGTGTGTCATCGTTTCCGTAAGTTCCGATGCGGAAAGCTCATCTGTGATCAGACCGCCGACTGCCAGGCGAAGATCTCCGATGATCTGACCGTCTTTTGCAAGTGCAAGTCCGCCCTGCATCTCGATAACATGATTTACGGCAACAGCCATGTCTTCATAATTCGTGCCCATTACAATGATGTTATGCGTGTCATGCGCAACACTTTCCGCGTATGCGCCGTACTTCATCTTGAAGCCTTTTACAAAGGTTTTGCCGATATCCGGCTGTCCGTGACGTCCGACATTTGCGATCGGAAGCAGGTCATTTTCAAGATCCGGCTGTACAAAACCGTCCTTTACCTTCATCGGTTCCACAAACGCGTCTGTCAGGTTCTGGTCCAGGATCAGGCCGATGCAGTTGACTTTCACATCTGTCTTGTCAGAACGGATCTTCAGGTCGGAAGCTGTGACCGGTGCGCGGTGTACGGAATGCTTTACGGTCTCAGGATATGTGTATTTCGGCAGCGGGATCAGAAGCTCTCTGTCTTTTGCAACAAGTTTTCCGCCAAGGAATACTTCCGTTACGTTCATATCAGCCAGATCTCCGGAAATCATTGCGATATCGGCTCTCTTGCCCGGTGCCAGAATTCCGATCTCATTTAAGCCAAGCCATGTTGCCGAATTGATCGTCGCCATCTGGATCGCTTCTACCGGATCAACGCCGCGGGCGATCGTCCTGCGGATAATATCATTCATATGACCGGTCTTGGAAATATCTTCCGCCAGCATATCATCTGTTGCCAGAAGAGCTCTTCTCGAATCAAGTCCCTCTTCCGTTATGGCACGGATGCATTCCGGCATGTTCCGCTGTGTGGAGCCTTCCCGCATCAGCATGTAAACACCGTAGCGCAGTTTTTCGACTGCCTCTTCCTTTGTCGTCGTCTCATGACAGGAGATATCCGTTCCTCCGCAGATAATGTGTGCCGCCAGTTCGTTTCCGAACAGCTCCGGTGCGTTGCCGTCGACTTCTTTTCCGGTCGATCTTGCATAGACGGATGAAACGATCGTATCGCGTATTACCGGATAATTATGCTTGTACACGAAGCGGATCGCACTGACGCCCTGCGTTTCGCCGACACCGGAAACCGACGGATATTCCAGCATTTCCGGAATATCTTTCGATGTAACGTCGTAGCCGGCCGTTTCAAGACCCGGTGAATCCGGCGTAAGTGCCGGTACTCTGCAGAATACATGCTGAGGCATAAGAGCGGCTTCCTCTGCCATTGCCTTGATGCCGACCGGGCCAAGGACATTTCCGATCTCGTGAGGATCTGAAATCAGGCATGTCGTGCCTGTCGGAATGGAAAGCCTTGAAAACTCTGTAACCGTAAGCATTGCGCTTTCGAAATGCATGTGTGCGTCAATGAATCCCGGTGTGATAAATTTGCCTTCCGCATCGATCCGTTCTGTTTCAGGCCCGATCAATTTGCTGCAGTCCCCGACCATCAGGATATACTCACCTGACATGGCAAGATCTGCCTTGTAGATCTCCCGTGTGATCACATTTACGATTTTTCCGTTTTGAATAACCTTGTCTGCAAATGTGTGATCGTCCATCAGGACATCAACGCAATGCTGCCTTTCTGATACAAGCTTCAAACTTTTTGCTGAATCCATACATTTCCTCCTTTCAAAAAATCATTTGCCGATCAAATGTGTTTCAAGGATCTGATCTGTTTTGAAATCTTCCAGGCCAAGTGAGCACGCAAAGCTTGAAATGACAGATTCCAGCTTGATCGGTCCGACGAGCTGTGAACCGGTTACATTGACTCCGCACCGTTCTGCTTCACGTTTGCAGTATTCAAAAAGACGGATGATCGGCAGATTCATGCAGTCGAACATATTCATGGAAACGACGACGCCTTTATGCTCCGGGAACTTGATTCCAACGGCACGGATCGATGAAAATCCGCCGCTCGGTCCTCTCATTGCCCGCGCGATTTTCTTCGCCACATCAAGATCTTCGGTATCCAGGAAAATATTATATGCCGTAAGTCCTGTTGCTTCGCAGCTCACGATCGTTCCGCCTGCTTTTTCACTGAGAAGTCCGTCAACGCTTAAATCCGGTTTCCGGTTGTTGTACTCATCCTGTCTTGCCGGATCATCTTTTGTTTCCTCAAGCAGCTTCTTCAGACCTTCGTACTGGCCTTTTCTGACATACGCATACGCTGCTCTGTCCGGGGTTCTGGAATTGATGCCGCAAAAGAATACGGGAATTTTCGTTCTTTCGAAATATTCTTTTCCGATTTCTTCCGCCAGTTCCTTCGTTTCCTCAAGTGTAATGTTCATCAGCGGGAAGATGGGAAGTGTATCCTGCGCTCCGATCCTGGGATGAGAACCTTTCTGGCTGCTCATGTCGATCAGCTTCGTGGTAGCTTCCCCAAGCCGGATCAGCGCTTCCTTGATCGGCTGCGGTTCCCCGATCATTGTAACGACCGTTCTGTTGAAATCAGCTTCCGGCTCGACACTTACGAGCTGAACACCTTCTACAGACTCGACCGCTTCTTTTGCACTGCGAAGGACTTCTTCACTCTGTCCGTCGCTGAAGTTAGGTACTGCAAGAACATACTGTTTTCCTGACATTTTCATACCTCCGAAATAGTTTTAGTATGTAAATCTCGCCGACAGGCTTGTTGTACCGGCCGTATAGAGAGATTCCAGTTTTGTTTCCAGCGCTTTCAACTCGTCACCGAGTTCTTTTTTCGTATCTTCATCCTTGATGCCGGGAAGATTGATCCCGACATTCATAAATGCGCCAAGTGCCGCTGTCCTTGCACATTCGATCGAAACACCGCAGTCGCTTAAGACACTGTCTTTTGCATTTGCCGCCAGGATTCCGAGTTTTTCGCAGAGCGCCACGGAATTCTTGGCCGTTTCAAGCGGAATGCGCGTCGCGTGTACGTTTGCCGCGCGTAAAGCTGTTTTCCGTATCTCTTTCTGCTCGTCTGTGTCTTTCGGCATATGAAGCGCAGCCATGACTTCGTTGAAAGCATCTGTATCTTCTTCAGCCAGATCAGCCAGGACCGCTTTTGTTTTGGCACAGAAATCACGGATCTCTGTAAGCAGCTCTCTCTTTTCAGGCTCAAGATCTTTTGTCTTTTCCATCGTAAGCTCACTTGCCATAATTCCAAGACTTGCTGCCAGTACACCGTTTAATGCCGCTACGGTCCCGCCTCCCGGAGCCGGTGACGATGACGCAAGTTCATCGGCAAAGCCTTTGACGCTTAGATCAAGTAAAACCATACAATACACCCTCCTTTGTTATGCAATTTTACAAAAATAATTCAATCGCTGAGTTTTATTTTAGTCAATTTTCAATTTATGTAAACCCTTTCGGGTTCCTTGGCATTTTGTATTTGCAAATCGCTATTCAAATTTGAATAATCTTATTAATGAGCACTTTTCTGCGCTTTTCGTTAATAAGTTAAACTTTATTCAATCTTTTCTATTCAGATTTGAATAGATGTATTGTTTTGATTTTAGTACAAAAAAATGAGCAAATCGTGCAAGATTGCCTCTTTGCAACGATCTACTCATTTTAGACTAGATTTTATAAGTATATTTTTTTCTTCTATTCATTTTTGTATATTTTGTCGTCTTTGCTGTTCATTCCCTGGTATTTCTTAAGCTTCCTCGCCGCCGATGCCTGACTTATTCCAAGGTACTTCGCCAGCTTCACCGTCGTTTTGCACTGCTCGTATGCCTGCAGGATCAGACGTCCCTCGTAGTATTCCATATATTCGTTCAGGTCGATCTGCGGTACGAATCGTGCCGTTGAATACGGGGAAATATTACTTGGCAAATCATACTCCTCAATTACTTCCTTGTCAAGTGTCAGCACCAGCTTCTGGATCTGTGACTTCAGTTCCGTGATATTGCCCGGCCAGGAATACTTCTTCATCTGCTCGACAGCCCCCTCCGTGATCCGGACATTCCGGTGGTAAAGCTTATTGCAGCTGCCGACCGCTTCGAAAATCATGGAGGCGATGTCTTCCCGCCTTTCCCGTAAACTCGGCATTTCGATCGAAGCCGTCGACAGACGGTAGTAGAGCCCTTCTTTCAAAAGTTTCTCAAGCTCTGCCGGCTGCCGCGTGGACGTCGCTATGATCCGGACATCGACACGCTTGGCGTCATTGCCGTGTCTTTTATAATAATAACGGTATTTGAGAAGCGACAGAAGGCTTTTCTGTGTCTCGCTCGACATAGTCTCGATATCTTCGAGAAGCAGCGTGCCGCCGTCGAGAATTTCGCACAGTCCGAGCTTCTCGACCTCCTCGCCTGACGTTGGATTGACGTTGACGTACCCGAACAATTCGTCTTCAAGAATCTGGCCCGAATAAACGCTGCAGCTGATATGGCCGAACGGACCTTCCCTGCGTTCGGAGCGCGCGTGGATATACCGTGCCATTCTCGATTTTCCCGTTCCCTCTTCTCCTGTTATCAGGACTTGTGTCTCGCTGTCCGCGATCCGGTCGATCTGCTTCATCATCCGCTGCATCCGCGGGCTGTTCACCGTCAGATGGACGCCGGATTCAAGTTTTCCTAGAAGCCCATAATTGATCGTACTCTTGATGATTTCCTTCTGAAGCTTGTCATAATGCCGTTTAAGCGCTGCAACGTCTTCGCTGTCCCAGGAGGTATAGCTGATGACACATTCGATCTTGTCTGTTTCCCTGTCGATGATCGGTGTGGCGGTAACGAGAAGCTCCTGCTTGTTCTGCCCCTGCTGCGTCATCGTAACTTTCTTCCGTTCCTTGATGGCAATGCTCGTAATGGACGGACTGAAAATTCCCTCTTCCTGCAGCTTTTCGACCGGTTCGCCCACGTATTTCTCGGGTCGGATGTTGTAGATCGTTTCACAGCTCTTCCCCATATACATCACGATCCCGTCGCCGCTCGTTATGCAGACGCCCGAATGAAGATCATCCAGTATTTCTTCCAGCTTGACCAGCAGTTTCTTTTCCATATGCGTCTGTCCCTCTCAAATTTTACGAAAACTTTCATTTACCATTAAAAACTACAATTTATTTCATATCATACAAGTCAAAAAATGTCAATCATGAATAATATACGTGAACTTTCAAGACTTTTTCTATTCAATTTTGCATAGAATAAGGGGAAGATCCCTCGACCTTCCCCTTTCGGTATACCAAATGCTTATTCTTCACTCATATGAAATTTCCGCTTTGCCGAACGCATCAGATGCTTCAGCAGAACGAGTGTTGTTACAGAGCCAACACCGCGCGGCACCGGAGTAATGATGCCTGCCACCTCGCTGACTTCGTCAAAAGCTACGTCTCCGCAGAGCTTTCCTTCTTCATTGACGTTGATCGCAACATCAATGACTGCAGCGCCGTCCGTGACGTGCTCCTTTCGGATCAGTCCGGCATGGCCTGCCGCTGCTATCAGTACTTCCGCGTTGCGGCATGTTCCCACGAAATCAACCGTCTTCGTATGGCACATTGTAACCGTCGCGTTCTTTGCAAGCAGCATCATGCTGAGCGGTTTCCCTACTACAAGGCTTCTGCCTACTACCGTTACCCGCTTGCCTTTCAGCTCCACACCCGCAAAATCAAGCGTCCGCATGACAGCCTCGGCTGTGCACGGCGCGTACGCGTCCTTCTCGTTCATAAATACTTTGGCAAGATTCAGCGGACTCATACAGTCTACGTCCTTGTTGACATCGATCATAAGGCCGACAGCCTTCTCATCGATCTGCTTCGGCAGCGGACGGAAAACGAGAATTCCGTCTACATCCGTATCCTGATTGATCTTCTGAAATTCACTTTGAAACTCTTCATTGCTGATATCCGGTGCAAACGTATGTACCGTACAGCGAAGACCCAGCTTGTCTGTCTTGCCGAGCACGCCCTTCTCGTACGCGATGTCATCTTCACGGGCACCGACACGGACGATCGCCAGATGCGGAACGTATCCGTTCAGGTCCTTTAAGTCGCCGCCGATCTCCTCGCGAAGCTTCGCGGCAACATCTGCTCCCATAATAACCGTACTCATATCAGGCTCCTCCTTTGATCTGGTTCAGGACGGAACCATAAACCGCTTCTTCGATCTTGCTGCTTCTGGCAATGATATCGTCGGCTTTCTTGTTCATTGCTTCGGCACGGTCACGATTCTTCATCATCTTCGTATTGATGAAAACATTCAGGGAAGCACCTTCCACTGCTGATCTTGCAAAAAGCACTCCGACACCGACATCGCTCATTGCGATCTTGCTGCCTTTTCTGCTGAGTTCCTCGAGGATATCCATGACGGCAAGCGCTTTTTCCATGATCTCCATGGGAACGACACTTGCGTTGTACAGAGCCTCTTCCATGATCTTGTCACGTTCTGCCTTCTCTTCATCCGTCGTGCGCGGAAGTCCGTATGCACGCGAAAGCGGCTCGAACGCTTCCGCATCCTTGTCCATCAGCGCGGTAAGTTCGTCAAGAAGGACCTGGCCGCGCGCAAGAAGTTTCTTGATATCTTCTTCGACATCCGCGTATTTCTTGCGTCCGATTGTCAGGTTGCTGACCATCATGCCAAGCGCGACGCTCATGGCGCCGACTGCCGCTGAAGCGCCGCCGCCCCCCGGCACAGGTTCGCCGGAGGAAAGCACCGCCAGAAAGTCATGCACGCTGTAATCGGACATACTTGATCTCTCGCTCATGACAAACCCCTTCCTAGAATAATCCTGTGATTACGCCATTTTCATCCACATCGATGTTCTCAGCGGACGGAACTTTCGGCAGGCCGGGCATTGTCATGATATCGCCTGTGTAAACGACCAGGAATCCGGCACCGATCGATGCTGTAAGATTCTCAACATTGATCTTGAAGCCCTGCGGACGGCCAAGTTTCTTGGGATCGTCTGTAAGGGAGTACTGTGTCTTTGCAACGCAGATCGGAAGGTTGCCGAATCCAAGCTCTTCAAACTGTTTCATTTTCTTCTTTGCTTTTGCGGAATATACAACTCCGTCAGCACCGTATACTCTCTTTGCGACAGTGTCGATCTTATCTTTGATCGGCATGTCAAGATCATACGTAAATGTCATCCTGGAAGGTGCTTCTGCAAGACGCATTACTTCTTTTGCAAGCTCGATTCCGCCTGCTCCGCCTTTCGCCCAGACTTCCGACAAAGCGACATTCGCACCGAGTTCTTTGCATTTACTGCGGATGTATTCCAGTTCTTCTTCCGTATCGGTCGGGAAACGGTTGATCGCTACTACAACAGGAAGTCCGTAAACGGTCGTAATATTCTCAAGGTGCTTCAGCAGGTTCGGAATACCCTTCTCAAGAGCTTCCATATTCGGATTATTCAATTCTGCCTTCGGAACGCCGCCGTTGTACTTCAGGGCACGTACCGTTGCAACAAGTACAGCTGCGCTCGGACGGATGCCTGTCGCGCGGCATTTGATATCGACAAATTTCTCGGCGCCAAGGTCAGCACCGAAACCTGCTTCCGTAACCAGGTACTCGCCAAGCTTCATACCAAGCTTTGTTGCCATTACACTGTTGCATCCGTGCGCGATATTGGCAAACGGACCGCCGTGTACAAATACAGGATTGCCTTCCAGTGTCTGAACAAGGTTCGGCTTGATCGCATCCTTCAGAAGTGCTGCTGCAGCGCCCTGAGCCTTGATATCGCCGACGGTAACCGGGCTGCCGTCAAATGTATAAGCGATGACAATGCGGGCAAGACGTTCCTTCAGATCTGTGATCGAACTTGAAAGGCAGAAAACAGCCATGATTTCCGATGCAACTGTGATATTGAAGCCGTCTTCCCTCGGAACGCCGTTGCCTTTCGGGCCAAGTCCGTCAACGATGGAACGGAGCTGACGATCGTTCATATCAACGGCACGTTTCCATTCGATACGGTTTACATCGATTCCAAGTGCGTTGCCGTGATGGATGTGATTGTCCATCATGGCAGCGATCAGATTGTTTGCAGCTCCGATCGCATGAAGGTCACCTGTAAAATGCAGGTTGATGTCTGCCATCGGGATAACCTGTGCGTATCCGCCGCCGGCAGCTCCGCCTTTTACTCCGAATACAGGACCGAGAGACGGCTCACGAAGTGCTGTAAAAGTTCTGTGGCCAAGGCTGTTAAGTGCATCCGCAAGACCGATCGTTGTCGTTGTTTTGCCTTCTCCTGCCGGAGTAGGATTGATTGCTGTTACAAGAATGACTTTCGCGTCCGGACGGTCACCGACCTTCTCATAGCAGAGCTTTGTGTCAATTTTTGCTTTATACTTTCCGTAATGTTCAAGACAGTCTTCCGGAATACCTGCTTTTGCTGCAATTTCACTGATTGGTTTCATTGTAGTGCGTTCTACCTCAGACGCAATGTCCAGGTCACTTCTGATTTCCATATTCTTAGCCTCCTGTTATTGTAATTCTGTTGTTTTATCATATCAAAACGACCGCCCCGCCGGTTCGTTTATCCATGTCGTACGAAAATCTATCTGCGTTTCGGCATTGCATGGATCGAGCCGCCTTCCGCGTCTTCGATCGCCTCACCGATCGCTTCGCTGAAAGTCGGATGCGGCCAGATCGCCGACGCCAACTGTTCAAGCGTCAGATGATTTACGACCGCTTCCGTAAGTCCGCCCAGCATATCCGTTGCCCGCTCGCACATCAGCTGCGCACCGAGCAGTTCCCGCGTTTCCGCGTGGAACAAAAGTTTGATAAAGCCGCGTTCTCCGCGCGCGATGACCGTCTTTCCGTTGGCGGACATAATTGCTTTTCCCGCAATAACCGGTATTTCCTTGCTCTTGGCGTCATCCGCCGTCATGCCTACGGAAGCAATTTCCGGATTTGTATAAATACAGGACGGAACGTAATCCAGATTCTTCGGTGCCTTTTCGCCGAACATCGAGCAGACCGCGTTGATGCCTTCCGCCGACGCTGCGTGAGCAAGCTGGATACCGCCCTTTACAATATCTCCTACCGCATAAATACTGTCAATACGTGTTTTGTAATTTTCATCTGTCGGGATCAGCCCTCTTTCGATTCCGAGATCGATCGTATCTGCAAGCAGGCCGGCAGTATTCGCACGTCTGCCGATCGAAACAAGGACACGCTCAGCCGAAACCTGCTGCTCCTGCTCTTTCGCTGTAAAATGAACGGCAAGATTCTCTCCGTCCTTTTCCACACGTTCAACCCTTGCGCCTGTATTGACCTTGATCCCGCGTTTCTTGAGGATCATGTTCATATTCTGTGAAATTTCCTTATCCATGGTCGGAAGAATGCGGTCCATCATCTCGACGATCGTAACGTCGCACCCTAAAGCATGGTAAACCGAAGCAAATTCAATACCGATCACACCGCCGCCGATGATAACAAGACTGCTGCAGGGAACTCCGCTTCCCTCCAGCATATCGTCACTCGTCACGACGCCTGGCAGATCAAGTCCGGGAATAGGCGGAAGTGCCGGTCTCGAACCGGTCGCGATCAGAATATAGTCTGCTTCGTATTTCACTCCGTCTGCGGATACGGTATGCGGGTCCTCTACGAATCCGGTACCTCTCACAAAATCGATTTTATTTCCCTTGAACAGGCTCTCTACGCCTGACCGCATCTGCATGACGACATCTGCCTTGCGCTCATGCATTTTAGCAAAATCAAACGTTACATTCTCTGCGTGGAGTCCGATTTCTTCACACGTCTTCATTTCTTCCAGAATTTCTGCCGTATGAACGAGTGCTTTTGTAGGAATGCAGCCACGATTGAGGCATGTGCCGCCGGCATCTCTGTTTTCGATAACACATACACGTTTGCCAAGGTGAGCCGCCTGGATCGCTGCGACATATCCGCCCGGGCCGGCGCCGATTACGATTATATCATACTTTTCCATTGTTTTGCTCCTTACTCTGTATTTACATGCTTTCCCGGATGAGACGGATCGTATCCCTCACCATCTGTCCGCGCAGTTCTGTGTCTGCCGCAATATGCTCCAGCCTTGCACACATGCTGGCTGTACCGAACGAAACACCTGTCAGGCTGTTCCCGATAAGCGGTACGAATTCCGCATCCATTGCGTCTGAATAAACCCTGCATTCATTTACAATGCCGTTCCGCACTTCATATTGCAGCGTAATGGTACCCCACGGATACCGTTCTTCCATTGCGCACGTAAATGGGATCGGCTGCCCCAGTCTCCAGGAATCCGATGCAAATTTCCGGGTCAGCTCTTCGATCTCTTCCCTGCTGAAAGTGCTTTCGTCTAAACGGGAAGGCTTTTGCCCGTACACCCTTCCGAAAGCCTCGATCAGTGCATTCTTCATTGAATCTATCGTTATTCCCGGATTGCAGTCTGTCAGATTTATCACTCTCGACCGTACGGAATTTACGCCCTTGGACTGCATCTTTTTCAAAGATACGTTCAGATACCGCGGCAGATATTCCATATCTACGTTTACCATGATCGTGCCGTGATGGTAACAGTGATCTCCATTCTCATAAAACGCATTTCCGGAAAATTTTCTTCCGTCTACTGTTATATCATTTCTTCCTGTCTGGATCGCTTCCACTCCGAAGGAACGGACTGCTTCGATTATGACTTTGAGCTGCCGGTCCACGTCATAATCTTCCTTCCGGATCAGAAATGTAAAGTTCAGATTTCCGAGATCATGATATACGGCACCGCCTCCGGAGAGTCGTCTGGCCAGAAATCCCTCTTCTTCCTGAAGTTTCGAAACTTTGCATTCCTGCCAGCAATTCTGGTTTCTGCCGATCACGACCGTATGGCGGTTCTGCCAGAGATAAAGAATGCATTCTCCGTCTTTTACCGTGTTCAGCAGATATTCTTCCATTGCCAGATTTCTGTATGGATTTGTTTGTTCTGCTAGATAATATGCTGTTTGTCTTATCATTTCCCACCATGCTGTAAATCAGGCATGCTCCTGCGCCGGCCGCATATACTGCCCCCCGGCCGCAAGACCGCCGCAGGATTCACGCCTGATATTACATCTTGTTATTGTATAATACTGTTCTGTATACTATTTGTCTGTATCAAATTCATATTTCAATACAGGATTACGTGCCGCTCCTACTTCATCGAGACGCCTTACCGGTGTTCCGTGCGGAGCATCATGAAGCGATGCCGGGTCGGACAATGCCTTTGCGTGGATCTCTTTCAGAATGCTGACAACGTCATCCAGTGTATCCTTGGACTCTGTTTCCGTAGGTTCCCACATCATCGCTTCCTCGACAATAAGCGGGAAGTAAATGGTAGGCGGATGCACACCGTAATCCAGAAGTGCCTTGGCAATATCGAGAGCCGTTACGCCCTTTTCCTTCTTAAGATCTTCGATACTCATTACGAATTCGTGCATGCAGATGTCATTGAACGGAATACTGTATGTATCCTGCAGCGCGGCGCGCATGTAGTTTGCATTCAGCACCGCATTCGTCGCTGCTTCCGGGATTCCTTCTCTGCCGAGTACCATGACATAAGCAAGAGCACGGATAATGACGCCGAAATTCCCGTAAAACTCTTTTACCGAACCGATGGAATTCTCAGCATTGCTGAAGCTGTAGCCGTTTCCGTCTTTAACTGCCCGATAAAGCGGCAGAAACTGCTCGAGTTCTTTCTTGCAGCCGACTGCTCCTGCTCCCGGACCGCCGCCGCCGTGAGGCGTCGAAAATGTTTTATGCAGATTGATATGGATAACGTCGAAGCCCATATCGCCCGGACGAACAACTCCCATGATCGAATTCAGGTTCGCGCCGTCGTAATAATTCAGGCCGCCTGCTTCGTGGATGATCTTCGTGATTTCCAGGATATTCTTGTCAAAAATACCGACTGTATTGGGATTTGTAAGCATCAGGCCTGCCGTGTCTTCACCGACTGCAGCGCGCAGTGCGTCAAGATCCATGCATCCGTCGGAATTCGACGGGATATTGATGACTTTAAAGCCTGCCATCGTACTGGACGCCGGATTTGTGCCGTGTGCAGTATCCGGAATGATGATTGTATTTCTCTTCGTATCACCGCGGTGCGTATGATATGCCTTGATTAAAAGAAGGCCTGTAAACTCGCCGTGAGCTCCGGCTGCCGGCTGGAATGTCATTCCTGTCATTCCTGTGATTTCATCGAGATAGCTTTCCAGCGTAGAAATCACTTCCAGGCATCCCTGGACCGTATGTACCGGCTGCAGCGGATGGATTCCCGTAAAGCCGGGAAGTGCAGCCATTTCATCATTCAGCTTCGGATTGTACTTCATTGTACAGGAGCCGAGCGGATAAAAACCATCATTTACACCGTGTGAGCGTTTTTCAAGCTGTGTGTAATGCCTTGAAATATCAACTTCTGCCATCTGCGGGAAGCGGGCCTCCTGCTTTCTTGCAAGTCCTTCCGGCACCTTACATACAGGCACGTCGCATGCAGGCATCACCGAGCAGCCGCGGCCTTCACGGCTCTTTTCGTAACTTAATTGCATGATGACACCTCCTTCAGTGCGTTTACAAGAGCGTCGATCTGATCTTTCGAGTTCATCTCGGTTACGCACCAGAGAATTCCGCCCTCGACCGGATAACCGCCCAGAATATCCTTCTCTTCCAGTTTTGCAAGAAGTTTATCAGCATCACAAGGTGTCTTTGTAACAAATTCATGAAAAAATTCACCCTTGTAGACAATATCAAAGCCCGGGATACTGCTGATCTGTGCCGCAGCGTAATGTGCCTTCGAATAGCACAGGGAAGCAACCTCATCCATGCCCTTCGTACCCATCGTCGTCAGATAAACAGCTGCCGTCATGGCACAAAGTGCCTGATTGGAGCAAATATTTGAAGATGCTTTCTCACGGCGGATATGCTGCTCTCTTGCCTGAAGTGTCAGAACATATGCACGTTTGCCGTCAACATCCTTCGTTTCACCGACAATACGTCCCGGCAGCCTGCGCATCATATCTTTCGTCGCAGCCATAAAGCCGAGGTACGGGCCGCCGAACGACAGCGGCATGCCGAGAGGCTGTCCCTCTCCGACTGCCACATCCGCGCCGCACTCGCGTGCCGACTTCAGTGAAACAGCAGCGATCGGATTGATGCCCATGATAAATTTAAGACCGGCGCCGTGTGCTTTTTCCGCGGCTGCTGTACAATCTTCGATCTGCCCGAAATAATTCGGCTGCTGCATATAAATGCAGGCCGTCGTATCATCGATCAGAGAAGCTGCCGCATCGAGATCCGTCACACCGTCTTTGGAAGGGATCATAACAATTTCCGTTCCGCTGCCGAAGCAGTATGTCTTGATCGTCTGAATGAACATTGGATTTGCAGCCGAAGAAACGAGTGCTTTCCTGCGTTTCCGGTCGATGCACATCGTGATGGCTTCCGCAGCACCGGAAGCTCCGTCATAGACAGACGCGTTTGCAACATCCATCCCGGTCAGTTCACAGACCATCGTCTGATATTCAAAAATATTCTGCAGAACACCCTGGCTGATCTCAGCCTGATACGGTGTATATGCCGTAAGGAATGTCTCTTTGCCGGTTACTTCCTTCACGATGGAAGGAATATAGTGATTGTATGCACCTGCACCGCGGAAAATCGAACCGAATACCTTGTTCCTGGCAGCCATGGCACGAATCTTTTCACTTACTGTAAGCTCTGCCATTCCTTCCGGAATGTTCAGATGACTCAGTTTCATCTGAGAAGGTACGGCACCGTAAAGATCGTCGGTCGATTTGATGCCGATGGTCCGTAGCATTTCGTCCCGCTCTTCCAGAGTTGAAGGGATATAGCTGCCCATAGATTATGCCTCCTCGCAGATTTTCTTATATGCCGCACTGTCAAAAAGCTCTGTCTTTGCGGTAACATCTTTCACTTCAATAAACCATGAGCCGTACGGATCTGAATTGATCTTCTCAGGACTGTCCGAAATGTCGCTGTTGACTGCGGAAACGGTTCCCGACACAGGACTGAAAACATCTGATACAGCCTTCACACTTTCAACATCCGCAAACGCTTCCTCAACGGTAACGGAATCGCCGACTTCCGGCAGATTTACGAATACAAGATCGCCGAGCTCATTCTGTGCAAAATCCGAAAGGCCGATCCGTACTGTCGTTGCATCGATTTCTTCTACCCATTCGTGTGACTTTGTGTACTTCAGATTATCTAAGATATTCATGGTAACATCCTCCTGTTAAATGATTTTTGACTGCGTGTTTCTGTTCATTCTATCTTTGCGGCCTGCATTCGCTCTGCAGGAACCGCTTATAAACAATACCTTCTGCAGCTTTATCATGATATTCCAGGCATATCGCATCTGCCGTTTAAGGAATATTATGCTTTCTTGTAAAAAGGAAGTGCGACTACTTCAGCAGCTACCCTTCTGCCGCGCACGTCAACTTCAACCTTCGTCCCGACTTCTGTATAATCGATCGCCAGAAGTGCCATACCGACAGCATATCCAAGATACGGTGCAAACGTTCCGCTTGTCGTATGACCAATTTCCTTGTCTCCGACATAAATTTTCTCGTTTTCACGGATAATGCCTTTGCCTGTGACCTTCAGTCCGACACGGAAACGTGTGAAATCTCCCTTTGCCTCGATAGCTTTCTTGCCGATGAAATCATCTTTCTTCATCTTGACTGCAAATTTCAGCCCTGTCTCAAGAGGATCGACTGTTTCGTCCATTTCATGTCCGTAAAGAGGCATGGCCGCTTCCATGCGAAGCGTATCTCTTGCGCCAAGACCGCAGGGGATCAGTCCGTCTTCCTTCCCTGCGTCAAGGAGTGCGTTCCATACCGATGCAGCGTCTGCATTTGCAAGATAAATTTCGTATCCGCTCTCACCTGTATAACCTGTCTGAGAGACGAGGCATTTCTTGCCAGCCACTTCCATTTCCGGTGTGAAGCTGTAATACTTTGCCGGAAGATCAGATTCTTTGCAGATCCTGCAGATGATCTGATGTGCAAGAGGTCCCTGAAGCGCAATCTGAGAAATTGTGTCTGAAATATCGGTAAACTTTACGCTGCCCTGAAGATGCTCCTGGATCCATTTGACATCTTTCTCACGGTTTGCGGCATTTACAACAACATAATACTTCTGATCATTGAATTTGTAGACGAGCAGATCATCGACTACGCCGCCGTTGTCATAACACATCGGGCTGTAACGAACCTGACCGTCATACATGTTCGTAAAGTCATTCGTCATGATATGGTTCAGATTCTTCAGGGCATCTTCGCCTTCGAAAAGGACTTCTCCCATATGGGAAACATCGAACATGCCTGCTTTTGTTCTTACTGCCATGTGTTCTTTGATGACGCCTGTTTCATACTGTACCGGCAGTGAATACCCCGCAAACGGTACAATTTTGCCGCCGCAGGCTACGTGGCAATCGTAAAGCGCTGTTTTCTTCTCCATTATAAATCTCCTTTCTGTTATTAAGAGGGTCTTCCAAATCGAGGGCATAAAAATAGACGGATGCGCTGTGTCTGCCTGCGCCTCCGTCTCATCAACCTGAAAGATTCTCCCAGAAGGGATTGCTTCTTCGGCACTACTTTCGTAGTATTTTCAGAGTATCGTCCGAATCCGGTCCCTTTTGCCTGAGAGTTTTTGCACTCACTTTCCCCTTCGGCGCCGCTATTGAAAGCGATCTCTCCCGAATTCATCTACCGATTTCTATTCAGTTTTGAGCTTATGCCGAACGATTGAAAACCTTCACCCATATTTACTATACTTTCTGCAAAATCAAATGTCAATGAAAACATTTATAAATATTGCACATAAATTTTGCATGACATTTGTCATAATATACAATATTAGGCTTTGTTAATTTTTTATTTTTATCGGATATTGCTATATCGGGCTGCGGCTGTTTCTGTGTCGTCCGTCAATATGCCAGTCACGGCTTCATGGCCAGCAGACCATGCTCCGCCCTTGCCGCCAGCAAAAGTACACTTCCACCGACACATCTTGCCTTGTCGGAAATCGTAAAACAGTTGCTCAGTTCACCAAGACGAGGATCAATATCGGCAACTTTCAGTCCTTTCCTGACGCAGTATCCATCCTGGATAATTCCGCGCAGAATTCCGTCAAGTGACGCATAGACCGGGACGTCCGTGCCGTCCTCTGTCCCGACAAAAGCAATCGGCTCGCCTTTCTGTACAATATCGGCGATCTTATGAACTCCGCGCCACACGCCTGCAGCAGGCGAATGCATGACACGCTCACGGCCGTATCCGCCGACGATTCCCGGAATCCCGGTATCCGCTATGGCCGGTCCCTTGTCGATAATACGGCCCAGTGTATGTCCCCTCTTCGTCTCGATCACATAATCAACATCATCACCGGCCGAAAAACCCGGTCCAAGCGCTACGGTAATCCGGCCCATATCCCTCGTCGTTCCCGTATTTCGCTTAGCCAGGATACCGTCGACCAGCATCCATGGTCTGTACGATTTCAGCGAATTGCATTCCGGGTCGATCAGCAGTGACGGCTCTCCCGTCAGAGAGCGGTCCCATGCCTCTTTAAAATCAGCACAAAGGACACAGTTCATGCCTTCGACCTGCGTCTTTCCTTCGTAAACTGCCTGGCAGAAAGAAACGTTCCGCCGTATAGCGGACGGACGGAACGTTTCCAGAATAATCACATGATAGCCTGCCCTGCACAGTTCATAAATACTGCCTGTTGCAACATCGCCGCCCCCGCGGACGATTATTGGATCCATACTGCACCTGCTTCCTGTTATAATAATCTCCTACAGTCTGGAAGGTGTCAGTAAATACCTGTAATCTTTGCATACAGCCTTCATCAGCTCGCGAAGCTCAGGAGATACTTCGGAGCTGCAGTCATCCAGCCTGCATAGTATTTCTTTTCCGTCCAGTTTTACCTTGCATTCTGCTTTATCAGGATTCAGGACCATAAAACCGCTGTTGCTGCTTGAAAACATATCAGCTTCCGTCGCAAACAATGTAAATTTATCTTTGTACGGAGCCGAAGCATACGGACAAAACGCCTTGCAGTTGCCGCACTCGTTGCACAAAAAGTCTGCATGAACGATCTGCTGAGACTTCATTCCCGGTACAGTGACCGAAATATTAGCACGGTTCGGACATACATCCACACAGTTCTCACATACCGTATTGCACTTGAGACAGCGCTCACGTTCTGACGCCGCACTCTTCTGATCAGCCAGAATGCCTTTCTTCTTATAACATGATTTTACATCATCTGACGGTACTGCGTCAACACAAAGCCGTTTATTGAGAATCGCTTCCGCAGCTTTCCTTGCGTCACGAATCCCCTCAACAGCCGTTGCCGGCCCGCCAAGGCCGTCTCCGGCAACGTATACGCCGGCTGCACTGCTTTCCAGTGTATCTTTGTCAACGACAGCATATCCGCGGCTGTCAACGTCAATATGGCTGTTTCTGTAAAAATCTGTCGGAACCTTCTCGCCGACCGCAACGATAACGGTATCTGCCGGAACAAAAACGGATTCTTCCGTCTCTCTGACTTTCCTGCGTCCCGAATCATCACGCTCATCGGTTAGTTCCATTCTGTGACATTCAAGCGATCCGCCGGAAAGACGAACCGGTGCAAGCAGTTCACAGAATGCAACGCCGTCCGATATGGCAAGCTGAAGTTCTTCCTCGTCAGCCGGCATATACCGCTTCGTACGCCGGTAAACAAGTGAAACGTTCTCTGTTCCATGATTGCGCTTCGCTGCACGAGCCGTATCCATGGCAGTATTGCCGCCGCCGATCACAACTGCGTTCCTGCCAAGATCCACCTTGCCGCCGGTAGTTTTAAAAGCGTGAAGGAATTCAAGCGCATTCATGGCCGTGCCTTCCTTCAGTGCAAGAGAGCCTGGCGCCGACGCGCCAAGTGCGAGAATAACAGCATCATAACCCTGCTTCTTCAATTCTTCGGACGATGTGATTTCTGTATTAACGTGGATATCAGCACCCATGCGCCGGATCATTTCAATATCTTTCTCGATCGCATCCGCCTGAATTCGAAAATCCGGAATTACGTCACGCGGGATACCGCCAAGTGTACCGCTCTTTTCAAAGATCGATACCTCTGCGCCTGCGCGAAGCAGAAAATGAGCGGCAGAAATTCCGGTCGGCCCGCCGCCGACTATGGCAGCTTTTATGCCGCATTTCACATCAGAAGGTTTAAATTCCTGGATAATATCTGCATACCCATGCTCTGCTGCCAGAAGCTTTGTACCGCGAATGTCGACTGCCTCGTCATAAAAATTGCGCGTACATTTCGTCATGCAGTTGTGAGCACAGATCGTTCCGGTCAGGAACGGAAGCGGATTCTTATCCAGAATCACGCGAAGAGCCTTGTCGTATTCACCCTTGCCGGCAAGATCGATATAATTCGTGATATCCTGATGGATCGGACATCCTTCCTCACACGGAGCCATAAAGCAGTCGATAAAAGGTACGTCGGTCTTCGTCTTACGCGTCGGAAGCTCCTTGGCGCATTTCATATTGCGCCTGTCGCTTCTCGCTTCTTCCGCCAGGCGGGTCACGGCATCCACATTGATACCGTGAAATTCCCTATATAAACCCTTCTCCAAAAGTTCAGCTATCTGTGTGCATCGCTGATAGCCGCCCGGCTTCAAAAGAGTTGTCGCCATCGTAACAGGCCAGATGCCTGCTTCAATAATACCGCCGATGTTGAAATAATCGGCTCCTCCGGAATATGCGATCCGAAGCTTCCCGTCAAATTCCCGTGAAAGTCTGGCTGCAAGTTCGATCGTCAAAGCATATAATGCCCTGCCTGACATATACATCTCTTCGCTGGGCAGCTCATGATTCTTAACATCCACAGGGAATGTATTGGAAAGCTTAACGCCAAACTGCAGGCCAAGGCTGTCGGAAAGACTCATCAGGCGTTTCAGCATCGGTACCGCATCGCTGTACTGAAGATCGCCTTTAAAGTGCACATCGCCGAACTCAACATAATCATAGCCCATATCGTCCATTGTCTTCCGTGCAAACTCATATCCCAGCAGAGTCGGATTGCATTTGACAAATGTATTCAGGTGCTTCTCCTGAAGCAGATAATCCGCAATGCTCTCGATTTCTTTCGGAGGGCATCCGTGCAGCGTGGATATTGTTACGGAATTGCAGATATCGGACGGAATTGCCAGAATATCTTCTTCTGTCACATTCCGGAAACGATCCTTCATTGCAAGCGCACAGGAAATTGCTCTCTGGAACGAATATGTTCCTTTTGCTTCCATCATGCCGTTGATAAAGGCATCGATCTTCGGAGACTGGATTCCCTTCAGGTCATAGCCGACACTGATATTGAACTGGAATCCATCCCACGCGCCCAGTCCGTATTCCTTTGAAATAATATGCAGGATAACCCACGCTTTGATATACTCGTCCATAGCTTCCGGAATATATAATTCCGTTGACCATTCGCAGTTATATCCTTCATCCTCTGCCCGAATGCACGGTCTCGCAATGCATGCTGCCAAATCCGCGCCGTCCATGATCTGCACCGTCTTAAGTTCAAAAAACCGGCAGCCGGCAAAATAAGCCGCAACAATATTCTGTGCCAGCTGGCTGTGCGGGCCGGCAGCAGGTCCGATCGGCGTTTCAAGGTTCCTGCCGAAAATCTGCTGGCCGTTCGACGGAAGAGCTTTGTAAGGACGATGGATCCCAAAAACGGTACCGTGAGATGCGTTCTCAGCAAGAATCCAATCCATCAGCTGTTCAAAGGACATACTTGTCATTTCTGCGCTCATCTTTCCACCCTCCTATCGGCTGTTGATTGCTGTCCAAAGTTCTTTGGCGGACTGTCGGCAGTCTGCCATGACCTTGGCTTCGTCGGCTTGTGTCAGTTCACGGTCCTTCATCAGTACCCTGCCGTTGCAGACAGTTGTCACAACATCATGACCGCTGACGCCGAACAGCAAATGTCCGTTAATATTATCCGCGTTCATCGGGGTGAGCGGATCATAGTCAACGATAATAACATCTGCCGCGGCACCTTCGGAAAGAACTCCCAGCGTCCTGCGGAAATAACGGTTCGCGATCTTCGGGTTATTCTCAAAGAGCATCTGTGCCGTTTCGCCCCATGCAGCTGTCGCATCGCAAAGATTATGTTCGTGCAGCAGCTTCGCGACCTTGTAGGATTCCATCATGTCGTGCGTATATCCGTCCGTGCCAAGCCCCGTCAGGATACCTTTGTGAAGGATATGCATAGTCGGCGGGCAGCCGGCTGCATTGCCCATATTCGATTCGGGATTATGTACAACCATCGTATCGGTATCGCGAATCAGATCCATTTCATGGTCATTCACATATATGCAGTGTCCGAGAAGCGTCTTCTCTCCGAGAATTCCGAAATCATACAGACGGTCCACAACACGTTTCCCGTAATTCTTAAGGCAGAGCTCCAGGTCTTCGATTCCTTCTGCCACATGGATATGATATCCTACTCCGTCCGGCTTGCTGGCCGCACAAAGATCAAACGTCTCATCCGATATTGTAAACTGTGCATGCATTCCCATCATGCCGGCGACCATATCGCTGTCGTCAGCAAGCGCATGCTTGATAAAAGCGACATTCTCCTTCACGCCTGCGCGTGATTTCTCCATGCCGTCACGGTCTGAAACCTCATAGCAGAGGCAAGTTCTGACGCCGAGTTCCTTCGCTGCTTCTTCAATGGCAAAAAGGCTTCCTTCTATATGGCCGAAGCTTGCATGATGGTCGAAGACCGTCGTAACGCCGTTCTTGATGCAGTCGATATAAGTCGCCATGGCACTGAGCTTCGTCTGCTCCAGTGTCAGATTCCGGTCGATCGTCCACCACATGCCGTCAAGGATCTTAAGGAAACTTGTAGCTTCATATCCGTTTATGCTGATGCCTCTGGCAAATGCACTGTAAATATGTTCATGTGTATTGATAAAAGCCGGCATGATAAGGCCGCGGCGGGCATCGATAAATTCCGCTTCCGGATATTCTCTTCTGATCTCTTCCGTAGTACCCGTGCGAACGATCTCATGTCCGTCAATTGCAACAGCACCGTCCTCATAAAATGGGTCTGCTGTATTCCTGGTGACCAATCTGCCGTTTCCGATAACTAACATGATAATCTCCTCCTGTTTCTGAGTTTTAACCGTATCATTTACTGGTTCAAGTTTAACACTTGACATATGAAATAGCAACCATTTTATACAAAATAATTTAGATTTTATTAATTTTTTTTGTGTTTTTTACTACACAATGATTCTCCAAAATGACGAAAAAACGCTGCCGCGGCAATGATCATGCCGTCGGCAGCGCTGTAAATCTGAAATCATTTTCGTCAACTGTGTGGTACCGTATCCTGTGGGTTTGCGGGCCGTCTTCCGATTGTCTTTCTGGGCAGGAACTGACTGCCTTTGACGTGTATTTCCACATATCCGCCGGCAGCGGCCATAAACGTTATCGGATACTTGAGGCTCATCCCGGAAGCATCACGGGCGGTAACCGTATTTCTGGCAAGCAGCGTCATAAGGCTTGCACACGTACCGTTTACAAGGCGGCACGCCGGATGGCCGTTAAGGGAAAACGTATAAATTCCATTTCCTCCCTCTGACGCACGCTCCCGCACGATACAGATTGTACACGGAGATGCGAGTACATTCGGATCATTTGGATCAAGCCGAACACCATCCGCCATCGGCTGGCCTCCGAACGGAATATGCGCATACCCGTTTTCCTGATATGTCTGTCCGTTCTGCTGTCCGTTTTGCTGCATTCCGGCTCCGTTCTGATAAACCTGACCCGGATCGTTCTGACCGGCCTGATTCTGATTAAACGGATTCTGGTTATACGGATTCTGGCCATACGGATTCTGGTTATACGGATTCTGATTGTATGGATTCTGACCGCGCGGATCCTGGTTATATGGATTCTGGCCGCGCGGATCCTGGTTATATGGATTCTGGCCGCGCGGACCATGACTGTACGGATTCTGGTTATTCTGGCCCTGATGATACTGGTTCTGACCATACGGATTTTGATTGTACGGATCGTTCTGACCGGGATTCTGCCGGTAATAATCATTCCGGCCGGCCGCATCGCCGGTTTTGTCCTTTCTGGCAAGAAAGAACGATATCACACCCCCCACTGCGATACCACTGTAATCTGCCACTACTATGGCCAAAAAGTTCTGCTCGACCCAGCTTTCAACAACACTGATACTGCTGATCGGCATATGCTTCAGCAAAACGACGATCAGGACAAAGCAGAACGCAAACGCAAAGCAAAGTCCGATCGTGGCAGCTACAATGCCTGCTGCCTTCCGTCCCTTCGCTTTTACCGTTTTGGCGTTAAGCGCGCACAGAATAATAATAACTGCAATATCTAACAAATGGGATGACTCCTTTCTTCATGAGCCGTCTGTCGTTACTTGCGGTAAATAATATCCGATCTTCCCGGTCCGTTTGAAATCATCGTGATCGGATGTTCGATCTTCTTCTCAATGAATTCCACATATTTCCGGCAGTTCTCAGGCAGATCTTCATATTTCCGGATCCCGCGGATATCACATTTCCAGCCCGGCAGCTCTTCATAAACCGGCGCTGCCTTCTCAAGAAGTGACGTTACAGGGAAATCCGTCGTAACGGTTCCGTCAATATCATAACCGACACAGACAGGTATCTTGTCGAGGTAACCAAGTACATCAAGAACAGTAAATGCCACATCCGTAGTGCCCTGTATGCGGCAGCCGTACTTTGAAGCAACGCAGTCGAACCATCCCATTCTTCTGGGACGTCCCGTTGTCGCGCCGAACTCTCCGCCGTCGCCTCCGCGTCTGCGCAGTTCGTCCGCTTCCTCATCAAAAATCTCGCTGACAAAAGCTCCGGCCCCTACCGCACTCGAATATGCCTTGCATACCGTAACAATACGCTTGATCTCATATGGCGGAATACCGGCTCCGACAGCGCCGTATCCTGCAAGTGTTGAAGACGATGTGACCATCGGATAAATTCCATGATCCGGATCCTTCAGGGAGCCAAGCTGACCCTCGAGAAGAATATTCTTGCCTTCCTTCAGCGCCTTATAAAGATAAAGCGAGGTATCGCAGACATACGGTTCTATCATGTCTCGGTATTTCTTAAGCTCGCCGAGAAGCTGCTCCGGCGTCAGGAGCGGTTTATGATAAAGATGCTCCAGCAAAACATTCTTCTGCTCGCATGTGCGTATTACTTTCTCTTCCAGCAGTTCATCATCGAAAAGCTCACTTACCTGATATCCGGTTTTCGCGTATTTGTCCGAGTAAAAGGGTGCAATGCCGGATTTCGTAGAGCCAAACGACTTCTTGCCAAGCCGCTCTTCTTCATATGAATCAAAAAGCATATGATAAGACATGACGATCTGAGCCCGGTTGGAAACCAGAATATGAGGCTTCGGAACTCCCCTGTCCGTGATTGATTTGATCTCGTCAATAAAAAGCGGAATGTTCAATGCCACGCCATTTCCGATAATATTTGTCGTATGGCCGTAAAATACGCCTGACGGCAAAGTATGTAGTGCAAATTTCCCATAATCGTTCACGATCGTATGACCTGCATTCGCACCGCCCTGGAAACGAATCACGATATCAGACTGCTCACCAAGCATATCCGTGATCTTGCCTTTTCCTTCGTCACCCCAGTTAGCACCGACTATTGCTGTTACCATATACATTCCTCCGCTTCTTACTTACTTCGGCACTTATTGCCGTTGCTATTATACTATATTCTCATTCACAAGTAAAATACTTTATAAAAAACAGCCGTTCTACAGAAGCGGTGCAAAAAGACGCAGGAACTGACCGGAAAGCTTTATAAAAACCGAGCGCTTTCTGCAGTCGATCAGTGAAACCCGCCTGCATTTCTTCAGTGTTTCCTCATAATCTGCTTCCACGTCAGCGACCGTTCTGTTCCGGTACATGAAAACGCCGCATTCAAAATGGAGGAACAGACTTCGGAAATCGCAGTTGATCGTTCCTACCACTGCCGTGTCATCATCGCTTACAAAGACCTTGCCGTGCACGAAGCCGGGAAGATATTCGTAGATCCGGACGCCGCTTTCAATAAGCTCCGTATAGTATGTCTGTCCCAGAGCGAAGGCATACCACTTGTCCGGAATATAAGGCATAATAATCGCAACGTCGACACCGCGCTTGGCCGCATACGTCAGCTGGTCGATCATCATATTGTCCAGGATCAGATACGGCGTCATAATATGTACATACTTATTCGCATGCGATAAAATATGGGAATAGACGGTCTCGCCCACATTCTCGCTGTCAAACGGACTGTCTCCGTACGGCACTGTAAATCCGGTTCCCTCTGAAATTCCGGAAGACTTCGGTGTCAGGAACGCACGATAATCCTCAGGGCCCTTCTCAGTGATATTCCACATTTCCAGAAACATCATCGTCATGTTCTGAACGCCGTCGCCTGTCACCATGACCGCCGTGTCCTTCCAATGGCCGAACCGCGGCTTTACATTGATATACTCGTCGCCGATATTGATGCCGCCGGTAAAGCCGACTTTCCCGTCGATGATACAGATTTTTCTGTGGTCACGGTTATTCTGATACGTTTCAAAAACAGGGCGGAGGGGACTGTACACTTTCGTCTTGATCCCCATGGATTCCAGATACTTCGGATAACGGTACGGCAGAAGCGCGATAACACAGATCCCGTCATACATGACACGGACTTCGACACCCTGTTTTGCTTTGCGTGCAAGGATCTCCAGAAGTGTATTCCACATCACGCCGTCTTCGATCAGGAAATACTCAAGAAAAATAAACTTTTCCGCCTTCTCCAGCTGTATCTGCATTTCGCGGAACTCATCCTCGCCAAGCGGAAAATACTTGATCTGCGTATTCCTGCAGGCAGGATATCCGGGCTTTGAGGCAAGGTAATTGATAAGCCCTCCGACAGCCGGACTTGCCTTCCTGATATCTGCCAGTACATTCTCATCCTGCTTCATATAAGAAGACACTTCCATGTGTGTCTTCTTCAGCCTCTTCTGGAGTCTGCGCGTTCCGATACCAACCTTGGAATACAGATAAAAAAGGATACCGAACACAGGCACAAGCAAGAGCGGTATGACCCACGCAAGCTTCAGCTCCGTGTTTCCTTCGCGGTTCAATATATAAATGACCGCCAGAAGTCCGAGGAGCAGCGAGCTTCCGTAGATCGGCACCATAATGCTCTGCAGATATAAAAAGACCTCGATAATCAGGAATATCTGAAGTGCCAGCAAAAGCACGATAACCGTTGTCCTGCTGAACAGAATTCTGAGAAAGCCTCTTGATTTTTTATTGCCGCTTAATTTCTCTTCCATACCTGTTCCTTTATCAATAACGTGTTTATTTTTTTATCATATCATACTCCCGGGAAGCATGAAAGTATTTTTCGTACGTGACAGCACGCAAAGCACGCCAGGTGCGCAGCACCGCATTTTATTTTAATTTCACAAATATCATCTTTCTTTTTCGGTAAGTTCGTATTACAATGTAAGAAACATATTCAGGCAGAAAGGAGCCGTTTTAATATGAGAAAATTAACTAAATTTGCAATCGCACTTATGGCTGTCGGTGCTGCGGCTGCTGGTGCGGCATTATATTTCAAGAAATTCGGTGGCTGCAAATGCTGCAGTGAGGAAGGCGAATGCGGCTGCGGCTGTGATGAAGACGACAGTGACCAGGAGGAAGAAGATTCTTCCTTTGATTCACGGGAATACGTATCGATCCAGCCCAAGAACAAGAATGCTACTGACGAAAGCACAGACAACAGCAAGGATGAGGAAGCCAAAGAAGAGCCGAAAGAGGATCCAAAAGAAGAACCAAACGAAGAACCAAAAGAAGAATAATGCATCAGCTGCAAAGAGAGTACCGTTTTCCGCGGTACTCTCTTTTTGTATTGATCCGTTACAGCTTCCATGCTGCGGCCAGCTTCCTTACCGCATCATCGATTTCTGCCGAAGGTATCGTAGCGTATCCCATAATGACAACGGTTTCCTGTCCGGACGGCTGTCTGCCGCCGACACAGCACCCGGAAAGGCCGTAGACCCGTATACCGGCTGCTGCTGCCAGTTTTACCGCCTCCTGCTCCGACAGATAATCACCGAGATGAAGCAGAATATGAACACCGGCTCCGTCACCCGAAATTCGGATCCGGTCCCGGTACGGGCGAAGATCATTCAGCAGCCTGTCATGCTTTCCTTTATATAATGCACGCATCTTATTAAGATGACGTTCAAAATACCCCTTGTCCATAAATTCCTGAAGCACAAGCTGGTCAATTTCGGAAACGGTCGAGCCAAACTGGCTTATTTCGTGACGGCACTTGTCTAAAAGCGCAGCAGGAAGAACCATATAGCTGATGCGGATCGACGGTGCGATCGCTCTCGAAAACGTACTGATATAGATCACTTTCCCGTCTTTGTCAGATCCCTGAAGCGCCGGTATCGGTTTCCCGCGATAGCGGAATTCACTGTCATAATCATCCTCGATCAGATACCGCCCCTGCTCCTCACATGCCCATTTCAGGAGCTCGATCCGCCTTGTGATCGGCATGACCGTACCGATCGGATACTGATGTGACGGCATAATATAAGCGATATCCGCATTCGTACGCGCAAGCTCGTCAGTCACCATGCCGCTGTGGTCCATACCGACCGTCGTAATATCGTTTCCCGCCATTTTCAGTGTATGGTAAGCCCGCATATACGTCGGGGTTTCCATTGCGATGCGAAGCTTCCGTCCTGTCACCGAACGAAGCAGACATGACAAAAGCATCAGCAGATAATCATTGCCGGCTCCGATCACGACTTGTTCTGCCGATGCTTTCACACCGCGTGACTGATACAGATAACTGCAGATGCTTTCACGAAGTCCCCGCTCGCCCTGCGGCAGCGCCGGCCGGTAAAAGACATCTCCCTCGCCGGACATCACTTCTTTCGTCAGCTTCCGCCATGACGCAAGCGGAAAGCTGTTGCTGTCCGCACCGTTTGGCGTAAAGTCATAGCGATACCCGATATCCGTACTCTCTTCTGCTTCATGGTTTACCGAAATTCCGGATGAAGGCAGATAAAGCCCTTCGATTTTGCAGACAAAACAGCCGCTGCATGGAACCGCCTCAATGTATCCTTCCGAAATCAGCTGGCTGTAAGCCATCTCCACCGTATTGCGGCTGACTTCCAGATAATTCGCGAGTGCTCTTGTCGACGGAAGCTTCGTGCCGCAGGAAAGCCTGCCGCTCTGGATGTCTTTTCTGATGAAATCATATATCTGCTCATACAGAGGCCGCCTGTCGCCGCCCGTCAGTTCAATCGTCAATTCATTCATCCGGTCTGTCCGTTCTGTCCAAGACTACTTCGGGAGCTTGTAAGAGCTCTTCAAAGATACGATACGGTTAAAAACAAGTGCATTTTCCTTCGAATCACGGCAGTCCACGTTAAAATATCCCTGACGCACAAACTGGAAGCTGTCATACGGCTTTGCACCGGCAAGTGCCGGCTCCAGCATACAGCCGCGGCATACTGTCAGTGAATTCGGATTGACATTGACCGACCCGTCCTCGTCATTGTAAACACCTTTTTCTTCATCGACGATGTTCTCATAAAGATGCACTTCTGCAGGAACTGCCCACGGAGCGCTTACCCAGTGTATCGTTCCCTTGACTTTCCTGCCCTCGAAGCCGCTGCCGCATTTCGTTTCGGGATCATACGTGCAGTGGACCGCGGTCACATTTCCGTCCGCATCCTTGTCATATCCGGTACATTTCACGAAATATGCATGCATAAGACGGACTTCATTGCCCGGGTAAAGGCGGAAATACTTGCGCGGAGGCTCCTCCATAAAATCATCGCGTTCAATGAACAGCTCACGGCAGAACGGAACCGTCCTGGAACCCAGTTCCTCATTCTCAACGTTATTCACGACCGGCAGATCTTCCTTCTGACCTTCCGGGTAATTGTCGATGATCAGCTTTAACGGATCGAGCACCGCCATCATCCTTGGTTTCTTCAGCTTAAGATCTTCGCGGATGCAGTATTCCAGCATCGCGTAATCGACCGAGCTGTTGCTCTTCGAAATACCGCAGAGCTCCATGAACATCCGGATCGATTCCGGCGTGAAGCCGCGGCGGCGCAGAGCCGCGATCGAAACGAGGCGCGGATCGTCCCAGCCGTCCACGATCTTGTCTTCTACCAGTTTCTTGATATACCGCTTGCCCGTCACGACGTTCGTAAGATACAGCTTTGCGAATTCGATCTGACGCGGCGGCGTTTCAAAGCCGCATTCCCGTACGACCCAGTCGTACAGCGGCCGGTGGTCTTCAAATTCAAGTGTGCAGATCGAATGCGTGATTCCCTCAAACGCATCCTCGAGCGGATGAGCGAAATCATACATCGGATAAATACACCATTTGTCCCCTGTCCTGTGATGCGTCATATGTGCGATCCTGTATATGACAGGATCCCGCATATTGATATTCGGCGAAGCCATATCGATCTTCGCGCGGAGGACCTTCGCGCCGTCTTCGAATTCACCGCTGCGCATCCTCTCAAAAAGATCCAGATTCTCTTCGATGCTGCGTCCTCTGTAAGGACTTTCACGGCCAGGCTCGGTAAGTGTTCCCCTGTATTCCCGTATCTGGTCCGCCGTAAGGTCACAGACAAAAGCTTTTCCCCTTCGAATCAGCTTCAGCGCGCATTCATACATTCCGTCAAAATAATCCGACGCGAAATAAAGATGACTGCCCCAGTCGGCACCAAGCCAGCGAATATCCTCCTGGATCGAGTCAACGTATTCTTCCTTTTCTTTCGTGGGATTCGTATCATCGAACCGCATGTGGAACGTTCCGTGATATTCCTGTGCCAGTCCGTAATTCAAAAGAATCGACTTGGCATGGCCGATATGAAGGTACCCGTTCGGTTCCGGCGGAAAGCGTGTACAGACCTCCTTATAGACTCCATCTTCCAGATCCTTGTCGATAAACTGCTCTATGAAGTTTCTGGATTCCATTTCCCGGCCGCTGTTATCGTTGTCTGCCACTGATATTCCCTCCCATATGATAAAAGACCGGTCATCTCGTATTCGTAAGATAACCGGCACATAATATTGCTTGCAAAAATGCACCCGACGGGATTCGAACCCACCACACCAGGCGTCGGAGGCCTGTGCTCTATCCAAATGAGCTACGGGTGCAGATGCTCTTGACAACATTCTTATTATATCCAATCAGAATGAAAAGAGCAACCATAAAAGTACAGAATCGTAAGACTGTTACGCTCTCGAAAGATACTCTCCTGTTCTCGTATCGATCTTGATCTTATCGCCTTCGTCGACAAAAAGCGGTACATTGACCTGTGCCCCTGTCTCAACGGTAGCCGGTTTCGTTGCACCCTGTGCCGTATCGCCTTTGAAGCCAGGCTCTGTTTCCGTAATCACCAGTTCTACAAAAAGAGGCGGCTCAACAGAAAAAACATTCCCTGCGTGAGAACATATTTTGACCATTTCATTCTCTTTTACAAACTTAAGAGCATCACCGACTGTATCGGCATTCAGTGCGATCTGATCATACGTCTCTACATCCATGAAATTGTAAAGCTCGCCATCCTTGTATAAATACTGCATCTCACGTCTGTCGATGATCGCATTTTCAAACTTCTCTGTAGGGCGGAATGACTTCTCAACAACACCGCCGCTGACGATGTTCTTAAGCTTTGTACGGACAAACGCTGCGCCCTTTCCGGGCTTAACATGCTGGAATTCTATAATCTGATAGATGTTGCCGTCCATCTCGATCGTCAAGCCATTCTTAAATTCACCTGCTGATACCATAAAAAATCCTCCTCAATGATCGCAAAAATAAAAGTACTCTGACTAAACTATTTTATACTAAAAGAACACGCTTGTAAAGTGGACTTTCACAATCATTTTATAACCAGAAACGACTTGTCCGCCGATGTAAGATTCCGGCAGCCGTCTTCCGTCACCACAATCAGATCCTCGATCCTGACGCCGCCGTCACCGGGAAGATAAATGCCCGGCTCGACCGTAACAACCATCCCCGGCTTCAGTATCGTATTGTCCATCCTTGAAAAACGCGGTTCTTCATGGATATAAAGTCCGACGCTGTGGCCAAGTCCGTGACCGAAATATTCACCGTATCCGGCTTCTTCAATGATGGTTCTGGCCGTCCCATCCACATCGCGGCAGCATACGCCGGGCTTGATCATACGGATCGCGCTCTCCTGCGCTTCCAGAACGATATCGTATATTTCCCGCTGTTTGTCAGACGGTTCTCCGACAACAGCCGTCCTTGTCATGTCCGAGCAGTATCCGTGATACACACATCCGAAATCCATAACGACCAGGTCGCCCGGCTGCAGTTCTTTTTCGGAAGCCATGCCGTGAGGCAGTGCCGAACGAAAGCCGGAACCGACGATCGTATCGAAGCTCAGCTTTTCAGCGCCGCATTTTTTCATGAATCCTTCGATTTCAGCGGCCGCCGCAAGCTCTGTCATACCGGGACGCAGAATTTCCATAACATGAGAAAATGCCATGCTGCCGATTTCTTCCGCTCTTGCGATAAGCTCAATCTCACCGTCCGATTTGACTGCCCTCATTTCCATCAGCGCACGGCTGCACGGAACAAATTCGGCATCTTTCATGAACCGAATGAAATTGCTGTACGTACGGCATGTCATGTGTTCGTCTTCAAAGCCAAGATGATGGACAGCATATTTGCCGCACAGTCTGCCAGCAAGCACATAAGACGGCTCTTCCGGCGTCGTCAGGACCACCTCCGCCTCCGGACACTCGATCCCTGCCTGTGTCGTATAACGGCTGTCCGTAATGAGAAACGAATCACTGCCGCAGAAAAGTGCAAAACCCTCTCCTCCTGAAAAGCCTGTAAAATACCGCAGGCTGCAGGCCTCCGAAATCAAGCACCCGTCAAGTCCCGTCTCCTTCATCCATTTCTGCAGTCTTTCACATCTTCCTCTGATCTCCGATTTCAAACTGTTATCTTTCATATTTCTCACTTCTGTCCTTTCCTGCTTTGCTTCGCCGATATGACCAAAGTACGATTCGCTCCAGCTTTCGTTTCAGCACGATCTGGATTTCCTCCTTTGGATGGATCGGCTTTACAAGTATATTGTGAAGGCCTGCCCGCTTCGCCCCATATACATCAGTAAAGAGCTGATCCCCTACAAAAAGCGTGGTGCCGCAGTCCGTTCCCATTTGCTCCATCGCTGCGAAAAAGCCTTTTCCGGACGGCTTATGCGCATTGAAAATATACAGCGTCGCGATGTCCTTGTTGAACATTCGAACACGAGGTTCCTTGTTATTCGATATCAGACAGCTTTTGAATCCGATCTCCCGGAGCTTTTGAAAAAGCCTGACGGCCCGCTCATCTGCCGGTGCACCGTGCGGTACCAGCGTATTGTCAATGTCAAAAATCACGCCGCGGTAGCCTTCATCAAAGTACTTCTGAAAATCGATCGAATAAGCAGAATCGACGTACTCATCCGGATAAAAAATCTCCAGCACTATCTTTCCCCCCACGCAATAATCTCTCTGCAGATATCATCGATACTCCTCGAATCCGTCGCAACACAGTGGTCTGCCGCTTCTCTGTACAAGTTCTTACGCTCGTTCATGAGTCTGCGTATCAGCTCCTCCCTGTCACCGCCGTCCAGAAGCGGCCGAGAATGATCTTTCCCGAGGCGGTCCAGAACCGTTTCCGGCTCTGCCGTCAAAAGAAATACGGTTCCGCATTCTTTCAGGCAGCGTCTGTTTTCCGGGCGCAGAATAATGCCGCCTCCGCAGGATATGACAGTGTCTCTCGTTTCGGACAGTTCCCGCAGGATCTGACTCTCTGCGTCGCGGAACTGCTCCTGCCCGAATTTTGCAAAAATCTGCGAAGTTTTCATGCCGAACCGTTTCTCGATCACATCGTCCGTATCGATTTTTCGAAGTGCCAGAAGTTCTCCCAGCCTCCGTGACACAGAACTCTTGCCCGTACTCATGAATCCGATCAAAACAATATTCTTCACTGAACCGCCTCCGATCCAAGCCGCAGCATATCATCCACATCACTTTTGAACGTATCCCAGGCATCCGCATGTTCTACAAAATATTTCGGGCAAATCTTGCCGGTGATATCATAGTGACGTATGACATCCTTTCCGGTAAGACCGAATTTGCTGCAGAGCCACGCCGTGGTCCGCACCATGGAACGGTACGTGTCATTTGTAAACTTCCCGGTTTCATCCGGATGACAGCATTCAATGGAAACCGTATCATAATTTCTGTCATTCGACGCATATGCGATTTCAGAGGTTGGAACACACTGTATGACCTCACCGCCAAGCCCGATAATAAAGTGACTGCTTGCCATTGTCGTGTGCGAATCCTTCAGGCCTTCGAAATAATCCCGGTTTTCCTGCGCCGTCGATCCAGGATTCGCCGTATAATGGATCACGATATTATGGATCGTACCGGACGAGATGCCCGGACGCGAATAATCATTGACTGTAAGCAGTTCTACCGTAAAATCCGGTTTCAGCGCTTCCTCTGCCGTTGACGCGTCTGCATTCAGGGTATTCGGATCAGCCGTATAAGAATCAGCCGTTCCGGAACGCATATTATGAAAGACCAGAAAAAGCAGAACGGCAAGCAATACAACGGACGCTCCTACTGCCGTCCGCCGTATTCTTACTTGTTCTGCCCTTCTTGATTTCTTTCTGCTTCGGTATTCACGCGTCTTCATATCAATCCATTATAATACAAAAGCAGCATTATGAACACTAAAAATTCCTTAAAACCCTATTCATCTTCCCGGCTGTAATTCGGAGACTCCTTTGTGATCTGTATATCATGCGGATGACTTTCACGGAGCGACGCAGATGATATCCGGATAAACTTCGAATTCTTCTGCAGGGAAACAATGCTCTCGGTACCGCAGTATCCCATGCCGGAACGCAGTCCGCCGACGAGCTGAAAAATGGTATCTTCCACGGTTCCCTTATAAGCGACACGTCCCTCGACTCCTTCAGGCACCAGTTTCTTGGCGTTTTCCTGGAAATAGCGGTCGCTGCTTCCGGATTCCATGGCGGCGATTGATCCCATGCCGCGATATACTTTATACTTCCGGCCCTGATATAATTCAAACGTTCCCGGACTCTCGTCACAGCCGGCAAAAATACTACCCATCATACAGACATTTGCTCCGGCTGCAATTACTTTCGTCATATCTCCCGAGAAACGGATCCCGCCGTCACCAATAACAGGGATCCCGTATTCTGCGGCTGCGGCGCTGCAGTCCATGACAGCCGTAATCTGCGGCACACCGATTCCTGCGATCACGCGCGTCGTGCAGATTGAGCCTGGTCCGATACCAACTTTGACCGCATCCGCACCTGCTTCGATCAGGGATTTCGTTCCCTCCCCCGTAGCAACATTTCCTGCTATGATCTGCAGATCCGGGAAACTCTCCTTCAGCATATGGATCGTCTTCAGCACGTTCGCAGAATGTCCGTGCGCCGAATCGACGACAACAACATCGACCTTGGCCTTCACAAGCTCCGCCGCACGCTCCACACAGTCAGCCGTAACGCCGAGTGCCGCCCCGCAGAGCAGCCTGCCGTGCTCATCCTTTGCAGACAACGGATATTTGATCTGTTTTTCAATATCTTTTATCGTAATAAGACCTTTTAAGTTAAAATTCTCATCGACAATGGGAAGCTTCTCCTTGCGTGCTTTTGCAAGGATTCTCTTGGCCTCTTCCAGCGTAATGCCTTCCCGCGCTGTGATCAGGCCTTCACTCGTCATCGATTCCCGGATCTTCTTGGAATAATCCTCTTCAAATTTCAGGTCACGGTTTGTAATAATACCGACAAGTCTGCCGTTCTCCGTAATCGGAACGCCGGAAATGCGGTATTTGGACATCAGAGCATTTGCATCCCCGACCGTATTGTCCGGTGAAAGATAAAAGGGATCCGTAATGACCCCATTCTCGGAACGCTTTACCATGTCAACCTCATTTGCCTGTGATTCGATCGACATATTCTTGTGAATAATTCCGATTCCGCCCTGTCTGGCCATGGCAATCGCCATTCTGTGCTCCGTAACGGTATCCATGCCGGCACTCATCATTGGTATATTCAGCTTTACCTTCTTCGTAAGATATGTCGACAAATCGACATGATTCGGCAAAACCTCTGAATAACCGGGTACAAGAAGAACGTCATCGAATGTAATTCCTTCGCCTATAATAACAGCCATTTTCTGTCTCCCTTCTTCGATTTTACCGAGTATAACAATATATCGATTCCAAGTCAATAGCAAAAAAAGGATTTCTAACGGCTTGTTCCATTAGAAATCCTTTTAAGTGTCTATTACTCTGAAGCAGTAAAACGGTCAGGCAGCAATTACATCATGCCCATTCCCGGATTTCCTGCAGGCATCGGAGGTGTCGGCTCTTTGATCTTGCTGACAACAGCTTCCGTGGTCAGCAGCTCAGAAGCGATACTTGTTGCATTCTGCAGTGCACTTCTCGTTACCTTCGCCGGATCGATGATGCCGGCATCCATCATATCGACATACTTCTCATTGTATGCGTCAAATCCTGTTCCGATCGGAGATTCTTTCACCTTGTTAACGATGACAGCGCCCTCAAGCCCTGCATTCATAACGATCTGTGCAAGAGGTGCATCCAGTGCCTTCAGAATGATCTTGGCGCCGGTCTTCTCGTCACCTTCCAGTGTATCGACAAGCTTCTCTACCTCTTTGGCAGCATGGATGTATGCCGAACCGCCGCCTGCGATGATGCCTTCCTCAACAGCCGCTCTCGTAGCTGCAAGAGCATCTTCCATACGGTACTTCGCATCTTTCATTTCTGTCTCGGTAGCTGCGCCTACACGGATTACCGCTACGCCGCCCGCCAGTTTTGCAAGACGTTCCTGAAGCTTCTCTTTATCGAAATCACTCGTTGATTCCTCGATCTGAGTCTTGATCTGTGCTTTTCTTGCATCGATCTTCTCTCTGTCGCCGAGACCGTCAACAATGATCGTGTTTTCTTTCTGGACCTTGACGGATTTCGCACGTCCAAGCTGCTCCATCTTCGCTTCTTTAAGGTCAAGACCAAGCTCTTCCGAAATAACCTGGCCGCCTGTAAGGATTGCGATATCCTCAAGCATTGCTTTTCTTCTGTCGCCATAGCCGGGAGCCTTAACGCCGACAACCTGGAACGTACCGCGCAGCTTATTGACAATCAATGTCGTCAGCGCTTCGCCTTCAATATCCTCTGCGATAATAAGCAGTTTCGCACTTGCCTGAACGACCTGCTCAAGAAGCGGCAGGATATCCTGGATATTCGAAATCTTCTTATCTGTGATCAGGATGTACGGATCTTCCAGGTTCGCTTCCATCTTCTCCATATCTGTCGCCATATATGCGGAAAGATATCCACGGTCAAACTGCATACCTTCAACAAGATCAAGCTCAGTCTGCATGGTCTTGGATTCTTCAATTGTGATGACACCGTCTTTGGAAACCTTGTCCATAGCATCGGCTACCATCTCACCGATCTTTTCGTCCCCTGCTGAAATGGCAGCAACCTTGGCAATATGATCTCTGCCCTTAACTTTGCTGCTCATATCATGGATCGCTTTAACCGTAACATCGGTAGCTTTCCGCATACCCTTGCGAAGAACGATCGGGTTTGCGCCTGCTGCAAGATTCTTCATACCTTCTTCGATCATTGCCTGTGCAAGTACAGTAGCTGTTGTTGTACCGTCGCCGGCAACATCGTTCGTCTTCGTTGCAACTTCTTTAACGAGCTGTGCGCCCATATTTTCGAAGCCGTCTTCCAGTTCAATTTCTTTGGCAATCGTAACACCATCGTTTGTGATCAGCGGTGCGCCGTATGATTTGTCAAGAACTACATTTCTTCCCTTTGGTCCAAGCGTGATCTTGACCGTATCTGCCAGCTTGTTAGCGCCGGTTTCGAGCGCTTTTCTGGCATCTGCTCCATATTTGATATCCTTTGCCATGATAATATGCCTCCTGTTTTACTGTACGATAGCTAATATATCGCTCTGTCTTACAATTACATATTCTTCGCCGTCGAACTTAACTGTCGTTCCGGCGTATTTTGAATAAATAACATGCTCGTTCTCTTTCACAAGCATTGTTACTTCTTTGCCGTCCACGACCCCACCAGGGCCAACTGCAAGGACGACTGCCTCCTGCGGCTTTTCCTGACTCTGCCCGGGAAGAACAATTCCTGACTTTGTCGTCTCTTCTGCTTCAAGCTGTTTCAAAACAACTCTGTCTCCCAATGGCACTAATTTCATGTTTCATTCCTCCATTTCTGTTTCTATTGTGTTCTGCGTGTTCTATTACCATGCGAACAAGACGTATTATAACACGTTCCTGTGTATTTTTCCATGGTTTTTGCAAAAATTATAAAAATTTTATATTTCTTCTGATGTCTGCCGCAAAATCCAGCGTGCAAGCTCATTCTGCTGTTTGATATTGTCGCAGGAAAGCTGCATGTGACTTTCATATTCACCGGAACGAAGCCGGATCGTTTCGGCCACCTCGGCAGATGCTGCAATTTCTCTGCTTCCTTCCAGCGTAAAAACCATATTCAGTCTGCTTCCGTCTGCGGTATACTGTGACGTCACCATTACGGCGCCGTCAATCGTAATCGACGTCAGGATGCCGCGCCCGTTCTCCTTGCCGCCCTGTTCACAGAATCGGACAGGCAGTTTGCATTCACATGAGATATACTGTTTCTTCGCATCTCTGCTGAGAGAAGTCGTCAGCTGAAAAATACAGACATCGCCTCCGGCATCCCGGAAACGCTCAATGATACGGCCCTGGCCGCGATAAATATCATCCTCCGTACGGATCACGATCTCATATACCATATCAAGCGGCAGTGTCACCGTCTCACCGTACTCCTTCGGAAGCGACAGTTTAAAGGTTTCTTCGCTGTAGACCTGAAGCACATCACTGTCATACATTCTGTCCGACGGTTCATTACTCTCCGGCGTAAGCGACATCAGCTTGCGCAGATACACCTTATCTCCGCTTTCAATAGCCTGCTGTTCGCTGTGAGTCATGTAAACACCTATTTCTTTCTGGATTTCTTAAGCTCGTCCACTGCATCAAAAACGTAATCGTTCAATACTTTAATGTATGTGCCCTTCATTCCCGAAGAACGCGACTCGATCACGCCGGCGCTTTCAAATTTGCGCAGCGCATTTACAATCACGGATCTCGTGATTCCCACGCGGTCTGCGACCTTGCTCGCCACCAGTATTCCCTCGCCGCCGTCAAGCTCGTCGAAAATATGGATAATCGCTTCCAGTTCTGAGAAAGAAAGCGTACTGATAGCAGACTGAACGATCTGCACCTTGCGGTTTTCCTCAGCGTTCTCCTCGTTGACGGAACGCATCATTTCAAGTCCGACGACCGTAGCGCCATACTCGCTCAGAATAATATCGTCGATCTCATAATCGGCGCTTCCCCGGTACAGGAATAACGTACCAAGACGTTCCCCCGCAATATCAATCGGCGCCACAAGTGCCTGGTTCGAACCGATCTCCGTAAAGCCAAGCGTTTCGAGATTGACATTCTCACGCGTCGAAAGAATGGCCAGAAGCCGTTCATTCAGTAATCCATCGATGTGGGTCCCGACTTCCTCGGAAAGCAGTTCCGTCAGATCATTCACCGATTCACTTTTGCTGACGCCGAGCACCTTCCCTTTCCTGCTGATGACAAGTGTATTGGAATCCAATACATCCGTAAGCACGCCGCAGATATCTGTAAAAACGACTTTGCTTGTGTTGTTGTTATGCAGCAGTTTGTTGATTTTTCTAGTTTTGTCCAGTAATTGTACACTCATAGTAACTACCCCGCTTGTATCTGTTATTTATCCGTTCGTCACATAAAAAGAACCATTGTACAATAATTCTGACAATACGTTCTTTTTATGCCTATTAAGGTTACTCTAGCATATCTCGATCCGGAAAACAATAGATATCAGGCTCCAAATTATAAATTATTGTAATAATTTCATTATTTCAGGCTTTTAACGTAACCACATTTCTCGTTGCCGCAGACGAGTTTCCCGCCCTTCTCAAGCATATAACCGCCGCATTCCGGACATTTCTCGGACGACGGCTTCTGCCACGTCATAAAGTCACACTCAGGATTGTTGATACAGCCATAATACCTTCGGCCTTTCTTCGTCTTCCTGATCACAATATCTCCGCCGCATTTCGGGCAGCTGACACCGATCTTCTCGAGATATGGCTTCGTATTGTGACATTCCGGAAATCCCGGACATGCCAGGAATTTACCGTGCGGACCGTATTTGATTACCATATTCCGTCCGCAGTTCTCACAGATGACATCTGTTACCTCATCCTCGATCTTGACGCTCTCAAGCTCCTTCTCCGCCACCTTCACAGCCTCGTCAAGGTCCGGATAAAAATTCCGGATGACGGTTTTCCATTCCGTCTTGCCTTCTTCAATGGAATCAAGCATTGCTTCCATAGTAGCCGTAAAATTCACGTCGACAATGCTTGGAAACGACTTCTTCATAATACCGTTGACGACTTCTCCGATCTCTGTCAGGTACAGGTTCTTGGCTTCCTTCACAACATACCGTCTGGCAATGATCGTAGATATTGTCGGTGCGTATGTACTTGGACGGCCGATACCGAGTTCCTCAAGTATCTTGACAAGCGACGACTCCGTATAATGTGCGGGCGGCTGTGTAAAATGCTGGTCAAAGTCAAATGAATCAAATTTCAGCTTTGAATCCTTCGTTATCGCGCCAAGAAGGACGTTCCCGCTGCCCTTATCGTCTTCCGCCTGCGTATAAACAGAAAGGAAGCCCGGAAATACAAGCCGTGAAGCGGATACGGTAAACGTATACGAGCCCGCGCCTATCCGAACGGCAGTCGTTTCATATCGTGCTTCCGCCATTCTGCTGGCCGTAAATCGTTTCCAGATCAGCTGATACAGACGGAACTGATCCCGGCTCAGCGATTCCTTCATCTGCTCCGGTGTCCTCCTGATATCCGTAGGACGGATCGCCTCATGGGCATCCTGGATCTTCCGCCCCTCCTGCTTCTTCGCAATGCCGTCCGACACAAATTCCCTGCCGTACCGCTCAGCGATATAAGCACGCGCGTCCTTGTCCGCTCCTTCTGATATTCTTGTCGAATCCGTACGAAGATACGTTATCAGTCCGACCGTTCCGTTGTCCTTGATATCGATTCCTTCATACAGCTGCTGCGCGATCCGCATCGTCTTGCTCGTTGCGAATCCAAGGACCTTGCCTGCCTCCTGCTGCATCGTACTCGTCGTAAAAGGCAGCGGCATACGTTTCGTACGTTCCCCGGCACGGACGTCATTCACGTTGTAGGAGGCTCCGTCAAGTTCACGGATAATCCCGTCAAGCTCATCGCGGCTGCGGATCACAACAGCCTTCCCGTCTCTGCCGAAAAATCTTGCCGTCAGGATCTGCTTCTCGCCTTTTACTTTGAAGCTTGCATCCAGATTCCAGTACTCCTCGGGAATAAAAGCATTGATTTCTTCTTCCCTGTCAGCAATGATACGTAGTGCTACCGACTGAACACGCCCTGCGCTTAAGCCTCGCTTGACCTTTGCCCAGAGAAGCGGACTGATACGATAGCCGACCATTCTGTCGAGAACACGTCTTGCCTGCTGTGCGTCGACAAGATCCATATCGATGTCTCTTGCATGCTTGATGGAATCCTTGACCGCATCCTTTGTGATTTCGTTGAAGCTGATGCGCATTGTCTTCTCCGGATCGAGCTTCAGCGCATACGTAAGATGCCACGAAATCGCTTCTCCTTCACGATCCGGGTCGGTTGCAAGATAAACCTTCTCTGCTTTCTTTGCTTCGCGGCGAAGCTTCGCCAGGATGTCGCCTTTCCCGCGTATCGTAATGTACTTCGGCTCATAATCGTTCTCAACGTCGATTCCCATCTGACTCTTCGGGAGATCGCGCACATGACCGTTCGATGCGTCCACGAGATAATTCGATCCCAGGAATTTCCGGATTGTTTTGACCTTGGCAGGTGATTCTACTATTACAAGATAACGTGCCATACAGCACCTCCAATTATTCAAGCCTGATAAAATGTCCCTGTGCCGTCCGCGAGGCACAGCCTTCGATTTCAAGTATCGTCAGGATACGCAGAAGTTCAGTAATTTCAAGATGTGTTTCTACTTCCAGAACATTCAGACTTTTGGCATACAGATCGAGACAACTATACACCATATCTTCTTTTGGCGCAAGTGTTCTTTTGCAATTTTGAGATAGGGGGACTGTATGAACATGCGACAAATGAAGTTCCTCCATGAGATCTGCTGCCGACAGGATCATGCCTGCCCCGTCATGGATCAGCCGGTTGCATCCCTCACTCATCGTATCGCCGCAGCGGCCGGGAACGGCATAGACATCGCGGCCCTGTTCAAGTGCCATACCGGCTGTTATCAGAGAACCGCTCTTCTTCCCCGCCTCGATCACGACCGTTACGTCGGCCAGGCCGCTTATGATCCTGTTTCTGGCAGGAAAAAAGCTGCGTTTCGGTTCCGTTCCCGGCGGATATTCTGACAGAATGCCTCCTTCCCATTTAAGCCGTTCATATAATGCCTGTACTTCCCGCGGGTAACAGATATCGGCTCCGCATCCCAGCACGGCCAGAGAACTGCCGCCCGCATCCAGGACTGCCTTCTGTGAGATACTGTCTATTCCGCGGGCCATGCCGCTTATGACCGGAACATTTCCGGACGCAAGCATTCCTGCGATCTCTTCCGCGATCTTCCTCCCGTATGGCGTAGGTTCACGTGAACCGATCATGGCAACGACCAGTCCTGCTTCCTCCGGCAGCCTTCCGATCAGCCAGAACCCATAAGGTGCCTGGGCGATCTCCTTCAGACGTTCCGGGTAACGGGGATGCCCGATCGTGAAATAATTCATTCCTGCTGATGAAAAGCTCCGGTATTCCGATACGATCCTGTCATGCTCATCAAAAGGATCCATACGATTCCCGGAGGAAAAAACCGCGTCAGCTTTCTCCTCTCCGATGACGGATGCTATTTGTTTTCTGCCGGCATGAAACACCTCTTCCGATGTACCGAACGCCGATATCAGTTTTCGCTTCATTCCGTTCGTCAGATCCGGGATCCGGCCGAGCCAGTATGCATACAGACCGTTCATTGCAGTCTCCTTATAACCGATTTCATTAACTGTCACGCCACAGATCGGCGATCCGGTACGCAAGAGCTTCCGCAAGATGCTCCTCCCGGATACAGCCGGAACCGGCAAGATCGGCAATCGTCCTGGCCACACGAAGGACACGGTGACAGGAACGCGCACTTAACCCAAGCCGTCCGAAAGCAGAAGCCATCAGCCGGCGGCATGACGCGTCCAGCCGGCACCACCGCGGCAGATCCGGCGTCGGTATCCTGCCGTTGTGGGAATACGGCATTGACGCGAACCGTTCCTGCTGGATCTGCCATGCATGGAAAGCCTGCTGCCGCATTTGACCCGAATCAGGATCCTGCGCCGATCTGCCGCCGTCCCTTCCGCTGAACGTGCTTTCCATATCTTCGTAACAAACCGGTTCTGTTTCAAGACAAAGATCGATCCGGTCAAGCAGCGGTTTGCTGATCTTCGACCGGTAGCGGCTGATTTCGCCGCTGCTGCACGCGCACCTTGCGCGATCCGGATAATAGCCGCACGGACAAGGATTCATAGCCGCCACAAGCAGAAAATCAGCCGGATATTCGAACGTTCCTTTTGTCCTTGAAATGCAGACGGTATGTTCCTCGAGCGGCTGACGCAGCAGTTCCAGCACCGACCTGCGGTACTCTGTCAGTTCATCCAGGAAAAGAACACCGGATGTCGCAAGCGTCACCTCCCCCGGTTTCGGAAACGGTCCGCCCCCGATCAGCGCCGCACCGCTTACGGTATGATGAGGCGCCCGGAACGGTCTTACCGTAATAAGCGGCTCATTCTCCCTGAGGAGTCCTGAAATGCTGTATATGCAGGAAAGATCCATGCTCTCCTTGACAGTCATCGGCGGCATGATCGTGGAAAGTCTTCTGGCTGTCATCGTCTTCCCCGAGCCGGGCGGCCCTGCGAGAAGCAGATTATGAAAACCGGCTGCCGCGATCAGTGCCGCCCTCTTGACCGATGACTGCCCGTGGATCTCAGCGAAATCCGGTCCTTCGGCAGGATGCGGCAGAGCTTTCCGCTCCCGGCCGGTTTCGTCACCGTCACTGCCGTTGTCCGGGATCCGTCCCGTTCTCAAATATTCCAGCACATCCCCGATCGACGATACGCCGACGATCGTCATACCGGAAACGAGCTTCCCCTCCTTCACATTCTGCCGGGGCAGGATACACGTTCTGATCCCCTCCGCAAAGGCCTTCTGAACCATCGGAAGCACTCCGGCCACAGAACAGATCTCACCGTTCAGACTCGTTTCCCCAAGAATGATCACACCGGAAAGCGAAGGGAGCGGGATCTCGCCGAGTGCGGCAGACAACGCCAGCGCGATGGCAAGGTCAAACATGGATCCCTGCTTCCGAAGATCCGCCGGTGCAAGATTGATGATCATTCTCTTAGCAGGAAGACGGATCCCGGAATTGCGGAGAGCCGTACGCACCCTCTCCCCGGCTTCCTTCACTTCCGACGCAAGATAGCCGACCATATGAAGGCCGGGCAGACCGTCGCTTACATCCGCCTCGACCGTAACGAAACAAACATGGAACCCAATGACAACTGCAGAAAGAACAGATGCAAACATAGAAAAAAGAACCTCCTGTGGTGAGACGCAGATCGTTTAATGTCTCATATTGATACTATACCACACTTCGGTTCTTTTTGCAATTATATGTTGCATGTTTAGCTGCTATTCTTTGTTTCTTACGCGAAGGATGTCGAACATCTCCGCTTTTTCCGTTAGACCGATGTAAAGCTTTTCCAGCGGATGCGGTGCACTTTCTCGCTTTTCACCGTCTTCCGTGACGATTTCCGTCACCGAAGCGGCAACATTCCTGCGGTCCGGCTTCATGATCTCAATTTCATCTCCGACAGAAAACTTATTCTTCTGAACGATCCCGGCACGGCCATGCCCGTCAAATCCGCGGACCGTACCCAGGTAAGTATATCCCTTTTGATACGTATTGGAATCATAATTCTGAGAATCGGCGCCCGGCTTTCCAAAAAAGAAGCCTGTCGAAAACTCCCGGTATGTGCAGTCACAGATCTGATCGAGATACCATGATCGGTTGCTTTCATACAATGCCGGACTTTTCCGGTAATCATCGATCGCCGCGCGGTATGTCCGTGCGGCCGTTGCGACGTAAAGCTCTGTTTTCATGCGCCCTTCGATTTTGAAGCTGTCTATGCCTGCCTCTGCAAGCTCAGGAATATGATCGATCATACAAAGATCCCGCGAATTGAAAAGATATGTACCGCGTTCGTTTTCATATACCGGCAGATACTCTCCCGGTCTTGTTTCCTCCTCTACCGCATACTTCCATCTGCACGGGTGAGAGCACAGGCCGCGGTTGCTGTCACGCCCCGTAAAATAATTCGAAAGCAGACACCTTCCGGAATAAGAAATACACATGGCTCCGTGAACAAACGCTTCAATTTCAAGATCCTCCGGCACGCGGCGCCGTATCTCACGGATTTCGTCAAGTGTCAGCTCACGGGCACAAACGATACGCTTTGCGCCGAGCCGGTACCAGAAATCAAACGTTCCGTAATTCGTACAATTCGCCTGTGTACTGATGTGGCGGTCAATTCCCGGGCAGATCCGCCCGGCCGCTTCAAATACAGCCGGATCCGCAATGATCAGCGCGTCCGGCCTGAGTCCTTCAAGTTCCCGCAGATACTCCTCCACTCCGGGAAGATCTTCATTGTGGGCCAGGATATTCACCGTGACATGCACTTTTACCCCGTGCTCATGTGCAAACGCGATGCCTTCCCGCATATCTTCCGCGGAGAAATTCTTAGCCTTGGCGCGGAGCCCAAACACATCGCCTCCGATATAGACCGCGTCCGCCCCGTATATGACTGCTGTTTTAAGAACATTCAGACTTCCCGCCGGTATAAGCAGCTCTGGCTTTCTGCAAATCTGTCCCATTGCTTAATGCCGCTCCTTTCCGGTGACCGGATACGGGATTCCTCTTACTCTGACGCTTACCGTGATTCCGTCTCCTGCCGAAAGAACCGACGTCCGAAGGCAGTCCGTATGTGTCAGTTCATGCAGATATTCCCGCATTCGTGTGTGAATTGTTCTGTCTCGCTGGCGGATCACATACCTGGACTCCAGTATTTCACCTTCCTGCATAACATTGTCTGAAACAAGCACGCCGCCCTCGCCAAGAAGACGGATCAAATCACCGAGCATATTGATATACTGCCCCTTCGCGCCGTCAAGAAAAATAAAATCGTATGTATCTTTAAGTGACGGCAGTACGGACAGCGCATCATCCTCGACAAGCGTAATACTGTCTTCCGCACCGGCTTCCCTGAAATGCTTCCGCGCTGCTTCGGCTCTTTGGCCTGAAGATTCGATCGTCGTAATATGACAGCATTCCGGCGCATATTCCCGCATCAGCATCGTTGAAAAGCCGACAGCGGTGCCGATTTCAAGGATGCTGCGCGGCTGCAGCGCGGTAATCAGCGTCATAATAAGAGTCTGTGCCTCTTTCCTGATGATCGGGATGAAATCACGGCGCGCTTCTTCTTCTGCCGCAGCAAGGTAAGGCGGCAGAGCAGGCCCGAGTGACCTCAGAAAAGATGATGTCCGTTCATCCGTCATGTTCCGTCACCTCGTCAGGCGCAATATCTGCCGCATTTACAAGTGTATCGATCGACCGGCGCAGAAATGCACAGATCGAATATTCCAGATCGAGATATTTTGCGACATCGCTGTTATGAAGAATGCCGCTGTATTCATTTTCGATCTTTTCCATTTCGTTAAAAAAATCCTTTGACGTCATCGTTCCGTTTTCTGCACTGCTCTGCAGGATATATGCAGCCCTGCGGTACGCGTCCACCTGCTTTCGAAGATCCGGCTGCGCTTCCAGATTATGTTTCATTTCCATGTATTTACGATATTCCGTGCTGCAGTGCAGCTCTTCCACAGCTTCATGTATTTTGTACGCCGCACGTTCCATTATAATGCTTCTTTCCTGAATAAATGCTCTTCTTCCTGTCTGTACGGTCAGACTTCCATAATTACCGGAATGACCATCGGATTCCGTTTCGTACGTTTCCAGAGGAAATCACTCATTGTATCCTTTGTAACGTTTTTAATGCGTCCCCAGTCATTTCCGCCGCCGGCGATGCATGATGTGACCGCGTCGCTTACGACCTGATGCGCTTCATCGATCAGTTCTTCCGACTCCCGCACATAAACGAAACCGCGCGAGATGATATCCGGTCCGGCCAGAATGGATCCGGCTCCCTTTGACAATGTCATCACTACGATCACAATGCCGTCCTCTGCCAGATGCTGACGATCACGGAGTACGATATTGCCGACGTCCCCGACGCCAAGTCCGTCAACCAGGATCGCGCCGACCGGCACTTTCCCGGTAACCTCGGCACTGTCCTTATCAAATGACAAAACATCCCCCGAGTGAAGGATAAAAATATTCTCATCCGGTATTCCAAGCTGCTTTGCCACCAGCGCATTCGCTTTCAGATGACGGTACTCTCCATGGACAGGAATCGCAAATTTCGGACGCAGCAGCGAATAGATCAGCTTCAGTTCCTCCTGGCACGCATGACCGGAAACGTGGACATCCTGAAAAATCACTTCCGCACCGCGTGCAGACAGCTCGTTGATGATCTTGGAAACAGCCTTCTCATTGCCCGGGATCGGGTGCGAGCTGAAAATGATCGTATCATTCGGCTGGATCTGGATCTTTCTATGCAGACCGGACGCCATACGCGAAAGCGCCGCCATGGATTCTCCCTGACTGCCCGTACTGATGATAACCATCTTCTCGTCCGGATAATTCCGCATTTCATTTGTCTCGATCAGCGTATCTTCCGGGATCTTCAGATACCCAAGCTCCGAAGCCGTATCGATGATGCTGACCATGCTTCTTCCCTCGACGACAACTTTCCTGCCGTATTTATATGCGGAATTGATGATCTGCTGAACACGGTCGACGTTGGAGGCAAATGTTGCAATAATGATCCTGGTCGAGGTATGTTCGGCAAAAAGAATATCAAACGTATGACCGACCGTCCGCTCCGACATCGTGAAGCCGCGCCGTTCCGCGTTTGTACTGTCGGACATCATCGCCAGCACGCCTTTTCTTCCAAGCTCCGCAAAGCGCTGAAGGTTAATGGCATCACCAAATACAGGCGTATAATCTACCTTGAAATCTCCCGTATGAACGATTACGCCTACCGGCGTATGAATGGCAAGCGCCGCCGCGTCCTGGATCGAGTGATTCGTTTTAATGAATTCTATGCGGAAGCTGCCGAGATTGACCGACTGGCCGAACCGCATGACTTTTCTCCGCGTTGATTTCAGGAGGTTGTGTTCCTTGAATTTGTTCTCAATGATGCCCATTGTCAGCTTCGTAGCATAAATCGGCACATTCAGATCCTTGATCAGATAAGGAAGTGCCCCGATATGGTCCTCATGGCCATGTGTGATCACAAAGCCCCTGACTTTATCCGCATTATTCTTCAGATACGTAATGTCCGGGATTACAAGATCGATCCCGAGCATATCGTCTTCCGGGAAAGCAAGCCCGCAGTCGACGACGACGATATCATCCTCATACTCAAAAGCCGTAATATTCAGACCGATCTGCTCCAGTCCGCCAAGAGGAATGATACGAAGTCTGTTCTTCTTGTCATTGCTCTTTTTCTCGATATTCGTTTTTTCGATATTCCTTTTTTCGATATTCTTTTTCTCGCTGTTCCGTTCGGTATTTTTTTTATCACCGTTTCTTTTTCCGTAGTTTTGTCTGGCTGGCAGACTCTTTTTCACGGTACTCTTATTTGTTTTCTCTGTTTTCTCGTTTTTCATTCTATTATCCTTTTGTTAAATCACTGCTCCTGTTTCCGCGCAGAGAATCCAGATATCCCTGCAATATAAAAACAGCAGCCAGTTCATCGATATACCGGCCGCGTGAATTCTTCCGTACACCGCAAAAATCCAGCGTACGGTCTGCTTCTACTGTAGTCAGTCTCTCATCCCAGAGAATGACTTCGCATTCAATTCTCCGCTCCAACAGTTTCTTAAATTCCAATGTCTTTTCCGCTCTTGGCCCCACGGTATTGTTCATGTTTCTCGGAAAACCAAGTATTATCCGCTCTGCCTGATATTCCTCCGTTATTGCCGCAATCCGCGCAAGGGTCTGGCGCAGCTTGTCTTCTGACTTTCTGCGTATAATTTCGAGACCCTGAGCCGTAAGACCTAGAGGATCGCTTACTGCTACCCCTACTGTCTTCGAGCCGAAATCCAGTCCGATCATCCGTTCCATATTCGTTCCGTCACTCCCATGAACGATTCCGGATATAAGACTGAAGCAATTCCTCTACCAGTTCATCCCTTTCTATTTTCATAATCAGGCTTCGCGCCCCGTTATGACTCGTAATGTATGTCGGGTCTCCGGACATGATATAACCGACGATCTGGTTCACCGGATTATATCCCTTCTCCTTCAGAGCATGATACACAATGTCAAAAATGTCACTGGCCTGAATTTCCGGAGCGCTCTCAACCTTAAAGTACTGTGTGTTTTCGAGTTTCTTATCCATATCTTCACGTCCTTTTCTTTCGCTCCTGACCTGTTTCCACCGAAAATCCGGCAGAAACAAGACAGATTCCCGTATCTATTTTAATATACTTCGGCAGATATTGCAAACTAACATTTCCGAATTCAGAAAACCGACCGGCTCCGCCGTTATGATGCTGCCTTTGGAAAGGCTTCTTCCGCCTTCTTCACACGGTACGGCAGCGTGGATATATTCCCGCGAATGACCCGTCATATACCGTTTCCCGTCTGACTCGGTCTCTTCCTCCAGAAGCAGTTCGATCCTTCCGTGAAGAAACGACTCCAGATATTTCCTGCGGTTTCTGTCATTAAGTTCAAGCAGCACACGGCTCCGCGACTCTTTCACGGATTCCGGAAGCTGTTCCGGAAAAGATGCAGCCCGCGTGCCCTGACGCACAGAATATTTAAAAACGTGTGTTTCAAAAAAACGGATCGATTCGATGAAACGCACGGATTCTTCAAAATCTTCGTCCGTCTCCCCCGGGAATCCGACGATAACATCCGTCGTAACAGCTGCCTGCGGCCACTTTTCCCTGATCAGGCCGCAGCTTGCCCGGTATTCTTCCGGCGTATAATGACGGTTCATTGCCTTCAATGTCCTGCCGCAGCCGCTTTGGAGAGAAAGGTGAAAGTGTGGGCAGACCTCCGGTATTTCTGCCAGTTCTTCCGCAAATCCGGCTGTGATGATACGCGGCTCGAGTGAACCGAGACGGATCCTTGAAATGCCCGGCACCTTGCTGATTTCCTTCACCAGTGCCAGAAGTGCAGCACCCGGACTGCTTTGCTTTTCGTCAAAATCCGTACCGTAGGAGCTGAGATGGATCCCGGTCAGCACCACTTCCCGATAGCCCATTCCCGAAAGACGTTTCACCTCTGATACCACGAGATCCGGCCTTCTGCTCCGTACACGGCCGCGGGCATACGGAATTACACAGTAACTGCAGAACTGGCTGCACCCGTCCTGGATTTTGATAAATGCTCTCGTATGCTCCTCCGGCGTATGGATCTCAAGTTCTTCGTAATCGCGGCTGATGCCGCGGTCTGCATGTGAAACGTTCCGTTCACGAAAATAACCGGCCAGCAGAGATGCGATTTCCTTCTTATGGCTGTTTCCGATAATCAGATCGGCCGGTGTGTCATCCTCTTCGTGTGTCTGAACATAGCACCCTGCCGCCACGATAACGGCATCCGGATTCCGCCTTCTGGCACGATGCAGCATCTGCCGGCTCTTCCGGTCAGCAATATTCGTGACAGAACAAGTATTGACAACATACACATCCGCTGCCGTTTCAAACGGAACGATCCTGTAGCCGGCTTCCGCCAGAATCTCCTCCATCGCTTCCGTTTCATATGCATTTACTTTACAGCCTAGATTGCAGAAAGCTGCTGTCCGCGCCACATTCAACACCTCTGAAGATTATATGAAAAAGACGGGGGAAACTTCCTCCGTCCGTTTATTACGGTATCTGTTCTTCTATTCCCCGTCTGTCAGATAAGGCTTCAGCGCCTCCATAATAGGGCCAAGCTCGGAATCATCGTTCAGATGGATATCCAGTTCAAGCGGCTTCGACAAGTCAAGACTGAAAATACCCATGATCGATTTTGCGTCGATCACATACCGTCCGGAAACAAGATCAAAATCATTCTCAAATCTGGAAATGTCTTCGACAAAAGCCTTGACTCTGTCAATGTAATTCAGGGATATCATTACTTTCTTCATATTCATTCTCCTTTCATTATATAGGATTATGCTACTCATAAAATTCCCCGTTGTCAAGCTTTATTTGGCATAACGCATATCGTTTCAGCCGTATCACATGCACGGGCAACCATTTCATCGATCTTATCCTCAAGCTTCGTTTCGGAACGCCGGATGATATTGATGTTTGGCTTTGTTACAGGATGCTTTGCCACAAAAATCGTACAGCAGTCTTCATATGGCAGTATACTCGTTTCGAATGTTCCGATTTTCTCTGCCGTTTCGATAATATCACGCTTGTCAAAGCCGATCAGCGGACGATAAACCGGCATACTGCATACTTCATCCGTAGCGGCAAGAGACTTCATCGTCTGACTGGCAACCTGTCCGATGCTTTCCCCCGTCACAAGACCGAGACACTCGTCCTTTCCGGCGAAAATTTCCGCAATCCGCATCATATACCGGCGCATAATAATCGTCAGCTCATCATGCGGACATTTTTCGTAAATATATAGCTGGATCTCCGTAAAATTAACGACGTGCAGCCGGATCCTCCCGGCATACCGCGCCATAATCCCGGCCAGATCGACAACCTTCTGCTTAGCCCGTTCACTCGTATACGGGGGTGCGTGAAAATAGACGGCATTGATCTCAACGCCTCTTTTGGCGATCATGTAGCCTGCAACAGGGCTGTCGATTCCTCCCGAAAGAAGAACCATTGCCTTGCCGTTTGTCCCGACCGGCATACCGCCCGGTCCGGGTATGATTTCAGAGTAAATATAAACGTGCTCGCGGACCTCGACCTGAAGCAGGATTTCCGGCTCATGCACGTCTACGTGAAATTCCGGGTACGCTTCCAGGACCGCTTCTCCGAGATACGCATCGAGTTCCATGGAATTCATAGGATACCGCTTGTCCGAACGTCTCGCTTTCACTTTAAAGGAATGGTTTCTGTCCGGATACGTCCGGCCCATATATTCCACCGTCTCGCGCCGGATATTTTCGATACTGATATCATCGACGCGGACCATTGGGCAGATTCCTACGATCCCGAAAACACGCTGAAGCGCTTCGACTGTCTCTTCATAGTCAAATCCGTCGCCGCACTCTGCAAAAACCCTTCCTTGTGTCTTATAAACATCATATTTCCCGTCAAGCGGTGATAAAGCTTCACAAATGCGGCTTACGAGCGCGTCTTCAAAAAGATGGCGGTTCTTGCCTTTGATTCCGATTTCTCCGTATTTGATCAAAAAAGCATGAAACATGGTTC